>Ga0194061_1000702_pt1 | contig 20285 bp, 16 predicted proteins | sample SepL2221m_MetaG_FD_163423 | JGI IMG/M metagenome (GOLD analysis project Ga0194061, IMG submission 163423) | Anoxic zone freshwater microbial communities from boreal shield lake in IISD Experimental Lakes Area, Ontario, Canada - Sep2016-L224-21m | ecosystem: Environmental > Aquatic > Freshwater >... | reverse complement strand
GCGTATGGCCTACGGGTATCGGGATGTTGCCTACTTCCTGTTGAAGATCCATCAGCACTGCGGTCTCCTCAACCCGAGGCGTTTCAACTAAAAAACGAAAGACTCAAAAACAATAAGGGATAGTGTCCATTTATTGCTTTCCAAGACGAAATCAGATTATTGGGATTTTTGCATCCCTGAGCCAATAAGGCTTCAAGTCGCTGAACTATTAAAGGCGAAATATCAAGATATCCCTATGAAAAAGATAAATTCAACAAACCATACGAAAAACTCAAATTTTGCGGAATACGCGATTATCGTAAAATCATCTTCCATAATTGGACGGTTTTCGAGAAAACCTTTTATTCAAGAAGTGAAACCGAGAAACACTTTAATAACCTAGCTACCTACCGCAACAAGGATAAACACGGAATGGAGATGGATAGTGTCACCCAATTAGGTGGAGAAGCCGCAATGGAGTGGATTGACAAAACATTAAATGTACTTTGACATCGTGGTTGGTTCCGTGTGGAAGTAACGCTAGTAACTGGTTGAAAAAAAGGAGAACTGGGTATGACCGACATATTCACAAAAAAATCCAGATGGTTCGATTTTGCAAATGAACATAATAAAAAGGTTAATGTCGAAGTTAACCCCTTGAATGGCTCAGAAAGCTACACCTTCGTTGCAAAACACCTAGCCGCAGGTAAGGCTATACCTACATCAATTCGATTAGATATAAAGCGAGCAAGGGGAGTTTCTAATCATTTTAAAGGATTACGAGAGTATTATGAATCTGGTAAAGAAGTGAACGATTGGATAAAAAGAGTTGCGGAAGAGTGTCGAGAATTTGCTGTTGAGAATTTTCTTGATAGTGATGAATTGATCAGGAATGTCATCAAGTTGACCGATAAAAGTGTGCATGGCACTGATGCTTATTGGGTAGATATTCAAGGCAAGAAAGTTCAGCCATAAATTAAAACATCAGGTATTGAAACAATTCTTCTGTAGTGGAATTTAATCGATGAAGCTTGCACAAATTATTGCAATACTAATGTGCCTGGCCCTGCTCTTTGCCGCGCGCATGTCATCCGCTTTTCCCGTCAAAACAGCTGCAGAGCTGCTTCATGAGCGAGGGTACTCCGACCTGAGCGGAAAGCGCATCGGACTGATTGCGAACCATACAACCGTCGTCGGAGAGGGCCGTCTGATTGATCTGATCTCCGTAAACAAAAACGTCAAGCTTGCCGCCATTTTTGTACCGGAACACGGATTACGCGGTCAGCAGGAGGACGGAGCAAAAATAGCTGAAGGCAAAGACGGGCCGAGCGGAATTCAGGTCTACAGCCTGTACGGCGCTGTGATGAAGCCGACCCCGGAGATGCTGCGCGGCATTGATCTGCTGGTGTTTGATATTCAGGACATCGGCGCCCGCTTCTATACCTACATCTCGACAATGGGGCTGGCAATGCAGGCCGCTGCGGATATGCGAATACCATTTCTGGTTCTTGACCGTCCCAACCCGCTGGGAGGCGATTACGTTGCCGGGCCGATTCTGGAGGAGGGGCAGGTATCGTTCACCGGCAAATATCCCATACCCATCGCCCACGGCATGACCGTCGGCGAACTGGCCCTCATGATACAGGGTGAGAAGATGCTTCCGGGACTGGAACAGCTTGACCTGAAGGTGGTCAGGGCCGAGGGGTGGCAGCGCGCCATGCAATGGCCGCAAACCGGCCTGAAATGGATCCGCACCAGCCCCAATATCCCCGATTTCGAGACGGCGCTTCTCTATCCCGGCATCTGTCTGTTGGAGGGGACATCTGCCAGCGTCGGGCGCGGCACCCGTACGCCGTTTAAAATGGTGGGGTATCCCGGCATTGATGCGGCTGAACTCGCCAAACGTCTTAATGGTCGAAAGCTGCCGGGCGTCCGCTTTGACTCGATTGTATTCACACCCGAAAGCCTTCCTGGCATGAGCAGTCGGCCCGCCTACAAGGACAGGAAAATCGCCGGAATCAAAATTACCGTATCGGATCCCCGTACGTACAGGTCGGTCGAAACGGGAATCCATATCCTCGGCGCACTTTACGGCCTGCTGGACCCGGCGGGAAGAGAGAAATTTTTCAGTCGCTCCGGCTTCGATCACCTTGCCGGCACGGCTACTGTACGCCAAGCTGTTAGCGGAGGAATACTGCCGGACAGGATAATCTACGCGTGGAACGCAGGGGTTGACCGGTTTCTCGGAAACCGAGCAAAGTATTTATTGTACTGACATTCTACATGGTACGCCATACCATACCAGAAAGGGGGGCATGAGCCCCCCTTTGTTTCATTCAGACATCTCGATCTCTGTTTATGCAGTTGCGTTCCTTCGTGCCAGACGCTTGATGTTGAGCAGATTCTTGTAGCCGACGTTTTCGGTGGTGATGTTGCCGCCCATAGCGCCGCATCCGAGAGTCAGCGAGGGTACCAGAGAATTATAGAGGGCGCCGATGGTGCCGTGCACCGACGGCTGATTCCATACAACCCGGTTGGCGTGGACTTTCAGGGCGAACTCGTGCGCAATATCCTCGTTCTCGGTAAAGACCACCGCCGAGTGGCCGGCACCACCGAACTCCAACTGTACCGCTGCTGCGTTGATCGCCTCTTCCTTGGTGTCTGTTATGAACCATCCCAGAACCGGCGAGAGCTTTTCACGGCTCATCCAGTCTTCGCCACCGGTGGTGCTCAGCGGCACCATCAACATTTTCCGGTCGGCCGGGATTTTGAAACCTGCCAGCTCGGCAATGACCTGCGGGCTCTTGCCGACGATGGCCATATCGGGAACACCCCTCTCTTTATCAAACATTACCGATTCCAGCTTATTCCTTTCTGCATCGGAACAGAGGTAGGCACCGCTCCTTTCAAAAAGCAGCAGCGCTCTCTCGGCAATATTGCGGTCGTCGAAGATAACCGACTGGTCAGACGAGCAGATGGTGCCATTGTCAAAAGTCTTGGAGGCGATAACGTCTTCCACGGCCATATGCAGGTTGGCACTTTTTTCAATGTACACCGGTACACCGCCTGGTCCGACACCCAAAGCGGGGTGACCGGAACTGTAGGCGGCCTTGACCATGGCGCCGCCGCCGGTGGCGATCACGATAGCAATGTCAGGGTGTTTCATCAGTGCGTCGGTGGCGTCAATCGAAGGTGCTGTGACCCATTGAATACAGTTTTTCGGCGCACCGGCTGCCACGGCAGCATCAAGCATGATCTTGGCGGCGGCCTCGCTGCATTTCTGGGCGCGGGGGTGGAAGGCGAAGATGATTACATTACGACCCTTGAGGGCGATCAGGGCTTTGAACATGGTAGTTGACGTGGGGTTGGTAGTCGGTGTGACGGCCGCAACGATACCGAACGGTTCGGCAATGGAGATAACGCCGTCCGTTTCGTCAATGACGCCGACCGACTTGCCATTTTTCATGTAGTCGTAGACCACCTGGGTGCCGAAGTGGTTTTTGATGACTTTGTCTTCCACGTTGCCGATACCGGTTTCTTCGACGGCGAATTCGGCCAGGTAGCGCTCGTTAGCGACTCCGGCCACCGTCATCATTTCGGTGATCCTGTCAACCTGCTCCTGAGTGAAGCCCCTGAATTCCTCCAATGCCTTACCCGCTTTTACCGCCATGAGATCGATTGCCTGCGCTGCTGTTGTCATACGCTGTACTCCTTTGTTTTTGATAGGGCAGTACCATTTGATGTGTGGCTGTATGCCTGGACGCACCATAATGAGCAGTGTGCGTGCCAAGGAGTAAAACCATTTTTTAAATAGCCTAGGTGAACGAACCACAACGTGCGTAATTTCAAGGTTTATCAGGCTGTTGTGGATATATGTCCAACGAGATGCCAGTGCTGTAAGAGCATTTTGTACCTGCTGTGATGATTCTCTTTCTGTTCCATTACGTGACGGATTCGCCTGACACTGTTCCAGAATGGAGCAGGACATCACCGCTTTGTGGCACAGATATGGCATAGAGTGACGCGCCTGGAAACCACTGTTCTATCTGGAGGAAAAATATGGGAAGTCTGGCTGCTGATAACCTTGCTTGCGTTCGCAGGGCGCGCGAGGATTTCCTGACACACGGCATCGTTCCGGTTGGGGTGGTGAACGAAACTATCATCAGGTCGTGGCAACGTTCAGCGGAACGGGGCATCGGCATGGAGCGGGGTGAAACCCGTTGTACGCCGCGCTACGACCTCATGCACCGAAGGGATAAAAACGACATGCTGCTGCTCCGTTCGCAGCCGGTCATGGAGAACCTCTATCACGAGATCTGTGGCACCTCCAGCATGGTGTTGCTGGCGGACAGAGAGGGGGTTATCCTTCACTCTATCGGTGATCCTGATTTTGTCGACCAGGCTCAGAAGGTCTATCTCAAGCCGGGGGGAATCTGGACTGAAACGGTCAATGGCACCAATGCCATCGGCACCGCCCTGGAGGAACAAACGGCTGTCCATGTCCACAGCAGCGAACATTTCATCGACAAAAACCGCTTTCTGAGCTGTTCGGCGACACCGATCTTTGACCCACGGGGCGCAGTGCTCGGCGCGCTGGATGTTTCCGGCGATTATCGAAGCCATCAGAAGCATACGATGGCACTGGTGCGAATGTCGGCACAACTCATCGAAAACCAGATGTTTGTCCCGGAATTCCCCAGCGACATTGTTGTCTGCTTCCACCTCAAACCTGAGTTCATCGGTACGCTGTACGAAGGAATCGCGGTTTTCTCTCCTGATGGCAGCTTCATTGCCGCCAACCGGAGCGCTCTGTTGCAGTTCGGGCTGGACAGGGGGAGAATGGTGGGGCAGGCATTCGCCTCCCTGTTCAAGATGTCTTTTCCCAAGCTGCTGGAACAGTCCCGTTTTGTACCGCAGCCGGTAGTGAAGTTGCCATTGCTTTCCGGCATTGAAGTGCATGGCCGTGTCTGGTGTGGTTCCAAAATTTCACCGGTCACCTTCCTGCCGGTCAGTACCACATCAAAAGAAGCCGCATCCCCGACTCATAGCCACTCCGCAAGCGATTCAGTAACTCTGGCAGATCTCGAACATGGCGACCCCGCCATGCAGGCACTGATCAGCAAGGCGCTCAAGGTTGTGGGGCACGACATTCCGATTATGATCGAAGGAGAATCGGGCACCGGCAAAGAGCTACTGGCGCGTGGGCTTCATCAGGCAGGGCCGCGAAACAATGGCCCATTCGTGGCGCTCAACTGCGCGTCAATTCCGGAGGGACTGTTCGAGTCGGAGTTGTTCGGATATCAGGAGGGGGCGTTCACCGGCGCCCGGCGCAAGGGGAGCATCGGCAAAATCAGGGAGGCTGACGGCGGCACGCTGTTTCTGGATGAAATCGGAGAAATGCCGCTCAACCTGCAGGCCCGTCTGTTGCGGGTGCTGCAGGATCGCACCGTCTCACCGCTGGGGGGGAGTGGAAATTACCAGGTATCAATCGCAGTGATCTGCGCCACTAACCGCAGAGTCAGGGATGCCGTGGCGGCCGGAAAATTCCGCGAAGATCTGTATTACCGTCTCAACGGGATGCTGCTGACGGTGCCAAGCCTGCGGGCGCGGCACGATCGCGTGCAGCTTTCGCGCTCAATCCTCGACCGGTTGAGCGGTGCCGGGCGGCAGATAACCATAAATGAGGAAGTTCTCCGGATTTTTGAGCACCACCCCTGGCCGGGTAACATCCGCCAGATGCACAACATCCTCAGGACAGCGGTCGCCCTTATCGGAGACCGGCAGGAGATCACTATCGACGAACTCCCAGAGGATTTCCTTGAGCAGGCAGAGCAGTGTCTCGCGGAACGTGGAACCTGCGGAGAGCTGGAAAGCAGGAACAGCGACAACCACCGGTTATCAGACATTGAGGCAAAACTGATCGCTTCGACGCTTAACCGGACCGGTGGAAACATCGCCGCTGCCGCTCGCAGTATGGGAATCGGCAGGAACACGCTCTACCGTAAAATCAGAAATATCAAGAGTTGCGGGAGAGGTATTTAAAATATATTTCCCGCTTGTCAGAACATGTTGTTCCCGCTATAGTTCGCACACATTTGCCAGTCTCCGAGTCGTACCGCCTACCAGGGAAAAATCCTCATGGCCTGCGACCTGCGGGTGTCGTCGGAAACAGCGGCGCCCTCCTTTGAAAAGGGGAACCTGTGCCTGACCTGCCACCGTCGTTGGTTTGTCCGCGCCCCTTTTCTAGCGAGAAGGGGTTTTTAATTTTTAAAAAGGGGGAAATCATGAAAAATTGCTCCATATCTGGACTGCTTGCAGCGGCGCTGGTCTGCATCCTGGCAACTCATGCCACCGCTGAAAAGGGTTTCATCCTGCTGGCCAGCACCATTGGACCCATCGACGCCGGAATAGTTTCCGCGCTGGAAGATGGCTTTGAAAGGGAAAGCGGTGTCCGTGTGCGACATGTTGGAGCCGGCACCGGCGAGGCGCTGAAAATGTCGGAGAAAGGCACCTTCGACCTTGTGATGGTACACGCCCGCTCGCTGGAAGAGAAATTTGTGGCAACCGGCTTCGGAACAGAACGGATTCCCTTCATGTATAACGACTTTGTCATTGTCGGCCCGTCCGCTGACCCGGCCGGCATCAAAGGGATGAAATCGGCTGCGGCGGCATTGAAACAGCTGGCCGCAAAGTCAGCCCCGTTTGTGACGCGCGGTGACAAATCAGGCACTCATGTTGCCGAGTTGGAACTGTGGACACAAGCCGGCCTGAAACCTTCCGGTGCGTGGTACAAGGTCTATGAGAAAGGAAGTGAAGGGAATGTGCCGACCCTGCGCCATACCAGCAGTTCTGGCGCTTACACCCTGATCGATCGCGCTACCTACCTGTCGATTCAAAAGGAAATCAAACTGGAGATCCTGGTTGAGGGGGATGAAGCGCTGCTGAACCGCATCTCCCTGATACCGGTCAATCCGAAGAAATTCCCACAGGTCAACCATGAAGATGCTGCCACGTTCATAAAGTGGCTCGTCACGCCGGGTAAAGGACAGAAGATCGTAGCCGACTTCGGCAGGGAGAAATACGGTGCACCGCTGTTCTTCCCCGATTCCCGGGAGTGGAAGGTGCAGCAGAAACCCTGAGGTAACTCATCAGATATTCAAGACATTTCAAGGGAGCAGACCATGATCACACGCAAAACGTTGACCCGTATTACAGCCCTCGCAGCCATACTCGTAATCCTCGCCTGGGGAGCGGCAGCTTTCGCGGCCCCGAAAACGGTCATCCTGGCAACCACCACCAGTACGCAGGATTCCGGGCTTCTTGACATTCTGGTTCCGGCGTTCGAAAAAGAGAGCGGCTTTAAGGTCAAGACTATCTCTGTCGGTTCCGGTCAGGCCATGAAGATGGGGGAAAAGGGGGAGGCCGATGTACTGCTGGTTCACTCTCCCGATGCCGAGAAGAAGTTTATGGCCGACGGCTTCGGCAGCAGCCGGCGACTCGTAATGCATAATGATTTCGTCATCGTCGGTCCGGCCACCGACCCCGCTAAAATAAAGGGTTCCACAGCTGCCGAGGCCCTCAAGCGCATCGCCCTGTCAGGCTCTGTGTTCGCCTCGCGCGGTGATAACTCCGGCACGCACTCCAAGGAGAAAGGGCTTTGGAAGGTGTCTGCCATAAACCCGGAAGGGCAGAAATGGTATCAGCAGACCGGACTCGGCATGGGACAGACGCTCAACGTGGCGGCCGAGAAGAAGGGTTATACCCTGACCGACCGGGCGACCTACCTGTCGCTGAAAAAGGGGCTGGGGCTTGAAATACTGGTGGAAGGGGACGGCAAGCTGCTCAATGTCTACCACGTCATCGAACTTAACAGTGTAAAATGGCCGAAGGTAAACGCCGCTGGCGGGAAGGCTTTCGCCGATTTCATGGTGACAAAGAATACTCAGGAAATCATCGGCCGCTTCGGCGTGGAGAAGTTCGGTGCGCCGCTGTTCTTCCCGGATGCCGGTAAAAAGCCTGAATCACTGGGTTTGTGACTAGATACGCACCAGCTGCTGAATTCTATGCGACTTCCGGCTCGTACATGACGGGAAACCGCACCGTAAACTGCGACCCTTCGCCGACGACGCTTTCGACGCTGATCTCTCCGCCGTGACGCTTAACGGTGTTATAGGTCAGCGCCAGTCCGAGCCCGAGACCCCTGCCGACCTCCTTGGTGGTGAAAAATGGATCCCAGATTCTGTCGATCACGTCCTGGGCTATGCCGCTGCCGGTATCGCTGATCTGCACGATGACTACCTGCCCGTCGGCGCTGCAGTCGGTAACAACATCAATCTGACCGCCGTCTTTGATGGCATGGCTTGCATTGACTAGCAAATTCATACAGACCTGCCGCAGCGCCGAAGGATCACCGAAAATTTCAGGCAATTCCTGCTGCAGTGCGGTCACTATATTGAGCTCGTTCTGAGCCGGCTGGTGACGGAACAGCTCCAGAATTTCCAACAGCAGCCCGTTCAGATTTACCCTGCAGATCATACCGTCCGATTTCCTGCCGAAATTGAGCAGGCTGTCGATAATCCCTTTGCACTGATACGCCTCACGAACGATCACCTCAAGATATTTCGGGAAAACATCCAGCCGGAGGTCGTCGCAGAGGGCCGGCTCATCGCGGAAACGCCGCAACAGGGCTTCTGCATAGCCAGCCACCGACGTGAGCGGATTGTTGATCTCGTGGGCAACGCCGGTTGCCAGGACGCCGATGCTCGACATTTTTTCTGCCTGGATCAACTGCATTTCCTGCAGACGTTTCAGTGTCACATCCTTGAAAAACGCCAGCGCCCTGGTCTTTTCTCCGAGGGCGTCTTTGATGGGGCTGGCAGTTACGTCGATGTAGCGGGGATTATGCCCCTCCTGTGCCGTTACAAGCGACGTCTCGACCCGCTCTCCGTGCAGCGTCCGTTCAATAGGGCAGGAATCGGGAGCCGGTACGCTACCGGGATGGAATATGTCCCTGCATGACCCGTGGGCCAGGAGTTCCGGAGGAAACAGGGCTGGACAGGCGTGATTGTAATTCTGGATATGGCCGGTGTGGTTAAACACGATGACACCATCGTTGACCGAGTCGAAGATCGTCTGCAGCTCATTTTTCTGGTTGCGAAGTTCAACTTCTGCCTGTTTACGCTCGGTGATGTCCTGGGTTGTACCGTAGAGTTTTACCACCTGGCGGGCGATATTGACCGACGGCTCAACAACCGTAGAGACCCACTTGACCGTACCGTCCCTCAGCAGCAGCCGGTGCTCGATCTCGTAGTTGTTCCCCTGATCGCTCCCCTGCTGCAGCAAACCCATCACCGCTTCGCGGTCGTCCGGGTGTATCAGGTTCGCCAGAACCTCCTGGGTCGCCTCGTCGCGGCCGATACGCATGATACGGAGCAGTTCGTCCGACACCCGCAGCTCTCCGGTCTGAGGTGTAGATCGCCAGGAACCGACATGGGACATGGACTGAGCCTTGGCCAGATTGTATTCGCTCTCCCGCAGGAATTCCTCAAAACGCTTCCGTTCGGTGATGTCCACCATTGCCGCGTGACACTCGTCGCCGGAACCGGCCGTCATCGCCTCTATGCGGACGAAAACAGCCTGATCCCCCTTAAGCGAGAGCTTCACCCGGCAGGTCATCCGGTCACGCCCCAGAAAGACCATCCGCAAAAAATCGACAAAGACGAAGCGATCCTCTTCGGCGACGAAATTTTCAAAGCGCTGCCCTGTCAGGAATGCCCGCTCCATCCTCAGAAGCGTGGTGCCGGTGAGGTTGACCGTGCGGATGCGCCCGTTGCGGTCAAAGGAGAAATATCCCACCGGAGCAGAATCGTACAACAATGCGTACTGGTCGCGCGATGCCTCCAGCTCACAGTTGGAAATCCGCAACTCATCAACCTGTGTCTCCAGTTCGTGCAGGCGAAGCTGGAACCTCTGCAGCACCTGTTCAGTGTCTTCAGGCGTGCCGGTGCGGCGGGGATGCAGGGTATGCGGACTCATCTGCACGAAGCCTGTTTGTAGCGAACACCGAGGGCATCTGCGGTCCAGATGGCGGCTTCCACCATCTCGGCAGTGACGGGGAACCAGGTCGAATGAATCGTCTCCCCCTCGACAATTGCCGCCTCAGCCACCATTCTGATGTCGGTGGCGGCAGGTTCGAGTACACCCAGATCTTCCAGGCAGAGCGGCAGCCCGACTGAAGCACAGAAAGCCTGAACCTCCCTGATGTCCCGCTGCAGGCGCCCCTCCAGCACCAGTTGGGCCAGCACCCCGAAGGCAACTTTTTCACCGTGGAGTTTTTTATTGGCCGATTCCAGCGTTGTCAGACCGTTGTGAATCGAATGCGCTGCCGCATGCCCGCCATTTTCGGAACTCAGGCCGCTTAACAGGGTATTCGCCTCGACGATTGCCTCGACTGCGGGGGTGACTACCTTTTTTTCAACCGCCAGCATTGCCGGGAGACCGGATTCGAGCAGGGTATCATAGCAGAGCCGCGCCAGTGCCCTGGTTGCCAGGGTTGGCAATCCGCCACCGGTGAGCGGGTTCGGCCTGCCACTCCGGAAGCAGGTGTCGGACTCCCAGAAGGTTGCCAGCGCATCCCCCATTCCGGCTACCAGAAACCTGACCGGCGATTGTGCCACCAGTGTCGTATCAACCAGGACGCAATCCGGATTTTTGCGCAGGAACAGGTAGCGCTCGAATACCCCGTCTTCAGTATAGATTACCGAAAGGGCCGAGCAGGGAGCATCACTTGAAATGACCGTCGGTACGACCACCACCGATACGTTCAGTTCGTGAGAAACCGCTTTGCCGGCATCGATTGAGGCCCCTCCTCCCAGGGCGACAATCACATCGACCCGGTTGGCTTCCGCAAGCCCGGCCAGTCGCCGGATCTCCTGCTGGGACGAAACCCCCTGGAAAATCTCCTGATGGCAGGTGACACCCTGTGCTGCACAACTGGCCAGGATGTCGGCACCACACAACGAGAGGGCCGTTTTACCGCCGATAATCAGGGCGGTTTTCCCGAGTCGTGACAGATGTTCACCTATCTCCCTGATGACACCCGCCCCTTGAACATAGCGCCCCGGCGAAAGTAACATGCGGCTCATAATACCCCCTGTAATGTTAATCAGTATCCGCCGCAGACGCCGTCCATCGGCACCTGCTTGATGGCTATCTGCTGTTCCTGGGCCGCTGCCAGTGCTGCCGTGTAATCCGGTTCGGTGGTTACTTCGGGCACATGCTGGATGTAGCGGATGATGTCGTCGGCATCCACGACAAAAATTGAGCGGGATAGCAGTTGCAGTTCCTTGATCAGCACGCCGTAGGCCAGACCAAAGGCGTGTTCCTGGTAGTCGGAAAGAGTCGTAACCTTCTCGATACCGGCAGCCCCGCACCAGCGCTTCTGGGCAAAGGGGAGATCAAGGCTGACCGTCAGGACGACCACGTTGTCGGCCAGCCTGGCGGCTTCTTCGTTGAAACGGCGGGTCTCGGTATCACAGACCGGGGTATCGAGTGACGGAACCGTGCTGATAATTTTGGTCTTGCCGGAAAAACTGGCCAGTGTGACCGGCGCAAGTCCGTTGTCGATCAGCGTGAATGCAGGAGCCTTGTCTCCTACTTTAAGCTCCGGGCCAAGCAGCGTGAACGGGTTTCCTTTGAAGGTGATGATGCCGCTGCGCTCTTCCATGAATGTCTGCCTCCTTGTGGTGTATGTTATCCCGCGTGCGGTTTGCCTACCTCTATAATGCTGACGGTTCCGTGACCACCCTCGACATTCGGCGCCCAATCACCTAAATGAGCAGCGCAGAGGTTCTTTGAACTGTTGGCCCTTACACCGCATTTCCTACATTCGACTGTAGGTTTGTCTGAAAAACTTTTGATGCAGTCGTCCAGCCCCTGGGCCTTGAGAGCACACATGTGCATCTGGTGTTTTTTAGGATCGCAACTCATACATACTCCTTTTCTCTCTCAATTCCGGGTCGTCACCCTAGACTGCGTCCATCCGGGTGAAAAGACCATTGACTACGTCCGACAGGATCAAAAACCGGTACCGTACCGGCATTCACTCCTCGGTGGTAATAGTCCTTGGGATCGTAAATTTCAGCCGCTTTGGCCTCCCGCAGCAATTTCCTGTCAATCGGGTGGGCCGTGTCGGCGTAGATATCGCGCAACAGATCTTCAACGACCAGACTCAGGTCATCAACAGTTTTCACAACCTCAACCTTATCACAGTAGGAACCATATACGTCCATCAAACAGTCGCCGCGACTCCAGGAGTCCCGTTCTTCCGGGGTCAACCAGAGCATATAGCGCGCTTTTTCACGGATCTCGTCAAGGACCCAGTCGTTGGCTTCAGCGTAGTTATTACGAGCGTCTCCCAGAATGATAAACGCCGGCCGCCCGCGCAGATTATCCAGAAAATTTTTCTTGAATTTCAGAAAAACCTGTCCGAAGCTGCTGTTCTCATCCAGATCGACGATATCGCCCTTGTCGATGGTTTCCATCAGGTCGTTGACCGGCATATTGGCCAGCATTTCGGTAATTTCCGCAATATCCCGGTTGTAGATGAAACTGCGTACATCCAGCAGCTGATTATGCAACGTATGCAGTAACAGCAACATGAAGCGAGCAGCGTGGCTGACTGAATAACTGACGTCACAGAGCACCACCAGGCGTGGTTTTTCGCGACGTTTGCGACGCAGTGCCACCTGGAACGGGACCATGTCGTGGCGGTAGTTTTTCTGGATCGTCTTGATGACATGCAGTTTGCCGCGATGCTGATTGTTTTTCATGCGGCGCATATCTTTGCGCAATCGCAGCATCATCCGGGAGACGACATCCTGCATGGCAGCCTGTTCTTCCGGAGTAAATGTGACGCGGTTCAGATCGAAATTATTGCTCGTGCTGAGATCAATCGTCAGCGGATTCTGAGTGAAGCGCCGCGTCGGTCGAGGTGGCTTTTTGGCTTTGCCGCGATAACCTTTCATCTGAACGGTAATTTCTACGCCGTCAACATCGTCAGGATCAATCTCGGTAAGACTTTTGAGTTCTTGCAGATCTTCCGGTCTGACCTCGCTGTCAATTTTTATCAGCGGACCCTGACCGTCATCATGGTCATCCTTGACTTCGTTCAGATAGGTGAATTCACCCTCCATTTCGGTGATGGCGGCGTTCAGAAGATCAGGAATGTTTACTTCCGGATCGACAAATTGGAAACGGTTGAAATAGCGGTTGAAGACTTCATTGAACACATTAATATCGTTAACGTTTTTAACCAGTGTCAGCCGCAGCAGTTGCCGAGTTGCCTTACGCCCTTCCATACCACAAAGACCAAGCGCCTGCACGGCGTCAAGACTTTCTCCTGGAGATACACGAATGCCGCTTTCGCGAAGAGCAGCTACAAAGCCGGTGATGATCCGCTCCATGGTTAACTCAGTTCCTGCGCTGCCAGTTCCGTCACCTTCTGCAGGTCTGTCTGATGCTTTGCGATTACACCGACTGTATTGGCGACGATCTCCGGAGTCAGCTGGTTTGCTTTCAGGATTGAAAGCACCTGAGCCCAGTCAAGGGTTTCGGAAACACTGGGCGGCTTGCGCAGATTAAGTTCTCGGGTTTTCCGCAAAAAATCAACCATCTGGTGGGCCAGTGTTTCACAGATATCGGGGAATTTTGCCCGCACGATCGAAACTTCACGCTCCAGTTCCGGATAGCCGATATAGAGATACAGGCAACGCCGACGCAAGGCATCGGAAATCATCCGCGTTCCATTACTGGTCAGGATGGTCAGCGGTTTGCGTTTGGCTTCGATGACCCCCAGTTCAGGAATAGAAACCTGAAAGTCGCTGAGACACTCCAGCAGCAGTGCTTCGAATTCGTCGTCGGAGCGGTCAATCTCATCGATCAGTAGCAAGGAACGTTTTTCCGACAGAAAACTGCGCAGAATAGGGCGTTGCACCAGGAAGTTCTTGGAGAAGAAAAGACTCTCTTCGGCAGATAATCGCTCAACCGCTTCGCGCAGGTCAGCTGAAACAGAGAGATAGGTATCAAGTTGGGTACGCAACAATTGGGTATAAAGAAGTTGTTTGCCATACTCCCAGTCGTAGAGCGCTTTCCCTTCGTCAATCCCTTCGTAGCACTGCAGTCGAACCAGCGGAAAATCCAGTGCAGAAGAGAGCGCCTTGGCCAGACCGGTCTTGCCGACACCGGGCGGCCCTTCGATCAGGATCGGTTTCTCCATTCGTAGAGCAAGAAAGACAGCGGTGGCAATGGCGTCATCGGCAATGTAGCCGCCACTGCGGAGAAAATCTTTGATTCCTTGTTCAGTAATCATTATAGCCTCGCATTGTTTCGTTAAGATAATTGCCCGGTGGCGGCTTACAACAGTAGAATAATTCGTGTACACCGCCAAGCGCGCACTTTTAAGTAAAGATTGAAAAGAGAGACAAGGCTCCCGGCGTTGTCTCTCTTTGCAATCTTTGCGCCTTTATGAGCACCTTGCTGAGTTACTCAATAAAAAAGCCGCTGGCGCCCGGTGAGGGGCATCTTCCCTTCGGGACCAGCGGCATAACATAACATCGGCACACACTGCGTTATATTACATATCTAATTACATGCACTGATGGAAGATGCCGATCATATCCTGCAGGCTCGTATCGGTAGGATTGCCTTCGGTACAGATATCGTTCACGGAGAAACGTGACAGACCTTCGACGTCTTTTTCAAGCAGACCAAGATCCGTGAAGGTCTTGGTGATGCCCAGATCGTTTTTCAGCTCGTCCACAGCCTGAATGAATGCACGGCCTGCTTCCATATCGGACATTCCGCATACGTTAATGCCGGCAGCCTGTGCCATCATCTTGAAGCGCTCAGGGCAAGCAGGAAGATTGAAGGTCATGACAGGGCCGAGGCCGATGGCGTTGCAGAGACCGTGAGGAGCATCGTACATGCCTCCCAGAGCGTGAGCCATACTGTGAATCAGGCCAAGACCGGCACTGTTGAAGCTGTAAGCAGCTGCCATTTCAGCCCAAACCATAGCTTCGATAGCTTTATCGTTGTTTCTGTTCATTGCCGACTGACGCAGGTTGCCGAAGATCAGGGAAATTGCGCTCAGACCGGGACCATAGGCGGATACAACACCCAGACGGGAAGTGATTGCTTCAACGCCGTGTGCAAGTGCGTCCATACCGGTGTAGCCGGCCAGGTCGCACGGCATGCAAGCATGGATCAACGGGTCATTGATGGATTTGCTTGGTGTACAGTTCGGATCGAAGAGAGCCATTTTGTACATTTTGTCGGTGTGGTTGATGATCGAGAAACAGGAGACTTCGGAGCCCGTTCCTGATGTGGTGTTGATGGCGAGCTGCGGGATCGTATTCTTTTTGGTTGCTTTGAAAGCGCCTTCAAAGGTACGCACATCCTGGCCGTCATGGCTGTGAACAAGCTTGATGGCTTTGCAGCAATCGTGTGAACTACCGCCGCCGAGGCTGATCAGGCCGTCGAATCCGCCGGAGGCCAGAACCTTGGCACCAGCCATAACTTCGTGATCCTTCGGGTTAGGCGTTACTTTATCAAACACTTGGGAAGCAACCCCGGCAGCCTTCAGCACGCCCTGGATTGTCTCAACAATACCGGTTCCACGAAGACCAGTGGTCACTATCAGGGCATTCGTCATACCAAGAGCCTTGGCATCATTGCCAACCATGGTATGCGCGCCCCAGCCAACATTGACGGAAGGATATGCGTGCATCATCTTGATAGGGTATTCCAGTCTTTCGTTCTTGAGGGTGCGTTTGACGTCTTTGTTGTGTGACATGGGTACTTCCTCCTTTAGGGTGTGTGGTGCATTAATTGGGTGCTGCATAAAATTCACATCGTTGCTGCCGTCAACCATGCTGCGTACTGCACTTTTACCGTCCACCTCCTATAACTTTGTTTTTCGGGTTCTCTTCAGCACTCAAAAAAGAACCTGTTTACCGTTCGTAACGGGTCAGAATGTCTGTGTGCTTTTCTCTTTAGCAAACAGAGTGCCAATATTTTAATTTCTTATATTACAAATAGTTATGGTGCTATTGTGGAATATGTAAAAAACGTGGGCCGGAGTGGGGGGGGTGATATGAAACGATTTTCTATAATTTTGTAGTCAAACGGTACTTTTGGGGATAGGTATTTTATCCACAGTGGGTATTTCTACCACAAAGCACTGTCGGTTCGGCGGATTGCTGCTACCGGGAAGAATAAACGGTACGGCGGACTTCACAGCGGTCATCCGGGGCCAGCAGGTCACCGAAGGCACCCCAGGCCCGCCCCATGCAGCCGCCGGCACAGATGAGCTTTCCAGGGCAGTCGCGGCACACGGCGAGCTCTCCACGGTCGCAACTGAGCTGTAGTAATGATGTCCAGAGTGGTACACCCTCGGCAAGGGCAGCCGCCAAGCCTTTTGTGTACACATCACCAACGGAAGAGGCATCTCTGTGGCAGAGCAGACAGGGGTAGAGTGTGCCGAGTGCGCTGATATAGGGGTTTTCGACAAAAGTACAGCATTCGGCTCGCTGCTCTGTTGCGTCCTGCCACTCCAGCACGGCCACGTTACCGATTTTCTGGTAGAGCTCCCTGAAACGTTCGTCTGTTTCGTAGTGATCCCTTAGACGCTGGTATTGGACAAGGGAAGGGGGAAAGACAGAATTCGCAGCGGCGGCGCGCCCCGATCTGAGCACGGTCCCGCTGGTTACCGATCTGATGCCGAAATTGTCTGCCAATGCGAGCAGTGAAGGTAGTTCCTCCAGGTTGAGGGCGGTTTCGGTAAAATGAATACTGATGCGCTCTGCAAGTCCGGCATTTATGAGCCGCCCGATCCCCTTGATGGTTCCCTCAAAAGCTCCCGTACCGCGCAGGGCATCATGGGTTTCGGCCCTTGAACCATCAAGGCTGACTTCAATGGAGAGCTCTACACCATCTATTTCCCGCAGCGCTGTAACATGGGAATCGTTCAGCAGCATCGCGTTGGTCTGAAGTGCGATTGTGCGAAAGCCCTTCTGACGGGCATGCCGCATGACGTCGAGACATCCGGGATGACAGAGCGGCTCTCCCCCGCTAATCCGGATTCCGGCAACTCCCAGAGTGGCACTTTCGTCGAGCAGGCTGATTATATACGGAAGCGGTACATCGGGAGCAGGGCGATCGCCGCCGGCTTCGACAAGGCAGTGCGCACAGGTCAGGTTGCAGAAGCCGGTGATCGCCAGTGTCAGGGTATTCGGCGGGCGAACAGATGGGGTTGTTATCAGGGAATTCATGGATGACGGCCGGAGTTTATGTGGATATATGCCACACTGCTGATTATTGCTACATCGGCGGCGCCTGTTAGCGAACGATAGTGTGGAATAATGCGCCAGGTGCCGTTGCTGAGACGCCAGGCGGCGCCAGATTCAGAGAATCTCCCGCTGCCACCACTCCCCCCTGCAGCACCCTGGCAAAGATCCCCTCCTTTGGCATGACGCAGTCACCGGCCTGATAGAAGATGGCGCAGCGGGTGTGACACTCCTTGCCGATCTGGGTTACTTCGAGCAGAGCGGGGCCGAGCGTGAAGCGGGTGCCGATCGGCAGATTAACCAGCTCGATCCCGCTGGTGGTGATATTTTCGGCGAAATCTCCCGCGCTGACATCCAGTCCCATGTTTCGCATCTTGTCAATGCTTTCCTGGGCCAGCAGACTGACCTGGCGGTGCCAGTCCCCCGCGTGGGCATCCCCGGCGATCCCGTGTTCCGCAACGAGCTCCACCGAAGGAACAGGCGTTTTCCGTTCCCCTTTTTTCAGGCTGATGCAGACCGCCAGAACTGATGCTGACATGAACTACTCCTTTCGCTGATTGCGTCCTAGCCGCCGATTGAGGCCATGCTGAACGCCTGATGGCTGCAGTCGTCTGAACTCAACTGGTGGCGATCAGGCTTGCATGCTACCAGGGTTTCCAGGTCACGCAACAGCAGCTCGTCAGTGGTACTGCTCAAAGCCGGTCGCAGATCGATCTGAGAATCGGCGAAGAGGCACCCCCGGGCCATGCCGGAGGCGGTGACCCTCACCCGGTTGCAGTTAGAACAGAAATGATGGGAAAGCGGGGTAATCACGCCGACCGTACCGGGGGCACCCGGAATGCGGAAGTTTCGCGACGGGCCGGCCAGCTGAGCCTGTTCCAGCGGAATCAGCGTGAAACGTTCGGCCAGCCTGGCCAGAATCTCGGTACCGGGGACCACCAGGCGCTGCCACCCCTCTTCGCGGATGGCCGGCATATACTCGATGAAGCGTACCGCCGTATCTGAACTAGTCGCCAGAGCGGCAAAGTCGTATATCTCATTGTCATTGATGCCACGCATGACAACCATGTTGAGCTTGAGTGGAAAGCCGCAGGCCCGGGCCGCCTCAATACCGGCCAGAACCTGCGATAACCCGCCGCAGCGGGAGATGCGTACGAAGGTCTGCGAATCGAGAGAATCCAGGCTGATATTAAGCCGCTGAACGCCCGCTGCGAGCAGGTCGGCGGCCATCCGCTCCAGCAGCACCCCGTTGGTGGTCAGCACCAGCTGATCCAGTCCTTGTATGTCGGCAAGCTGCTGCAGAAAGGGGATGATCCCTTTACGGACCAGGGGTTCGCCGCCGGTAATGCGGATTTTTCTGATACCGATGCCCACCGCGGCACGGGCAATCCGCAGCAGTTCTTCGTAGCGCAGAATATCGCCATGCCCTATTTTATCTACTCCACCGGCCGGCATGCAGTACATGCAGCGCAGATTGCAGCGGTCGGTGACCGAGAGTCGGAGATAATTTATGATTCTGCCGGTTGTGTCTGTAAGTTCTGCATTCATTGTCAGACGTCCAGACCATAGCGTTCAAGTTTCGTGTAAAGAGTTTTACGGTCGATTTCAAGCAGCTTTGCCGCCCGGCTTTTGTTGTGCTCGACCAGCTCAAGAACCCGTCTGATATGTTCACGCTCCACGACCCAGAGTGGGTCGGCGGAAAAGGGGGAACCGTCGCTGACAGTCACAGACGCGGCAGGCGAGTATGTTACTTTCGGTGGTGTGAACGGGAACAGATCAGGGGATATGATCGGTTCATTGGCCAGGATGCAGGCCCGCCGGATCGTGTTGCGCAATTCTCTGACATTGCCGGGCCACTGGTACGTACAGAGTGACGACATGGCCTCGTCGGTTATTTCCCACTCCCGGTGGTCGTTCTCGTTGCACTGGCGGATGAAGAACCAGGCCAGCGGGATTATATCCTCCATGCGCTGACGCAGCGGCGGCACCGGGATCGGCAGCAGGTTGATGCGGTGGTACAGGTCCTCGCGGAAATCCCCCCGTGCGACGCAGTCGGCCAGAACCTTGTTGGAGGCAAAGACAAAGCGGACGTTGACGCGGATGTCGTGATTGCCCCCCATACGGCGGAAGGTACTGGTTTCAAGAATCCGCAGCAGCTTGACCTGTACATCCAGCGGCATCTCCGAGATTTCATCCATGAAGAGCGTGCCGGTATCGGCCAGCTCGAAAAGTCCGGCCCTCCCCTTGTTGGCGCCGGTGAAGGCCCCCTGCATATGGCCGAAGAGCTCGCTCTCGGCGGTGTTGGCGTCGAACCTGCCGCAGTTGACCGTCACAAACGGCTTGTTCGAGCGGTGACTGGCGTCATGCACCGCCCGGGCTATCAGTTCCTTGCCGGTGCCGCTCTCGCCGGTTATCAGCACATGTTCGTCGGTGGCACCCCAGCGCTGAATCGTGGAAAGCACTTTCCGGATCGCCTGGCTGGTACCGATGATATGCTTGTTCTCGAAGCGTTTCATCTTGTGCTTCAAAGAGATATTCTCAATCCGCAGCAGGTTTTTCTCGCAGGCTTTGTCGATGCACATCTCCAGCTCTTCCAGCTTCACCGGTTTGGTCAGGTAGTCGTAAGCCCCTTGCCTGATGCATTCCACTGCGGTCTCGATCGTCCCGTGTCCGGTGAACATGATGATTTCCGGGATGGTCGATTCGGCACGCATCAGCTTGAGCGCCTCCACGCCGTCCATACCGGGCATGCGCACGTCCTGCAGCACCACGTTGAACACCTCTTCCCGGTAAGCGGCCAAACCTTCCTCTCCGCTGGCGGTGACCGTCACTTTGTAACCGGAACGGGTCAGCTCCATCTGCAACAGCTCCCGCAGAGACTTGTCGTCCTCCACAATGAGCACTTTCGTATCGCTTCTGACTATTTCTGACATGCCGGCATCCTTATGGTGAATTGAGAGCCTT
>Ga0194061_1000700_pt1 | contig 20302 bp, 20 predicted proteins | sample SepL2221m_MetaG_FD_163423 | JGI IMG/M metagenome (GOLD analysis project Ga0194061, IMG submission 163423) | Anoxic zone freshwater microbial communities from boreal shield lake in IISD Experimental Lakes Area, Ontario, Canada - Sep2016-L224-21m | ecosystem: Environmental > Aquatic > Freshwater >... | reverse complement strand
TAAGGAGCGTTCGCTCCAGTTGGTTGTACGGGCGTGGAAATACCTGTGATTACATAAGTCCCGCTGGCGCCATCTACTGTGATTGAAACCTGAACGGGTATCGCAGCTATTGCACTTCCAGGATTGGCCGGTGGGGTGTAGCTAACACTAGATCCGTTGAAATTAACAGGAGTCGCCGAAGCTTGTTGAAGGTTAATTAATTCCAATACTGAAATCGCACCAATAGCTGAGGTACCCACAACTTTCTTAAAGGTTGATGCCATGATCGGCTCCAATCACTCGAGAACTGAAATTCACTTCGAAAAACTCTATTGTCATGGCAGCCTCTACTTCTTCACTAATGAAAAGGAAGATTGGCCTTTAGGTATGGCAAAACCAGGTGGACAGCTGACTATGAAACCCTTGACAATCTTGGTCGTAGTTTTGCCACCAACAGTTTTAACACATGTGATGGATTTCTTAATAATTCCACCAGACTTAATAATCGGTGATGTACCCACTTGGTTGACCGTAGGATCTGGAGTAGCGGTTACGGTCGCGTAAGCGGTAACTGTGACCGCGGGAGCGGGCTTCGGAATCAAAGCAGCCGCCGACTTTTGAGCTGCGGCATACAACGCATTTTCGACTGCAATGTCTTGAGCGTAGTAATCTGCAATAGCTTTATTTATTTGAGATGTTAATGAATTTAGTTGGGTATTCACACCGCAGTTATAACTCGCAATCGTGACTGGCAAAGAAAGAGCTTGGGCCAGGTCCGACTGTATTTGGGTTTTAAGCAGAACAAGTTCATTTCTAGTTGTAAGAATAGAAAAATTGCTACCCGTGCCGCTTGGCGAAGCTAGTTGCACGTTAATTTGCGAAACGACGTATGAAAGCTGGGCAAGTAAATTACTTAAATCTGGAATTGCGATTGGTGGACCAAATTCTGGCAAACTGAACGGCTTCACACTCAAGGGCGTACCGAGCGTGGCTGGAATTACTAATGCGGGAGCGCTAAGAGAATTGCTTTGATTAACAACTGTCGGAGTCGCAGAACAAACCGGAGCCAGCACTGCGCCATTTGCATTTTGAGTTGAAACTGGAGTTGGAGCCGGTGTTGTAGCAGTGGGTGTTGGTGTCGGCACAACCACTGGCGGAGGAGTTGGTGTCGGCACAACCACTGGTGGCGGAGTTGTCACTGTTGGAGTTGGAGTTGGAGTCGGTGTCGGCGTCGCGGTTCTAGTTGGCGTTGGCGTTGGCGTTGGTGTCGCGGTTCTAGTTGGCGTTGGAGTCGGTGTCGCGGTTCTAGTTGGCGTTGGAGTAGGTGTCGCGGTTCTAGTTGAAGTTACCGTCGGTGTTGGCGTGGGGGTAGGAGTAACAGTTGGTACCGGAGTTGTCACGGTTGGAGTTGGAGTTGGTGTTGGTGTTGGTGTTGGTGTTGGAGTAACCACCAAGGCAGCTCCAACTGTGTGACCGGCAGTAGCTGCCTGTGCAATCGCGTCCTTCAATGAAGTGATCCAGGAAGTCGAGATTGTCGTCGCACCTGAAACGGAGTTGATTGTGGCACTTTGGGCCGCCAGCGCCTCAGTTTGTAAAGTAGCCCCTGAATGCCAGTTCGGATTATTTGGAGTGATTGGGTTATTTAAATACTTATCATTTTGGGAGCCAACTACTGGTTGAACCGGGGTTGTTACGGCAGTTATCTTGTTGGTCCCGGTGCTGTTGTCAACGGTGATCGCGACTTGAACGGATGAAGTCCCACCCGACTCGTTGTAGGTTTTAAGAATTCCGGTGTATGAGAAAGTCGCTGCGGCGGCTGGTTGGAGTTGGACCAGCTCCAAAATCGTGAGTGCGCCCATGGCGGAGGAGCCGACTACTTTTCTAAACGTCGAGGCCACTTAGGACTCCAATCGCTGGGGAAACTAATATAAAAGCGTAAAAAATATAAAATAAATTACACTTTTACGCAATGCATATTAAGCTCAAGGAAGTTCCACATCTCTTTTCAGGGATCTGTAGAGTGTAGACGCTAGAGGCAAAACATCACGTTTCTGTCATGGAGTATTCGCAAATTTCTCTTTTTAAAGAATTTACTTGCCGTTCATAATCGTGAAGCCGGCCGGGCATTTGACCACAAATGCCTTCACAATCTTCTTTGTCGTCTTCCCCCCGACCGTTTTGGCACAGGTAAAGGACTTCTTTATGACGATCCCGGTTTTGACGGCAGTCAAGGCAGCTGACTTTGTGGGAGTCGGAGTAGCCAGCGCCGCCGCCGAGGCTTTGGCATCGGCCATTAACTTGTCCGCCGAGGCTTTGGCATCGGCATATAACTTGTCGGCTGCAGCCTTTACCGATGCGTAGTAATCCGCGATGGCTTGGTTGGTTAGTGCGGTTAGCTTGCTTAATTGATTATTGACGTTATCGACATAAGTTTTAAGTGCAGCCGGTGATGATGGTGATAGCGAAGAATCGCTTTGCACCTGGGCTTGCAGTGTATAAAGCACGCTACGAGCGTTGGCGATCGAAGAGCTTTTAACATCTTCACCGCCACCTCGTGACAATTGCGAAATCACATATGAAATTTGAGATAGGTAACTACTTAAATCCAGAGTCGATGTTGAACTGGAGGCTGAATAAGCCGGCAACACAAAAGGAGTAAAAGTTGGAGCAACACCTACCGAAGTTGGAACTATTGAAGATGTAGTAGTTGGTGGTTTGGTTACTGCAGGTGTGGTGGTGGCAACCGTAGGCGTTGGCGCTGGCGTAGTGACCGTTGGAGTTGGAGTAGCGGCAACCAAACTCGCGGATTGTCCGATGGGATTGCCAGCAGCATTTGCGGCGCTGATTGCCGAAGAAAGTGAATTTTTCCAAGCTGCAGAGATTTGGGAAGCGCCAGAGACGCTCTGAACATTTGCACTTTGCGCTGCTAAAGCCGAACTAGTCAAAGTTGGAATTGCATAAGATGCATAAGAGCCATTTTGGCCGCCTGGTTGAATCGGTGTTGAGATGTTGGTGATTCGGTAAACGCCACTGGCACCATCAACTGTGATTGAAACCTGAACACTGCCACCGCGTGGGTTGGAGTATGTGGCGCCGGCGAAATTCATTGGAGCAGCTGCAGCCTGCTGCAATTGCAGCAAATCCATTAATGTGATCGCTCCGATCGCCGAAACTCCAACGACCTTCTTAAAGGTGGTAGCCACGTTTTGCTCCTATAACTAGGGATCCTAATTATAAAGCGCAACAGGTCGAGTAATAGTTACATATCAGGGCAAAGCACACTCACTTCAGCGGCTATTCACACTGAATTCTAAGAAGTGCTTACAAACCAGCTTTCGCAAGCGCGCTTACGAGCGAGTCATACCAACCCTGTGAGGTATAGCTGGCTCCGCTTACTCCTTGGATATCGGAAGATTGAGCGGCCAAGGTCTGGCTGATCAGTAATGGAACGCTGGACTCATTTAATTGGATGTCATATGGCTGTGCGGTTGGCAGTTGCAACGCTGAGACATCAACAATCTTGTTGTTGACTACTTTTATTTGAACTTGAACGGGTCCATAGACGGTCTTAGAAACGGCACCGGCAAAAGTTCCGTTAACCGCTGCTGCCTTGGCAGGCTTCGTCTTCTTTGGAGCGGGCTTTGGCGCCGCCTTGGTGGCCTTCGGTGCTGGGGTCGTTGCTTTGGCAGCCGGAGTCGTCTTCTTCGGAGCCGGTGTCGTTGCTTTGGCTGCGGGGGTCGTCTTCTCAGCAGTTGGAGTTGGCTCGGCGGCAACTGTCTCGGTTGGCGTGGCTGCGGGAGTATCGGTAGCGGCAGGTGTGGTTTTAGCTACCCCACCAGAGCCTTTGAAGCCACCGGCGCCAAAACTGGAGGTCTGATGAGGTGGCTGGTAGGCCAAAACGGCACCTAAGCCACCCACTGTGCCAACTGCGATCAGCGCTGCTTTAGTTACGCCCATTGCTTCACGAACCTTTCTGGAGAAGTACTAGCTAGCATGAAATTCAAAGACCTCGGTATGGAAGCGCTCCTTAGGGATGCCACAGGCAATTGTGGCATCTCGGACCGCTTCGACAAGAGGGGTAGGACCACAAACATAGACATCGCAGTACCTGAAATCTGGCACATAATGCATGATGTCTTTGGCGGTCATTGGGTGGCTCTTACGCGAGCCAACTAAATAGTGAACCCTGGCACCACGACGTCTCGCCAGCGCTTCTAAATCGCGGTTAAGAATAATTTCATCTTCATTCGATACTCGGAATAAAAGATCAATATCAACGGCATCATCAAAATCATCGAGCAGTGCAACAAGCGGGGCGACGCCAACGCCGCCACCAATTAAAACAACGTGGCCGAGGCCGCGAGTAACAGTCTTAGCGGTGAAAATTCCGTATGGACCTTCAAAAAATACTCGAGTGCCAGGTTGTAAGTGGCGAACCGAACCGGAGCCATCTCCGAGATTCTTAACAGTAATTCTAAATTCCGTACTGGTTGGCGTTGCTGATAAAGAGTACGGATGTGAAACCCATATATGCCCAGGCGTTAGGAAACGCCAAGCGAAGAATTGACCGCCCCATGCTTTCATTCGATCGAGTTGGCGGCCAGTCATAACAATGGAAACCATATTGGCGCCTTCATCGACAATCTTTTCAATACGCAGTTGATGGCGGTAGAAACGAAATACTGGAATTACGAAACGCCAATAAAGAACTATGAATCCAACGATCGCGTATAGGCCGTACCAGTAATAGCGATAGATCGCGTGGGTGAGAAACATCGGCCCCGTACGAATTTGATGCATGAAGCTAAGCGAAATTCCTAAGTAGGTATAAAGATGTACCGTCCACCAAGTTTCGTAGGACATCTTCTTTCGTACCTTTTTATACGAGGTCAATCCGGCGACGACGAAGAATATGAAGCCAACAGTTGCCGCAAGCATCCAGTCATAGGTCCAAGTAAATTTCCAAAGCTCGCCACCGACGCGCGATCCATCGTTACCGGCATAGCCCAGTGAAACAAGCAGTACGTGAAATCCAATTAAGAAAAGTGAGTAAGGACCAAGCTTGCGATGCCACAAGATCAAGCGATCGTGGCCAACAGCTTTCTCGATCCACGCGATTCGCGAGACCATAACCATGCCAACAAGTGCGAAGTAAGTTCCAACAAGTGCGGCGATACGTGAGATCGAAAGAATCAGCGGGTAAGGCCAGACCCAATCGTGTGAGGTAGATGTTGTTACAAAAATTCCAAGGGTCAACCCAAGGCCGATACCTAAAATTAGGTTCGCAGAATTGTGAGTTACGTCAGCACGTTTCAAGGCGCGGCTACGCTCTCGCCGTAGGGGAGGAAAACGACATGCGTGGAGTGTACAAGACGGGCCTTTCTCGGAGATTAAAAGTTGCCCTTAAATAAGCCTGAGTCTTTTCTTATCTATTCAAGCGAATTTATCTCGAATTCATTACGCATCGACGCTACCCATATCCGGGTAACGCTCACCTTTGGCTATCCCCGAGGGGGCGATAAGGTGGAGTTCGGACATTTCTGCAGGGCTCAATGTAATTTCTGCAGCAGCCGCATTCTCCTCGAGTCGAGAAATTTTGCGAGTTCCTGGAATTGGAACATTGTTTTCACTCATATTAAGAACCCACGCCAGCGCGATTTGCGCGGGGGTTAGACCTTTTCGGTTTGCAATCTCTTTGATCTTTTCCACGAGGATCATGTTGCTTTGGAAGTTCTCATCGAAAAATCGGGGATATGTCCGTCGGCGATCGCCGGCATCGAGTTCGGCTGTTGAAGCGATTGACCCTGTCAAAAAGCCACGTCCCAGTGGGGAATAAGGCACGAAACCAATTCCTAACTCTTTCGCAACGGCAAATACCCCGTTGGTTTCTGGATCGCGACTCCAAAGGGAATATTCGGATTGAATAGCAGTGATTGGGTGAACGGCATGGGCTTTGCGAATCGTTGGTGCCAAAGCTTCAGAGATACCTAAATATTTAACTTTGCCGGCGATGACTAGTTCTTTGAGCGCGCCCCAAGTTTCTTCAATCGGAACTGATCGATCCACGCGATGCTGGTAATAGAGGTCGATAGATTCGACTCCAAGTCTAGTTAGCGAGGCATCGCAGGCTGCGCGGACATATTCTGGCTTTCCATTAATCCCAAGCCAGGAACCATCGGCGCCACGTTCGTTACCGAACTTTGTTGCGACTACTACCTCATCGCGACGACCGGCAATGGCTTTGCCAACTAATAATTCGTTAGTGAATGGACCATACATATCTGCGGTATCAATGAAGTTAACTCCAATATCGAGCGCACGCCGAATCACGGCGATTGATTCCTGGTCGTCTCGCGGCCCATAAAAGTCGCTCATTCCCATGCAACCAAGACCGATAGCACTTACTTGAAGACTGCCGAGCGCACGTGTTTTCATAGTGAAGAGTCTAGTCTCCGGCTTACTTAAAGGCGCTCGCAAGCTTATCGATCACCCAAATTCAAAATCTGCGCTGGCTAACTTTTAACCGTAACCTAACGCCATGTTTGTTCTCTATGGTGTTGCATTCCTGGCTGGGTTGCTGACCATACTCGCGCCATGTATTTGGCCATTGTTGCCAATTGTTCTAGCCGATGTCTCGCAGACAAAGAGTAGAAAACGCCCGTTAGGTATAACGCTCGGTGTGGCAATTTCATTCACAGTTCTAACGCTTTCAATATCGGGGCTAGAAAGTTCGCTTGGACTAAATCCAAATGTTCTTCGCAAACTGGCGGTAGTTGTACTTGTAGTTCTTGGAATATCTATGGTCATTCCAAAAGTATCGCAAAAATTAGAATCAACTATTAGCCGATTCTCCGGCGGCTTAGGCAGCGTTGGCAAGAATAGTCGGAGCGACTTTCGCGGCGGTTTTATTACTGGTTTAGCGCTCGGCGTTGTTTGGGCGCCTTGTAGCGGCCCCATTCTCGCTTCGATTGCGACGCTTGCGGCAACTAACAAAGTTTCATTGCAGGTAGTTTTTGTAACTCTGTTTTATGTAGCTGGCGTATCCATCCCGCTCTTTGGTTTTGCAGTGGGTGGACAAAAGATTTTGGCGCGGTCGAGGCGGATTTCTAAATACACCGGCAAGATTCAAATTGCGGCCGGTGTTGTCCTGATTCTTACCGCAATTGCGATTTACACTAATTACGACAAAACACTGGAAGCTAATCTCTTGAATGCAATACCTTCTTATAGCAGCGCCCTTACAAAGATAGAGGGCACAAAAAGTGTCACTAAGGCACTGGACAAATTAAAGGGCCGAGCAAGTAACAACCCTGGGTATCAAGATAATTCTTCGTTGTTCAATACAAGGACGCCAGCTCCGGGATTCGCCGGTGGAACTGATTGGCTCAACCCAACCACCCCGATAACTTTGGCCTCACTTAAAGGGAAAGTGGTCTTGGTAGATTTCTGGACTTATACCTGCATCAATTGCATTCGCACCTTGCCGCATGTAACCGCCTGGAACAACAAGTACCATTCCTACGGTTTTCAGGTTATCGGCGTGCATGCTCCAGAGTTTGCCTTTGAAAAAGACAAGGGCAACGTTCTGGCCGCAATTGCGCGCTTCAATATTAAGTATCCAGTGGTTCAAGATAACGATTTGAATATTTGGAATGACTACAACAATCAGTATTGGCCAGCGGAATACTTAATCGATGCAACCGGAGTTATCCGTCGCGTCGATTTTGGTGAAGGTCAGTACGATCAAATGGAGAAGGCAATTCAGACCTTGTTATTAGATAGTGGTGCCAAGGCACCAACTTCATTGATTAGCGCTGCGGATCTGACCCCTAAAAAGCGCACCACTCCGGAAACCTATTTAGGCAGTGATCGTGCCCAGTATGGCTACCCACAAACGATAAACATTAACGGTCAACGCAATTTCAACGCGCCAAAATTTACGCCACCAAACCTCTTCTCCTTTGGGGGCAATTGGAATATCCAGGGCCAATACGCGCAGGCTAGCGCCGGTGCAACCCTTGCGGAAAGTTTCTCCGCGAACCATGTCTACATAATTCTGAAACCTCATAAAGAGGGTGCGGTTGATCGAGTAAACGTGACGCTAAACGGGAAACCATTGGCAGGCATTTCTGCCGGGGCAGATGTACATAACGGAATAATCTCAGTTGATTCCGATCGCCTTTACAATATTTATAGCTCAAATTCGTTCGGTCCAGGTCTTCTCAAATTTACTTTCCAAGACTCAGGTACCCAGGCATTCACCTTTACCTTTGGCTGAAATATGTCGTTCGCTACCAGGTGGACTTGCCTAATTAGAACTAGGCAATCTGTTTGACGTAAGTACGAGTGCTCGGGCTTTCGACAAAACCAAGTCGTTTCATAATTGCTTGACGATCTGAAATTAGGTGATCGTTAGTTGATCTGAAGCTACGAATTCCTTTATTTAGATTACTGAGAATTGCATACGAAACCAATGCAGTGCTTAAACCTTGCGACCGGTGCTTTCGATTAATAATGCACATGCCGAACTTTGCTTGGGTTGGTGTTGAAATTACCTGGATATATCCAACTAATTCGGAGAGAACGAAGGCGCCAAAGATCTTGGATTCAGCGTTCCAAAGCTCAGAAATCGTTTCTAAGTTTGGTAACTGGTCTTCGGCATTATCTTCGTAATTAGGAAAATCGGAATTAGCGATGGTTAAAGCCAAAATCTCTTTTGCAAATTCTGGTCCAATTGGTTCAATTAGGTACATCTTTCGTGCGGAATTCAAGTAGCTTTCGGAAAATAGATTTAGTTCAGAGGTGGGTAAAAGATCCAAGCGAGATCTACGGATCTCTGAAGTTAATACATATTCATCTCGTTCGAGTTCCTGACATTTCGAATCGGATGAGAGAAGTACGACCACTTTGTCATTTGTTGAAACACGTTCGCCGTTCTTCGCAATATTCAGATTATCAAAGAAGATCGTGTCAAATACAAAGATTAGCGTCTTGATCCAATCAGCAGTGTCAATATGTTTAGTTGCATTGTCGTCAACCACTCGGCCAATTATGGTTGACTGAAGCAAAACTGAAACTGCGCGTGCATCTAAATTGTGCTTTGTCCAACGTCGTTCGGCGCAAATGTTATATATCCGCATCCATTTTTGGGTTAACTCTTCTTGAACTGGCGCAATTCTTTGGCGCATCCGCTCATTTGTTGCTGCGGTGTAAGTTATTTGAAATCGTTTGAGCCGGAACGATAGCGAGTCAGTAAATTGCTCTGATAAAGCCAGCTCGTGGAAACTTCGTCTAACTAAAATCGGATCGGTATTATTTTCTACATATGCAATCAAATCTTCCAAGGTTTCCCGCACATAATTTGAAAAACGTCTGACCTGGGCGGCCTCCATCAAGTCGCTGAAATCTGCATAATGGTGATACAGCGATCCCTTGCTGAATCCAGACTCGATGATAATTTGCTCGCTAGTAATTGAATCAAAAGGCTGACTCTCTAGAAATTGAATCGCCACACTAAGCAGCCGGTCCTTGGTTGACTCGCCCAAGACCGCCGCTTCGCTCATTTACATCTCTTTTGGCTCACGAATTTCACACAAAATTATCCCAACATATTCGCGGAACCACAATAGCCCTTGGTCGGATTTCACCCGGCTCAACCTCACGAAATGCTTTTTAGCGAGATATGTAGCTTGTTTAGACGGGGTAAATCCCGAGTCCAATTTCCCATTTAAATGCACTGACATACTTAAACAATGTACATTCCAAAGCACTTTGAGATCACCGAATGGTCGCAGATCCTTCCCTTTGTTGCGGCGGCTAGAGCTGCTGACCTGATTACCGTTGATTCAAGCGGTCAACCTTTGGCAACCCTGATGCCCTGCAACTGGATCGTTGGAGAAATCTTTGAAGACGAGTACGGCTGGTTGTTAATGCATATGTCCAAAGCTAATGAGCAATGGAAATCGATTTTGCCCGGAGCTAAAGGCTTAGCAATAATTAGAGGACCGCAGGCTTATATTTCACCGACCAATTACGAGCGCAAAACAACCGACCACAAAGTGGTTCCTACCTGGAACTATCAAGCAGTGCACTTAAGTGGCACAGTAGAGATTAGCGAAGATATCGAAGTACTTCGTGGCATCGTTACGGATTTAACCCAGATCCATGAGGCAGGACGCGAAAAATCTTGGAGCGCCAGCGAATCGAACCCGACATACTTTGAAGCTCAGCTTCGAGGCATCGTCGCAGTGACGCTTAAAGTTACAAAGGTCGAGGCCGTTTACAAGTTAAGCCAAAACCGCAGCGCCGAAGATCGGAAGCGAATTGCAGATGACTTATCTCATTCTGCGTTAGCCGAGGAACGGCGAATCGCAGAACAAATGAAGCGGCAGCTTTAACCCGATCTTGGTTATTTGATGGGTTCAAAGATTGCAGTGAAGTGGCGAAGTGCCGGTGGCTCTTTAGTAATTCGGTAGCCAGTAAGTTTTTCGCTATTCGCTTTAACCGCCAGGCAAACCTCGATCACGTAATCGATATGGCTTTGGGTATAGGTTCGACGTGGAATAGCCAAGCGCACTAACTCCATGGTCGCTGGCACTTCAGTGCCATCAGGTTTCTTGCCAAACATGACGGTTCCGATTTCACAACCGCGAATACCGCCAACTTTGTAAAGTTCAACGGCCAGCGCTTGTCCGGGATATTGCAGAGCTGGGATATGCGGCAAGAGTGCCTTGGCGTCGATGTAGACGGCGTGACCACCAATTGGTTGAACTACTGGGATGCCGCCGGCAAGCAGCGCATTGCCAAGGTAGGCAGTCGATTGAATTCGATATTTTAGATAATCGTGAGAAACGATTTCGGTTAGCCCAACAGCCAGCGCTTCAAGGTCGCGACCAGCAAGGCCACCATAAGTTGGAAAACCTTCGGTCAGGATTAATAGATTTCTGCAGACTCCGGCAAGTTCGTCATCATTCAATGCCAGCCATCCGCCAATATTTCCCAACGGATCTTTCTTTGCGCTCATGGTCATTCCATCGGCCAAAGATGCGATTTCGCGAACGATATCTATGACGTCGCGATCGCCCTGACCGGCTTCGCGCTCTCGAATGAACCAGGCATTTTCGGCAAACCGACAAGCATCCAAAAATAGCGGCAGTCCGTATTTCTTGCAGAGATCGCTCACGGCATGGAGGTTTGCTAATGAAACCGGCTGGCCGCCGCCCGAGTTGTTAGTGATCGTCATCATTACCACCGGAATATTTGCGACGCCAACCTTCTTGATGAAATCCTCGAGCGCCTGAACATCCATATTTCCTTTGAAGGGGTGCAGGTTCGCGGCATCTTTACCTTCGGCAATTACGAAGTCGACCGCTTCGGCGCCGCTGTATTCGACATTGGCGCGGGTGGTGTCAAAGTGAGTGTTATTGGGAATGAATTTTCCTTTGCCACCGAGTGCAGTGAAAAGAATTTTTTCGGCTGCTCGACCTTGGTGAGTGGGAATTACGTGCTTAAAGGGAAATAGATTTTGAACGGCATCGCGAAAGATTTCCCATGAGGGGGAGCCAGCGTAGGACTCATCGCCATGTTGGATCGCGGCCCATTGATTTCGGCTCATCGCTCCAGTTCCCGAATCCGTTAATAAATCGATTAGGACATCGTCGGAGCGCAACGAGAAAACGTTGTAACCGGCATCGGCGATAAAGCCCGCACGTTGTTCGGGGGTTGTCATACGAATGGGCGCTACGGAGTGGATTCGGAACGGTTCGATAATAGTTTTAAAGCTCATCTGGGAAGGTTAGGGAGGAAAAGAACAATTGTCCAAGGTAAAAGATGAGTGGGGCCTCTTAAATTACAAGCTTGGCGTACTCTCTAATCGAGGAGAATTAGACATAATCCTGAAGGGTTGGCGATGCAAGAGTTCACTGATTTCTTGGCGAAACAGCCGCCATTCAATGCCTTATCAACCGAGGATTTAGAGCGGGTTTGCGCTCAAATCGAAGTTGAATTCTTCTCGGCCGACACCGTAATTGTGGCAGCAAGATCTCCTGCCCTAAGGCATATATATATTGTGCGAACCGGGTCGGTGGAAGTACTAGATCGCGGCAACGTTATTGATCAGCTTGGTCCAGGCGATGTCTTTGGTCATATCTCAGTGCTCACGGGAATGCCACCGCAATATACGGTTCGGGCGGCGGAAGAGACCTTGTGCTACCGAGTACCAGACCCCAGAAGACTAATTTCAAATCCATCGCTTTTAGATTTCAACCATTTTGGAACTTTGATAACTAGACATCGTTTGACCGCTAGCGCCCTGATGTCCGATATGCAGTCGAGTATTTCAAGATTTTTACGCCCAATCGTGTGGGGAAATGCGAAAGACTCAGTTCGAGAGATCGCGATGGCGATGACCGAGGCGGAACAATCATGCGCAGTGATTCGTGCCGGCACCGAGCTGGGACTCGTAACTGATCGAGATTTCCGCAGCAAAGTTGTTGGTGGATTGGTAAGTATTGATTCTCCGGTTCATTTGATTATGTCAACGCCAATTATCACTGTTCGAAGTGACATAACGCTGGCAACAGCATTTCTCACCATGGTCGAACATGGATTTCATCATTTAGTTGTCGTTGATGAATTTGAACATCCTATTGGTGTTGTTCGCGCAATGGATTTGTCATCCGTGGAACTTCGCAATCCATTGCTAATAAGAGCGGCAATCGAGTCCGCAAAAAATATGGATGAACTTGCTGCGGCTGCTACTTTATTAATGCCATCTTTGGTGGAACTTCACGACAACGCGATTCCTTCCCTTCATGTTGGATCCTTGATGTCTGCAATTGTTAGCTCAATCTTGGCCCGGATTCTGGCACTAACGAGCTCGATCTCAGAGCCGGTTGATCATTCGTGGTTGATATTGGGTTCAATTGCCAGAGGCGAAGGATTGCCCGCCTCGGATGTTGATACCGCGATCGTCTGGGCTGATCAGCCCGGAGAGAAAGATCCAGCCGAAGAGATTAGAAACAATGCAAAACATATTTTGGATTTGATGGAGCGTTGCGGATTGCAACGGTGCTCCAATGGTGCCAACGCCGACAATGGCCTCTTTAGTCGTTCTCGTTCCTCGTGGATAGAAGTCTCCAGTGCTTGGTTGGCAGACCCCACTCGGCCCGGCGCGTTACTGCTTTCCGCGATTGCTGCTGATAACCAACCAATTACCCAAATAACGCTGGGGCGAACGATCTTAGAAAACCTTCGGACGACCGCTCGCTCTCACGAATTCTTAGCTGATGCACTTCGCTTTGCCTTGGCAAAGAAACCACCTATCGGTTTTGTTAAAGACTTTGTTGTAGATCATTCCGGTGAGAATCGTGGTGGTCTAAATCTTAAGGAAGGTGGCCTGACACCAATCTCCTCGTTGGCACGCTGGGCGGCAATTGCCATGGGTGATGTTCGGGGCGGAACCGTTGAGCGTCTGAAGAGAGCAGCTGAAGCTAATATTTTTCTAACCGAAGAAGCTGAGATTCTGGTTGCCGCCTTCAAAGATATTCACCAATTAGTTTTCGAAGCCGAGATCGCCGGAATTCGATCGGGACTGCCGATCACGCCTTGGGTTTCACCCGATTCCCTTGATTCGTTAACCCGTCGTCATCTTCGCGAATCGTTTCGCTCAATTTCGACGATTCAAAATCGGATCGAAGGCGATTGGACCATGAGACTCTAATGAGTTTTCTTACGCGTAATTTTCGCACCAAAGCCGAAAATGGTGAAAGTTGGCGAGGCACCAACTTTTGTGTAATTGACGTGGAAACCACTGGCCTAGATCTCAAGCGCGATGAAATTATTTCGATTGGTATGGTTGCCGTTGAAGATGGGCGAATCTGTAGTTCCAAAAACTTCTACACCGAAATTGCTCCTTCGCAAAAGCCATCTATTCCCTCGATAAAAGTTCACGGTCTGCGTTCGGCTGACCTTCAAGGTAGTAAAACATTCGCTGATGCGGCGCCAGAGATTGTGGCGAAGTTTCAAAACCAAATGATTGTCGGTCATGCACTTTGGGTAGAACGGGCTTTTTTGACTGCTCCGTTGAAGCTGGCCAACTTCACTTTTCCAAAACGAGTAATAGATACCGCAGCCCTGGCGCGCGCAACGAATCGTGCCGATTTAGCTAGTGATCACGAACCTTCGCTGGAATATTTAGCTCGGTCAATGAAATTGCCGGTTTATTCACCACACCACGCGCTCGGAGATGCCATGACAACATCGGTAGTCTTTTTGGCGCTGGCTGCTGAAATTGAAAAGAGCCACAGGATTGCGAAGAATCGAGAACTATCAGTCTTAGATTTACTAGAGATCTCGGAGCAATTCGCCAAAAAATAGCCTTTAGTGAGAGGATTACGCCGCACACCAGCGTCTGTAGCTCAACGGATAGAGCATCTGACTTCGGATCAGAAGGTTGGGGGTTCGAGTCCCTCCAGGCGCACTTTTATAGCAAATGAATTTCAAAATCTCGTCATCAACGACCTTTCCGGTGGCTTACATCGGTGATGCTATTTAGCTAAAGCGTTCGAAGCTTGACGCAATTCGATAAGGGAGTAGAAAGAGATAGATGCGACAGCTAGCATCCAGAGGATTGCAATCATCGCGAGGGCACTTGATAGGGAAGGTAGTGCTCCTAGTGCGGCAAAGAGGCTCAACATTCCAATCGAACCTCCAATGATTGACAGAATCCACCTCTTAAAACTATGTAGGTTCAATTTAAGGGTTTCATAAATCAGCATGTAAGTACCTCGAATATGGATGAGGGCACTAATACCGTTTACGACTCGCCAAACCAATACTTGGTGAGTGTCAGCGCTGATTAGGAGAATGCATGAGAATAAAGATAGAAAAAGAGCAGTGAAGCCGGCGAAGAGAATATGGGACTGCGACTCATGTGCATTGGCTAGCGTCATTTTTTGGAACGGCGCAGCACTTGGGATTTGAATCGGCAAAAATTCCTTTTTAGCCTCTTTCGAATCAGTGTCTATTCCCAAAGCGGCCGTTAAAACTAGGACGACCGAGGTTGCCGCGAAAAAACCAAGAACCGTAATATGCATTATAAATAACGTCTCGCTTGACATCGGTTGCCCTTTCTTGACGGAAAAATGAACGCGCTTTATTCAGATCCACATCAACTATAGGGGCACTTCTATTCACTCCGTGCAAAAGTTTGGGTATTCACCTGCTCTACGAAGCCCAAGTTAGTCAATAAATTGATTGGGGAGAGATTTAGAACTTCGCCACTAGCGACAAACGAGTGGAAACCTTCATTAATTTGAATCATCAGCATATAGGCGACTACTGCGGTGCAAACTCCCTTTGATCGATGATCGGAACTAACGTAGCCACGGCTGATGACTAGTTGCCCATTCAGCCGATTAGCATTTACGACACCAACCAATACTCCATCGCGAAAGGCGCCGGCAACGACAGAATTTTCACTCCAGGTCTTTTCCACTTCTCTAAAAGTCAAGGAGCTGACTTCAGAAATATCACTGTTCCGGAATAAGTCGGTCACCTCACCCAAATATTCTTGTCCCAGAAGTTCGATTTGATAAAGGTTGTAGATAGCCTTCAAATAGTTCTCAATCAAGTTAGAAATATCTGGATTTTCATTTACCTTAAGCTCACTAGATAAATATTCCGATTCCAACATAAATCCCGCCGAAAGCAGTTCGGCTGCCTTTGGATCCCCCGCATTAAGAATTATTAAAGGGTCCTGACCAGATTGACTATTCGTAGACGACAATGTGCGATTCAGATTACCAAAGAAAAAGGTATCAAAAATGAGGGCCATCGCCTTTGACCACTCAGTAGGGGTTACTTGGTTGGAAGAGTTGTCGTCGATGACTCGCCCCATGATCACCGATTGAATTATTATGGATGAAGCCCTGGCGTCCAGATAACTACTGGCCCAACCTCGCGCGAGGCAGATATCAAAGATTTGCATCCATTTAGTTGTTAAACGTTCCTGCGCTGGAGCAATGAGATCTCGCATTCGATCATTTGAAGAGGCATGGAAAGACAGCCTGATCAGCTTATTTCGAAGTCTCTTTGATCCCGTAAATTGTGGGGAGCTCGCGAAAAAGTGGAATTTTGATCGCACTCTGATTGGGTCGTCAGTATCACTAACGAATTGAAGAACCTCTTCAACTGCACCGTCAACAAAATTGGAAAAAATTAGGGCCTGAGCAGATTCTAAGAGTTCGGAGAAATCATGATAGTGATGGTAAAGCGAGCCCTTACTAATTTCGGCTTCAGCTAATACTTTCGCACTTGTCAGTTCCTCAGGTCGCCACTCTTCTAATAATTTCACAGTCACTTCAAGCAGGTGTTCCTTGGTGGTAGGAAGCTGTTCTAATTGCTGCATCTCTTACCTCCGGTAGTTTTTCGAAAAACTTCTACCAGATTCTAAATGGGTGCATTGTCGTCAGCAACGATCTACTGGTCTAACGAAACTAGACCATTAGTATCGTTAAGCCAGTAATTCCTCAATTAGTGCTTGTACCTTGGCTTTTATTTGATTTCGAATCTCACGGACCTTTTCTAAATCTTGACCAGCTGGATCTTCTAAAACCCAATCCTCATAACGCTTTCCAGGAAAGACTGGGCAAACATCGCCGCAGCCCATTGTGATTACGGCATCGGATTCTTGAACCGCTTCTGTGGTGAGAATCTTTGGCACGTTATTTGCGATATCGATACCTTCTTCAGCCATAACAGCGATCGCTACTGGATTGATTTGATCCTTTGGTTCTGATCCGGCGGAGAGAACGTCAATCTTTCCCTCGGAAAGGGCCCGCATGTAACCGGCAGCCATTTGGGAGCGCCCAGCATTGTGGACACAAACAAAGAGAACAGTGGGCTTGGAATCAGTCATTAGTTACTCCTAAAGCTAAGAGAGTGCCGACGCCGGCACCAATCAATTGGGCCAAAATAAAAGCTGGTACCGATGCCAGTGCGATGCCAGAAAAGGTGTCGCTCCACGCCCGGGCAAAAGTAACGGCAGGGTTCGCGAATGAGGTGGAGGAGGTAAAGAAGTAGGCGGCACCTATCCAAAGCGGAATCAAAATGGGTGCGATTGCGCCGCGCTTTTGTTTCGTGAGCAAAGTAATGATGAAAAGTAATCCGGCCGTTGCAACAACTTCACCAAGAAAGAGGTTTACGCCATTTCGCTGATGATGTGAAGCATTGATTGCCGGGTGCTTGAACATTAAGTTAGCTATCACCGCACCAGCGACGCCACCGATAATTTGGGCTGCAATATAGAGCAGCGTCAAAGAAATGGTAAGCCGGTTAAATATACGTTCGACCAATGAGACGGCAGGATTAAAATGTGCCCCGCTGATTGGACCAAGTAAAGCGATCAAGATCCCTAGGGAAAAAACGGTAGCTAAGGCATTAATCAATAATTGGAGCCCGACATCTTTGGTGAGATTGGTTGCCATGATTCCTGAGCCCACAACAGTCGCGACCAAGATCGCAGTGCCCAAGAATTCCGCCAGGACCTTTCGCCATTGAATTGGCATCAGAAGCTGCTCTCCAATCTAATTAATTCGATGAGAGAGTATCAGGCGTTAGTGAACTAAAGGTGTCGAACGTAGCGAACCTCTATAAGGTCGAAGTTCCCGCGATGCTCACTTTTCACGTGGCCATCAGCATGCCAACCTCGAGTCTCGTACCAAAGGCGAGAGGAGCTGTTTTCGGCCAACACCCAGAGCGCAACGCTCGTGAAGCCCGAGCCCTTAAGGAAGGCCATGGCTTGATTTAGTAGTTGAGTTCCAATTCCAAATCCTTGCTTATCTTGGTCCACATAAATTGCGTAAATCTCACCTTGATTTTCTGGGGAGTCGCCGTCTCTACTGGCGCCAACATCGATGAATCCAATTACGGTGCCTGCGATCTCGGCCACCAAGGTATGGGTGGCAGAGGTCTCTGCCTCTAACTTCTTCTTCCAAGTCTCTTCCCGTTGTGGGACAGAGAGTGATTGCAAGTATGAGTCCGGAATCAAACCTAAGTAGGAATTTTGCCAAGTCTCAACATGGACCAGCGCGATTTGTTGAGCATCATCTAATTGAGCTTGCCTGACCAAGAGATCTTCCATGACGAAATTATTAACCCAAACGATGCGCAATTTATGGAAATCAGAAAGACATAAGGGCTAGCCCCAAAGGTAGGTACGATCAGAGAATGAGGGCCATATATTTTGAAACTTTTGGCGGCGAATTGTCGTTAACGGAGTTGCCAATTCCAAAGGCCGAAGGCAAAAGTGTGGTTATCCAGGTAATGGCTACTGGACTTTGTCGAAGCGATTGGCATGCCTGGGTTGGCCACGATGGCGATATTCAATTGCCCCACGTACCAGGCCACGAGTTCGCTGGGGTAATTTCGGCAGTGGGATCGGGAGTCAAGAACTTTTCAGTTGGCGACCGCGTCACAGTTCCCTTCGTGTGTGGGTGCGGTGAGTGTGAGTTTTGTTTAAGCGCAAATGCGCAGGTTTGCCCAACCCAGAGCCAGCCTGGCTTTACACATTTTGGCTCCTTTGCCGAATATGTGGCGATTAAGAACGCCGATTTTAATTTGATTCGGTTGCCGGCCGAACTCACTTTCGAAAGTGCCGCCAGTTTGGGTTGTCGTTTCGCTACTGCTTTTCGTGGCTTAACGGCACGAGCAAAAGCAGAACCTGGTGAAGTTGTGGCCATATTTGGCTGCGGTGGTGTGGGACTTTCCGCGGTAATGATTGCGAAGGCGCTTGGCGCCAAGGTGATTGCGATCGATATCTCCGAAAGCGCGCTCGCAAAGGCCCAAGAACTTGGAGCGGATTTCGTAATTAATAGCGCGGAAGTATCAGTTGCAGATCGAATAAGTGAACTAACTGCTGGCGGTGCACATGTTTCAGTGGATGCACTGGGATCGCAAGCAACGGCCAGCGCTGCCATTCTTTCCCTCCGCCGCCGCGGTCGACATCTGCAACTAGGGTTACTTCCATCGGAATCTGGCACTACTGAACTTCCGATGGCGCGGGCTATTGCTTATGAACTCGATTTGCTGGGAAGTCATGGAATGGCTGCAGTTGACTATTCGAAATTGTTGGAACTGGTTTCTGCGGGTTTGCTTCAGCCAGAATTATTGGTTGATTCGGTAATTTCGTTGACCGAAGGCGTTGCGGCGCTTAGTAGTTTCGCAGCAAAGCGCAGCCCGGGTATGACAATCATTAAGCCTTAGATTGCGCCAATAAGAAATCAAAAATGCGGGCGGCAAAGGTTGGCGATAATTGTGGAACATGTTCGCCACCTGCGATGCTCCAATACTGAAGATTGAAATGTGCCGGGCAACTGAACTTATAAATCGAAGTCTCAGGACCGGCGATACTGCTTTCTAGATCCATTTTTCCGAAGACTTTAGGCAAGCCGGCGATTGGCTTACAGCGATCAACTTTGGCCCAGAAGGTGAGATTGGATTGCACGCTGGCGTATGGACTGGTGTGACCCGGTACTAAATCGCCACCTGTTGGAAGAATGGTGGTGTCATTAGTGCCATGAATATGCAAAATACTTGTTGGATGTTTCGCCGGGCAAGTTGATCGGTCTACTGGCAAAGAGCCAGCGAAACTTACAATGGCCGCGAAAGTTGAAGCTTGATCACAAGCCAACTTATAGGCCATGAAACCGCCATTCGAGTGGCCAATAACGTAAATTCGTTTTCGATCCACCGGGTACTTCTTTGCAACTTGATCAATTAAACCCGTCAGATACTTTTCGTCATCCACTGTTGAAGAGAAGAAATTGCAGCATGAATTTCCAGCATTCCAGAAGCGATTTCCCGAGGCATCACTCGATCCATCTGGCAACAAATATATAACGCCACGCTTGCTGGCTTCGGACTTCATCTTCACATAGGCCTCTTGTTGCGCACCGGAACTGGTGTAGCCATGCAGCGAAATCAGTAATGGGCTTGGGCTAACAATTTTGGCCGGTAAATAAACTGTGACGGGCCGGTCGCCACCAACTACAAAACTGGTGGGAGTGCCGGCTTGAACTGGCGCAGCAAGCCCAACGGTTGATCCGATAACTAGAACTGCCGAAAGGAGAAATTTGCCAATCTTCATTGCCTGAGATTACCGCGCAGGCGACGCTATTTCAGGCGATAAGTTTTTCGATTTTTTCCGCTGGCGAAGTGGCGAAGAAAAGGGATTCAAAGACTAAATCAACAACTTGATGCCAGGCATTAAGATCGACTTGAATTAGGGATACCTCATCAAAGAGTCGCCCCATTAACATGGGGC
>Ga0194061_1000697_pt1 | contig 20308 bp, 12 predicted proteins | sample SepL2221m_MetaG_FD_163423 | JGI IMG/M metagenome (GOLD analysis project Ga0194061, IMG submission 163423) | Anoxic zone freshwater microbial communities from boreal shield lake in IISD Experimental Lakes Area, Ontario, Canada - Sep2016-L224-21m | ecosystem: Environmental > Aquatic > Freshwater >... | reverse complement strand
GCCAAGGGCAGTAGATAAATGGGGAAATGCCGCTGGGTCAGGGCACGGCGGTCGGCGGATGTGGTGCTGTCTGCCTGACGCTCTTTATTGAGCGCAAACAGCATGCCAATACCGAGCAGCGCGGCCAGTATCTGCCCCAGTGCCGCAACGCGGGGGGTGTAGGGTGTGCGGCCATCAACCAGGGCGGTGAGGATTTGCGCATGGGCCAATAGGCCAGCGTTGGCCCCGCCAAATGGGGTGGCAATGGTGTCTTTGATGCCAAAGGCGCTGCTACCGACGAGGACCCAGGCTCCGGATAGAACGTCGGCCGGCAGGCTGTCGCGCATGCGCCCGGAGAGGATGTCGGATGCCGAGAGGCTGATGAAACTGTTGGGGTGCAAGCGCCACGAGACGCGCAGGTCGCCGCGTTCGTCTAGTGGAATTTTGCCGACGGCTTGGCTGCCGCCACTCAGGAGCCAAGGTGCGTCTAGCCAGCCGCCGCGTTGCAGGGCGAGGGTTTTTTCGCCGGAACCTTGCATCATAGCCGCCAGGCCGAGCGCGGGGTAGGATTGGTCGGCCCAGCAGATGATGGCGGGCTGGTGGCGCACGACGCCGTCGGCGGCAATGCGCGGCGTGATGTGGCCGGTATAGCCAAGCGGTGCGCTGGCAGCTGCCGCGAATTGGCTTTGGTTGGCAATAAAGCCCTGGGCCTGGGTAAACGGTGCCGGGCAGGTAGGCCAGTCGAGCGCACCCGCAGGTTGCCCGTTGGAGGGCGCGCCGCCTTGCTCCAACGCAAAGACTTGGGCTAAAACCGGGTGGTGCTTTTGCACCGCTTGCAGGAGCATGGCGTCGTCTGGCCGGGGGTCGGAAAAGACGACGTCAAATATTTGCTGCCGCACGCCAGCATCGGCAAGGTTTTGTATGAGTTTGGCCTGTGTGGCGCGGGGCCATGGCCATGGGCCAATTTCGGACAAGCTGTTTTCATCAATATCGACAACGATGAGGCGGCGTTCATCGGTTTGGCGGGCGGTGACGCTCCACAGCCAATCGTCCGAACGGTCTTCTGCGGCCTGGAGCCAGCGCGCGGCGGCGGCATCAAGGCCGCACCATACGAGCACCGCCAGCAGCAGGCTCAGGCCCACAACACCGTAGCGCGTGCCCAAAAAGGCGGCCGAACGCAACGCCAGGCGTCCACCCGAACCTAGCACCGACGACAACTAACGACCCCAGAGCGTAATGCCGCGCACGTTGCCGACGTTGACTAGCTTGTCAAATGCATAACCGGCTTCTTTGCCGTCAAGCGTGAGCGCACCGTTAATAGCTGCATTGGAATTGAGCGCCTGCAGCACGCCGTTGGGTTTGATGTTGCCGCTGGCAGCAATGGTGTCAGAGCCCATGGCTGGGTTGCTGATGCTCAAGTTGGTGGCAAAGGTGGCGTGGACAAAGTCAACACTAAAGGTGCCGTTGTTGACGCTGACGGCTTCGGTTATGCGACCGGCTTGTCGCACCAATTGCGCAGAGGCGTTGGCCAGACGGAATTCGGCCGTGGCGTCGCTGCTGGAGAGCACGCTGCCAGGCGGCGTAGGCTGGCGAAACAAGCTGTAGCTACCATTGCCAGGCAGTCTTTCGTTGCCACTGGCAACGGCTTCGTCAAATGAACGACTGAAAATGTCGGCATCCATTTTGCTAATCCAGTCGAAGCGGGCCCAGGTGAGTTGGGTGACTTGTGGGGGAAGCACTATGACCGGCTGCGGGATTGCCACTACCACATCAATCGGTGGTGTGACCACCGGTATCGGCGCAACGACGACAACGACAGGCGGTTTTTCGATCACCGGGACCACGGGCACGGGCACGACCACGACTTGAACGGGCGGTTCAACCACTACGACCACGGGTTGTACAGGGGGCTCAACCACAACCTTTATAGGCGGCTCGACCACAACGATGGGCTGTATGGGCGGAATTGAAGCGACAACCGCGGCAGCGCGACTGTCGGAGACCATGGTGCTGGATGTATGGGTCTCGACATGCGGCTCGTCCAGTGTCAACGGCTTGTTCACGCGTGCGACGGTCTCGGTGCTGACGCTTGGCCGCGCGTTGCGGGCCAGCAAGTCGACCGCCGGTACCAGTTGCGGCGTGGCCTGTTGGCGGCTGAATTCGAGCATTTGCCCCTTCATGTCTTCAGACAACAGCTTTTCGTTGCCACTGAGGCAAGGACCAACGCTCTTGATGCAGCCGTTGACCAATGGCGTGAGCATGATGGCACCGGTATAGACCGAGGCGGAGGTTTTCTCGCCGTCGGATTTAACGACAAAGTCAGTTCCCTTGACGCCAATGGCAGCAACAGGGGTGTTCAAACGGAAGCGGTCCCGGGCGGCCTCACCCCAGCTTCCGGTGATGGAACGTACGACGCCTTCATCGAGACGGAACTTTATGGCCCCCAAGAGTGGCTGCTGGGTGGAGTGGCTGTAGTCTTCGACCTGCAAAATGCTGGCGGGTCGGATGCTGAGACGCCCACCGTCCACGAAACGCAAATGAACGTGTCCGCCAGCCTGGGTTTCTATGCGGTCACCAACACGAATGGCGGTCCCGCGGTCAACCGTACGGGAAGATCCGTCTGCGCTGACCAATTTGACCAAACCAATGACCATCGTGGTTTCGCCGACGATGGCAGGCTCCTGGGCGCGAGCAAGCAGGCCTGCGGTCAAAAGGGCCAGTACGAGCGTCAACTGCGGTGCTGTGTGCACCAAACGGTGGTGGGTAAACTTGATTTTCATGTGGTGCCCTCTTAAGGAAAGCAAGGCGAGACAATTCGGGAGTGAAGCCACTCGCCATGGCATGGATTGTGTCACCCATGCCCGAGGTGTGGGTGTGCGCGCGGTCACAAGTATTGCGAGATCAGAGCGGGGCGCCTATTTTGCCATGGTTTTGCCGAGTGGTAGGTCGTTAAACTCAACGCCAATGCCCGCTTCCGTTCAACTGCTTTCGCAATTTCCGTTGCTGCGCCCTTTGCCTGGGGAGGTCCTGGAGTCGCTTTCGGCACGCATGACGTTGCGTTCTTTTGCACGCCGCGCGATGGTGATGTCCAAAGACGTTCCGGCCGAGGAGCTGGGTTTTTTGGTGGATGGGCGCCTGCAGGGAGTGGACTTTACAGTGGATGGCCGCAGTGTCGGACTGTATTTTGTCGACCCCGGCGACTATTTTGGCGAGCTTTCATTGGTGGACGGTAAGCCGCCTTCTGAGTTTGTGGTGGCGGCGGTCAAGTCAACCGTGGCCTTTTTGGACGCGCAACTGGCCAAGGAACTGATTTTGAACAATCCCGGGCTGGCACAGGCGGTGATGTCGCGCCTGGCAAACCGGGTGCGCTTGGTGATGGGGCAGCGCACGCTGCTTAGCCTACCCAACCCGTTTCAGCGTTTGTGCGTGCTGCTGCTGCAACTGCCGCAGCACACCGAGGCTGGCATCACGGAAGTAGACCAGGCGCCTACACACCAGGAGTTGGCGATTATGATCAACGCCAGCCGGGAAACGGTTACACGGTCATTTCAGCTGCTGTTTTTAAACAAGGTTCTGATGCGCGAGGGCAATGCCTTGCGGTTGCTGCAGCCCCTGGTGCTGAAGGATATTGCAGAGGGGCGCGTCCCACCTCCAAAGGCCTGAGTTCGGCGCACAGGGTTTGTTGTGGGTCCGCCGCTACATTGGTGCCGATGCGCAACGCTTCCATCAAGACTTGGCTCAAGTTTTTTTGACCGGGTTCAAGGTGTTGGTCTTGCTCGGAATAACCGGCGGTTTGCGCAAGGGCACGGGTCAGTCCTTGGTCATGAAATCGCCCATCAAATGGGCAGCCCACCAGCCCGCAGGATTGGCTCGCACGCAGCCCTCAAGAAAACCAAAAATCTCTCTGTAGACTGTGATGGCCTGTGCTCCATCCTCGCATGAGAAAATCGCACCCGGGTCAAGCACAGACGTACAACTCCAATTCAGCCCCCCGCAATCCGCCCAGGTGCTTGAGACACCCACCATTTGACTGCCAGTTTCAGTGGCCATCTTCAGTGCTCCGTCGGGGACTTTTCTCATTCGCCCAAACCATGGGACCCAGCAACCGATACTCTCCCTGGGCGCTGGCGCGTCAGTCAAAATAGCCACCGCTTCGCCTCGTGCAAGCGCGTTGTAGAAAAACTCCTTGGCTGCGCCGGATGTGTGTCTAAACTGCCCACCGTTCATCAAGCCCTCGTAGGCCGCATATTTCTTGCGGTAAAAGCGCCGCAACGCAACGTGAATGGCAGGAGCATCCACAACCGAAGACGTCACCAAGTGGAGCGCAGGCATGTGCGTTGCCAACGCCACACACGTGAGAAAAAGATTGTCTATGTGCGGCACAACCACCACCAGGCCACGACCGGGCGAGCGTTGAGCCAAGGCACTTGCTACAAGCGCAGATTGCAACCCATGGGGATCTAGCCGGCCGATGATAGCCTGCTGCGCCTCCGTCTCTTCTCGTGCGATTGTCAGGTAACGACCAAGCACCAATCTGTCAAGTTCAGATGCCGATGCGCGGGGAAACATCTCTGCATACCCCGCCCTGGCTCGCTCGGCGATGTAGGGGAACCCCACGGAGAGTTCAATCCAATCGCGCTTCAGGGCTAGGTTGAACCGGCCACGGATGTTCGACAACGCCAGCCCAAGCGCGCGCGGCAGAGATGCGCACAGCGGGATCAACAGCGCGTAGTCCACCCACTGCAACTGAAATGACAGCCTGAACAACCAAGCTCCGAGACGGCTCATAACTTTTCACCGAAAGTCGGTGTCGCCGCCTGTTAACCAAAATTGTTCAGCCAGCCCATCAATCGGCAGCCCGAGCAAGGTGGAGTGATTTACCACAACCTCGCAGGCCAGGCTTTTCAGAGCAACAGCACGCCACGCCGCATTTAGCGTGCCTAATACGGCGTGGCTACACCACAGCTCCAGTGCCTGACCGCCTTGTGCCTTTACGACACCCCATGTCAGCGCCGGCACTACTGGCAAAAACGCAGCAGTGCCGACCCAATCCATCAATTCCCAGGGATCTGCACCGCAACCGCGCTTCAACACCAACACACCTACAGGAGCTTTGGATCCATGTGCAAAAACGCCCAGAACGTCATACCGAAAATGTGGGTGGTTGGTGTACCGGTGCCGCCATCCATCACCTCCGCGTGTCGGCCAGAGCATGTTGGCGCACACACCCGTCTGCATGTCTTGTGCCAATATATCCACCATTTTCCTGTGTGCCTCTTGCGCCAGGTCCAGTGCTTCGGTGCGCCAGTCGCCGCTGGCCGCTTGCTCCTCCACTGCGTCAACATCTGTCGGGGCGTGAACCCACTTTAAGGCGTGAACACTGGTGGCCAGCCAATACAGCTTCAATCGACGCCCCAGTGTTACATGCCGCGCGTTTGGAAAACCGAAGCCAATCGGGTTGGATCGCCCTTCGCCCAGATACTTGTCAATGAACTGCCGCGCGGTGCGGCCAAACGGCCCGAATCGCGCAAACACATCGCGCACTTCTGGCGCCACCATCACGTCACCTACCTGAACACCGGTAAATTGGTGTGGCCCCCATTTCATCTGCCTCAGTGTGCCGCCGTAGTGCGTCACGAGTGTGCCTGTGCTGTCGCGCATGCCCATGGCCATGCCACGACCGTCGCCATATTTCCAATGATAGAAAGGTTCAGACATCACATGCCCAAACACTCGCTGAAACAGGTCACGCACATCGGTCGCATCTTGCGTCTGCAGGTCAACCACTGGCCATTTTCCAGCCGCCTCCATGGCATGCGTTTTTGCTAACGGTTCACTCAAGTTGCCCGCCTATCTGCAGCCAGTTCGCCGCGCCAAATGTGCGGAAAGGTAACCCACCCCTTTTCTAGGCCGGATTGGTTCACCCTCAGCACCAACACACGCTCCACCAATTGGTATACGTGCAAGCCGTTTTCGCACCCTAGCACCAAGGTCAGGTAGTAGTCGCCTTGCAACAAAGGCATCTTGGGCAGTTCCAACACCACCACGCCTGAGCCGTCGGCTTGGCGCGGCCACACATGGTTTTTCTGGTGGCTCAGGCCGCTGGAAAGCGTCACACCGCTGATGTGCGCCAAACCGAATGCCACTGATGGCGCAGGAATGTCCGGATTGCTGGCAAAACGCAGACGCAAGAATACCGTCGTTTCACCTGAATGCACTGCAAACTCTCGCCCATGCTGGCCATCACTTGTCCATGCCTCAATGTCCAAAATGCGCGCCGTTTCCTCCAAGGAAACCACGTTAGACGAGGGTACGGCCGTTTCTGGTTCTCCATCTGGCCTGTTGCTTCCCGGTAGTTGCTTTCGGGTAGGTGTTGCTTTGGTGTCTACAAGCGCCTGCGGCACCATTTCGGAAACCAGCGCGGTTTCGTAGGCAGCCGTCACCAGGGCGGCCTTGTCGAACATTCGCACCTTGCCGCCCTCCAGCCAGAGAGCCCGGTCACACAGCGCCTGTATGTGGTACATGGAGTGTGAGCAAAACAAAATAGCCACCCCCTTATCCCGCATTGACATCACGCGATCAAAGGACTTGCGGGCAAACGCGCCGTCGCCCACGCTTAACGCCTCATCCACCACAAGGACGTCGGGGTCCAAGCTAGTGGCCACGGCAAATGCAAGGCGCACAAACATGCCGCTTGAATAGGTTTTCACCGGCTGGTGCACAAACGCTCCAATGTTGGCAAACGCCAAAATTTCGTCCAGCTTGTCGTCAACTTGGCTGCGCGTCAGGCCAAGTAGCGCAGCGTTGAGGTAGACGTTTTCAATGCCCGAAAAGTCGGGGTTGAATCCCGCCCCCAGTTCCAGCAGCGCCGCAATACGGCCATTTACGTTTAGCGTCCCCATCGTTGGGGTCAGAGTGCCACAAATCAGTTGAAGCAGAGTTGACTTTCCCGCGCCGTTGCGCCCCACAATTCCCAGCACCTCGCCACGGTTTACGGAAAAGCTCACGTCCTGCAATGCCCAAAAGCTGCGACCCCAGGTGTGCCACTTGCCAAATAACAGTTGCTTCAGGCGGTCAGCGGGGCGCTCGAACAGCTCGTATCGCTTGCCCAGGCCTGCGACCTCTATGAGGCACTTGGGTCTTCCTGACGGGCCTTCAAAATTCAAGGCATTGGGGCTAGACAACATCTGCAAATCCCTTGCGCACCTTCGCAAACCATGCGGCACCCAGCACCGCCACGAAGAGACAGCCCGCCATGTGCACTGCCACTGCGCCCCAGTCTGGCCATCGCCCGTCAATCAGTACGGCACGGGTTTGTGTGATGGGTTCAGCCAGTGGGTTGAGCACCATCCACCCACGCGCCACCTCGGGCAAAGACTCCACTGGAAAGAAAATGGGTGTCAAAAACATGACAGCCGATAGCACTGGCCCAAGCACCTGCCCGACATCCCGCACATAGGTGCCCATGCCCGACAGCAGCCAACCCAAACCCAGCAGCAACGGCAGGAGCGGCAACCACACCAGCGGCAGCGCCACCAAAGCGACACTCAGTCCGCCTTGCAACACCGCAACCCCCAGCACGAGCAAGGCGCCAGAGACCAGCAACCCCACCAATCCACTGGCCACATTCACCCAAGCCAACAGCTCAAGCGGAAACACTACCTTCTTGACTAATTGGGGTTGCGACAAGACCAAATTGGGAGCGCGATTTACGCAGTCGGTAAAAAACTGGAAGACCACCAGGCCGGCGTACAGCCGCAGCGCAAAACCTAAGTTTGTTTCTTCTCGGCCCAGCCCCGGCCACCGCACTCCCATGACGTAGCGAAACACTACCGTCAAAACGGCTAGCATGGCCAGTGGTGTAATGACAAGCCACAATGGCCCCAGCCAGCTGTGACGGTAGCGCGAATCGACCTCTCGCTTGGTGAGCTGGCCAATAAGGCCCCAGTAACGACTAGGCCATAAATATGAGAACAGTAGTTGCACAGTGATCCAAACAAAATAGTATTAAATACTCAGGAGCACGGCATGAGCACCAAGACGAACGTGCTCAGGCGTTGATCGGTGTTTGCGCTGTATTCGCATGCCTCACAGCGAAACAGATTCTCAAGGCGCGGGCTATCGACAGCTCGCTATAACACCTTGCTCGTAAACAACGAATGAGATTTCAACCGCACGGCGCAGACTCCATCGAATCAATATAGGCAGCAACGTCGCCTGGTTTTTTCATATGAAAACAGCTGGTTGTAATTGGCATGCTGTGAACCCATTTGGCTTCAAATACTTCAGCACTAGATTTTATGCGGCGAGCAAGTTGCGTTGGTGCGGGCCCCGTCTGCACAGTGCCAGACCAATGCTCACAGTATGCGTCCACTACTGCGCAATCCCACCCATTTTCCTGGGCTTGAAGTACCAAGTCTGTCGCGTAGAAATCAAACTTCAGCGCTGGGTCTAGCGTTAAGCCAGTGGAAACTCTGACTGCAAACAGCAACTCATCCAGACTATCAACCAGACAGGGCAATTGGGTAGGTGGTCGAAGAATTGACCCTCGATCCAATACATGCCCCACGGAAAACGCATGTTCGCCCGATTTGACTCCCCCATAAACGCCCACTACAGCTAGTTTTGGCCAACGTCTAAGCGCCATCGAGATCTGGGAACTCAGCTGGTCTTCCCAATTGGATGGCAAGAATACATCCTCGTGGACCCAAGCCAGCCAACTGTCCGAGTGTGCTTTGGAGCACACTTTCGAAGACGCATTGAAGGCTTCAGCAGCCGAGGACGCGTTGAAATACGCTGTCAGCGGGAGCTTTCTTTCCGAAAAACAAGGCGAAGCCAGCAGACGCTGGCCTAACACTGCAATGTCGCTGATACAGGTTACAAACGATATCGAAATACCGTTTTGTGTTTCGTTGCCAGCGATACTGGAACCTGCAGTCAATGTGGATACACTTTTCCGAGATACTTGATTGGGTTATTCCCAATTTGATAAAAGAAATTCATTTGTGCCTTATATGCAACAAAGTCACGGGTTGAAAACCCTGTCTTTATGGCTACATCCTGGGGATAGGTTTGCAAAGGCTCAATTTTCTTTAGCATGACATCGTCGAGATGGACGAGTGTCGCGGTGATGTCCAGCACTACCAGCTTACTAGTCCCAAGCAAGAAGTAGTATTGGTCAGTCTTTATTCCAAATTCTCTATTTTCTGGAACATACAACACCGTCCAAAGACGCACAGTGTCTTGTGACGATGAGGATACATCGTCCGGATTGAATTTTAGGTTTAAGGTTAACGAGTCGTCTGATTCAACCTTGTCTGTAATAGTCAGTGGTGGCGGAGGCACGTCAATTGTGAATACTTTGATCGCAGGAACTGAGTCACAAGTGACAATCAACTCCCTCTTAGTGTCGGTTATCGTCGTCTTTGCTTTTTCCGTCAGTTTAAACGTGCTTCCGCTAAATGTCACATACGCAGAAGCCGATGTTGAGGCCGCCGACGTAGACGCAGTGCAGTTTGTAATAGTCGCGCCATTATTGGGTGTTACCGTGACAACAGTCGTTAAATCATTGCTCAGCACACTGTACTGGCTTAAAGTTATCGACGAAAGTTGGTTTAGTGCTGGGCTCGGCTTTGGCAGAACCGTCAATGGTTTTGATACCGAGCCACATTGAATGTTGACAACCACCCCAAGAGATGACGCGATGGCTGGTGCGTTTGGGTTTAAAGTCACATTGCCATTAGAGAGCGTTACATAGCCCAAGTCATTACCCGACTTTATGGTGCACGCGCCAAGATTGACGTTCGATCCGGAAATTTTCGCGGTTCCAGCCGAACCCTGCGTCAACGAGGCAGGAGAGATGGTGAAATCGATTGAAACAGTGGCAGATGCATCCCCCTCTGTCGGATCACCATTACTTTCCCATTTATTTTCGTTCGTAAGGCCGTTATAAGCTGACAAATAGGTTCCCGTATCCAAATAAGCGGTGCCGGAAAGGTTGGCCAAATAACTACTCCACCCTTGCGGAGTTGTATCTGTCGCCCCTAGTGAACCTCCCAAGAGGGTAGATCCTGCTGCGACTGGAACTGCGCCAAGTAGAAACGTATCGCCGGTCAAACGCTTAATGTATAGCCAACGACCTACAGTTGTTGGCACTCCTAAGGTGCCGAATTTATCCAAGAGAAATATGGAACCACCACCGTCAGCTACAACTACAACCTCGGAACCGCTCGCCAAATCTTGATTCACTTTAGTGGTATCTTGCGCGTTGTACCTTCTGTATTCTGACTCTGTCAGCGGACTCCCATATTCTGGCGGGGTATTAAACCGCATTGCGACAGCATACTGCTGTCCCTTTGGAAGATACCCATTCAGGGAAAACCTTGTCACCCCTGCCGGAACAAAGACTCTGTACTTACTATCCACCAAATTTGGAATTAGAAACTGAAATCCTGTTGGATTGGTGCAAAAAGACGACACATCCTTAAACCCCAATTGACACCCTGGCACACCACTTGGCGAATATTGATTCTTAAATCCAAAATATGAACTTTGTATTCCTTTGGAGTCCGAAAGTGTGGTTGGCGTTTGGTGCAAAGATACATAATCGATGTTCGCCCCATGAACACTGAACGCATAAAACATCCACAGAAAGGCTAGGCAAAATTTAAGGCGATTAATGTACATGCATTTCTCCAACGGAAAATGGGGTGCAAAAGCACCCCATATACTAAGAAATCCTTAGACTATCGAGCAGATGCCGCATACGTCCAAGCAAATGGCGCTGTCGTCAAATAGGACACAATCGCAGGTACACCTAAACGGCCAGTATTAACACTGTGCCCAGGTGTGACAGTTTGGGCAACTGCTGGAGCGGCCCCTTGAAAGCGCACGCGTGCCCAACCCTCGGTGTAGCTGCCCGTAGTAATTGCAGCGCCAGCTCCACCGACCTGTAGAGCATGAAACTCATTCAAGCAAGCTGGATTAATTTTCGGCAGTGGAGAAACATTGTACGTTAAGCCTAGAATGGAGTTCTCAAGATTGTCGTACACATCAGCTTCTACGCAAGTTTGTGATGCAAATGAAAACTGCCCATTGCGCTTCAGATCATATGTCAGCTTAGTTGGAAAGTTGAACAATGCAATAGTTGTTCCATTTGAAAAATCGTACGGTAGCACGACGTTATTTACCCACAGAGCTTCCTCTACATCAGCAACTGTTGCAGTTCCCACTGGATTATCAAAGCCAGTCAAAACGCCAACCAGCAACTTCTGGGTGTTCTTGTAAGACTCCAGCGCGACCATTGGCAGCGTGGCTTTTTGCGCAACAGGCTGCGCGGCGTCAAAGCCAGTGTGAGTGTTGATTGTCACCGACCCAGTTAACACGTTTGCAGTTTCGGAAGCCAAGCAGACCGGATTTTCCGGCTGGCAAATAACCACACCATGGGCATTGTAAGCAGCCAGAATATTACTCTTCAGTACGCCAGGCTTATTTGGAGCAACATCCAAAGCAACGCTTTCGAAGATTTCGAAATATCCAGCCGACGGCAAAGCTTGACGATTTGTCGCTGCAGACGTCAAATTATCACTGGTGATCACTGCCGGAACAGCAGTAGTACCAAATACATCTGAATTCTCATTCAGCATACTATCGTCTGCACTAACGACTGTTGACTTGGTGCACACGCCAGCAGCATCAAATGTGGCACACGTAACGCGAGCTTTCCAAACATCGCTTGGCGACAGATAGATCAAGAAGTCCAATGTTTCATTACTTTGAATCGGATCACGAAACACAACCTTTGCCACCACCGATTTAGTCAAACTGGTGTTAACTACTTTGATATCTGTTGAGTAACCCTTTGTAGTCAAATAGCCAGGAGCAATCAAAACATCGCCCACGCCGTCGTGACTCTTTACAACCGCAGTAGCCGAACCACCGATAAGCATAGCGCCGATGGCAGCAGCAAGAAATTTTTTCTTCATCACGTGAAATCTCCAAAAAAATAATAAAACAAAAGAACCTGAGCAAGCCCACGCTTATTGCGTCAGACAGTTTACACCAGAAAGTTCAACAATCACACCCTGTGAACATCATTTTTTTCAGGACTTCAGACTGTTGACGAATGGTAACCAAAGCCAATGGACTTGGAAGTGTTTACGAACAGTTTTTGTGTTCGCCATCACAAGTTTTCGTCTTTCGTTGCCAACTTGCAACACCAACACGAAGGCACCGCCACCGGTTATTCACAAAAAAAGTATTCAGATGGTACTGACCTCCCTAGTCCTGAGCGTTCGGTGAAACAGGCAAATCGGTATGTTGGCGACGCTTTCATCGGTCAACCGGTGGGCAATGGCTGCAGTCAGGACGAAGATGCCGTCAAACCTGTTGTCACCACTCGAACTGGCTAAAAGCGTTGTGTGGAGCGAGTTATAGCATCGCATCGGCAGTCTTGCGACACTCGCTAAGCCATCAAAATCACAAACAACGGCTTGAGTAGAGGGCGATGCCTTTGCCAACGTCACTACAAGTTCAACCGCGTCAAACGCTGCCGTAATTCCGTCGATTAGCATGAGAAAATAGTCTCCACGGAGCGTTAGTTGAAGTTGCTTTAGCCGACTTTCAGCATCAGAACTTGCTCTGACGATAACCACTCGGCTATCCAGTTCACAAAAGTCATGCATTGCGCGGCGCACTGCCGGGCTTTGTTCTTCAGTTTCTATGAGCAATAGCTCCCAACCCGAGTAACTCTGATGCACCAGTGAAAAAAATGTACTAATTAAAGCGATTGCGTCGTTGGGTTCAAGCACGAACGAAACAAAAGGACGCGATTCCGCAGCACGTAACTGCACTTCTTGCCGACTGCCTTTGAGAGCCGCTCGAGCTTTTCGAACAAGGGGCAACGTAGCGTGCGGCAAATTCATTCGCACCCAACGCCCCATTGCCTGCCTCATCCAGCGAAACACACCGACTTCCTTTATGGTCGATCGTTTCACAGGCATTTGATCGAAATAGTACCGGGTCAGATAGTTGGCAACATCAAGGTTAAGTTGTCGTAACTCCCGCGCCGCATTGGGAGACTCCACGTTTATTTGCTGCAGTTCCGCGTCAAGTTCTGAGTTTTGTTCGAGCAAATAGTGAATACTTGCCTTCAGCGAGACCAGTTCTTGCGAAAGCTCTGGATTGAGGCAAACAAGTGGATAAGGAATGTGCGCGTGAAGCTCGGTCTCTGTCAATGATTCTTCTGTGCGGCCTGAATTCCGCACTTTCACAAACCGGGGGACGAAAACCGTGGGCTCGACGACCCATTCGGTCGCCCCATCCGGCATAGCCGTGTAGCACCGCATGCGCTCACTCGTCCCTGCAATAGTCCGTTCAAAATCAAATTCGATGGTCCGTGTACCCGGCAAATGCCGCGCCACCGTGATTGCTTCTTGGAGCGCGTTGAAGGCAACTGCGGCCCCCGACGGCAGCCACATCCAATATTCACCCCTTGCAACCAGCCCATCCGTGATACGCGCATCTTGCAGACGTGCACCCCCCGAAACAATCACAACGCGTCGATCAAGTCGACATAAGGCGTTCGCCGCGCGCTTGACACCCGCTGACATCTCTTTTTCAACAACCAGCAACAGCTCCCAACCTCCAAACTCCTGGTTAGTTAATGAAAAAAACGTGTCCATCAACGGACTGATTTCAGTGGGACGCACTACAAACGACGCAAACGGTCCCGATTCGTCGAACGGATCCGGGCCGCTTAAACCGGGTCCAATTTGCCGAAAATGCTGTGGATCTGCCCACGCTGCGGCAAATTGTGCTGCATTGCATGCGCTTGGGTAAAACTGCGCGAGGTATTCTGCCTTGTCTTCAGCTACTTTCAACCTCTGTTGCATCAGACTAGCGTCCTGGCGAAGCGCTTTGGCTACCGTTTGGTATTGCTCCAACAAGTATTGAAGGCTCGCCCTTAGCGATACAAAATCTTCAGGAGCAGCCAGATTGAGATTCACCAGCAAACGCGGTATGTGTGCGTAACCCTCCACACGCGCCGTAACTTCCTCTTGCGGTTCACAATTTCGTTCCACCCGCACAAAACGAGGGGCAAATTCTGTGTGCACACTCTCCCATTCGACCACGCCGTTGATCGCATGCGTATAGCATCGCACTCTGTCTTCTGATCCGGCCGTGCCACGGTCGAAGTCGTATTCAATAACTTGAGTGCCGGGCAAATTTCGCGCCACCGAAATGACTTCTTGGAGGGCGTCGAAAACCAGTGTTGCCCCCTGGGGCAGGTGCATCCAGTACTCACCTCTCAAAGTCGGCCAATCCGCAATGTTCGCCTCGTTCAGACCGAGGTCATCCGAAACAATCACAACGCGTCGGTCAAGTCGGCACAACGCATTCGCAGCACGCTTCACACCCGCGGGTTGCTCTCCCCCGATCACCAACAGCAGCTCCCAACCTCCAAATTGCTGATTCGTAAGGGAAAAAAATGTATCCATCAGGGGACTGATGGCGGTTGGGTGCACTACGACCGACGCAAATGGTCTCCAATCCCCCGATAAAGCTGAAGAATTTGCATTGACTACTATCTGGCGGGATTCCGATGGATCCACCCATTCAGCCGCAAATTGCGCCAGACCGGATGCCATTGGGTAGAACTGAACGAGGTATTCGGCTTTGTCCTGAGTTGCCGTCAGACGATCCTGCAAGAGTTGCAATTGGCTCACAAGAAGGCTCTTTTCGGCCCTCAACCGCGCCATTTCCCTTTCACGGTCAAGCGAAAATGCATGTTGATCGCTACCGGTATTCAGCGTAATTTCGTGTTTTGCGGGATTGACCGCGTGCAGAGACACGCCCGCGGCAAGAACTCTCAAAAAATGCTCCGGCAGCGCGTCAAGGGCCTTGATGACCTCCGAATCGGACGGCGTCGTCTGCTGAGTTGCATGACGCTGCAATACATCCACGAGCGCACCGACTTGGAGCTGCCGCAACACCTTGGCTTGTTGCTGACCGACAAAGTCGAGATAAACACCAAGGAACCAGTGCATGGCCCACTTGGGGTGCTGAAAAGGCTCTACTCCGCTCCACTGGATTTCGAAGTCCCTAAACCAGTGCAAAAGCCCAGTTTCGGTGGCGTTATAGAAGTGGTGTGGGTAACCATGTTCCGGTTGCAAAAATGCGGTGTCGATCTTGGCCACACCGCCCGCCTTTAAGACCCGACGGATCTCACGAACGGCCCATTCGGGATACTGCAAATGCTCGAATACCGCCTGACTAATGACTGCGTCAAATGCGTTATCGCAAAAAGGAAGGCAGTCCGCGGAGCCGACAACGTCTACAGCGGGGTACCGAAAAATATCAATTTGAACGACGTTTTCGCGCCGATCAAGTTTGCCACCAGCTCCCAAATCCAGAACCCAACCCAACGGGTGTGCTGCAATGATTTCTTCCGCCCGTAGACTGTAGGGATGCCGGGAAACTCTATCCTCGTCTGACAACAGCATAGCGCCTGCATCCTGGACTCCCGCTGGCAAAAGCACAGGTACGTCGCCTTTAATTGGATGGCGCGCATCACAATTCTGACATATCAACCATGCATCTTGTTTCGCTAACGGTCCCAGGCAAATCGGACACGCTAGGATTGGAAGAACTCGATGCAGTCTTGATGACTTTGCCTCTTGTGAGCCATCTGCATAGGTAATGATCATGGCAGGACTCTTCGAGGTGGCCAAGCTAGCGAAAAATCCTCAGCTTCGGCGGTAAGATTAGGGTTATAGCAGGGATCGTCGTGCGCCAAAAGAGCGGGCCAACGTGTCTGCATCTTGTCAATTTCTGAGCGAAAACGCATCTGTTTTTCAGGTGTGTCTTCATATCCCCTAGACACCGACTCATGGTGGATCAATTCGGCGTACGGAGTCCAATGATTGCGGTAACCTGCACTATGTACACGCAAACAAAAGTCTATGTCATTGAATGCAACCGCCAGCCCCTCATCAAGCCCACCTACCTCTAAATAAATGCTCTTTCGTACGAGAAGACAGGCAGCGGTTACTCCAACCATATCCTGCGCCAGGACCGCCCGACCCATATAGCCGTGGTGTCCACGGGGCAAATACTTGTGTGCGTGCCCGGCAACGCCACAGACCAAAATAACACCCCCATGCTGCAATCGCCCGTCAGGATACCAAAGTCTTGCACCTACGCACCCCATGCCTGACTCCATCGCAGGCGCAACCAATTCATCAAGCCACTCGGGATTGATGACTTCAATGTCATCATTGAGCAACAGCACGAATTCACCATTGGTCGCGTCGTTTACTGCATGATTATTCAGCGCTGAAAAATTGAACGGCTGTTCGTCGCGCAGTATTCGGATCTGGCCACTGGCCTGCCGCTGGGCCAATAGGGTAAGTGTTGCCGAATCGTCACTGCCGTTGTCAACGACGATGATTTCAAAGTTGGGGTAGCTTGTGTTCCGAAGACTATCCAGGCATTGCAGCAACACAGTTCCACCATTGCGGGTTGGAATCACGATGCTGATCAACGGTAAAACACTCGGACGCGCCCAACAGATTCGGTACATTCCGGCAGCCTCAGGAGCCTCTTCAACAACGCCGTTTAGACCACGACGGGCAAGGTGCTCAGTTAGCGCCCGCAGCCCAGCGGAAAATGCATACGATTTTTCGCTGTGCCCTGCTGCGGTGCTGCCCGAGGCCGCGCGCCAATGATAAAGAATATTCGGAATATGCACCACACCATCAGAACCTGCGGCATCAACTGCCCTAAGAGCAAGATCGTAGTCTTGGGCACCTTCAAAGCTCTCTCTCAACCCACCCAGCTCGCGCAAAAAGTTGACCTCATACACTGCAAAGTGGCACATGTAATTGTGGGATCTCAACAGTCCCAAATTGAAGTCCGGCTTGAAATACGGATCAAAACGTCGATCCGATGTGTCAATCTTGTCTTCATCAGAATAGAAGACTTTGGCAGAGTTTTTCGCCTCGATTGCTTGCGCCACACGCAAAAGCGCGTGCGGACTTAATTCATCGTCATGGTCCAGAAAAGCAACATATTGCCCCTTTGCCAACCCTATTGCCACGTTGCTGGCCCTGGAAATGTGACCGTTAACCATTTGAAAGTCGACACGAATCCGGCTATCTTCCTTCGCATACGCCTCAAGAATAGTCTTGACGTGTGATTCGGTCGACGCATCATCGCAAATGCACAATTCCCAGTTCGAATAGATTTGTGACTTAACCGACTCAATGGCTTTGCAGAGGTGTGACGGGACCGTGTTGTACACAGGCATCACGATTGAGAACAATGGCCGAGTTGTCAGGTTCTTCAGCACTTTTTTGAGCGCGCTCAACTGCGCTGCATCAAAAGAGTCAAAGTTAGCCAACCACTGGGTATAGGTTCGGCCTTCAATCGGCGTGTCAGGCAGAGCTCTAACATCACCGTTTGGTGCAAACTGCGCTCGAGTTAGAAATTGGACGCGACGCATCAACCCCGCTGCGCCTTCATGGCGAACAACGGCCAGTGCGCGTTTACACATGTACTGGTACCCCATTTGCCAAGCGTTGGACTCTCTAACGGCCTCTGTAGCAGACCGAACATGGCGAATCGACTTCCCGATAGAACGTACGGGCCTGGTCAATTTCCATGATGTACTCGACACCAGGTCACGAATCGTCATTTCACGCGCTTCTAGGTCGCGCCTCAGCTGAGCCTCGGTCGCATGCATACCTTCAACCTGAGCGAGCAATCGGCTGAGATCAACTTGGGACTGCTCTGATTGAGCTTGCAGTAACCCAATCTGATCGAGACGATGTAAAGTTTCAGCGTGCTCTTGATCCAAAGAAGTCTGCAATCGCGTAATGTTAAGACGCGACAGGGCCAACTCAGATGTCAATGACAGGACTTCTCCGTTCGATCGGTCAGCCAGTTCTTGCAATCGTTGGGATTCTTCAATTGATCGTTGCGCTTCCTCGCGAGCCAGGTCTGCAATTTCCCGCAACTGGAGACATTCCTCGCGTGAGCGCTGTGCTTCCTGACGTGCAGCGTCGCTAACCCCACGTGCGAAGTCCCGGTCTGAGCATGCACTATCATGGGCCTGTCGAAAATGGTGGGCATCTTGGCGAGCGGCGTTGGCGTCTTTTTGAGCGATGATCGCTCGTTCTTGCTGGAGGGTGGCTTTCTCAGCCAGGCTTTGGCTCTCAACAGAAAGCCTCTGTGTCTCAACAGACAACCTATTGACCTCACGTTGAAGGCTTTCCGTTAAGCTCAGAAGGTGGCGCCGCGACAATGCCCGTGTGATCAATTCGCCGAAAGTCGACTCAGTTTGGTAAACCGACCACTTCGCAAAAAGCGCCGCTGTCGCGTTCTTGGCCCTTTCAGGGTCAACCTGAACTCCCGAGCCACTTGCTAAGTCAATGCGGTAAGCTGCCGAAACGCCTTCGACAAACGCAAACGCTGTATATACCTCGACTTGCAACCAGAAGTCCCAATCCTCATACAGGTCAAAATTTCGATCAAAACTGCATCCCAAACCCACTAATGACCTGCTAAAAAGGACTGCGTGTATTGGCATAAAGTTGCCGTACTTCAATTCCCCAGGCGCATAGGGAAAGTCAAACACCACCCCGGTTGAATTTCCCATTGCATCAACACACGCCACGGCAGTGTGCACAGCTTTGAGAGAAGGATTCAAGATCGCACAATTTACCAACTTTGCTAAATGATCTGCGTATAGCCAATCATCGTCATCCAAAATCAGGCAAAAATCCCCGGTCGCCGCTTTCAATCCCAGATTTGCGGCCTGTGACCTTGTGAGTTGAGCAGCTTCTGATGCAACTCGAACTGGAAATGAAATACCGTTTAGGTCTACCTGCTCAAGTCCATCACCAACAGCATCGACCAAGATGAGTTCTATGTTCGTATAGGTCTGTAAAACCAACGAGTCCAATGTCTGCCGCAAAGTGGGACGGGACATCGTGCGAACGATGACTGAAACCAAAGGTAAATCTTGCGGAGTTCCAGGCACGCCGCGCTGTACCATGCGGCGGTGTTCGGATTGAAATGGCATAAGTGCTGGTCGATTTAACGAAGCAGCGTCATATCGCTCAAATGCCTCTACTCTGCTCACCTCTTTGTTGAGCGTTAGCGCCCTGTAGCGGTTCAATGAACCTATGAAATCAGGGTAGTCCAAATTGATGTTTTGGCTAACAAAACAATCCATGGCTTGAGCCTTCAGACTCCAAGTCGATGTGATGTCAACGAGGCAATTTGGACGCAGCGGCGCGCTAAGTTCATAAAGCAAGAGGGTACGATTGCCTCCCAGCCGTCGAACCGCCTCGATGGCGCACATGGCCGTAGCTCGGTGGTCTGGATGTGACTCCCAAAGCGACGGTGCATAGATCACGTCGGCCCCCGTGGACTCAACAGCACCCATGATGCGCGCGACCAATCCTTCCCCGTATCCGACGGTTCGGTCCAAGATACCCCAGCACTCTGGCGTCTCAATTCCCAAAACTGCAGCTGCAGTGCGACTTTCGGCCAACCTGATTGTCGCGTAGGAGGGGTCCGAGCCGCCCACCGGTCGAGCGTCGCCTGCGGTCAGCAATATCACCCGCACGGTATGGCCTGCCTGTACATGAAGCGCCAAAGCTCCGCCACAACCGAAGACTTCGTCGTCAGGATGGGGAGCGAAAACGAGTGCCACGCGAGCGTGCGGGATGCTCGATACATGGTAAGGAATAATATTTACCTCTTTGTTGTTCATGTTCGTCATAGATTGGACGATAGCTGCATCCATGGGCAATGGAGCACCTGTCCCAACGGTTTTGCTATTGCTTGGGCAACAGGTTTAAGAAAGGGTTGAAATTGGCAGGCGGCGATGCGTTCTGCGATGGCGCCGATTGTGCCGCCGACTGTGCCGCAAAGATGGCTGCTGCCAAGCTGCCTGGTTGGGCATTTTTGATCGCGTTATCTGTCATCGCGGACGTCGCCGCTGAACTGCTGGCAGTACTGCCAGTTGCCGTTGGCGTTGCCGGTCGTGGGGTATTGCCGTCCGATGGCTGAGAGCTGGCCGGCGAGGAGACTGGCGGGCTTGATACTGGTTCAGTGTTCGCAGCTGAGGTCTGCTGAAGCGCGGGCATGGTAGCACTTGCCACACGATCAGTTTTCTTGTTAAACATAACCGTCTGCTGTCCCCCGGGAGCACCTAGCACCAGATGACCTGGGTGAATTTCGGCAAGGACCCATTCTCCGATTACCTGGCCTTCGGATACTGTCACAAAACCACGACCTTGCGTATCAAGCTGTGCGAAAC
>Ga0194061_1000695_pt1 | contig 20324 bp, 19 predicted proteins | sample SepL2221m_MetaG_FD_163423 | JGI IMG/M metagenome (GOLD analysis project Ga0194061, IMG submission 163423) | Anoxic zone freshwater microbial communities from boreal shield lake in IISD Experimental Lakes Area, Ontario, Canada - Sep2016-L224-21m | ecosystem: Environmental > Aquatic > Freshwater >... | reverse complement strand
CTGAGCCCCACTGCCGAGCATCGCCGCCACGCCTTTAATCTCGCTACGCGTTGTGATGGTTACATGAGCACCTTTAGCAACGAGCGCTTTAGCACTCGCAAGACCCAGGCCGCTATTGCCGCCGGTAATCAGATATCTCTTACCGGTCTGATCTGGAATCTTCGAGGTGTTCCATCCGGAAGCTAAGTGCGGTTGCGATTTCATGCTTGTCACCAGTTCTTATTCGTTGAGGCCTTTGCCTTTAAGGATTTGCGGAGCGGCTTTCTCTACCCGGGAAACCCTGGTTGCAGGTTGCTTCGCGCTATCAAAGTGCAACACATAGGCGCGTTGCCGTCCGGGTGTTAGCTTTTTGAATGCACCAGTAAGTCCGGGAATCTTTTTCATCGCCACTGCGATGTCTGCAGGAAGCACAAATTCAGCCGCCTTCTTCATGGGAACTTCGACTCCAGATTCCTCAACAGCGATTGCTTCAGCCATATAAGCCTTGATGACCTTCTTCGCCTTTGTGATCTCTTCCAAACTCGTAAATCGCAACTGGCGACCAGACTGCACATTGACGGTCTGTTGAATGAGGATCCCTTTGGGATCTTTCATGATCACACCTTTATGGAAGAAGACCGCGATATATCCCTTAAATGCGTGAAGCAAAAAGACGTTCTTGCCATCTAACGTGTAGCACGGATGCATCCACTTGAGGTCTTCGGTGAGGCCGGTACTTAAGGCGATCTCACGCAGAGCAGCGTATTCGTCATGCCAGGCGGTGGTCTTCCTCATAAAGACATCGACGCGATGGTTCATGGATCAGAGTTTACTCACTTCACTCCAACAATGCATCGCGCGAGACCCGGAACTCTAAATAGTCCATCTTCATAAAAAGCACTGAGATCAGAAATAACGCGTTGCCTAATTCGCGCTTTGGTTCTTGTATCTACTTTCTTCAACGCCGTCACGGCTAGCGAGGCGTGTTCACTCATCATCTCCCAATATTCGTCAGCCGAATCCGTGATCTTAACTACGGGAACATCCCATTCAGAGACAGCAGATAATCCTGCATTCTCATACAAGTTGCTCACCAACTCTGGAGCGGCGCACCGGAACATATTTGGCTCACCAGGCTGGAGCGCGGGTAACTCAATTTCGGATGCAATTGCGCGCATCACTATCATCGTCCACGGATTTTCCTCGGGCTTGATCCAGACCGAAGCACAGAGTCGACCACCGGGTTTCAAGACGCCCACAAATTCCTTGGTAGCTTTCGCCATGTCGGGAAAGAACATATATCCAAAACGTACAGATACGCTATCAAACGTCGAATCACCAAAGGGAAGATCATCAGCGCTACAAACAACAGTTTCGACATTGGCTAAGCCTTGTTCTTGTGATCGCCGCCGTGCGATATCCAGCATCTCTCCCACGAAGTCGGTGAGTACAACTCTCCCCGCTGGAGCCAGTTTTGCAATACTTAAACCGGGCTCGCCAGTTCCAGTCGCAATGTCGAGATGTTGTTGATTCGCCCTGATGTCAAGACTTTTTATGATGGCTTCTCCGACGGGAGCTAATTGCTCCATAATGCTCGCGTCCCACTTATCCCACCCCGAAGAGAGCCCAACCCACGACTCTCGCTGTGCTTCGCGAATTTCATCGGCATCTGGCATATCGCCTCCGACTCTGTCAGTACAAACCGAGTTCCAAGGCTAGCCTAGGTCTATGGAAATTCAGAGATTCGGATTTCAACGAACTTTCTAAATAGACAGCCCGTATTACTTAATGAGTTTAGATATATTAAATATTGGTAAGTAAAGGGCAATAACCATCCCGCCGATAACTACTCCTAAGAAGGCCACCATCAGCGGCTCGATCATCGCAGTCAATTGCTCCGTTGCGGATTCCACCTCTTGATCGTAAAAATCGGCAATCTTATTGAGCATCACCTCTAGCGATCCGGCATCTTCTCCTACAGCTATCATCTGAACAACCATCGGAGGGAAGACGGGGTAATTGGCAAGTGGTCCAGAGATGGAGTTTCCTTCTCTGACCGATGCTGCAACCTTCTTCAGGGAATCTTGAATAACCCAATTTCCGGAAGTTTCTCCCACGATCTGTAACGCCGCGAGAATCGGAACACCAGCGTGAATCATGTCGGAGAAGTTTCTACTGAAACGTGCGATAGCGATCTTCTTTATTAGCAATCCGAATACGGGCAACCTGAGTTTCACTGTATCAACTCTTCTGCGCACCGGTTCGGTATTTTTGTGTTCGGGCCACCAAAATGAGAATGCGATGCCAAGCACTATCACCAGAGGAACTACCCACACCATGGCTCTGGACATGTAGACAAGCATCATGGTCGGAAGCGGAAGTTTTCCGCCTAGACTACTGAACATCTTCTGGAAAACGGGAACGATGAAAATCAACATGGTTGCTACTGAGACTAGAGACATAATGAGCACGATCACTGGGTAGGTGAGCGCCGATTTAATCTTTCCTTTGAGTTTGACCTCTTTCTCGAAATTCACCGCTATCGAATCAAGCGCTCCCTCAAGAAATCCCCCAGCTTCTCCCGCTCTAACCATGCTAATCATTAAGAGTGGGAATACCAGTGGGTGTTTAGAGAATGCGTCGGAGGTCGAGATTCCGGTCTCTACATCATCGTGAACTTGGCGTATAACTTTTGCAAGAGCACGATTCTCAGTTTGGTCAGCGAGAATGTCCAAAGATCGAAGAATCGAGAGTCCCGCTCCAATCATGGTTGCCATTTGGCGACTCATAATTGACAACTCTCTAAGTTTGATCTTCTTCTTGAACCCGGGCAGAGATATATCTCTCTTCAGCCCCCTATTCTCAGATGATTTAGAAATAGTTATAGGAGAGAGAGCCATGGACGCCATGCGTGACACGACTGCCGCTTCGCTCGGAGCTTCCATCGAGCCCTTGATAATCTTTCCGGCAGAATTACGCCCGGTGTATGTGAACTGCTGAATAGTTGCCATTAGCGCGCCTGTGTAGAGAAAGAATCACCGAAATCAATCGGAGCATTTGCGTTGCGCGAGCCGGATTCTCTGGAGTCGAAACCCTTCAAAAGATTAATAAGTCCAGCGAGGTCGTGAGCTTTTTCAGTCGCGGCTTGATAGGTGATTGCGTTCGATTTGACGAGTTCGGCCAGGTGCTGATCCATGGTGTTCATGCCTTGAGCGCGACCTGCCTGCATCATGGAAACAATTTGGTAAGTTTTACCTTCGCGTATGAGATTAGAAATTGCAGGAGTAGTAACAAGAATTTCGGTCGCTACAACTCTTCCCTTGCCCGATGCACTTTTAACTAACGTTTGACAGACCACACCGCGCAAGGTTGCGGCTAATTGCGTCCGAACCTGCTCTTGTTGATGGGGAGGAAATACATCAATAACACGGTCAATGGTCTGCGAGGCATCCTGTGTATGTAGAGTCGCAAAAACAAGATGACCAGTTTCAGCCGTCGTCAATGCAACTGAGATCGTTTCTAAATCTCGGAGTTCACCGATAAGGATGACATCTGGATCTTGTCGAAGAACGTGTTTAAGTGCAGCGGTAAAACTGTGAGTATCAGATCCGACTTCACGTTGGTTCACAATTGATTTCTTGTGGTGATGCAGGAATTCAACCGGATCCTCAACTGTAACGATGTGCTCTGCGCGAGTTCTATTGATCAAATCAATGAGTGCCGCAATCGTGGTTGACTTACCCGACCCGGTGGGACCAGTAACAAGCACCAGTCCGCGCGGTAATTGCGCAAAGTTTCCAACGGATTCCGGAATTCCCAATTTGTGTAGCGGTGCAATTTCTGAAGGAATAATTCGAAAGGCCCCGCCTACTGCGCCTTGCTGATGGTATAAATTAACGCGAAATCGCGTTCCGTCAGCGAGCATGTAACTGAAGTCCAACTCCAATTCGTGTTGAAATATTTCCTTTTGACTTGGCGTCAGGATGCTAAACAGTGCTGACTCACTCTTCTCTTCTAACCAACAATCCATATTTTCAACAGGTTGCAAACTTCCATCTACGCGCAACATTGGAGGTGAATTTGCCGTGATGTGAAGATCGGAGGCGCCGTGCAGCATTACCTGGCCCAGCGCCGCCACAAGATCGGAATCCGGCGGGTTCAATAAGGTGTTCATCAGGCTACAACTCGCATGATCTCTTCTACGGAAGTTAGCCCAGAGAGCACCTTGGCCCAGCCATCGGCATGCAAAGTGATCATCCCCTGCTCCCCAGCCATAGCTCCGATTTCGGCGCTCGAAGCCTTGCCAACAGCGAGTCTCTGAATCTCCTCAGTCACCGTCATCACCTCGTGGATCGCAATTCTCCCGCGATAGCCGGTCTTGGAACAGATGGCACAGCCAACTGCGCGATAAATAGTGGGGGGACGTATCTCGTCGTTAAACGTGAAATTAAGCGCTTTCAAGTATTCCAGGCTGTAATCAGCAGGCTGCTTGCAGTGAATACATAAACGCCGGCCGAGCCGTTGCGCTACGACACATTCGAGCGCAGATCCAACTAGAAATGGCTCCACTCCCATCTCGATCAGTCGAGTAATTGCACTCGGTGCATCATTTGTGTGGAGCGTTGAAAATACTAAGTGACCGGTCAAAGATGCTTCAACTGCTATCAGGGCAGTTTCATGATCGCGGATCTCGCCAATTAGTACCACATCAGGATCGCTGCGGAGAATTGAGCGCAGAGCGCTGGCGAAGGTCAAGCCCGCCTTGGGATTTACCTGCACCTGATTAATATGTGCCATTCGGTACTCAATTGGATCTTCTACTGTGATCACATTGATCTCGGCAGTCGAGACTGCCGCTAGAGTCGTATAGAGGGTTGTCGACTTGCCAGAACCAGTTGGACCGGTCACCAATATCAATCCATTGGGTTTCCCATAAGAATCCGAATACACTTTTGCGTTGCGTTCCAGCATCGAAAGGTCGCGAATATTAAGTTCTGATTTAGCATTGTCAAGAATTCGCAGGACGATCTTCTCTCCCCATACAGTTGGCAAAGTAGCAACCCGAAGATCTATTTGTCGTCCTTCATAATGAACTGACATGCGTCCGTCCTGTGGCTTGCGATGTTCGGCGATGTCGATGTCACTCATTATTTTCACACGCGAGATAAGACCATTTTGAATGCTCTTCGGAGTACTTGGCATATCATGGAGAACTCCGTCAATTCGATAACGGATCCGAACTTCGTTCTTATTAGGTTCGATATGAATATCGGAAGCACGATCCTGAATAGCTTGGTTTACCAACAAATTTACCAATCGAACTATTGGCGCATCCCCACCACTTGATTCCATCTCGCCGTAAGCAAATTTTTCTGAGAGCGAATTCGTTTCCGCCATTGTTGTCGTGAGATCAATGAGCTCGTCATCCAAACGCAAGAACCGATCAATGGCACCAAGTAGGTCTTTACCCTTTGCTCTAACAGGGGCGACTCGAAGTTGGGTGGCTCTCCAAACATCATCCATCGCTATAACGTTGTCAGGATCCAGCATCGCTAAAACAACACGTCCATCTTTTACAAGCAATGGAAGAATTGAATGCAGGCGACAAATCGCAGCCGGAACCAAATCGATGATCGCTCTATCAAAAGGAAAATTGACTAGATCAAAGTAATCAATTTCAATTGCAGCTTCGGCTTCTTTCTGTCGTTCCACATCAAGTGGGACTGAGTCGAGGATGTGATTGAACTCTTCGATGGACATGGCTAATCGCAAATTCTCGGAAGGTTAAATTTTCGCTGGTGAGGGGTTTTCATCCTGTAAGTATCCACGGAAAATGCACTTTTAACTCTCTTTTTTCTCTCGTAAATGGGCAATCCCCTCGATTTAGTAGACTGTCTGTCTATTCAAGGCTAGAATTGTAAGGGGTAATTCCCTAGCCGGAGTGTCACCTCTCAGAACGCGTTCATCACCATCTTTACCAGCAGTTATCTCCAAATACTTGCGTAGACGAATTAAGAGATTCTCCACCGGTTCATCTGTAATTCATCTCTTTGCATATGCAATGCAAAGTCATTTTTTTAAGATGAGAGATAGCAGTCAGATTAAAGAGAGGTAAAAAGCAGTTGAGGGGTATGCTCTCTTTTGTTCGACGTTAGAGATTTTCGTTGAAGAGGTTTTCAGCAAAATATCCCGAATGGGTTCCAAATACTTCTGCACCATCCAGCGGTAATCTATTGAACGGATAGTCAAATGATTTCTAAACTTTCCATCTTTATGAAGAAGCGTAACAACGAGCGTGAGCTACAAGATAAGGGGTTTACCCTTATCGAACTCTTGGTCGTCATCGTCATTATCGGCATCCTCGCCGCGATCGCAATTCCGGTTTATCTCAATGTCCAGAACAATGCGAAAGATAGTTCTGTGCAATCAGATCTAGCAAACGCAAAGACCGCAGTAGTTGCCCTTCAAACTTCAAATGGCTCACTGCCTACGACAGCGGCCGATATGTCCACCATCGCAAATATTGGCGTCAATGGCTTCACAAGTGGAGCAGCTATCGCCACTGGTAAGAAGATTACCTACACATCAACGACCACATCATTTTGTATCGTCGCTGAAAGCGTTACAGGGTCGATCTTCTACGTAACTGATGCTCTCGGAGTGACCAAGAACACGGCTACTCTCCCTGCCGGTTGCACAGCTCCTTAAAGTTAAAACTGCAATTGCAACGGGGTGAGCTAGTCATAGCCACCCCGTTGTTATTTTCCCAAAATCTAGTTGATTGAATCGGGTGATGAAATGATTACATCGTCTACAAACCTTGATCGCGAGGCTTCGCTAAATCGCGCGCAGGGGTTTGGAATTATCGAAGTTCTCATTTCATTAGCTCTGCTCTCGATTATTTCCGTAGCTTTTGTTCCCCTCCTTTTAAATTCGATGAAGAGCGCTTCTGGAAACACCACTATTGCGACTGCTACGCAAATTGTAAATCGAGAGATCGAGGGTGTAAGAGCTGTTCGTTCTCCTACTGCAACGGCGCCGAGTTGCTATGACGTAACTCAATATCTACAGGCAACGCTGGCCGCGGTTGTAGATCCTCGAGGCGTAGTTCTCCATCCGCAATGGGATGCAACAACGTGTCCTTCTAACTACCCCGGCACAGTTCGCGCCAGAGTCTCTGTTAGCCGAAGTGGACAATTAACCCCGGTTGCGCAAGCCGTCACGCTAGTTTTTGTGAAGGAGGCGACATAATGCTTACCGATAGCGATACGGGATTTGTGGGACAAAAGAGCAAAGGTTTCACCATGCTCGAACTTCTTATCTCATCCGCTCTCTCCATAATTATTTTAGTGATCGCAGGAAGCGTCTTGATCGCTGGATTACGAACGCAAGAAGCGTCGCAAAGCGTTACCGATGCAGCTAATACCGCACAACAAATTGTGCGATCAATCCAAGCTGGAGTGAAGAACTCGTCTGCCATCTCCGTCTCCACCAACGGTGTGACTGGGGCTCAACTTTTAATGACGCGTACCATTAGTTCGAATCCCAATTCGAGCGCACCTTCTTGTCAAGATTGGTATTACACGCCTGCAAACGGCGGACTCCTTTATACGAGACGGACAACACCAGCATCCCCTATCACATTACCGAACGGTGGCCCTGCGGGTATCTGGACGCTGTTAGGTTCTGGAGTAAGTCCAGCCGACTTGGCGACTGGGAAGGTATTCAGCGCCCCCAGCGGAGACCGGGTCGAACTAAAATTTAGTGTTGCCGCTGGATCTCACCCATATGTTCTTATAAACACTATGAACTACAGAACGCAATCAACGACATTGAGCGCTCCATGTTTCTAACCCGTAAACGTTATATAAAGGCCTCTTTCACTTCTTTATACCGCAAAGAGCGCGGTAGTGCTCTTCTTGGAGTTTTTGGTGTCCTAGGCGTGACCACAGTTATGGCTCTCACCGTAACAACAGCTTCCTTGCATGCTCTGGGGTTCTCGACTTCAACACGGGCAGGCGTGGAGGCCGAAGCAGCAGCTGAAGCAGGCGTGGATTTCGCTGCAGCAAATCTTTCAAATTCAATCTGTCAGGCCAATTACTCGAGTAATACCGCACCCATTTATTCCGTCGATATCTCCTACTCAGCGTTGCAAACTTCCCCTGGAGATACCGATAACTCTTGGGTTGCTGGCTGCCCCTCTGATCTAAGCGCAAAGAGATTGAAATTAGTTTCCACCGGATGGGCTTCTAACGTCGGCGTCGCGAAGAACTCATCGCAAGATGTGCGCAAGGTTGAGGCAATATATCCATACACCCCTTCTCCCCCAAGCTACAGCATCATTCCCTCTGGACCCGCGACTTACTCTTACGCGCAGACTGATCCAACAATCAATAACATGGTGCTTACCCAAGGTGGAAGTACCAAGCCTTCAATTGTCTATCGTTCTGGGAGCGCCACCTGCACCTCTGCATCCGAAATCACTGGTGATGTAATTCTGGGAGGCGGCGGTCTAACAGTTACCAGTGGATGCACGATCAACGGCGACTTATTCACATCTGGCGTTGTTAGCGTGCAATCCGGAGAAATTATGGGAAATGTAAATGCGGCCGGGGTGCAAGGTGGAATCTCCGTAACTTTAGCGACACCTGCGGTGGTGGACGGAAGTGTATATGCGGCGGGCCCCGTCTCGATTTCAGGAAGAATCGGGGGCAATGTTGTCTCAGGCCCGGTATCCGGTGACTCAACTTTTTCAAATAAGTCCTCAGTTGGCGGCTCGGTAGTTTCCGCCGGCACGGTCTCTGCCCCAGCCGGGGTTATCAAGGGCACAACGAGCATCAATCGGACTGGGATACTTACCCCGGCAATTCCGGTAGCACCGCCGTGGGTAGATTTTGCCTACGATCCCGCAGGCTGGATTACATCGACAGGTTCCCGATACGCGGTTGTGACCATGACCGGATGTAGTTCAAGCAATTTGAACACTGCTCTTAATACGGCGCAAAGCTCGAATGTACCAATTATTGTGGACACTCGTATCTGCGGCCCTGTCACGGATTTTTCACACCACGATATGATTCTTACGAGCGACGTCGTAATTCTGGCAAATGGTTTTAACTTCCAGACTAACAATATTCAAGCCCCAAGTGCACCGGATAAGCGCCTGTGGATCATTATCCCCGACGGGGTGGCCGATAGCGCACCCACATGCGGAGTTGGCAGTTCCGCCACCCTGGGGCAACACGTCGAAATCGGGCCGCACGTCAATACCTTGATCTATTCGCCCTGTGCGATCAGCAATGGAGGCGATCATCTAAGCGGTCAAATGTATGCCTCCTCGGTAAATACCAGTTCAGAATTTGTACTTATATATCTCCCTATCGGTCTTCCATCTGTGAATTTGAGCACGGGTCAACACCTGGCGCCTTCTGGAACTGGCGTACTCGGTGATCGCACATCCATACGTGACTTATTAGTGGGTTGACATGGCGATAGTCATCGGCGTACTCGGCATCTGTGTTGGATCCTTCTTAAACGTTGTTATATACCGCGTTCCTCTCCGGCGATCAGTCGTCTCACCACCTAGCGCTTGCACGACATGTGGTGTCCGCGTTAAGAGTTATGACAACATCCCGGTAATTTCGTGGCTCCTACTTCACGGCCGATGCCGGTCCTGTAAAGCGCAAATCCCACGACGCTACATTTATGTAGAAGTAGGTACTGGTCTTTTCTTTTGGGTGGTGGCAAACCAATTTTCGACCACTAAACCTCTCTTGCTGATCGCATTTCTCTTTTTAGCAGCCGCAACTATCGCGCTAGCTCTCATCGACGTTGATTCCCATACCCTCCCCAACCAAATTCTCATCCCAATTTTTGTTGCGGGAACTGTACTTTTGGTCGCAGATGGCGTCGCTAGCCGACAGTATGGGGCAATCCTCCGAGCGCTGCTTGCAATGTTATTACTTGGATTGTTCTACCTCGTTCTCAACTTGATCTACCCCGAAGGCATGGGCATGGGAGATGTTAAGTTAGCAGGGCCGCTAGGTCTCTTTTTGGGTTATCTGAGTTGGGGAATTTTGCTGGTCGGAGCACTCTCCGCCTTTCTACTTGGCGGGCTCTTCTCTCTTGGGCTAGTGATATTCCGAGGCGCGAACCGCAAGAGTGGGATTCCTTTCGGGCCCTGGATGTTAACCGGCGCCTGGATCGGAATATTTTTTGGCGCAACCATTTTTCATCGCTACCTCTCCCTCTTTGGGTTGGCCAGCCATGTCTAAGAACACTTTCTCAACAAACGGCATGGAGGAATAGCAATGACAACTAACGCGGTCGGCTTAGATATCGGAAGTACAGGTGTACGCGCCATTGAATTAAGTGGACAACGAAAGACAATGCCGGTTGTAATACGTTCACAGGAAGTCGCTTTGCCAGCAGGAGCAGTCGTAAGAGGTGAAATTCTCGATGGTGAAGTCGTCAGTAAAGCGCTGAAGAAATTGTGGGCGCAGGGAGGATTCAAAAGCAAGAAGGTGGTATTAGGAGTTGGCAATGAAAGTGTTCAAGTCCGCGAGCTGACTGTTCCAAAGATGCCGCTGAAAAACATAAGAGAATCCTTAACCTTCCACGTGATAGATACTCCGAGCGCGCCGGTCGCCGGATCTTTGCTGGATTTCTACCCTGTCTCAGAAGTTCTCGGAGAGCGCGGACCCATGATTAATGGTCTCTTCATCTCTGCGGAGAAAGAAGGAGTCACCGAACTGGTAAGAGTTGTTGAACGCGCCGGTCTCCTGCCGATTGAAATTGAACTGACCCCCTTCGCTCTCAACAGAGTTCTTGTTAGGCGCCCAGAAGTTATGGGAACCGTGGCTCTTATCGATATTGGTGGATCAACTACAAGTGTCACCATCTCCACAAATGGTGAGCCCGTCTTCGTTCGCATGATCTCCGCTGGAGGAGATGATGTAACCCAGGCTTTGCAAGAAGGGTTGAAAATTGGGCGGGAAGATGCAGAAAGCCGGAAGCGGACCCTCGAATTTCATAGAAGTGAGCGTCGAGAGTGGGAAGATGATGAATTAGTGGCTGAAGCAACCAGATGCGAATGCCCAAAATGCATTACATCGGACGAGTCAGACTTCAATCCAAAGCAGAATGGGATTCTCAAGGCGGTCACGGAGGAGCTACTTGCTGGACTGGTAAGCACGGTAAATTACTTCAACAACTCGCGACCTGAAACTCCTGTCTCACAAATAATTCTGACGGGGGGCGGATCTAACTTGGCTGGACTCAGCAGTGGTTTGAGCCAAATTACGCGTCTTCCGATCAATGCCGTCGATCCATTTTCAACTTTCACTATTTCACAGAAGAAACGCTCCCAAGTTTTCAGAATCGACGACGCAATGACGGTCGCACTCGGTCTAGCGTTAAGGAGTACCCCATGATTGGCAAAGGTAAAAGCGTGAATCTCGCACTTGGTGGAGATCCAAATATCGACCTCTTGCCACCAGAATTGCGGGTCAAACGCAGAGGAAGGGTACGCCGCCGCCGAACGAGCATCGGAATCTTCTTTCTTGCCGTCATTGTTTCCGGCTATGCAGCACTAGTTCAGGCACAGGTAATTCAAGCGCGGGAAAACCTTCGCCTCGCCCAGTTGCAAACTCAGTCAATCGTACGCGAGCAAAAGAGCTTTATCGAAGTTAGCCAGGTCAGGTCGAAGATTGACCTGATTAGGGCGGCTCAAAAAATAGGGGTCTCGACCGAGATCAACTGGCATGAATACCTCAATGAGGTTCAAGGGACTCTTCCAGCGAGCGTCAGTGTCGATTCCGTCAGTATCGATTCTGAAACTCCCTTCTCGAGTTATGCGCAACCGGTGTCATCGCTCCAAGGTGAACGAATTGCAACATTGAACTTCACTGCAACGAGTTCTACGCTCCCCCGCGTCCCAGATTGGTTGAAGTCCTTGGCTTCACTACCGGGATTTGTGGATGCCTCTCCAGGATCCATGACGAGGAATGAATCTGGTTCATACTCGGTGAACATAACAATGCATATTGATGAAGCCGCATTCACTGAACGATATTTCCTGGTCGGGAGTAAATAATGAAACAGGGTAGATCAGCGGCCATAGGTGCCCTAGCGCTCATCATCTTAATTATCGGTGGTGGGTGGTTTTTTAAGATCGCACCACAATTAGACCTCCTTTCCAGCATACAAAGAGATCAATCAAATGTCCTAGCATCAAATGCCAGAAATCAATTGGTGCTCACAAAATTGAAAACTGATTATCAGAATATCGGTGATCTGAAGAGCGAATTTGCACTTCTTGGCCGCTCAATACCAGCAAACGCCAGTATTTCGGCATTCATTTCCGAGTTGAACTCTGTGGCAAACAAGCACAGTACAACTATTAAATCTATTTTGGTGAGTGATGCTAAGCCCTACTCGGTCGATACCCGAGTTCCAACAGATAGCGGAGTCAAAGAACCACCGCGGCCTGTGGGTGATCCAAGAATCACCGGTTCAAATTTTGTTATTATCCCGATTCAAATTACCGCATCCGGAAAATACCCTGACGTTCTGGATTTCATCAACAGCATCCAAACCGGTGAAAGGCTCTTCCTAATCTCATCGCTTTCTAGTGCGGGATCGATGGGGAATAAGCCAGCTACGACGACCGCGCAATCTGCCAGCAATAAATCAGGAAAGGTTGATGCTTCGATTGGTGGATTTATCTACGTACTTCTTGATTGATCTCTAAAGTGGAGCTGAGGGGATTTGAACCCCTGACCCCTTGCATGCCATGCAAGTGCGCTACCAGCTGCGCCACAGCCCCAATTTGGTAAATGAGCGGATTTGAACCCGCTCAACTCTCCTATCTTAATTCATCAAGTGTTAAAGGCAAACGCGGGCAGTCATTCCACAATCTGTCGAGCAGGTAGTAGTTTCGCAGTTCTACCGATTGAATGTGAACGACCAGGTCGGAATAGTCGAGCAGGACCCACTGGCCCTTGCCTTCGCGGCGAATTGGCTTCTCTCCTATTTCGGCCAACTTCTTGAAAACTTCGTCTGCGATCGCTTCGACCTGACGCTCATTTGCGGCAGTTGCGATCAGAAAGACTTCGGATAAAACCATCTGCTCGGTCATGTCGATTGCGACGATATCTAGACCCAGCTTCTCGTTGATGACTTCGGCGGCTCTCTGGGTTAATGCTCGAACTTGCTCACTTGCTGCCATAGAGGCCACGCTCCTTGATATAGGTCAAAACTGATTCGGTGAGAAACTCTTTTGGATCTCCACCTGATTCAATGATCTCGCGTACTCTTGTCGCGGAAATATCGAGGGCATCTATCTCGACTTCTGGGAAACCAGATTTTGCTGATTTTTCACCGGGTCTGCGAACAACCAAAACTTCAACTAACTTTTTGAGCGCATCTGCTTTGTGCCATTTATCAAAGTTGGAGGCGGCATCGCTACCCAATATCAAAGTGAATTCATCTTTAGGAAAGAATGGCTTGAGTTGGGCGATGGTGTCGATCGCGTAGGTGGGGCCCGTACGACGAACTTCGAGGTCGGTCAAAACAACCTTCTCTTGCAAAGCGTCAGAGAGATCATCAAGGGCGAGCGTCGCCATTTCGATGCGGTCGAAACCAGATGCTTCGGGCTTTTCGCCGCGCATATATGGGTCGCCAGCAGGCACGACCATGATGGAGTCGAAGCGCTCTGCTAGCGATTCGATGATGTGGAGATGTCCACGATGAATGGGGTCAAAGGTCCCACCCAGTATTCCTACTTTTGCGATCTGCTTAGTCCCGATCTAGGCGAAGTACTAAGAAGAGCAAGAGTCCCAAAACAACGAAGATGGTGACTCCAAAGAAGAGTGGCGAGGCTGGTAGTGGGCGTACAACGGTCTGCGCCTCACGGAAAAGTAGGTTCTTCAGCATTGGGCTACTTTAACCCATCGGGACCGTCGGCGAGTAATCGCTTAAATTGCGCCTCATTGAGCACCCGAACCCCGAGCTCTTCCGCTTTGGCTGCCTTGGAACCTGGCGAATCCCCCACCACCACGTAATCGGTCTTCTTCGAGACGCTGCCAGAACTCTTGCCACCGTGGAGTGTGATTACCTCATCAACACCATCGCGGGTGAAGGATTCTAGAGAACCGGTCACGACCAAGGTCAACCCAGCGAGAGTTTGTGGGTTGGTGTTCACAAAAGTTTCGACCATCGCAACACCGGCCTCACGCCATTTGCGGATGATCACTTGGTGCCAGTCAATACCGAACCATTCGATCACAGATTGGGCGATGATCTCCCCGACGCCATCGACAGCAGCTAACTCTTCGAGAGATACCTTGGTGATCGCATCAACAGAACCAAAAGATTTAGCCAAACTTTGTGCCGCTGTCGGACCGACGTGTCGAATGGAGAGTGCGACAAGCACGCGCCAGAGCGGACGGGATTTAGCGCCTGCGAGAGCAACCAAAAACTTTTCGGCATTGGCGCCTAGGGCGCCATCCTTCTTGGTGAAGAAATCACTGGTGGCTAACTGATCAGATGTGAGGTCGAAGAGATCACCTTCGTCGGTAATCAATCCGCTTTCTAGCAAAGCGCTGGCAGCTTCGTATCCAAGAACATCGATATCGAGTGCGGCGCGCGAACCTATGTAAAAAAGTCGCTCACGCAATTGGGCCGGACAAGATTGGGTATTTGGACAACGGATATCTACATCGCCGACCGAGATCGCCTTGAGCTTTGCACCGCAATCTGGGCACTTGGTCGGCATGACAAATGCGCGCTCGGAACCGTCGCGCTTCTCGACTACAGGGCCAAGCACTTCGGGAATGACATCGCCGGCTTTACGGATGATGACGGTATCTCCGATCAGGATTCCCTTGCGAAGTACCTCTTCTTGATTGTGAAGTGTTGCGTTGGAAACCGTGGAACCTGCAACGACGACGGGCTCCATATAGGCAAATGGCGTGACGCGACCCGTCCGCCCGACGCTGACCTTGATATCAAGTAGTTTGGTAGTGACTTCAACGGGTGGGTACTTAAACGCAATCGCCCATTTGGGGGCGCGCGAAGTGAAGCCAAGTTGATTTTGGATATCGATCTCGTTGACCTTGATAACCACGCCATCGATCTCGTGCTCGACATCATGGCGATTGGTTTGATAGAAATTAATATATTTTTCGACCTCTTTACGGGTCTGCACCACTTTGTAGCGGGTGCTGGTTGGTAGCCCCCAAGAATTCAATAATTCGTAGGCTTCCGATTGACTGGCGAAGGTTGCGCCTTCGATGGCACCGATACCGTGAACGACCATAGAGAGTGGTCGACTGGCGGTAACGCGCGGATCTTTCTGACGCAGTGAACCTGCGGCAGCGTTACGCGGATTAGCGAAGGCAGCTTTGCCGGACTCTTGAATCTCTTCGTTGAATTCGTTAAACGCTTTGAGTGGAAAGAATACTTCGCCGCGAACTTCTAGAAGCGAAGGAATCTTCTTGCCTTTTAACTCGTGCGGGATTACCGAGATCGTCTTGATATTGAGCGTGACATCCTCGCCGGTGACACCATTACCGCGAGTGAGTGCCTGGACTAATTTGCCATCGCGATAAAGCAGATTGATAGCCAGGCCATCGACTTTAACTTCGCAGAGCCAAGAATTGGCGACATTGGCCTTATCGATCCGATCGAACCAAGTTTCTAGTTCGTCGAAGCCAAAGACGTTGTCGAGTGAGGTCATCTTCTGGATGTGGTCGCGCGCTTGGAACCCCGTAGCAAATCCCCCGCCGACTATCTGGGTGGGTGACTCAGCAGATCTATATTGCGGATACTTATTCTCTAAAGCTTCGAGCTCTTTAATCTTGGCATCGAACTCGGCATCGCTGATAATTGGTTTGTCCAAGACGTAGTAGCGAAATTGGTGGTCGCGTAGCTCTTCGCCTAAAGCGGCGATCTGATCGGCAATCAAGGCTGACATGCGTTAAAACTACAGGGTAGCGCTGACGGTGGCCGAGCCGACAACCCGATCACCATCGTAAATAACGAGTCCCTGGCCAGTTGCTAGTCCAAAGAGCGGTTCATCGAGCACTGCGACGATTGATGTATCCGTTGTTGTGTAGGTACATGGCAGCGGCGCACCATGTGCGCGGATCTGCGCAAAGCCGCGATGTTCGGTATCTGAAACGGGTTGTACGCCGCACCAGATTGGCTTCTCCCCCGTGATGACGCTAACTGCTAAAGCCTCTTTAGTACCGACAACAACGGTGTTGGACTTTGGTTCAATCTTTAATACATAACGTGGAACTCCACCCGCAGCGGGAACGCTTAAGCCCAGCCCACGGCGTTGACCGATTGTGTAGGTATAAGCCCCTTGGTGCTCGCCAACTTTTACGCCGTCCTCATCAACGATAGGTCCGACTTCGCTACCTAACTTCTCGCGCAGCCAACCCGCATTGTTGCCTGATGGAATAAAGCAGATGTCGTGGCTATCTGGCTTGTTGGCGACATAGAGTCCGCGCGCTTTCGCTTCCTTGCGCACATCTTCCTTCTTGGTGTCACCCAGCGGGAACATCGCTCCAGCAATTTGCATTGAGTTTAAAACCGCTAAGACATAGGACTGATCTTTGAGTGGATCGACTGCGCGATGCATGGTGCGCCCGATCTCGCTCTCTTTCATGATCGCATAATGGCCGGTAGCGACCGCGTCATAACCCAGCGCGCTGGCGCGATCTAAGACCGCTTCGAATTTAATCTTCTCGTTACAGCGCAGGCATGGATTAGGCGTGCGACCTTGGGCGTACTCTTCGATGAAATTTTCGACGACCCCAGCGTGAAACTCTTCGGCCATATCCCAAATATAGAAAGGAATTCCGATCATATCGGCGGCACGACGGGCATCATGCGAATCTTCGATGGTGCAACATCCGCGCGCACCAGAGCGGTACTTCTGCGGATTTGAAGAGAGGGCGAGATGAACGCCGATGACTTCGTGGCCAGCATCGACAGCGCGCGCAGCAGCGACCGCGGAGTCGACACCACCACTCATTGCGGCGATTACTTTCACTAATTAGCTCCCTTGTAAGCGGCGCGCACGGTAGCGACAACGCCAGCTATTACATCCCCGACCAGGTGAATCTCTTCTGCAGTCGTTGATGTACCAAGAGAGAAGCGTAACGAAGCGCGCACTTCGCGCTCTTCCAATCCCAAGGCCAGCAGCACATGGCTAGGACGCTGTACGCCGGCGCTACAGGCAGATCCCGTAGATGAGGCGATTCCTGCGTTGTCGAGCATCAATAATAAGGAATCACTCTCGGTGCCTGGGAAGGTGACATTGAGGATGCCGGGCAACATGGCAAGTGAACTGCCGTTGACGCGGGCATCGGGAACTGCATCCAATACAACCTTTGCGAGAAGGGAGCGCAACCCAGAAACCTTCGAATAATTCTCCTCGCGATGATCGGCAGCCCACTGCGCCGCAGCAGCAAAGGCAACGATCGAAGGTGCGTTGAGGGTGCCGCTGCGAATATCGCGCTCTTGTCCCCCGCCGTGCAGTACCGGAGTGATATCGATGCCGCGCTTTAATATAAGCGCTGCAACACCTAGCGGTCCGCCGATCTTGTGGGCGCTGATGGTGGCGGATGTAACGCCTAGCCCGGCGAAATCAAAAGGAACTTTTCCAAAACTTTGTACCGCATCACTGTGAACCGGAATATCACCTGCGAGCGCAACCACTTCTGCAATGGGTTGAATCGTCCCGATCTCGTTATTGGAATGCATGACGCAGATCAGAGCGATATGTTGGCGTTCGGCCTTGATAATGTCGGCGAGCGCATCGAGATCTATCGAGCCATGAGCCAAAATCGGAATATGAATGACGATCGCACCTTCGTGCTCCTCCAGCCATTCAACTGGTTCCAAAGTAGCGTGATGCTCGAACGATGCGACGACGATGACATTGCGGAGCAAATCCTCTTGCACCGCCTTCCAGTAGAAACCTTTGATCGCGGTGTTGTTGGCCTCGGTACCGCTGCCGGTGAAGATAATCTCCCCCGCCTGGCAATTAAGGATGGTCGCTAGGGTCTCGCGCGCTTCCTCTACCTTTTTACGGACGGCTCGGCCTGCGGTATGCAGGCTGGAGGCATTTCCGAACTCCTTGATCTGAGTCGTCAGGGCATCTAGGGCAACGGGCAGCATCGGCGTTGTGGCCGCGTGATCGAGGTAGATATCCATGGGGTAAGTCTATGAAAGATCCACCTCATGAGTTCACCTGACCTTCAGCAACGCTTTACCTCAAGGGCTACTTCAGGCTTGGTTGAGGGCTGACTATATGGGTCATGAGAGTTGCAATCGTGACCGAGAGTTTCTTGCCTCAGATCAATGGCGTGACCAATTCCGTCTTGCGCGTCCTGGAATTCCTGGAATCCCAAGGCCACCAGGCAATGGTTATCGCACCCGAGTCCGATGGAGGACCGACCGAATACCACGGGGCACGCATCAAGCGAGTGGCGGCGCTACCGCTCCATTCAATCCTTCCCATTGGCCTGCCGGTCGCGGTGCCCTCTCGCAAACTCGAATACTTGATCGATGGATTTGCTCCCGATGTCTTGCACCTAGCCTCCCCCTTTGCACTTGGTGGGTACTCCGCCCGTATCGCTCGTCGCTTGGGCCTACCATCACTCTCCATTTATCAGACCGACCTCGCTGGATTTGCTCGTCACTATGGGCTGAATATCGCGCATAGCTCGCTGCGCAAGATTGTCGGCAAGATTCACACCAGCACCGATCGCACGTTGGCGCCATCGAGCGCGGCCTGCGGAGACCTTCGCGAACAAGGAGTACCTAATGTCCACCTGTGGCGACGTGGAGTTAACACATCGCTCTTTCATCCGTCCCAGCGCGATGAACTACTTCGCCACTCGTGGGGCGCACCAAATAAATTAGTTGTCGGATTTGTCGGGCGCCTGGCCAATGAGAAGCGCATCTCGGATCTAGCTATTCTCGATCGCGATCCGCGCGTACAACTGGTGATCGTGGGTGATGGTCCAGCGCGCGAAAAGTTACAGCGCGAACTTCCCGCTGCGATCTTTACTGGTTTTAAGTCAGGTGACGAACTTGCTGGCGCCTATGCCAGCTTCGATCTCTTTATCCACCCTGGCCCTAATGAAACATTCTGCCAAGCGGTGCAAGAGGCGCTCTCTTCAGGTACTCCCTGCATCGTTCCGCTAACTGGCGGACCCGCCGATCTGGTGACCACAGGTGCCACCGGATACATCATTGATACCAGCGATGCCCAAGCCTTGAAGGCGAGTGTGGACCATTTCATGGCGCGCAGCGACCGCACAGAGATGTCGCTGCTTGCTAGAGATTCTGTGGAGACGCGCACCTGGGGTGCTATCAATCACCAATTGATTGGTCACTACAAAGCAGTGATTGAATCGCGCCAAGGATTTTCACAACCGGTCGGAGCGGTTGCATGAGGATCGTTCACGTCGCAAATTTCTATGGGCCAAACTCTGGTGGAATCAAGACGACGCTGCACGAGCTGGGTCGCGGCTACCTCAAGTACGGACATGATTTTATTTACATCGTTCCCGGTACTCAGTTCTTGCAAGAACAGACGCCTTATGGTCGCAAGATAACGCTTCCCAGCATGATCCTGCCGGGGAGCGGGAGTTATCGCATCATCAAATCCAACAAGGCTTTGCGTAACCTCATCATCGAACTCGCGCCAGATCGCATCGAGATTTCTGACCGTTTTACCCTACTTAACATTGGCAAATTCGCCCATCGTCGCGGAATTCCCACGGTGGTCTTTAGCCACGAAACTCTGCGTGGCTTAGCCAAGCGCTTCCTGCCAGCTTGGCTTCCTCGCAAGAAGATCGTGAATTGGCACAACCGCCGCCTGGCAAAGAATTTTGATCATGTCATTGCAACCACAGAGTTTGCTGCAGCAGAGTTCCGCGAGATCGGCACGAAGAATCTGGTCAAGATTCCGCTCGGAGTTGATCTGGTGAACTTCAGCCCCGAGCACCGCTCACTTCAATTCCGGCAAGAGCTGTTAAAAGGTTCTCACGTTCTCCTGGTTCACTGCGGTCGCCTATCTCCCGAGAAGGAGCCCCAGCGCTCCATTGAAGCGCTCATCGAACTTCGTTCCAGAGGAATTGACGCTCGACTAGTTATCGTGGGTCTGGGTCCGATGTGGAAGAAAATCCGCTTGATGGCAAAAGGTCTTCCCGTTGACACCTTGGGGTATATCGCCGATCGCAAGCGCGTGGCCGCCATTTTGTCGAGCGCCGATGTTTCCTTGGCTCCCGGCCCACTCGAAACTTTCTGTCTCTCTGCACTCG
>Ga0194061_1000694_pt1 | contig 20327 bp, 11 predicted proteins | sample SepL2221m_MetaG_FD_163423 | JGI IMG/M metagenome (GOLD analysis project Ga0194061, IMG submission 163423) | Anoxic zone freshwater microbial communities from boreal shield lake in IISD Experimental Lakes Area, Ontario, Canada - Sep2016-L224-21m | ecosystem: Environmental > Aquatic > Freshwater >... | reverse complement strand
CCAAATCGCTGACGAGATGTGCATCATCCGCTCGCTGAACACGGAAGCGATCAACCACGATCCGGCGATCACGTTCTTCCAAACCGGCGCGCAATTGGCCGGACGCCCCAGCTTCGGCTCGTGGGTTTCGTATGGTCTCGGTAGCGAAAACAAAGACCTTCCATCGTTCGTGGTACTGACATCGATTGGTACCGGGCGTCCCGACGACCAGCCGTTGTATGATCGGTTGTGGGGCAGCGGATTTTTGTCGTCGAAGTATCAGGGCGTGAAATTCCGAAACGGGCGCGACCCGGTGTTGTACTTGTCGAACCCCGATGGCGTAAGCCCTGAGGTACGGCGCGAAACGCTTGACGAACTCGGTGCGCTTAATACAGCTCATCTCGGTACTGTCGGAGATCCAGAAATTTCGACCCGCATTGCGCAATACGAAATGGCGTTCCGGATGCAAACGTCGGTGCCGGAATTGACGGATACGTCGAAGGAGCCAGCGAACATCATTGACATGTACGGCCCGAACGTCAAGAAACCCGGGACGTATGCGGCGAACTGTCTGCTCGCGCGGCGGCTGTGCGAACGTGGCGTGCGATTCGTCCAGTTGTATCACAGGGGCTGGGATCAACATTTCACGCTACCCAAGGCCATTCGTGGACAGTGCTCGGATACCGATCAGCCGACAGCGGCGCTGATCAACGATTTGAAACAGCGTGGCATGCTGGACGACACGCTCGTGTTCTGGGGCGGCGAATTTGGTCGAACCGTTTATTCCCAAGGCGCGATGACCGAGGACAATTATGGTCGCGATCATCACCCGCGCTGCTTCTCCGTCTGGATGGCTGGCGGCGGCGTGAAGGCTGGGACGACGTTCGGCGAGACCGACGATTACTCGTACAACATCGTCAAAGACCCGGTCCACGTTCACGATTTGAATGCGACGATTTTGCACTTAATGGGCATCGACCACACGCGCCTGACCTACCGCTTCCAAGGCCGCGATTTCCGCCTTACTGACATCCACGGCGAGGTCGTCAAAAGCGTCATCGCGTAAAATAAACCGCCAATGTAGAACGGGCTTACCAGCCCGTTTTTTTGCGTGCGAATTCAAGAAAACCGGGCGGCGAAACAAAGCCGCCCACTTCTATTCCTTCTTCTCTGGAATCACGACCACGTCTTTTTCTTTCCCATCGCGAATGATGCGGATTGGCGTCTCAACGTTCGGCTTTGCCTGCGCGAGCGCGTTCATGTAGTCGTTGATGTTTTCAAGTTTTCGACCGCCGAGCATGATTAAAATATCGCCCGCTTTGAGTCCACCTTTATCTGCGGGCGAACCTTCGCGGACGCCATTGATGCGCAGGCCTTTTCCGTCGTACGCATAATCCGGCAGCGTCCCCAAACGAATGCCGCCCATGCCGCCGGTGATCTTCGGTGCTTCGACTTTCACGAACTTCGGACGCTCGGGCGCATTGATCAGATCGACCGCTGTTTGGAAGGCCAGCGCCGTGATTTTGGCTTGAGCAGCGACGTCTAATTTGTCCGCCGTGTCGCTGGGCTTGTGGTAGTCCGCATGCGAACCGGTGAAGAAAAAGAGCACCGGAATTCCGGCATTCATGAACGCGAGTTGATCCGAGCCGCCGAAGCCGTCGGGGCTTGTTTTCAATTCCATGCCGATGCTTTTGTCGTTGCGCTTGAGCAATTCACCAAAGCCCGTTCCCGTCGCAGCGCCGTAGACCATCAGTTTGTTTTCTTTGCAGCGCCCGACCATGTCGAGGTTCACCATCGCCGCTACGTTCTTGATGTCAAAATCAAACGGCGGTGTCTTGACGAAATCATTCGACCCCAGCGTGCCCATTTCTTCTGCGCCGAAGAACATGATCCAGACGGTGCGCTTCAACGCCGCGCGGTTCTTGTACATCGCTCCGGCCATTTCAAGCACCGACGATGTGCCCGACGCGTTGTCGTCCGCACCGCGATGAATCTTGCCCATGTCGGCTTTGTCGGCGAGCGAGAATTCATTACCGGTACCGAGGTGGTCATAGTGCGCGCCAATGACGACGATCTCGTCTTTCAATACCGGATCGTTCCCGGGTAGCACGACTGCGAGGTTGTAATCCGTGGCGCGTTCGCGGATGATATCGACTGCGAAATTAATCGTGACGCCGTCAACCGCGAAACTTGCTGGGGCGAGTTTATCGCTGATTACTTTCTTCAAATCCGCACACTTCTTGCCGCCATCGAAAAACTTTTCGGCAACGTCGGGCAGCACTTGAATCAGCGGAAAACCGCAGTGTCGGCGTCCGCCCGCGCGAATCATGTCGGGTTGAATTTTCTTGTCGGGCGCGATGCCGCGTTCGCCATCAATGATGATCAACGCCACAGCGCCTTTGTCGCGCGCGGTGCTCGCCTTGTAAAAGAGGTCACTGTACACATTCGCGGCGGCGTGAGGATCGTTTGAACCGCCGATGCGAGTACCGTCAGCTTTCTCTGGTTCGCCACGCAAACAGCAGACAACTTTGCCCTTCACATCAAGCCCGGCGTAATCGTCGTAGCTCTTGTCGGCGGCGCTGATCCCGTAGCCCACGAAGACGAGCGTTCCGCTGCCTTCACCCGCCGCGCTGATCGGCATGGGTTTAAAATCAGTGATGATCTCGAACGCGATGGTTTTCTTCACACCATCACGCAGTTCCAATTTATTCTTGTCACCCATCCGAACATCGCCAGTGAATTGAAACGGAAATTGGCGGACATTGTCATAGCCAATATCGAGCAGATTTTTGATGAGGTACTTGCGCGCTTTCTCTTCGCCGGGGCTGCCCGCGAGGCGTCCGTTGCATTCATCGTCTGCTAAATAAACCGCGTGATTGAAGAGGTTGCGCGCCTTGAACGTAACCTTTTCGGTGAGGCTCGGCGGTTGAATTTCGATCGTAAAATCGCGATCAATCACGGGTGCGTCTTGCGCGGTGAGAACAGCGAAAGGGAGGAGGAATAGTGAAAAGAGCAGCGAGCGGAGAGTCGTCATTGAATTCGGATACCTATGGTGGTGTCTGCGAAACGGCAACGGCATTTAAACATCGAATCGAGCGAATGAACGCGAATCGTCGCGAATGATTTTAGAATGAGACGCGCAACATCTCAACTACTTCGAAAGATCAAGACAGACGAGGTCGCCGTTGGCGTTGCGGCAATAAAGACGTCCGTCCAAAAGCACGGGAACGGTCCAGCATTTTTTCGGAGGTCCTTTGCCCCCGGACGGTTTTGATTCGAGCACTTTTGCGCGCGCCAATTCTGTATACTTTTCAGGCGACGCTTTTACGATGATCAACTCGCCTTCGGTCGTCATCAGAATCAATCGGTCTCCGGCCAGCATGACTTGCCCCAATAAGTCGTTCTGGGTCCACTTTGTCTGACCTGTTTTAAAATCGACGCAGCTCATACTGTACGGCTTTTCGGCTGTCGGCTTGCGATGTATGAGGCCGGTGAATCCGTACAAAAATCCATCGCTTAGAATCGACGTGGCTATGTGATTTCCGAACGCTTTGTTCTCCCAGACGCGCGTCGGTTTTCCGTCTTCATTTAATTTAAACAACGCCGCACCGAGTCCGTGGCCCGACGAAATATAAACCTGATCACCGACGATGATCGGGTCCGGATTATTCTCGCCCCACGCTGTCTTCCACGGGATTTCCCAGAGCGCTTTTTCATCGGCAAGGTTGACACCGTACAGCGTCTCTTTTCCGAAAAACGCAGCGCCGGTTCCGTCTTTTATTTTAAACAAAACGGGCGACGCATACGCGCTCACACCGGAGCCTTTCCATATCACGTCGCCCGTGTTTTTGTTCAACGCCAGGCCGCTCGCAAACACGTTGAGCAACAGGGTGTCGCCGGAAATAACGGGTGATGACGAGAACGCCCACTCCGGTTTCGGCGCACCGAAATCCGTGACCGCGTTCTTGGTCCATTTTACTTTACCCGTCGCTGCGTCTAGGCAATGAATCTGCGCGTGCTTGCTCATCGTGTATACGAAACCGCCATCGATGGCGGGCGTCGATCCCGGTCCGCCTGCATGGGAATGCGGATCGAGTTCGCTGGGATAGGCGAAGCGCCAGATCACCTTTCCGGTCGCAGCGTCCAAACACCAAACGATGTCCTCGCCTTTCTCGTTACCCATTGTCAACACGTGACCATCTTTGATTGCGACGGCCGCATAACCCGTTCCGATGGATGCGGACCACAGGACTTTCGGGCCTTCTTTCGGCCATGTTGAGGACCACGCGGTTTCGTCGGAAATAGCATTACGATTGGGGCCACGCCATTGTGGCCAATCGCCGCTCGATGCAAAAAGGCAGTGAAGCGCGAGGGTCACAAACAGGAGCGAAGAGCGACGAGTTGTCAGCATGGGCGGATGATCTCTTTCAAAAATGAACGGCACTCAGTATACACCGTCGCCGATTGAATTCGCGTTTCGTCATCGTGTCACACTAGCGTTCATCGCGTCTCGGTGTAGCATCCAGATAAGAACATCCTGACGATTTGTTTCCGCTCCGAACACGGTGACTCATGCGCACGGCCCTCGGCATACTTGCTTGCATTGGAGTGGGGATCGCGCTTGGCTGGTTTATGTTCGCTCCGCCCTCCGAAAAAAAGTCGCTGCCGCTCGACATCAAAGACGGCGGAATCTACCGTGTACGTTCGGTCGTCGACGGTGACACGGTCGTTCTCGAAAACGGTCTGCACATGCGATACAACGGCATGAACGCGCCCGAGACCACGCGCTGGTACAAGGACCCGGCACCGATGGCTCGCGAGGCGACTGCAAAGAATATCGAATTGGTCGAAGGCAAACGCGTGCGCGTGAAACTCGCGAGCGATCCCATCGACATGCACGGACGCGTCGTCGCGAATGTGTTTCTCGTTCCGGACGATGCCTCAAAACCGGAAATCGAACTGCGCGAAATCATGCTCAAGCAAGGCTACGCGATCGTAATGCCGCTCGGAATTTCGAAAGACGAATACGTGCTTTTGAAAAGTTGGCAGGAGGAAGCAAAAGCAAATCAAGCCGGAATGTGGGGATTAAAAAACGAACCGAAAACGCAAGAAGAAGCGAAGCCGTTTTGTGCGTCTGGCGGAAGCAAAACCACGACGTATCACAAAGCAGAATGTTCTATCGCGAAGCGCCTCTCCGCAGCGAGTCGACACGACTACGCAACAGCAGCGGATGCGGAGGCTGTGGGACTGAAGCCGTGCTCGCGATGTTTGGGGAAGACGACGGATAATACCGCAGATTCAAAACGACAGTAAAAAAAGTGTGCCTGATCTCATCAATCAGGCACACTCACTTCCCTCTTTTTCTTGGCGCCTTGGCGGTTCTTTGCGTCTTTGCGTGAAAGCTGTTAATCCGCGATCTTCAATTTCATTTCATCTGAATTCGCTTTCAATTCCGGAGCGTACATCGCGCTGGCTCGTGTTGGCAGCGCGCTGAATGTTCCGGGGATTTCGGCGCGCATCCGGTATGCGACGCTGTGCTTGCCTCGGGCCAGGCGGCGTATGAAGAGGCAGACGCGTTCGTCGCGGAATTCGACGTAGGCGCCCATGTCGTTGCCGTTGTAACCGCTACGAACTTCCACTGCTTCGAATCCGGCGGCTTTTGCGTCTTCCAACAGGATGTATTCGTAGTCGTTCTTGCTGTCGATCACCATCTCGATTTCGATCAAATCGCCGCTCTTCAATTGAGCCAGATTCGCCAGCGGTTCGCGTTCGTATTTTTCGACTTTCTGGCCGACGGACTGGCCGTGTGCGCCTTCGACTTTGATCGATTTCTCAACGCGTTTCAATTTGTAAAATTGGCGTTCGACTTTGATCTCCAAGCCCGCTTTTTTGATGTCATCTTCGAGCGTGAAGTTTGTCGAGTATGCGTTGAAATAAATTGGGCCGGTGCCCTTCTTGCGGAACTCGAGTTTGTGTTCGCCGCTCGTGACTTTGTCGCCGGTCAGCACCACTTTGTTGTCGAACGAGAACAGGTTCGACGAATTGATCGTGACCGTCTTGGCGACCTTGCCGTCGAGCACGACATCGAGCGTCATGTCGGGCGCGTCTTCGCCGCTAGCGGTCATGAATTCGGCCATCGCTTCAACGCAGATTGCAGTGTCGCGCGTGCTGTTCCAATACGTCGCGTGGCGGCGGTTGTTCAATAGGTATTTGACGAGCCGCGATGCCTTTTCGTTCTTGGGATCAACGGCGGCGAGGAGCTTCAAATAGTACGCCTGCGCTTCGTATTCGCTGCCGTACCAATTCCACCAATAATTGTTCTCGGGCAGCTTCAGATACGCTGTTTGGTTTTCATTGTCCTGGACGAGGAACTGATCGATGTTCTGCATGATCATCGCGAGCTTCTCGGCCTGCTTCTGCTTGTTCAGCGCCAGCCCGAACATCGCTTTTGCGTAGACGGCGAGGTTGACACGGTCGCGGTAGATGAATTCGCGCATCTCAGCGTTGTCGATGTTGCCATCGACCAGAACCATGTACGAGAACGCGTCGAGATTGTCGGCGGATACTTTGTATGGATTGGTTTTCGATGGTGCGTTCTTGATCATCGCGAGTTCTTTAGCCTGACTGGATTTCAGCCAATTGATGCCGCGTTCGAGCATGTTCGGCGGGAGGGTGACGCCGCTGTTCTTGGCCATCTGCAAACCGTGGACGACGTAGGCCGTCGTGTGCTGGGACGAGTATTCGCCTGTGCCGCTGAACCAACCCCAGCCGCCGTCGCCGCACTGCATCCCGGCGAGGCGGTCCACTCCTGCTTTGACGATGCGTTTCACTTCAGCTTCATCGAAGACGGGATTGATGTCGGTGCGTTTCCATTTCTTCGCGCGCTCGACATCGTTGCCGATCTCCTGCGCGTTCAGGTTCGTGATCTTGTCCTGCACGTCCTTCAGATTGATGTTCATCCGCAGCAGCGTCTTCTGCGTGATCGCGGCCGGGAGGAAGCGGCTGAGCGTTTGTTCGGTGCAACCGTATGGGTAGTCGAGAAGGTAGGGGAGGGCATCGACCATCGCGCCGGCAAGCGTCGGCGAATAGCGGACTTCAAGCCGGCTGTCGGCAGGACGGCGTTCAGCGGGAACAGAGAAGACGATGCTCGCGGACTCTTTGTCCGGGCGAATGTTCCCGGAGAACGAATCCGTCTTCAGGATGCCGTGGATGTAGGCTGGGAACTTGAGTTCCATCGCGTCCGATTCTTCGTTCGTCAACGCTTTCACTCGGATGGCGGCTTCACCGGACGCAACAACGCGGACGCGCCAATCGACGCGCAACTCGCCGTTCGCTTCGACTTCGACCGTGCGCTTCAACGCGTCCATTGGTTCGATGAGGCCACCATCGAGTTCCAGCGCGACCTCGACCTTCTTCTTTTCCTTGAGGAAATTGTGGACGTTCGCGGAGAGCACGACTTCGTCTTTCTGCGTGAAGAAGCGCGGGGATTGGAGGCGGATGATGATGTTCTTTTTCGTGATGACTTCCACATCGCCCTGGCCCACGCGCGTGCCGTTGGACATGGTCCAGACTTTCATCTTCCAGGTCGTCAAGCTTTCCGGCATATCAAATTCGAATTCGGCGATGCCCTCTTTATTGGTGTTGAGCGTCGCGGCCCAGTACGCCGTATCGGCGAAGTTTTTGCGGACGTTCGCTTCGACAGGAACATCAGCTGTTTCGGCTTCGCCCGCTGCTTTGCGTTCGGCTTGTTTGTCGGAACCTAATGCGCGACGGTTTTCTGCCATGCCATTGTTGCCGCCGGGAGCGTTGGAGACTGTCCCACTAAGTACCATAGCTGCCATCGGCGCGGCATCCATATCCATCCCAGCCTTTTCATCTGACAAAAAGGATTTGCTCATTTCTCCTTTGAAGCGCATCCCAACGCCGCCACCGCGACCACTTCCGGGCTTGCCGCCGCCGAAACCTCCTTCGCCGGGATCGTCATTTAATGCTCCGAAGACGCCGAGGAAGCCCATGCCGATTTCATTGTTCTTCAGTAAATTGTGCCCGGATTTTGTGAGGGATGATTCGTTCTGTGGGTAATTCTGGCGGCGCCATTTCCAGAAGAAGCTGCGGATTTCCGGGACGTTTGAACCGCCCGAAATGTACTCCACAGATTTGTCGTAAACGGCGACGGCAGTCGTTCCGGAAATCGGTTCGCCGGTGTTGTCGGTGATCTTGATTTTGACCTTCGCCTTCTGCCCCGGCTTGTATTCTTTTTCGTTGGTCAGGATTTCGACATTGGCCACGCGGCTCTCGGGCGGGACGACGATTTCTTTCGTCTCCGAGAACACTTTCCCGCCGCTGACGACGACGGCTTCGATGAAGAAGTTGGGCATGTCGCGCTGCATAACGAAGAGCCCCTGAATCGAACTTTTGCCTTTGAGATGGAGCAGCGTCGGCTTCTCGCAGACGCCGTTCGACGCGCGCGGGAAGAATAGCACGGTGGCGTTTTCGCGGTTCGTGTTGACCATCAATTTGACCGTCTCGCCGGGAGCATACTCGCGCTTTTCCGGGACGATTTCGATGTCGTTGAAACGGAACGCTGCGCCGTCGAAACCGGCTCCGTGGATCGTGAACATGTAGCCACCTTCAATGGCGTGGTTCTTCTCGTCGGTGACGGTGTAGCTGAGGCGATATTGCCCGGGCGCAGAGGCTTTCATCTGCATCCGCGACTTGCCTTCGTCATTCGTGTCGAGTGCCCATTCCTGGACGGATTTCTCAGCCGGAACGCCGTCTTTTCCGTACGAAATCTGGAGCAGCTTCAAAGCACCTTTGCCTTTGACCGGTTTGTTCGCGAGTGTCTGAGCAGAGAACTCGGCATTGATTGCGTCGCCGGTGGTGTAGTGACCGCGATCCACCCAGCCGTAAACTTTGAATGGCTTGCGTGCAACGATGACGCTGCCGGTACCGACGATGGTGCGGCGCGAATTGTCGGTGACTTCGGCCGTGATTTCGTAATTGTGGTCCGTGTTGCCGTGCGTGGCTTTGGCGATGGCGGTGTCGATCTCGACTTTAAACGTGCCGTCGGGATTGAGCGGGACTTCGTTTTCGACGATGACTTCAGGCGGCGTTTGAGCGCGGCCCCACCACCATGCGACGGGGCGTTTGTGGCCCCATGAATTCCAGCCTGGATACCACGCGTAATCGTAGCCGAACCACCAGTAACCCGGTTCGTAGAACCAGTCCCAGCGACCGGTCGGATAGTATGACGCACTGTGGTCGTTGCGCAGGATTTTGTATTTGACTTTGCCTTCGGCGACGGGGGCGCCGAAGTAGTATTTCGCGGTGATCGTCGCGGTGATCTTTTCGCCGAGCATGATCGGTTCGGATGGCGCGTCAACCTTGACTTCGAATTCAGGCTTTTTATATTCTTCGAGACGGAATGTGAGCGCTCCGCCGATGCTCTCAATCACGATGGAGTACTGACCCAGCGTGGCTTCTTTGTCGAGTTTGAATTCGCCATCTATCCCGCCGAATTCGTCGGCCTTGTAACGCTTCTCAAAAATCTTTTCGCCCTTGGGATTGTGAATCAGAACGTTCAGGTCTCGCCCGGCGAAGGCCGAGGGTCCTTTCTGATCGTACTTTGCGTTCTCGGTCCAGAATTTAAATTTGATCTGCTGATCGGGGCGATAGACGGGACGGTCGGTGATGCCAAACGATTTGGCCTGGTTGTATTCCGGATCGTAGCGCTGGCCGAACCAAATGCCGTTGAAACCCATGTGCGCAAGGCGGCCGTCGGGCGTCGTTGCGGTGATCAACCATGAATGATTGGGGGGCAATTCTTTGGGGCTGAGAAACGCCTGACCTTCGCCGTCAACAGGGGTGCTGTAGTCAGCGGTGTCGATGGTATAGGTGTTGTTGTTCCACTGTTGTTTGTAGCCAAAGAAATCGAGTTTCGCGTTCGGAATCGGCTTGCCGGTTTCGGCGTCGGCGACATAAAACAAGTCCTTCAGATCAAGCTGCTTTTTCACAATCGCGGTGTCGGCGACCCACATGACGATACGGCTGGTGTTGCCGTTGGCCATCGTTGCGGTGACGAGGTAGGCACCCGCTTTTTTGAGTGGCGTTTCGACGGTGACGCGGCGGTCGAAATGCTTGTCGCGGGGCTTGAGATCAAGTGCCCACGACGCGGCTTTCGCTCCGAGATACTGCGTCTGATTTTCAGTCACGAGACGGTAGCCGATGTTGTCGATGTTGATCATCTGCCAGGCGAGTTGTTTGGGCTTGGATTTGATGTGCGCTTTGACGTCGTCGAAGAGTTTGGTGAGATTGATTTCTGTCGCTTCGAAACTGACTTTGTTGCCGTTGCGAAATCGGTAGTCGATCACAGCTCCTGTCAAGGCAGATTGCGTCGAAACGCTTTCGAATGTGCCCCAATTCTTGAGGATCTGATCGAGCTGTTGCTGAACGTGATCGCTCTTGCCGTATTCGGCGATGCTGCGATTTAAGTACTCGGCAGCGCGGTCGTATTGCTGGCGGTTTTGAAAGATCGTTCCGAGTGTCTGGAGCGCCGTATTTGCGTAGTTGTTTCCTTTGTATTGGTCGGAAATTTTCTGATAGATTTTGATGAAATTGAATTCGTCGGGGAGCTTGAACCGCTTGATGCCGTTGGCGAGTTTTGCGATGGTTTCGTCTTCGCCCAGCGTTTGAACCGCGAAGGGACCTGCCTCGTCTTTGTCGTCTGAATCCGAAGAGCGGGCGCCGAAACCGGCCATCGTTTGGACGTCGAATTGGCTTTGCAAAAATTGCGCGAACGTGGTGCGAAGTTCGGCTGCGCGATTGGGGGCGAGTTCTTCGGCTTGCATCAAACAGAAGCGCCAGCGCTCGCCGTCGTTGATCGCGGATTCAAACGACTTCGGAACACGGTAATAAATGGGTGCGCCTTTGTCATCGACCGGGGCAGGATGGACGCCGCCGTATCCGCGGCCTCGCCCGCGATAGCCGTAATAGCCGTCTTCATAATCCGGAAGCTTTTCAATGTCAGTGAGGTCTTGAAGCTTCCACGCTTCGTAGTTGCCGCCCAGCAACAGCGTCGCGGCGAACTGCGAATAGAATGAAGAGGCAGCGTTTTTGTCGGGTTCTGTTTTGGTTGCGGCCATCGCTTGATTGAGCAATTGAAGCGCTCGGACACGGTCGCGGGCTTGAGCGTTGACGTATCGCCCTTCGCCGCGCCGGTGACCGCGTGAGAATTTTCCGGCGACGATGTAGCCGACGTGATTGCCGTTCGTCAGCGTTGCGACGGCTGTAATGAGCACTCGCCAATTTGTCGCATGAACCGCAATGGCCTTTTCGCGGAAGTCATCGACTTCGTCCTCGCGATTTAAATTGAGGAGACATTGAATGGCGATCGCGAGATCGCCGGTCGCGAGCTGCGGATCGTCGGCGGGATCAAGGACCAGTGCGCTGAATTGCGCATAAGCGTCTTTGAAATTCCCGGCCTTCTGAGCCTTTTGTGCCGACGCACGTTTTTGCGCGTTGGTTTCTTCGGCTCTTAATAAAGGCGCGCAGAAAACGAGAAGCGCGAGCAACGTGGCGATGGGTGCTGCGGTGCGGATGGAAATCGATGAGCGCATAGCGAAAGTCCTTGCGATGGATGAATACAAATCGAACATGAATCGTCCTAGTTATGTTGGACACCGAGCGTGTTCATTGGTTGCGCGAATTCGTGAAAAAAGTGTCGCAAGCGGTCCGTCCGCATCGCGGATTTCGACTCCACGAATGAACGCATATGGTGTAGTGTAGTGCAGGTTCGTAAACATACAACCCGGAGAGACTCCATGAACGTTGCAACAGTTGTACTTGCCTGCGCCGCCACGCTGATCGCGTGCAGCGCGTTTTCAGAAGACACCGCGAAGAAGTCCGTGTTGGATTTCACGCTTGATAGCATCGACGGCAAGCCGTATCCGCTGGCCCAGCACAAGGGCGACGTGATGTTGATCGTCAATGTCGCGTCGCACTGCGGCAATACGCCTCAGTATGCGGAACTCGAAGCGATGTATAAGAAATATCACGGCAAAGGCTTGACGATCATCGGCGTTCCAGCCAACGAATTCAATAAACAGGAACCCGGTTCGAACGCGGAGATCAAGGAATTCTGCACGTCCAAGTACCAAGTCACGTTCCCGATGCTCGGCAAGGTCGTCGTCAAGGGCGAAGGCATGACGCCGTTGTACCAATACCTGACAAAAGAAAGCCCGAAGCCCGGCGACGTGAAGTGGAACTTCGCAAAATTCCTCGTCGACCGCAAAGGTAACGTCATTGACCGCTTTGATCCGAGATTAAAGCCGAACGATCCGACGATGGTCTCCGCGATTGAAAAGGCTTTGGCAGACAAGTAAGAAATAGTCTCTCGCAAAGGCGCAGAGACGCAAAGAACAGTAGTAAATTAAACGGGCGAGTAAGTGGATTCACTTACTCGCCCGTTCTTTTTTAGTGCAGACCAATTGCGTTGTGAATCACTCCGCCGACAATCGTGTAAATCGGCGCGCCTTTTAAATGCCAGCCTTTGAACGGACAGTTTCGCGCTTTGGATTTGAACGTCGAGACGTCGAGCGTCCAGTCTTTGTCGAGATCGAGAATCGTCACGTCCGCCGGGCCGCCTTTTTCGAGCTTGCCGGTGACACCGAATTTCTCGAGGCCGAGGCACCGTACCGCAGCACTTGTCCACGCTTCGACAAAGCGTGCGAGCGGCAACTTTCCCGGCACGACAAGCTTCGTGAGCAGGACGGCAATGTTGGATTCGAGGCCGATGATGCCGTTCGGCGCGTCGACGAACTCGCGCGCTTTTTCTTCGCTGGTGTGCGGCGCGTGATCGGAGGCGAGGCAGTCGATGGTACCATCGAGCAGGCCTTCGAGACAGGCTTCGATGTCGGACTGTTCGCGCAGCGGCGGATTCATCTTGAAATTCGTGTCGAAGTTGCGACAACCTTCGTCGGTGAGCAGCAGATGGTGCGGGCTGACTTCGGCGGTGACGCGGACGCCTTTGGCTTTGCTTTCACGAACGAGCGCGACCGCGCCTTTCGCGGAGATATGCGAGACGTGAAACCGTGCCCCGGCGAGTTTCGCGAGTCGGATGTCGCGGGCGACGATGAGTTCTTCGGCGGCGCTGGGATAGCCGTTGATGCCGAGTGCTGCGCTGACTTTGCCTTCGTGCATGATCGCGCCGTTGGAGAGGTCGTGATCTTCGCAATGCTCGACGATCACGCGATCAAGTGCTTCAGCGTATTCGAACGCCGAGCGCATGATCTGCGAGCCGGGGACGGCGGCTCCGTCATCGGTGAATGCCACCGCGCCGGGATGTCCGCCACCGCCACGCGACATGAGTCCGAGTTCCGCGAGTTCCAGCCCCGCTCGCCCTTTTGTAATGCAGCCCATCGGAAAGACGCGCGCTTTGCCGGCATTCTTGGCTTGCAGATATTGGTACGCAATCGACGCGGGATTATCGAGCGCGGGATCGGTGTTGGGCATGACGACGACGGTCGAAAATCCGCCGTGTACCGCCGCAGCAGAACCGGTCGCGATGGTCTCTTTCGCGCTGTTGCCCGGCTCGCGGAAGTGGACATGAATATCAACGAAGCCGGGGCAGACAAGCTTCCCGGAGCACTCGATGACGCGGTCGCCAGACAGGTTTACGCCGATGTCGAGAATCGTGCCGGAGGCTTGATCGATCAGCACGTCGCCGATGAAATCGAGCTTCGTGGCGGGATCGAAGATGCGGCCGGAGCGGAGGAGGAGAGTGGGCATGGGAGAATCCTAGGGATAGACGGATTGACGATTGACGATTGACCGATTGGGTTGGGGACTTTGTGTCAACTTTTCACACTCATACACAGCGCCAACACCGCCATTCTTACCGCCAGCCCATTCTGAACCTGATCTAATATCACGCTACGTTCGCCATCGGCGAGTTCGGGTGTCAGTTCGATGCCTCGGTTGATCGGGCCGGGGTGCATGATGATGGCGTTGGGTTTGCAGGTAACTCAAAAACTTTTCGTTTTAATGTTTTTAGATGTGGATTTTGTGTAACCTGCTTTTAGGGCGCTTTCTGTACTATCGAAAAATATAATGTTATCGGTAAGCTGTTTAAAAGACGACATGTTTTGAAAGAATTTTTTGTTTGATATGTATCCATAACAAGCTGGCGCAACCTCATGTTCGCAGTAAATGCATCTCAAAGTGTCGGATATAGTATGATAATCTAAATAGTAAAATTCTGGTCGAAGATAACGCTGTTCGCTTCTTTCTTCGGTAATGCATCGGGTATTGGTGCAGCGAATACCTCCAATCGGACTAATGTAATCGCGATAACTATTGTTTGGGGCCATTTGTTGCGTTTGATGTGGTGCTTTTAATTCCAACAAGAAAGTAATTAATGCCATCCTAACAGCAACGCCATAAGCGGCTTGCCTAAAATAAGCGCCGCGCGGATCGTTATCCATGTCATAACCAAGCTCTTCATTTCGCGGAAGCGGATGTAAAACCGTTGTATTCTTGTATTTATCGGGTTTTAGAAATGCTTGATTTACAACTGTTGTGTATTCTTTTGTATCGGCATTAACAGATAATCGTTCTTTTTGGAGGCGAGTCATGTAAAGGATATCGATGTTCATATTGAGCTTTTGCTTAAATTCTTTGCTAAAATTGACATCCCATCCCCGCATCTCGTTGATCTGATTTTGGCTACTCTCGCCTTGACTATCAGCAATATAGACAACGTCCGCACTATTCAATTTAGTGGGCACGGCTGAAAATTCCTCGCGTAATCGCCTTTTTGCGTGATCCGGCAACTCAAGACCTTTTGCGGCTTGTGTGCTGATATATGCACCAAACCTAGCCAAAGCGTAAACAAGAGAATGAATTGTGCGTCCGTGTTTGAGGTCACCAACCAAAACTACGTGTAGGCCTTTTAAATCCTTTTTTTCTTTTTTTAGCGTGTACAAATCACATAAAGTCTGCGTAGGATGCTCGTGACCGCCGTCGCCACCATTAATCACAGGAATTTCCGAGTAGTCTGCCGCGACTCGTGCAGCCCCCTCAGAAGGATGGCGGATAACTATAATGTCTGCATAATTCTCTATAACGCGTACACTATCAGCGATTGTCTCTCCTTTTGCTGCTGAGGTCATGCCAGGGTTGTCAGATGAAATTACGTGCCCTCCGAGGCGTAGCATCGCAGTTTCAAATGAAAGTCGCGTCCGGGTGCTGGGTTCGTGAAAAAGTGTGGAGAGAATACAATTCCGGGCCAAATCAATTCGCCCTTTAATTTTTATCGATGGCTTACTCGCCATTGTCTCGAGAAATGAGTCTGCAAGTTCGAATATTTTCAATATTTCGGAATTTGTTAGATCAGCTATTGTAATTAAATCTCGTTTCATGCGTCACTCCGGTTTGTCATCTTTTTGCAGCTTGATTCTGGTGTAATGCGTTGATCGAAAAGTCGCTCTCTGCGAATTCAACTTTTATTTTCACTTTACTAGGACTTTAATGTTATGTCTTTACTGTATTGTGTGCATTTTCACGAGGGCCGATCTGCTTAATAACTAATAAAGTTCTAAACTAGTATACAGCTCAATGGCACGCTTACTACTTACTCGCATCCACAGAACCGCAGATCCATTTCCTTCGCCGCTTTCGTTTCGTCCACTTTTCCTACGACTGTCGTGTGCGGAGCGCCGATGACCAACTCAGGCGTTTCAAGCGCTTCTTTGGCGATGGCTTCCATCGCTTCGCAGAACTTGTCGAGCGTCGCCTTGCTTTCGGTTTCCGTCGGTTCGATCATCATTGCTTCTTTGACGACGAGCGGGAAATAAATCGTCGGCGGGTGGAATCCGAAATCGATCAGACGTTTGCCGATGTGAAGTGTTCGGACGCCTTTCTTCAGCATCTCGTCAGTCGGTTGAATGATGAATTCGTGCATGCATGGCGCGGCCATCGGGCGCGCATACGTCTTGGCCAAACGCTGGAACACATACGCGGCGTTGAGCACGGCGTTCTTACCGATTTCGGGCAGACCGTCAGTACCATGGTGGCGCATGTATGTAAACGCGCGGACGAGCACATTGGCGTTGCCCTGGAACGTCGAGACGCGACCGATGGTTTGTGGTTTGTCGAAGGCGAGCGAGTACTGATCGGCGCTCTTCTTCACATACGGAACCGGGAGGAACGGGCGCAGGCGTTCTTTGACGCCAACTGGACCTGCGCCGGGACCGCCGCCGCCGTGCGGAGTCGAGAACGTTTTGTGGAGATTCAAATGCACGACATCGAAGCCCATGTCGCCCGGGCGCGCGACGCCGAGGATCGCGTTGAGATTGGCGCCGTCGTAGTAAAGCAATCCGCCCGCGTCGTGGACCTTCTTTTGAATGACACGAATCTGTGATTCGAAGAGGCCGAGCGTATTCGGATTCGTGAGCATCAACGCTGCGACCGTGTCATCCAGCGCGGCGTCGAGTCCGGCGAGATCGACTTCGCCCGCTTCGGTGCCGGGAATGGAGACGACTTCGTAGCCACAGAGCGCGGCGCTCGCCGGGTTCGTTCCGTGTGCTGCTGTGGGAACGAGGACCTTCGTGCGCTTCGTGTCGCCGCGTGATTCGTGATAGGCTTTGATCAGCATGATGCCAGTCAATTCTCCATGCGCGCCGGCGAGTGGATTGAGCGTGACTTCGTCCATGCCGGTCACTTCGCTGAGGCCGCGTTCGAGATCGTAGAACAGTTCGAGCGTGCCCTGCGCGGTCTCGTCGGGCTGGAGCGGATGCATCGTTGCGAATCCGGGATCGCGAGCGACGGCTTCGTTGATTTTCGGGTTGTACTTCATCGTACAGGACCCGAGCGGATAGAAGGTGCTGTCGATGCCGACTTGGCGGCGGCACAGCGCGAGGATGTGCCGCACGAATTCGAGTTCGCTGACCTCGGGCAAACTCGGCGGACTCTTCCGCAGCAATGCAGCAGGAAGAATGGCGTCGGGTGTCTTAACGCCTGAAGGATTTTCCGCCGGATAGTAGTTTCCGGTGCGGCCTTTGTGTGACTTTTCGAAGATCAATTCCACTGTTACGTTTCCTGGTTATTAAATAATTGATTGAAAAAATCACGCGGCATGAACCGTGATTGCTTTGGACGTTGGCATCGGAATCGGCTCGCCCATTTCTTTTAATGTTTCGAGATGTAAAGCGACAGCTTCCCGAATGAGTGATTGTGCTTCATCCACTGTATCTCCGCAGCTGACACAGCCAGGCAAATCAGGAATGTAAACAGAAAAACTCCCGTCATCTGCTTTCTCAACAATCGCGACATAATCCATAACTCACTCCAATCCGGCTTGCCGGAGAATACTTTTCTTCGTTCCTGGCGGAATGTCTCGGCCCAATTTGCCGCCTGCCGAGACGGTTACGGTACCCTTCTTAACGGGATGTTGATACTGAAGATGGCTTCCCGTGATCCGGGAAAGTTGCCATCCATCCTGCTCAAGCAATCGTATTATATCGCGGTATTTAATGGTGTAAATCCCTACCAGTTTAATGACTCTCACCCACCGCCTTCACATACGCTTCGATCTCTTCGATGCTGCGCTTCTCGGTTACTGCCACAAGAATTTGGTGTGATCGCGCCGGGTCGTATTTACCGAGGTCCAGCCCACCCAGGATTCCGCGTTTTAATAATTCACCCAGCACATGCGCAGCAGGCTGCTCCGTTTCGTAAACGAATTCGTTGAAGACGGCGTAGTCCGCGACGTTCTTGATGCCTTTGGTTGTGCGCAGTTTTTCGCGGAGGAGGTTTGTCTTTCCAACACACAATTCGCCCGCGCGGCGCAGGCCAGACGGACCGACGCAGCAGAGGAAAAAGTGAGCCATCATGGCGCAGAGGGCTTCGTTGGTGCAGATGTTGCTCGTCGCCTTTTCGCGGCGGATGTGCTGTTCACGCGCTTGCAAGGTCAGCGTGAACGCGCGGCGGCCTTGGACATCAACGGTCTGACCGACCAAGCGTCCCGGCATTTTGCGAACGAGTTCTTTTGTGCAGGCGAGGAACCCGAGGTACGGGCCGCCGAATTGCAGCGGAACGCCCAGTGCTTGAGCTTCGCCGCAGACGATGTCCGCGCCCAGTTGCCCGGCGGCTTCAATCAATCCGAACGCGAACGGATTGCTGACCGCGACGAGTAGTGATCCTGTTGCGTGTGCGGATGCGGAGAGTCCGCGCGGATCGTTGATGGCACCGAAGAAATTCGGATAGCCGACGACGACGGCGGCGACGCTGTCGTTGGCCGCTTGCGCGAGCGCTTCGAGATTGCTTTTAAAGCAGCCCGCTTTCGGCGGGACGATTCGGACTTCAACGTTCTGCACTTTTAAAAGCGATTGCGCGGTGTGGATGTAGTTCGGATGAATCGCGCCGTCGAGCACGACCACCGTACGCGCGGTGTGGCGCAGCGCCATTTGACAGGCTTCGACCAGCGCGGTGGCGCCGTCGTACAAGCTGGCGTTCGATACCTCGCAGCCGCAGAGCGTGGCCATCAGACTTTGATATTCGTAAATGATCTGTAACACGCCCTGACTGATTTCGGGCTGGTACGGCGTGTAGGCACTGTAGAGCTCGCCTCGCAGAATCAACTGATCAACGACGGGCGGAATAAAGTGGTCGTACGCGCCTGCTCCGAGGAAACACGTGAGCGCGGATGCGGAGCGGTTCTTGCGCGCGCGTCGGGCCATCTCGGCCCCGAGTTCCATTTCGCCCAAACCCTTCGGCATGTTGAACGGAGCGGCTTTGACTTCGGCTGGAAGGTGGCTGAACAAATCGTCGAGCGTCTTCACGCCAATGGCATGGAGCATGGCTTCGCGTTCAGCGGTCGTATGCGGGATATACGTCATGTTGGGTTCCTGGGGCTTTCGATAGTTTTCAGTTGCACTGCAACGGCTAGGTTATTTGGTTGTGAATTCGTGCGTCGAAGCACTGGTAGGAGTACCTACCAGTGGCACCCAAATATAGGATTTTACAGTGTTGCGAGGAACGCTGAATACGCCGTCGCGTCGAGCAACTTTTCCAATTCTACCGGGTTGCTCAATTCGATTTTGACCATCCAGCCTGCGTCGTAGCAACCGGTGTTCAGCGTTTCGGGGGCGCCTGTTAAATCGGAATTGATGGCGGTGACTTTGCCGCTGACGGGTGAATATACGTCGCTGGCGGCTTTGACGGATTCGACGACGCCGACCGGTTTCATGTAGACGGCGGCGGATCCGACTTTGGGAAGTTCGACGAAGACGATGTCACCGAGTGCGTGCTGGGCGTGGTCGGTGATGCCGATCGTGGCGACGTTGCCGTCGAGCTTCACCCACTCGTGTTCCTTCGAATACTTCAATCCGGCCGGGACGTTTGATGACGACATGATGAACTCCTGGTTTCTGGTTTCGGGTTGATTTATTTGGCCGGTTTGTAAAAGGGTTTTTCGACGACGACGGCATCGATCCGGGACGTGCGGACTTCAGCTTGGACTGTCGCTCCGATGGGCGCTGAGCCGGTGCGGACGAGGGCGAGCGCGATGGCTGAATTGACGCTCGGACCAAACGTGCCGCTGGTGACTTCACCGATTTTATCGTCACCCACAAAAATCGAATGACCGGCGCGCGCGGGCAGGCGACCGGCGAATTTCAACGCGACAAGCGTACGCGGAATTCCGTCGCGTTCCTGCGCTCGGAGCGCGGCGGCTCCAACGAATTCTTTTTCAAGCGTCATCGCCCACTTCAATCCGGCTTCGAGCGGCGAAATGTCTTCGGACAATTCGTGACCATATAGTGGGAGGCAGCATTCGAGACGCAGCGTGTCGCGCGCGCCGAGACCGCAGGGCAGGACGCCGAACGGCTTGCCGGCTTCCATGATCGCGTTCCAGACGTGGACAGCTTCGGATTTTGCGAAGAACAATTCGACGCCATTTTTTTCGCCGGTGTACCCACTGCGCGAGACGATGGCCGGGACGCCCGCGACCGTCGTGTTGATCATGCGAAAGCGCTTGAGTTTTGAGAGCGGTTCCGAGCAGAGTTGGGACATGATGTCGAACGTCTTCGGGCCTTGCAAATCGAGCTTGTGGGTCTGCGGCGTGAGATCGGTCAGCGTCGCGTTTTTGAGGCGGGATTGTAGGACGGCGATGTCGTTGATCCGCGTCCCGGCATTCGTGACGATGTAGTATTTTGCGTCCGCTTGCTTGAAGACGATCAAGTCATCAATGACAGTGCCGCGTTCGTTGCAGAGTAGCGTGTAACGACCTTGACCGTCTTCCATCCCGTCGAGATCGCGGCTGACAGCGGCTTGCAGGCTGTCGAGTGCACCGG
>Ga0194061_1000692_pt1 | contig 20341 bp, 15 predicted proteins | sample SepL2221m_MetaG_FD_163423 | JGI IMG/M metagenome (GOLD analysis project Ga0194061, IMG submission 163423) | Anoxic zone freshwater microbial communities from boreal shield lake in IISD Experimental Lakes Area, Ontario, Canada - Sep2016-L224-21m | ecosystem: Environmental > Aquatic > Freshwater >... | reverse complement strand
CGAGCACTATGTGCGCCGATGCCACCTAGTGGCCCCGTGCTGCGACAAGACATATTGGTGCCGTCACTGCCACAATGAAGCCGAGACACATGAAATGGACCGGCACGCCGTCAAGGAAGTGATGTGCGCTGCGTGCAATAACCGGCAGCCCGTGTCTCAAACATGCTTTAAGTGTGGCATTCAGTTCGCCGCCTATTTTTGTGCCATGTGCAACTTTTTTGATGATCGCATTGAGAGAAATTATTACCACTGCGATAAATGCGGAATTTGTCGTGTGAAGGGCGATGGTGAATACGTGCATTGTGACAAGTGTGGCACATGCGTTGCTTCGCTTGATCATCAGTGCAAAGCCGAACGGTTTCACACCGACTGCCCCATCTGCCTGGAAAATTTATTCCATTCCATTAAACCCACGCACGTGCCGGCGTGCGGGCATCCCATTCACGCGCATTGCTTCATGAGCTGCATGCAACAGAACCGAATGAGCTGTCCGCTGTGCCGGAAAACCATGCTGACGGCCGATAATGTGCAACGATTCAATGACGGAATGGATGTCTTAATCGTTGCGTATCCCACTCAGGAAGAGATTATGTTTGACGTGAATTGCAACGACTGCGGTTTCAAGGGCCCCGCGCGATTCCATCCTTACGGCATGAAATGTGGGGGGTGCGGGGGCTACAATACATCCAAAAATTAATTTTAATAGCCTTTGCAATCATTATTGCACGATGGACTATTGTACGTGCCAGGACCACTGGTTGATGGATTGCACAATCCACTGACACAATTATAACCGCTAGGAGGGGGAGGGGAGGGGAAGCATCCATCTGCGCATGAAGCGCTGTCGGGAAAACAGGTTGTGCCATCCACCGTGCATGAACTACCAGGAGCGCAGCTGCCATTGGCACATGAATAATTATTTGCCTTGGGTTTTTTGGTGGGATGGTGCGGAACCGGTGCAGGCTGGCTGCATTGTTTTTCACAATCTTTACGCGAACTGTAGTCACCAGATGGATCTGGCTGGCACGTTAAGAAGCCATGTTTCTTCATACATGAAAACTTTTGAGGCTGAGGCCCAGGACCAGGACCAGGACCAGGACATTTGGGGTCTTGCTGGCAATCATCTATTGTCGCATATATGCCGTTCGGATCCGGATGGCATGATGGATTCACTCCAAGTGCCAATGGCGTGCAAGAATAATTTGATTGGCTAGGACTAGGCCCAGGCCCAGGGCTAGGACTAGGCCCAGGACTAGGACTAGGACTAGGCCCAGGACTAGGCCCGGGCCCAGGACTAGGTCCAGGCGGATAATGGTGTCCATGATGGTGGTGATGCGGCGGAGCTGGTTGAGGTCCGGGCTGAGGACCAGGACCAGGGCCAGGGCCATAACAGTTGGAACCCTTCTCATTGCTAGCGGTTATGCCATCGGGACAGCACCCGAATTCGGTGCCAGCGCATCCACCCACATCCTGGGGATTGTAAGGACGAGGATGAGGTTTATGCCGACGGCGCGGATCGGGCGGCTGATTTTTCCCCTTGGACGGATTCAATCCAAACACGTACAACAAAATGGTGGTTACATACGTCATCATGATGAACGGTATGAACACGATGAACCATGAAAGAATGGTGAGGCCGCCAATGCACAACTGGTTCAGCAGAATGGTGAAAATGATCATGACAATGACTTTCAGGAAGGCGCTGTTTTGCTGCCCTCTAAATAAATCAATTATGATTTGAATTAAAGAAAACCCAAGATACAACACCGCCGGCGGACACAATGAATCTATTATCATTATTCCAATTATTTAATCTTCCGTTTCACAAATCAATATAATATATAAGAATATATTATTTTGAATATTTTGAATTGTTAAACAATGCAACATCAGTTGGTTGCATTCATTTATTTTTTTTGAGTGGCTTTGGATTTCTTGGCAAACTTTGCAACACCGTTCTTAAATGCCCCCACGATCTCTCCCACTTCATCATTTACGTATTCGTAAATGTCACCCTCAATTTCATCATTAGTGACATATGTTTTTCCTTTGATCTCTACTTCAAACAGTTCAAGTTCTTCTTCATCATCTTCCGCTTCGCTTGTTGCTTCCTCCGCTTCGCTTGTTGCTTCCTCCGCTTCGCTTGTTGCTTCCTCCGCTTCGCTTGTTGCTTCCTCCGCTTCGCTTGTTGCTTCCTCCGCTCCTCTTGTTACCTCTTCTGCTTCACCTGGTGCCTTTTTTTGAGCAACTGCTTCCTCCGCTTCGCTTGTTGCTTCTTCTGCTTCGCTTGTTACTTCTGGTTCCGCTTCGCTTGTTGCTTCTGGTTCCGCTTCGCTTGTTGCTTCTGGTTCCGCTTCTTCTACTTCTTCTTCTTCCTCCGCTTCGCTTGTTGCTTCTTCTTCTTCTTCTTCTTTTTCTGCTTCGCTTGTTACTGCTTCTTCTTCTTCCTCCGATTCGCTTATTGCTTCATCCGCTTCGCTAGCGCTTGACTCAATTGTGGAATTAATGTATTCTGAAATTGAATCTAAATTTGGCAGTCCGTGCGCATGTTTTTCAATGATTTCCAAATGAATTGGCTCATCATTGACTGGCGCATTGACTGAGTCTGGTGTTGGCGCTGCTTCTGGTGTTTGCACTGCTTCTGGTGTTTGCACTGCTTCTGGTGTTTGCACTGCTTCTGGTCTTGGCGCTGGCAATGGATGGTGGCACTTGCACTGATTTGCCAATAAATGTTTCACAAATGGAATTTGAAGCACGGCGTCATGTGTTTCTTTGTATGTTTGATAGTCTGCTAATATTTGCAAAATCTTGGGCTCCAATGATTGACGTACTTCATCAATCAGGAGCGTAATAATGGAACTGGCTGCACTGGCTGCTGTCATTGCAATTTGGTTTGGTTTACGCAGGGAAGATGTAGTAATGCCACGCCATTTGTTTAATATGGTTTAAAATATATTTATTGTTTTCAATTATGAAAGTAATTAAAAACAATAATATTATATAAGACACAAATACAAAATCCAAATTAATAACAAATGAGTTTGCTACCCCAACATTTGCAACATTTGCAGCACTTGCAAGGAGCCGAATTGAAAACAGCCATTCAAACCGAATATTATATGCAGGCCATTGCTTTCATTGTCCGACAAACGGATTACAGCGAAGAGACTGCTGCGGAACGGCTGGGTGCATTGAAAGATCCGGTCAAAGTGGTCAAAGAGTATCTTGGTCTGCCCGAATCAGATGAACCCGAAACCGCTTCGTCGTCAAAATCAAAGAATCAAATGAAATACGGAGAGATTCGTAAATTTATGGATGAAGGGGCAAAACAGTTCAACCAGCAAAACGAATTGAATGAACGGCGCAGGAAATATCAGGAGTGGCTGCAATCACAACAGCAAGAGCAAGAGCAACAGCAACAGCAACAGCAACAGCAACAGCAAGAGCAAGAGCAAGAGCAAGAGCAAGAGCAACAATCTGAATCATAATGTCCCAGGAAATGCAATGTGTATGGCATCAATGAATGATTGGGCCATGGCATGATTCGTTCCGCCTCGGGTTTTGATAAAATTGTATCCCGCAGCTTGTCTTGCCAAATACGCTTCGTGATTCTTCAAATAATAATCTATTTTGGTTTCAATCTCTCGCCGTGATGAAACGAATTCCACGATTCCATCGGTTTGATCGCGCGCAGCTTCGCTGTTGCTCAGCACAACACAACCATATGCCAACCCTTCATATATGCGCTGACTCACATGCTGCTCATCTGCATTTGGCTTTGATTGAAATCCGAGCGCGAACATGGACGACAAATAAATGCGTTTTCGGTTCTCATAATTTAAAAATTCGGATAGATTTTTAGTCCCGTAATAATAACCGGTGTATTTGGGCGACGAAGGCACCATTTCAGGATTGTATTTATAGCCCATGTAGCAGTAGTGCCGCACAATGTGTTTCGGATAAGTGCCAATTAATCCGGGGTCATCATTGGCGCGCAATAAAAACGGAACCCGGATGACCGCATTTGATCCAAAATATTTCAGCTCCGCTTTCCGCTTCAATTTATTTTCATGCGTGTGTATGAAGTGCGGCAATTGTCGCACATCTTGCTCATTCCAATACCATCCAATGTAAACTGCCCGCGGCGCTTGCTGCGCCAACACAGTCCCCGGATTGGGCACGTGAATGTCATTTCCCATAAACACGATGCAGTCATCATTTAATTCAGAAATACTGCGCGCAATGAGCACGGTGTATCCCATGCGTTTGAATGCATGGCATGCTTCAATGCACGCATATAAAAATGCAAGATGCATCCCAATTTCAGGACAATTCAATAGCATGATTTTGCGCATGATGCAATGTATTAATATATTAATTAATGTATTAATGTATTAATGTATCAATGTATTAATGTATTTATGTATTTACACGTTTATGTGTTTATTAATTATTAATGCATAGTTTAAACGCTCCAAGATGCGTAATCAGTGCTGTAATTCCTACCCGCCAGTGAGAGCGCCGGATTTTGAGGGGGAGGTGTTTCAAGCACAATAGGTTGGTAGCACAATTCAGGTGGCTTCAATATGAATGCACTGCCATTATCATTAAATGCTTTGTTGTATATTTCCAAATTGATGTCTTTCAACTGGGGCATCATGCCAATGAACTGACACCCTAATGCACTGGCAACATTGAAATTTATGTTTTCCTTGAAGGGATCATCGGGCAACACAATGCTCATGTTCTTTTTGTTGTAATCTATCAATGCATCCATGTCCGGCGTATTTTTTACTCCCATTTCATATTGTAGTAGATGCAAAAATGGTGAATTTGAACCAAAGTTTATGATTTGAAACAGGGGTAGGTCTTTATCAGTGCACATCGGATTAGTCAGATCGGCTATGATAATAACCTTGCTCATCAAAACGGAAATGGGCGTCTGTCCTAAATTGTTGCCGCCATACAAGTAATTGTAATCTGCACCCAACAGCTTGTCTCCAAATTGATTATGAATTGCATCAACGATGTCGGGTATGATTTTTGTATTATTGCTTTTAATTCGCAAATTGATAAACAGAGGATCGGTGCTATTGGGTGCTTGTGTGAATGCATTTTGCGAAAGGGTCGTCATCGCATCCAAAAAGAGAATTGAATTGTATGTTTCTTTGTAATAAAAACTGGACTTAGTTGAAGCAGCGACAACCGGTTTGTTGCCTTCGCTGTAAATTTCAAAATCCAGGCAGCGATAGCCTTGCGCAATTGCGCTTTTGAGCGCAACCGTGTCCACATAGTTGTTTTTCCATTCTCCTAAACAACAGCAATTCAACGCCGTTTTAATGTAAAAGTTGCGCAAAGGCATGGTGTTGACATCCACAGACGGGTTTGCGAGTGTGGTCAACGTCTTTATCACATTGTTGGGGGTGGTGTATGTGGAATTTATTTCATTCTGTTTTAGATTAACTTTAGACACAAAGAGGTATATCATGACCGCCAATGCAATTGCCAATGCAATGCACAGAATAATTTGAATGGGATCTGCACTGTTCACCAAAGCGGTTGCCTTATTCATGAGCTGAGAAGCATTTGCAAAGGCAGCAGCAGCGGTGCTAGCAGCACCAAGCGAAGTGGCACCAGCAGCGGCACCAGAGGCCGAATCATCATTGTGATATTTATTATCTGGATCCATTTCTTGCATCTCTTGACCTTCATCGTTTTCAGACATATTAATGCAAATGCAATGATTTAAATATAAATGTAATTATGAGATATTACATTATCACAATAAAATAATAACAACAATATACAATAATAATACACCACGTGCTTTAAATGACGGGCGGACTATTGAACATTGTGTCATACGGCAATCAAAATATTATTCTAAATTCCAATCCTAAAAAATCGTTTTTCAAAACTACGTATGCCAAATACACCAATTTCGGTATGCAAAAGTTTAGAATTGATTTCACCGGATTGCGCAATATTCGCATGAGCGAGGAATCGCGGTTCACATTCACAGTGCCACGCTATGCGGAGCTGCTCATGGACACTTACCTGGTGGTCACGCTCCCAACCATTTGGAGCCCGATTTATCCTCCCCTGGCGTGCAACGACGTGTGGCATCCCTACGAGTTCCGCTGGATTGAAAATCTGGGCACGCAAATGATCAAGGAGGTGGTATTTTCCGTCGGCGGCCAAATTCTGCAGCGCATGACGGGGAAATACTTGCAGGCGGTAGTGCAGCGCGATCTGAACGGTACCAAGCGCTTCCTCTATGACAGCATGACCGGCAACACTGCGGAGCTGAACGATCCCGCCAACTTTTCGGGACGCAAAAACGCCTATCCCAACGTGTATTACAACACGACCCAGCAGGGACCGGAACCCTCCATTCGCGGTCGCAGGCTATACATTCCACTAAATGCGTGGTTCTGCAACAACAGCCGCACCGCATTCCCGCTCGTTGCGCTGCAATACAATGAGCTGCAAATTGATGTGGTCATGCGCCCGGTGCGCGAGCTGTTTGTCACGCGCGATGTCACTTATCCGGCAACGACACCCGCCGAGGTCGCCCGAGCGCCCTTCATTCAGCCCAATTTCAACGAGCAGGAGTACCAGTTTTACCGGTTCTTGCAGCCGCCCCCGAGTCCCGATATTACCACGGCCGATGCATACAACGACAAGCGCACGGATTGGAACGCCGACGTGCACCTGCTGTCCACGTATTGCTTTCTGTCGGCCGAGGAGTCGCGCGTGTTTGCGTCTCAGGAGCAGAAGTACCTGCTTAAGGAGGCATATGAGTGGGATTTCAAGAACATCACGGGCAGTCACCGCGTGGAGCTGCAGAACACGATGGGTATGGTGGCGACGTGGATGTTCATCTTTCAGCGAAGCGACATCAACCTGCGCAACCAGTGGACCAACTACACGAATTGGCCCTACAACAATGTGATTCCGGACGACGTTATGCCTGCGTCATCATTGACAATAAATGAAGAAAATGGATTTCCAAACCCATGCAATTCCGAACTCATTGGTCCAGGAGAGGAACCGAGCGGCACGCTGTCGGCACTCTCTATCACGCAGGACTACAACGTGGAGAACCAGCGCGAGATTCTGCAACAGCTCGGCATCCTGCTGAACGGTTCGTACCGCGAAAACACGTTGGAATCGGGGGTTTATAACTACGTGGAAAAATACGTCCGAACCACGGGTTCAGCGCCGTTCGGGCTTTATATCTACAACTTCGGGCTGGATTCGAACCTTTCCACCTACCAGCCCAGCGGCGCCATCAACATGAGCAAGTTCTCCACCATTGAGCTGGAATTCACCACGTATGTGCCACCGCTGGACCCTAGCGCCAACCATTACGTCATTTGCGATCCAACAACGAGCATCCCCATTGGAGTCAACAAACCGCAGTGGCGCATCTACGATTACAACTACGATCTGACGGTGCTGGAAGAGAGATACAATGTGATTACATTCATTGGCGGCAACTGCGCACTCATGTATGCGAGATAACTTCAACTTTAGCAAGGATTGTGCGAACCGTGTGGGTTTTTTGAATATTATAATAATTTAGTATTATAATACTTGTTTTTATACAACAACCCATCAACACCATCAATCCAATGAACCTTAAAAATATAAAACATGCCAAAGGCACTGGTGCATCAACTGCAACCACAAATGATCAAGTTTTATGTTCGCCGGCGGATGCATACAATTACATGATGACGATGTTGCAAATATTGGCCGTATTCTTTTTATTTTGCTACACGACCACATGCAATTATTTCAACGCTTTGTTAATTAACACGGACGAGGATTATCCCGTTGGCAAAACATTAGAAGGCATCATTCAAACCCCTGATGGTAATCCATATGCCAGTCGGTTTTTAAAATGCAACACCACTGGAGTGGATTCATCGGTGCCAAAATTCAAGTGGTGGTGGCAACAGACGCAGGAATCCTCCTATCATTTAGGCGGATGGATATTGCATAACTATTTTGATTTTTCAAAAGATAAATTCATTGGACCCACTAAAATAATACCAGACACCGGCATTCTTTCTTTCATTCGGTGGATGCTTTTTGGAGCATGGACCCAATTGTCAATGCTATTCATGTTCGGCGCAGTGTTTCTAATGTGGATTCCGGGATGGTTTGCAGGTTTGTTTGCATTCATGCAGTTGAATGGAACTGGATTAAACAAATTTTTGCTGTTTTGTCTTTCCGCATTATTGACATTTGTTTTTGGCCTAGTTACAGTTTTTCCCATCTTTTATGAATTCTTTTATTTGATCTATCTGTTTTTCTTCAAACGCTTTATCAGCAATCCAACTGAAGTTGGCGACGAATTCACCAGTCGGATGTCGTATTTGATTGTCGTGTTTGTCATTGTCGCGCTCATTGTTGCGGCAATTCAACTGCCACCAATTACTGCTGGGGCCCTGGCGATCATCGTGGCTGTAGTGAGCATGGTATCATACTATATCACCAGACCATCTGGCAACAAAGCTGCTTCTGCTGCTGGAACACTAGAAGCTATTGGTGCCGTGGTTGGTGCTGCGACCGATGGTGCGAATGATGATGGATACACGCGGTTGTCACAAAATGATAAGAAGGAAAATTAAAACAAAATTAAACAAAACATAATAAACCCGTGTTGCATTATAACAATAAGCTAAAATGCAACAAAAAAACCCGGACAAACCATTGGTCAGCGTGTGCACTCCCACGTTCAACCGTCGCCCGTTCATTGCCGCCATGCTGGCGTGCTTCAATCATCAAACGTATCCCCGCGACCGCATGGAGTGGATCATTGTGGATGATGGCACCGATCCGATTGAAGACCTCGTGTCGCACCATCCATGCGTTCGGTATTTCAAACTCGCCGATAAAATTTCTCTCGGAAAGAAACGCAACCTAATGCACGAAAAGGCGCAGGGTGAAATCATCGTCTACATGGATGACGACGATTACTACCCGCCTGAGCGCGTGTCGCACGCGGTGACCACACTGTTGGACCACCGAAAACGAAAAACGGGCATTAAGCTAGCAGGCAGCAGCGAAATGTACATTCATTTCAAATCGGAAAACCTACGGTTTTCCGAACCTTTCCCTTTAGACCCCACAAACCCAGACCCCACAAACCAATGCCGCGGCCAAATGGTGCAGTTTGGTCCATATGGTCCGAATCACGCCACCGCAGCCACATTTGCCTTTTGGAAAAATCTACTGTCCGGTATGAAACTGGCATACGATGAAGATGCGTGCCTGGCTGAAGAGCGCGCATTCTTGCGCGGGTACACCGTTCCCATGGCGCAGCTGGATCCCATGAAAGTCATTCTCGTGTTTTCGCACGAGCACAACACGTTTGACAAACGCATCCTGCTTAAAAATATGGGTCACGACCAAAACATGCGGGTCAGCACAAAAACGGTGTCTGATTTCATTAAGGAGCCAGCGCTGCTTCAGTTTTACATGCAAGATGTAGATGCCGCCTTGCAGACCTATGAACCGGGACACCCCTCAATGAAACCCGATGTGCTGCAACAAATCAACGAAAAAATGCAACGACACCAACAACATCAACAACAACAACAACAACAAACCCAGCATTCTCAGGAAGCAATTTTAAAGACCGTCATAACATTCAAGGCGCCGAACGCGATTAGTCGCAGCATGACCGTGGAAACCATGATACAAACGATGCAATCACAAGCCGAAAAACTAGAAAAGATGCGAGAGATGTGTAACAAAAAAATCCGCGAAAATTCAGAACTGCTTGCCACCATCAAAGACCGCGACGAAGTCATCGCGGCGCATTTGGAAACAATTGAGCGCCAGGGTGCGCTGATTGATCATGACTGTAATTCAATTTAGTTTGGCTGGTCCATTGCATTTAGTCCATTGCATTTAGTCCATTGCATTTAGTCCATTGCATTTAGACCAGCAATCCATCTTCATCACCCACATCATCCGGCAAAACTTCGCTGGGATACGTGCATTTGTCCAAATATCGCTGCATGCGCTGAATGTCCAGTTTCGTGATTTCAAATTCGTCTATGATGGTGTCAATGTAGCCATGATTGCCGGCGTCGTCATTGCCGTTTTTGACGGCAAACACATTTAAGAAAAATGCAAACAAGTCTTTCTTGTCCATGCCAAATTTCTGGCACATCATTTGAATGAACAGCGCATTGTTGTATTCGGTGCTGTATTTGGTCAGCACCTTGGTGAATCGCACTTCTGCCGGGTTGAACTTAGGGCGTGTTGCAAATCGTTCATGATACAATTTATTATTGTAGAACGTTTTAATGAGGGAGCTCATTTCATTGAACTGCCAGATCTGTTTTTGAAACGTGATGCGGTCAATGTAGTCCGCCAGGCAGATGTTGTCCAGCGCTTCCTTGTAAAAACGAAAGGCTTCCATTTGCTGCGGCTGTTTTGCCAGCACGTCCACCACATTTTCGTGCCACAGCAGGCCCACAATGGTGCGATCCGTTTCATTCATAAGTGCGGAATGCTCTGTCAATTTGCAAGGCGCGTTTATCAGTTTTTTGACAATGGTCTTGCTGTCCTCGTTGTTGGTTTTCGGCTGAAAAATGTTTTGAATGAGTGCGCTGTTGTAATTGTCCGAATTATGAATGTCATGGTTATTGTTGAATATGCCGCCAATGGTTGCAATTTTGCGAAGATCGCCTTGTATGAAACGTGCCACATTTTTGTGCAACGTTGGATTGCAAGAATGCAACACTGATTTCAATATTACACCAACCTGCTCCAGCGTGGGTGTTTTAATTTCAAACGTCACGCACACTTTCATCAATTCACGGATCTTTTTGTCCATGTGATAGTTCCCAATGCATATGATCGGATTCATGGTGACATCTTCCAACCGCTGCTTCTTCGTCTTTTTGGGGCGCATGAGTTTGATCAGCGCGTTGATGCCGCCCTTGTCACCGTTGTTCATGCCGTCAATCTCATCCATAACAATTACAATTCGTTTCGGTTTTTTCTGAAACATGGAAAGCACGCTGTGTTCGCTCATGTTGTGGTTGGTGATGAGGTCAATTATGGACTTGTTACGTATGTCGCCCGCATCATATTTCACCATGTCGTAGTTCAGAGTTTTCAGCAGCTGCACAATGAATTCGGTTTTTCCTACGCCGGGATTCCCGTACACGTAAATTCCACGTTTGATCATCAAATCGCCTTTTTTGCTCTGAAATGCATTCAGTGCCGCTGCAATGTCGTTCGCAATGGATTCACGTCCCAGCACCTCATTGTAATTGATGACGACACCATCATTTGATGCTGCTGCTGTTGCTGCTACTTCCACTACTTCTACTTCTGCAACTGGGTTTGGCTGCGCTGGCATTGTTCCTGTTTTGTTTTTGATGATTTTGGATTTGACCGGTTTCATTTACTTAAGCAAAGTGATCAAGTGTTATTGTTATGTGTTAAATCATGATTGTGTTTAATATTAATTTACATGGAATCTATAATTTCATGCGACTGAAAATATAAAATAAAAATGTATTGTATATTTATTTCTAAACATGGATCCAAATCAAGGTTCTACGTCTTCCGGACTTAACTTTCAGCGCATTGTGCTCATTATTGCAATTGTCATGCTCATTGCGGCAATGATTTTCATAGGGTATGCGCTCTACCGGCAAACCAGCGATATTGCATGGCCTCCAGAAATACCCAAATGTCCTGATTATTGGACGATGGATGCCAGTGGAAACAACTGCAAATCCCCAACTTCATCCATTCCATGTGAATACAACGGCATACCTGCTGGAACTCAAGGAATGCCAACATGCCCACCTAAAAAATAATAAGAATAACAAATAAAATAATTATATGTATATAATTCAATAACTTACATACATACATATATACCACGAATTCAAACATTCAATGCAGCACCAACAAATCCATGGTTCAGCATACTCATCCAAACCATCAGCACATGCATCAAATGCAACTTCAAAAAAACACGTTAGGTCCAACGGCCGCATTGATATTTTAGGTCCAACGGTTGAGCAGCAGTTTGCCATGTATGATAAAATTCCGAATTCTAGCGCGTGCTCGTCATTTCGCGATGCCATGACCGGCAACTGGGAGAACACGGCGCTCAGCGACGCCTTTTTCAGCACGGGCAACATGGAGATCGTGCAAAATGGGCTGCGCAACGGTGTCTACGCCATGTCCAAGAACGCATACCTGATCGGCCCTCAAGACTGTGACAACCTGAAAATGATCATGCGCAGCGTGTTCCTACAGAGTGCCATGAATTTAGCAACCGACATCCCCGGCCAAATTGCCGCGCTCAACAAGATCGTAGTTGAAATGTTTGTGCCGAAACTCTACAACGAAGCGCGGTCTTACATTCAATACAAGCGCGATGCCAGCACCATGTACAAACCGATTGACCGCCCCATATATTCCGCCGAAAACGATAAGACGCTGGAACTTAAACCGTGGTTCTAAGAGGGGGGACATCCCCCCTCAAACCCCCTTAGAAGGGCCATAAATTTGATTTATTTAATTTTTAATTTAAAATAAAAATAAAAATTGAATTACTTTTAAATCATTTACATCCGATTGCATCCATTCCCACAAATCCATTCCAACCAATACGCCATGTTATCCCGTGCCGTCCTGTTCCACAAATCAGCCGGTCGCAATGATGAGTTTGAGAGATATTTGACATTGTCCGAACCATTCGGACAGCAGTTTGAAACCGTCACCATTGACAGCACGCGTGCCTACGTCATTGTGCTGCCCCTCTCCTATTTCATATCAGACAAAACCACAGCAAGTCACAGATCCAAAGGCAAGGCCGATGCAATGCCCTACGAAAGTTTCCGCATCATCAACATGCAGCACCGAGGAGGCAATGCGCACTCGCTCGTCCTGATTAAGAGCCGCGCCATTCGGTCCAACCCGCACCACATTGCGATATTTGAATCCAACGGGCGTAACCGGTTCTGTGGCATCCGCATCCTGGACGATCACATCAAAATCATTAACAAAAACAAATCCAAATCCAAAATCAAATCCAAAACCCAAACAACTCTGAAAAATGTCACCAAAGCGTATACCTCCATCTCCCCGGAATACAACATCAACTACGGCACAAATACTTATAACCCGGGGTATTGCGGAATTTTCGGCATCATCTGTGTCGTCGCATTTCGGTGTTACCGCAGCAAGACCGGCGCCGTGTGGCTCGCAAAATGGACCAAATTACTAACATGCATGAGCCATTGCATTGACCGCAACACGGGCTGCATGGGGGTTGAACTCGCCGCACGCGTTCAAGAAATTATTGCGTCAAATACGGGTTCATGCGCCGAGCGCGAAATCGCAGCACTCATTCGGTCCAGCGTTGCCGCAAAACAGACATCATCCTGTTCATTGGTTCTTTGAAACCCGAAGATATCAAATGAGAGAAATTCAATAAACTAACCAACACAACCCCAAATAAAAAACATTTTTTATTATATTTTTTATTACATTTTAATCAAAACAATTCAACACAACCAATGCTTGCTATCTCTTAGGCCTTTTTGACCTTGACGATTTTCTTTGCACTTGCTGATCCCGCTTTTGCTCCTGCACCTGTGCTTATAGCAGATAAACGCTGTTCCTCCTGCTTCACGTATTCGGTGCGCAGCTCCGCCAAATCGGCCAGCCACAACTGCTCAATGCTGGTGCCCTGTAACATGGAATGATGTGCCTCTTTCTGCCCCTTCTCTTTCAGCAGCTTCTGAACATTTTCCTCGCTCACGCTGTCCATCGGCAGCTTCAACAAGTACTTGTAATCGGGTTTTTCCATGTGGTCACTTAGTGCATCATAACCTTTTGATTGCAGCATGGCCACCAGTTCGTCGCCGCGCTTGCGTCTCAAGTCAATGCTGCCGTCCAGTAATTCCTGGATGTAGCGCGCTTTATTAGTTAAAATGAGGAGTTCCGCCGTCATCGCCCCCAGCTGGTGCGTCTTGCGCTTCGCATACAGTGACAGTCTCGTGGCGTAGTAGTCCCGCACAATGTCGCGCACATTGCCGTACTTCTTCAGCTGGTCCTGGCTGTCAAACAGGTGCATGTTGCTCGTGGATTCCGTCGTGTACAGCTTCAGCAGCTTTTCAACTGCGGTCCCGTGGTCCACTGTCGCGGCAAGTGCTCCAAGGTCCGCAGTAGCCGGAAACGTGATCGTGAAATCCACCACCGTGTCCGTGCTCATGTCCACGTAATCCTTGATCGCGCCGGACTCAATCAGCGATTCCAAGTGCTTCTTGAAATCCTCCGTCCAGTGGCCAACCGGGAGTTCAGTCACGCGCACCTGCTTCTTCGCAGCATCCACGGTGTGCAGTCCGCGAACCAGGAATTTACCAGGAGCGGCTAGTGCACTAATGGTGCCTTTGAACCCGCGATAATACGGCTCAATTGGGCCCCATTCTGCCTCGGGCTTTTTCAGCAACATGGCCTGAATGTAGTCAATCACTTGCAGCGGGTTGTGGCACATGATGTCCGTGCTGAACCCCGTGCCGATGCCTTTCGTGCCGTTGACCAGAATCATGGGCACAATCGGCGCGTAAAAGGTGGGCTCCACCAGCTGGCCGTCGTCGTCCAGATACTCCAGAACGGCGTCGTCCTCCGCGCGGTAAATCAGGCGTGTGATTGAATTCAGCTGCGTGAAGATGTATCTTTCACTAGCAGAATCTTTCCCGCCCGAAAGACGCGTGTTATGCGTGATTGTAAAATCACCAAGCAAGAATCGTTCATTTTTGTCAATGTTCCATCCGCAAAATGCACCACGTCCGATGCTTTTGATTTCTATCTTGTGTGCCCCACAATTGTTTTTGATTCTCTTCTGAAAAGAGATTTGTTTTCTTGGAAGTTTCACCGGAATTTTGTGAATATTGTCTCCCGTGATTGACAACTCAAACATGCCATTGGTTGATGTTAGTATTTTTGCTCTAAATCCCAAAGAGCCAGCAATGATTCTAAACGATTCCAACAAATGTTTTCTTTTCTCACATTGAGCGATTGCATAACGATAACAGTCGTTTTGTTTTCTCAAACATCCATCAGTGTCAATCATTCCAGCAAGTATTTTCAACCTATTTTCTTCAGAAGTCATGATGTATTCAATGGGAACATGTTTGTTGTTGTAAAGGTTGTGCTTTTTGAACAATTCAACAACTGGATTTAGGTTGACCACATTGTGTCCGTTGGAATTTTTCCCATCACCTTTGATGGAATCATTTCGTTTTTCAAAGGTCCAATCACATGCAGCGCAAACGTGCTTTGAAGTCGTGCACCCAATGCAGTTTGCCCGGCTATGTTCCGGGTCTCCGATGGCGGTTGCCTTCCCGGTTGATGAACCACGTCGCCTAATGTAAAACGAATGATTTTCATGTGGAGGTATGTTTTTGACATGACAGATTTCACATCCAACCGTGTCGGTCCACACAGCCCAAGATTTGATGATTTCAGAATCCATGCTTGCAAATGCATTGCATTTGCTCATTCCATCTCCTAACCACAATCCCAATATGTATGGGTCTATGGGCAACTCTTGTTCTTTCCATTGAACAACCGACGTGTTGATGACACCTTTCACATGTTTTTTTACACTGGATGGCAATGCTAAATATTGTTGGACATTGATGTCAAACACGTTGGGGTCGGGTATTGTTTTGGAAAATTCCACCATTTTTTCGTATGCCTCTTGTTTCGTTAAAGACGATTTATTGAAGTGTGTTCCCTTCGCTGAATCGGCGGTTCTACTACTCGTATGTTTTGCAGTTTTAGTAGCATCATCAAAATAGTTCATGCACCATGAATTGGATGATTGTTTCCAAAAGATTGTTTTGTGTCCTGAGAAACTCACTGTCAAAATGTGATGGCTGTTGACAATGTAATCGTCCATGTTTCCATTTGACACTTCATACATTTCATCCACCCCGTCCGTCAATTTTGAAACCGTTCTGCATCCTCCATCATCGCCAATCAATTTGTCGCCAACCTTTATATTTTTAGCCTTTTCTATGTTGCCATTCCACAACAACACTGGCGTTTCTGGGTCAATGCACCCAAACTGACCATTGGGCTCAAACAAGTTGATGTTGTTGCTGCCGACGAAGTTCTGCGCCATCCCGATAATGGCCGCATTCAGGCTGGCCTCGCCGTGGTGGTAACCCGAGTGCTCCGACACGTAGCCGCTGAACTGCGCCACCTTGATTTCCGTCTTCAGACCGCCCTTCTTGAACGCAGCAAACAGGATTTTGCGCAGCGATATTTTCAGACCGTCCATGCCGTTTGCAATGGAACGCTGGTTGTCGTAGATTGAGAAGTGCTTCATCTCGCGCGTCATGAAGTCCTCGTACGTCACGTGCTTGTGGCTGGTGTCCAGATGGTCGGCGCGATTGTAAGTGGACAGCCACTCCTTGCGGTCGTCGGCGCGTTTCTTGTTGAATACGAGATCAATCGCATCGTCGCTCGGTTCGCCCGTGTGCGCAAAATCCACGATCTTCTTGTGCTCAAAGTACTCGCGGAATTCACGCCCGGTGCTGGTTCCCAGACCCTTGTAATACTTGATGTTCCAGGTGCTGACGTCAATTGATAAGCCACCTGCTGCACCAGCGGTTTTCCACGTCTCAAACTCGCCCTCGTTATAGAACAAACGCTCTTGTTGTCCCTTTCGCGCCTTCAGAATCGGGGTGTTCATGAACCCGATGAATCCCGGGATGTGCGTCAGGGTGGGCCACTCGCTCTGAAACAGGTTGATGCCGAGGCCCTTGATGTGCGACCCGTCCAAATCCTGGTCCGTCATGAACAGCACCTTGCCGTATCGCAGCCGCTTGGCCACATCTTCTGCCGTGTAATCGCGTCCATTTTCCAGACCCAGGATGCGCTTGATTTCCGCAATTTCCGTGTTTTCCGCAATGCGCCTGACTGCCTCGCCGCGCACGTTCATAAACTTGCCCTTGACGGGATACACGCCGATCGTGTTGCGATCTTCCTTGCTCAGTCCCGACACAATGCCCGCCTTGGCCGAATCACCCTCGCAAAAGATGATCGTGCACTGCGCCGATTTGTCCGTTCCCGCGAAATTGGCGTCAATCAGTTTCGGGATGCCGCGAATGGTGCGCGTCTTGGCGCCGTCCGTCTTCTTCGCCGCCTTTGCTTCTTTTACTTCTGTCAAAGCGCAGGCCGCATCCATGACGCCCATCTTCGCCACCTTCTCCACGAACTCGTCGCTGACGGTGCAAGCTGAGCCGAAGTTTGCGCTCGTCGTGGTCAGCTCATCCTTCGTCTGGCTGGAAAACGCGGGGTTCTCTACATCGCAGCGCAAGAACAGGGTCAGCTGCTCCTTGATCGTCGCCGGCTTCACGTCCACCTTCTTCTTGGTCTTGATATACGCCGCCAGCTTGCGCAGCAACTGGCCCATGACGTACTCCACGTGCTTGCCGCCCTTGGACGTGCAAATGCCGTTCACGAATGACACGTGCGCGAACTCGTCGGTGTTGGTCAGGCACACGGCGTATTCCCAGCGCTCCGAGGGCGCCTCATACACGCGCTTGACCTCGGGGCGAATGTATAGGCCGATATACTGCTTGAAATCTTTCACTGGCACGACGGTGCCGTTATACTTCACGCGGATGCTGCGATCCGTCACGGCGGCAATGTCGTACACGCGCTTCATGAAGAGTGCCGTCATGTCCGGAGTCAGCCCGGCAATGCCGAGGCGCGCGTAATCGGGGCGGAACGAAATGCGCGTATAAGGCTTCTTGGAAGAACATTTTGTAATTTTCGGAGCGCAAATCTCGGTCAAATTCGCCTTGAACTCCTGCACATACTTTAAACCGCGCACATGATCCACCGTTTCCACGGAGCCCCACGTGGACCACACCAGCACGAGCTTGAATCCGAAGCCGTTCTTCCCGCCGACGATTTTCTCCTTCTTGTCTTCGGCGTAATTGGTGGAGGTGCGCAGGTGCCCGAAAATCATCTCGGGAATCCACATCTTGTGCTCGGGGTGCTGCGCAATGTCAATGCCGTTGCCGTCGTTGGTCATAGTGATGGTTCCAGTCGCGGCGTCCACTTCCACTTCAATGGACGTCACGGGGAGTGCGTCGGGCTTGCCGTCCTTGATCGCCTGTGCCTGGCGGATCACGTGGTCGCGCATGTTCACGAGTCCTTCGTCCACCAACTTGTAGAGCGCCGGGACGTGCGTGAAAGTTGCCAGACCGATGCTTGCGCCTTCTCCAGCACTTCCAATTACAGTCGTGTATTCGGTGCATTCGGTCAGCTGAATGGAGCCAATGTAGGTGTCGGGTTTCTTCAAAATGTGCTCCAAGTCCGTCATTTTCTGATACTTGCTGGATAAAGCGATTGCCGTGGTTGCGGTCGTCATTGTTTTAATGCAATGAAATAAAGGGATGTGTTACATTCATTTATTCGCTTTAAGTAAATTCAATTTTTTAATTTAATGCTTCCTCCTCTTGTGTGTTTTGCTCCTCTTATTTTGTTGCCTCTTTGCGCCGCCTGAACGACGACTTCTGAACCGATTGATCAATCGCATCATTCCAAGTTCCGATGCATGCGTAACGGCACACGGAATTCGTCGCAAAAACCCTCTGATTGCGGTTTGTTCTTGTTCATTTAAACGCCGCCATTGACGTTCTTCTGTCGCTCGTCGTCCTTGGGTTGGGCGTGCGGGTTGGCGTTGGGGTGCAAATTGATTAACCACATGCTCCACTCGCGGAGCTCGTGGATGATAATGCATTGCTCCAAGTTCTGCATCACTCATCAATAGGTCAAGGGCACGCCTTGCTGGGTCATCCCGTGCCCAACTCATTGGATCACGTTGATCAAACATCGGAACGTCGTCTGATTGTGGTTGTGGGGCATAAAATGCAATCCGTCGCGCCGGTGCGGCTTCTGCTGATGCTCTGGGACTAGTTATCATCCTTAACATCGGCACATCTGGTTCTGGTTGCCGCCCCGTGTTGTCGTAATCTTCATCGGGTGCTGTCATTATTGTTTTGAAATTATTTATGTATACATTTATTAAACACAATAAAATAAAATTCAATGTCCGGATACAATTATTATTTTCTTAAGAAATGTCGCTGTCATCTGTTGACAAATAAGAAGTTGGTGGAAACGGGTAGCGGCGGTGAAGTTATTCCCATTGTGGTTAACTTCAAAGTGTTTAGCATAATCATCAACACTGCCACAGCCCAACACAACGATTGTTTTAGGCAAGCAAACCGACCAACAAACGTTTATAAAAGTTGGACAGGTGCACCTGCGGGATACGGCCAACCCATTCGGAATCAGTTCAATTGATCCATTCGTGCGTATGTTAATTGGTTAATGCATTATTTCGTTAATGAATTATTTGTTCATTCAATGCATTTTCTTATGCCTTCTTTTATTTTCTTTCGTTAAACTATAATACACACAATCAAATTCAATGGGAAGAAACTACACGCGTTCTGCCGACGGTTTTTATCACATTCTCGGCAAGAAGTATGAATACATTCGTGGCTCTCGCGCCCAGGTGTTTCACGGCACCGCTTACAAGACCGACGGCACTCCCGGTCTCACCAAAGACAAAATACTGATGAACAAGTATGGCCGAATTGTCAGCGCCAAGAAGCATGCCACCGCTAAACGCGAGAAACGTTTAGCAAAACACGGCTGGACCGCCAAGAAGGGCAAGTTCGGAGCCGTTCGCATCTCCGATCTCAAGAAAACCAAGAGCCGCAAGCACAGGAAGCATTAAGGCAACAAGGTCGTTAAGGCCGACCGGGCATTTCTATTATAAAATGAATTGAATCCATCACATCAATGATTTCAATTCATTTCTTTGCGCGTGTGCTTGCACTTGAGGTTATTTGCCCTGTTTTTTCTGCGCGTGTCACGTCGCTTCCCGTTAAAACATTTATTGAACCTGCGCGTATTCGCATTCCTCTTGCACACTCGTTTGCGTTTCCTTGTGGCACCACCTTTCAAATCAGTTGCACTCTGATTCCATTTTAGTACAAGGTTTCCAATGGCTTCATGTACTGCATCATCATATTTTTTTGGTGCATTTATCGTTTTTAATAATGATGGGTCCTTTGTTTTTAACAATTCCTTTATGAATTCGGGCAAAAGTGGCAAAAGTTTGTCGGTTTTGTTAAATATGTTGTGCACATAGCTTGCTTTGGGTGACCCAAACTGTGCGATATGTTTTCTGAGTGGAGGCAGTATTCTGCGTTGATGTTTGAGTAACCCTTTCAATGTTTCCTCATCAATT
>Ga0194061_1000691_pt1 | contig 20360 bp, 16 predicted proteins | sample SepL2221m_MetaG_FD_163423 | JGI IMG/M metagenome (GOLD analysis project Ga0194061, IMG submission 163423) | Anoxic zone freshwater microbial communities from boreal shield lake in IISD Experimental Lakes Area, Ontario, Canada - Sep2016-L224-21m | ecosystem: Environmental > Aquatic > Freshwater >... | reverse complement strand
TCGAATCCTACTACAATACCCACCGCAAACACTCCTCCCTCGGATACAAAACCCCAGCCTCTTTCGAGGCTCACCTCCTCTCCATCAACTAAACAATTGTTGGTCCAGAAATCCGTTGCATCTCAGAGTTGTTCCTCGCGGTGAAGTAGGTCATGCCGAATTCCAACCATCAGCACACGGGGCCGGTTTTGAGGAACGCCGTAATCCTTGGCGTGGACAAGCTGCCAGCGGACGCAATAGCCCGGGATTGATTTGAATTCCGAAAGCACCGCCTTAAAAATTTCCCCGTTTTTCCCCGTGTCAGACCACTTCGCGGTCAACAGGCCCCGCACGTTCTCAAACAAAAAGATGCGCGGCTTCACGCAACGGATCACACGCGCCATCTCCTGATACAGATGGTTAGAGGGAATGTTCTTTTTCTCGACCTTGAAGCTGCGCCGGTGACCGATGCCGCTGTAGCCCTGACAAGGCGGTCCTCCACAAACGAGATCAATCCCGTCAATGTTCTGGTAGAGCCAATTCAGTTTCAGCAGCTCCAGATTTTCATCGGTGAGCTGATAGATGTCGCCCCACGGAATGACACCCTGCCCGACACGGTTCGCGATGTAGGTCTCTGCCGCCGACATATTGAGTTCGCTGAAAAGCAACGGATGAAACCCGGCCTGCTCCAACCCCAGCGACAAACCTCCACAACCGGCGAAGAGATCGATGCACGTCAGCTTGCGCGGTGTGCCGTACACGGGCGTGTCCTCCGAGACGCGTGATGAGGTTTCACGTTTCCTGCTCACGCGCGGACTCCAGTGCAAAGATCGGAAGCCGTCGTCTTCAGCGCTTTGGCGAGGCGGGCGATGCTGATCAGGCTCGCGTTGCGCACGCCGCGCTCGATGCCGCTGATGTAGGTGGGATCGAGGTCGGCTTTCTCGGCGGCTTCAAGCTGCGTGAGCTCCAGAACCTCGCGGCGCTTGCGCACGTTGAGGCCGAAGGTTGCGAGGGCGCGGGTGCGCGGCGTTTTTGCCATGCCGCGCAGCGTGCCGGGTTATGGACGATGAGTCATTGGACGATGAGTCAAGTCGTCGCTGCCTTCGCGGTGCGCATCGCCCGCCCGGATTCACCCCGTCGCTATTTCAGCCAACCAATCTTGATTTCCTTTTCGAGCGCCTTGAACTCCGGGTCTCCCGTGATGAGTTCGGCCTTCCGTTCCTTGGCCAGCGCGGCGGCGAAGGCGTCGGCGAGGCTGAGCTTGTGACGGGCCTTGAAGTCCGCCGCCACATCGGCAAGCGCCCGGGTCGCGGAATGGAATTCGATGGGAAGCCCGGCAAGAACCCGTGCGGAATCCTCCCACGCAGCGACACCATCCTTGCGGATGAGGGTGAATTTGACCTCGGCGTAATTGACCTCCGTCATGTGGAGCGGTCGGTCGGCTGCTGCGGCCTTGATCAGCAGGTTCTCGACGAATTCAGCCCCCGGCTCGTTGCGGAAGTAGGCGAGCAACGCGTGGCTATCGAGAACCGCGGGTGCTGCGGGCATATTTGGCTTCCTCCAGTGCTTTTTCCGACGCCTTGTGTTCCGCCCACCACTCGGAGAACGGCTTGTCATCCGGCTTGCGCTTGGCGATGCCGCGTCCGCTCCGGATGAGCGCTGCGGTGACGGGTTTCAGCAGGATTCCCTCGGGGGTGGCTTCGATGATGGCACGGGTGCCAGCCTCAATATGGTACAGCCGCCGAAGCTTCGCGGGAATCACCACCTGCCCCTTCGTGGTGAAAAGGACGGTGTCGGTCTTCACGGGAGCATTCATGCGGGAAGGGTGCCGTCTTCGAGAATGTAAGACAAGTGGCTTTTGTAGGAATTTCCATTTACGGGCGGAACTTCGCACAAAGTCTGATTCCGTTCGTAAGCTCCATCACGCGGCGAGTGCGCGGGTGCGGGGCGTCTTGGCCATGGCGCGCTGCGTGGCGGGTCATGGACGATGAGTCATGGAACGATGAGTCAAGTCGCGGCGGTGTGGCGCGGCGCTACGGGCGGGCGAGGGCGTCGAATTTGCGCTTCCACTCGGCGCCTTCCTTCCGCCGGCCTGTGGCGTTGTAGAATTGCACGATGCGCTTCGCGGCCATGGTGAAGCGGGCGCGATCGGCTTCGTTGATGGGAGTGCCGAGCTGTTCGATGTCGGCGGCGGCGGCGGCGAATTCGCGTCCGGCTTCGGCATCGGCGTTCTTTTGCAGCAGGGCTGCACCGAGCAGGGCGCGGGATTCCACGAGCGGCCAGCCGGGGACGGACTGCATGATGCGCAGTTCCAGCGAGCGGCGGGCGGAGACTTCGGCTTCGGCAAAGCGGGAGCTGTCGAGCTGGATGGTGGCGAGCTTTGCGAGGGTGTCGGCAAAGGCGAGGACGGTTTCCTTTTGCGTCACGCGGATGGCGTCGCGCTCCAACTCGGCTTTCGCGAGCGCGGCCTTGCCGGTCTCGCTGCCTGCATCATCCTTGCCTGCGGCGGCGAGGGCGGTGCGCTGGCGCTCGGCCTCGGCCTTGGCGAGCGCGGCCTGCTGCGTGGCGGTGTCCGCGCGCTGGCGCTGTTCCTCGGCGGTGGCGCGGAGCTTTTCGGATTCCGTGCGCGCGGCGGTGATCTGTTCCGCGGCGGTCTCGCGCTCTTTGCCGGCAACGGCGCGGGCGTCGGCGGCTTCCTTTGCGGCGGTCTCGGCACGCTGCGCTGCCTGCTGGGTGGCAGCGTCGGCGCGATGACGGGCTTCCTTTTCCTGCATGAGAAAGACGCCCAATGCGCCGGCTGCGACGGCAAGGACGACGGCGGTGAGCCACGGGAAGGTGTTCTGGCGCTGGGCGGTGATGGCCGCGAGCTGGCTGGCGGACATGGGCACGAGGGCCATGCCTGCGGGCTGATGCTGCGAAATGGCGAGGTGCGGCTCCGGGATGCGCTGGAGTTCGGCATTCGGAACGGGCGTGGGCGTGGGCGCAGGCGTGGCTGTGGCTGAAGCCGCCGGTGAGGGGGCAGCGGCCGGGGCAGGAGCAGGCACGGGTGCGGGAGTGCGTGCGGCGAGTCGCTGCTCGATTCTTTTGCGGAGGGCGTCGTTCCCCGCGCAGGCGTGGGCGAGAAATGCGGCGCGATCATCGGGGTGCATCCCGGCGGCGACGGCGAAGGTCGTGATTTCGGAGACGGAAACGCCGCGATCTTCCTCGGCGGCAGGAGCGGGGGTCTGCGAAAATGGTTTAAGGAAGGGCTTTGTGGGTTTGCTCATACTGGCGAGTGCCCGGTCACCGGGGTGAATGCGTTCGGATAGGTTGCATCAAAATAATGGCAGCAGCCGGAGGCAACTCCCGGGTGGAGGCCGCTCGCGTGGATGATTTTGATGCATCGGCTCGGCGAGCGGTTGCACAGACCATTGCACGCGGCTGCTGGATTTTTCTTTTCATGTGGCTGCGTGTGGACGGTCGGAGCGCGGGTGCGTGGCGGCGCATAGCGCGGGCGATGCTGCTCGCGGCGGACTTTTTCCAGTCGCTGAAGGCGCGCTCGCGCCCGGCATGGATGAACCGTGCGTGGCGGGCAGGAGGCCGCGTGATGCCGTTACGCGAGGTGCAAGTCCGAGGCTTCGAGGAAGCCCTCGAGCTGGCGGATGCGCGTGGGGTGGCGCATTTTGCGGAGTGCCTTGGCTTCGATCTGGCGGATGCGCTCGCGGGTGACTTTGAACTGCCGGCCCACTTCCTCGAGCGTGCGGCTGTAGCCGTCCACGAGGCCGAAGCGCTGCTCGAGCACCTGGCGCTCGCGCTCGGTGAGCGTGGTGAGCACGTCGCGGATTTTGTCCTTGAGCAGCGAGATCGCGGTGACGTCCGCGGGATCTTCCGCAGTCGTGTCGGGGATGAAATCGCCGAAGCTCGTGTCGTCGCTGTCGCCGACGGGAGACTGGAGCGAGATGGGCTGCTGCGCCATCTTCAACACGGCGCGGACGCGCTCGACGGGGAGATTGATCTCCTCGGCGACTTCCTCCGGCGTGGGCTCGCGACCGTAGTCCTGCACGAGCTGCTTCTGCACGCGCATGAGCTTGTTGATCGTCTCGATCATGTGCACCGGGATGCGGATGGTGCGGGCCTGGTCGGCGATGCTGCGCGTGATGGCCTGGCGGATCCACCACGTCGCGTAGGTGGAGAATTTGTAGCCGCGGCGATACTCGAATTTCTCGACGGCCTTCATCAGGCCCATGTTGCCCTCCTGGATGAGGTCGAGGAACGAGAGGCCGCGGTTCGTGTATTTTTTCGCGATGGAAATGACGAGGCGCAGGTTCGCCTCGACCATCTCGGTCTTGGCGCGCAGCGCCTTGCGCAGCCACTTCCGCAGCTCGCCGAATTCGGCGGCGAATCCCTCGCCACTCATCCACATCAGCGCCTGGTGTTCCTTGAGCTGCGCGGCGTAGTCCACCTTTGCGCCGCCGGCGGCGCGCTGCTGCTGCTTCTTCGGCTTGTTCACCTCGTGCTGGAGCGCGTGGATGACGCGGTTTTTCTCCTCCACGAGCGTGACGAAATCCTCGGTCACCTTCTGCTTGTAGAAAAATTTCGGGAAGTGCTTCTGCACCCCGGCGTGGCGCTTCTGGAAGTCAATGTAGCTCTTGCAGTTTGCGTTCGTGCCGCCGTGCGCGAGGAAATTTTTGTAAGCCTTCGACGCTTCGCTCATCGAGGAATCGAGCGCCTTCATGAGCCGGGGCAGGCCCTTCATGTATTTGTCGCGGCTCTCGATTTTCTTGTCGAGGATCACGCGGTCGAAGCGTTCGCGTCCGTCGAGCAGCTTCTGCCCGAGATCGAGGTAGGCGCGCGGGATGAAGCCGAAATTGTTCACATGCTGCTGCACGTTCAGCTCGGCCTCCTCGATGCGCATGGAAATCTCCACCTCCTGCTCGCGCGTGAGCAGCGGCACCTGGCCCATCTGCTTGAGGTACATGCGCACCGGATCGTCGAGGATGTCGAGCTTCTCGTTCGGCTTCTCGGGCTCCTCCTCTTCCTTCTGCTCCTCGCCCTTCGGGCCGACTTTGTAGTTGTCCACCTGCGAAGCATCAATGATGTCGATCTCCATGCCGCGGAGACGGTTCATGATCAGCTCCATCTCCTCCGGGTCGTTCACGGACTCGGGGAGGTGCTCGTTCAGGTCGTCGAAAGTGAGGTAGCCCTGCTCCTTCGCGAGCTTCACGAGTTCGCGCAATTTTTCCGCGCCTTCGTGGGTGTCGAGGATGCTCTGGCCGGGGCCGAGCTTCGGCTTCGCGGGCGACTTCAAAAGTTCGGCCAGCTTCGCGCTGATCTTCCCATTTTTTCCAGCGGAGGATTCCTTTGCCTTCGAGACTGCCGCAACCTTCGCGGCCTTGGCAGGCTTTGGTGCCTTCGGTGCCTTCGCTGCTTTCGGAGGCTTCGGAGCTTTCGGTGCCTTCGCTGCCTTCGCTGCCTTCGGCTTTTTCTCAGCCTTCGCTGCTTTCGGAGGCTTCGGAGCCTTCAGCTTTTTCTCAGCCTTCGGAGCCTTGATTTTCTTCGGCTTGTCCTTTTTTGCCGCAGCCTTCGCCGTGGGCTTCTTCTTTTTCGCAGGAGCCTTGGCCTTCTTCGGGGCGCTGCTCTTCGGGGTTTTCTTCGCAGTTTTGGCGGATTTTGAGACGGCTTTTTTGATAGTTTTCGGCATGTCCACGAAGGAATTCTGAATTACATTTTCACCCTTCTTCCCCCGCGGATTCACTCCACGGTTGGCGACGGGAAAAAGGCCGCGGAATATGGGTAGTCCGCCGGGGTTGGTCAAGGGCTCCTTTCCAAATAGTTTTCGCACCTTTCACCCCGCCGGTTTTGGCGCGCGGGGCGGGGGCAGGGACAACTCTTTTTGCCGATATTCCTGCGCCTGTGCCTGCAGCCGCACCATGTCCTCAAAAGCGAGACCGGGCGTCCGCAATTGCGCCTCCACCGTCTGCCGTCTGCGCAGGAAAATGCGCCGCTCCAGCTCGTGCCAGCAGTCCTCGGCGACGACGCGGGCCTCGGGCGGCACGTCGCGGGAGAGCGCGGAGGAGAGCGCGGATTCCTCGCCGGGCTCGAGCGTCGCGAGCCACGCGTTCATGGAGGCGGGCTCGTCGGCGCGGAAATCGGCGTCGAGGATTTTCAGCAGCAGCACGGAGTCGGGCTGGCCGTCGTTCAGCACGCGGTCGCAGCCCTGAGCCTGGAGCCACATGCGCGCGGCGGGGCTGCGGAGGGCGAGGTGCGCGAGCCATTCCTTCGTAGCGTCGAAGGTGATCGGCTCGGCACGCTCCGGCTCGGGATTTTCCTCGTCGAGGACGGCGCGCTGCGGGGCGCGCTTGATGAGCACACGCAAATCCTGCGCGCTCGCGCCGAGTCGCATCGCGGCGTTGTTCAGCACGGCTTCGCGCGCGATTCCGTCGGGGATGAATGCGAGCAGTTCGGCGAGCTTCCGCGCCGCTGCGATCTTGCCACGCGGCGTGGCGAAGTCCGGCGTGCCCGTGAGCCGATCGATCTGATGGTCGAAGAAATCCTTCGCCGCCGCCACGCGTTCGCGGAACACCTCCGCGCCCTGCGTGCGGATGAGCGAATCCGGGTCCTCGCCCTGCGGCAGCGTCATCACGCGCACGAGCAGGCCCTCGGCGAGCAGGTGCGGCAGCGAGCGCTCGGCGGCCTTTTCGCCCGCGGCGTCGGCGTCGAAACAGAGCACCACCTCGTCCACGTAGCGTTTCAAAATGCGCGCCTGCCGATCCGTGAACGCCGTGCGCTGCGGCGCGATCACATTTTGCACGCCGGCCTCGAACGCGGTGATGAGATCCACCTGCCCCTCGCACACGATGGCCTGCTTCGCCGCGATGAGCGCGCGCTTCGACTTGTGCAGGCCGAAGAGCACGTTGCCCTTTGTGAAAAGCGGTGTCTCCGGCGAGTTCACGTATTTCGCCGGGCTCTGCTCGGCAAAAAGCACGCGCCCGCTGAATGCGATCACCTCGCCAGTGTCATTGCAGATCGGGAACATCACGCGCCCGCGGAACCGGTCATACATTTTCCCGCTGTCCTCGCCGTGCGAAAAGAGGCCGCTCTCCTTCAGCTCCATCTCCGAGAATCCGCCCGCCTGCATCACGGAGAGCAGCCCGTCCCACGAATCCGGCGCAAAGCCGATCTTCCACGACTTCGCGACCTCCGCGCTGAGGCCGCGCTTTTTCATGTACTCGCGCGCGGCGTCGGCGGAATTCCCGCGCATGAGCTGCTGGTGGAAAAATTCCGCCGCCTCCGCGTGCAGCGACAGAAGCCGCCTCCGCAGATCCGCGCGCTCGTAGTCCGCCTGCGACATCTCGGCCTCGGGGATCTTGATGCCCGCCTTGTCCGCCAGCTTGCGCACCGCCGCGACGAAATCCAGGTGCTCGTAATCCATCACAAACCGGAACACCGAGCCACCCGCGCCGCAGCCGAAGCATTTGAAAATCTGCCGGTGCGGATTCACGTTGAATGACGGCGTGCGCTCGTTGTGAAAAGGGCACAGCGCCTTGAACGTCCCGCCCATCCTGCGCAGCGGAAAATACCCGCCGATCACCTCGACGATGTCGTTCGCGGCAGCGATCTGCTCGATGATTTCCTGCGGGATTTGCGGCATTTTTTCCTGCGCCGATTGGCGGGCGTCGCGCGCGGCGTGTCAAGCGCGCCCCGGCATCTTCGGCGTTCGCATCTGACAACCCGTATGCGCGTTTCATCGCCGAGCAACTCGCGGGCGACGAGGTCGAGGGCGCGTTTCCCGGATGGAATGCTTGCGCCCCGCCGAGGAAGCGTGCCCGGAGGTCACGCTCCACCGGCGATTTTCATGACGCCTCCGGCGTCGAAAAGTGCATGGCACGCATTCGAGCGGCGTCGCGCGCCCGCGACGCGATCTCCGCGATCTCCGCGATTGCAAAAATCCGCACGCACGGCAAAAGCACGGGCTTATGCAACCCCTCAAACACGCCCTCCTCGGCATCCTCTCGCTCGTCTCCGTCCACACGTTCGCCGAAACGCTGAAGTACGAAAACGTCCCGAACTTTTTCGACAAGCTGCCGGGCGGACAGCCGCAGGGCGGGTGTCACGGCGGCGTGGCGATTGACAAGGCGGGCAACTGCTACGTCACCACCGACACGCCGCGCGGCATCCTCGTCTTTTCGCCCGATGGAAAATTCCTGCGCGCGTGCGGCCCGACGAAAATCCACGCGCTCGAAATCCGCGAGGAGAACGGCACGGAAGCCATCTACGCCGCGCGTCCGTTCGCTCATGAAGTCATCAAGCTGAAGCTCGACGGCACGCAGGAGTGGGCGATCAAATACCCCGAGGAATCCGCGGTGTGCAAAGACGCGAACGGCTTCAATCCCTGCGCGGTGACCGTGGGGCCCGATGGTTCGATTTTCGTCGCGGACGGCTACGGCTCGAACCGCATCTTCAAATTCGACAAGGATCGCAAATTCGTGAAAGCGTTCGGATCGCCGGGTGCCGAGGACGGAAAATTCAAGACGTGCCACGGCATCGCCCTCGACACGCGCGGTGAGAAGCCGCTGCTCTTCATCTGCAACCGCAATAACAACCGCGTCGAATACTGGGATCTCGACGGCAACTTCGTGAAGGTCATCCAGAAGGATCTGCGCATGCCCGCCGCGGTCCACATCCGCGGAGAACTCGCGATCGTCCCGGAGCTGCAAGGCCGGGTGACAGTGCTCGACAAATCCGGTGCAATCGCCGCGCAGGTCGGCGACAATCCCGACGCAAAGCAGCGCGCAAATTTCGGCCTCACGCAGGACAAATGGACGGACGGCATCACGAATTCCCCGCACGGCGGATCGATTGACAAGGACGGAAACCTGATCGTGACCGAGTGGAGCGCATTCGGCCGGCTGCACAAATTCCTGAAGAAGAACTGATCGCGGTTTTTCAAATTTCTCCGGGCCATCGGATCGGCGCGGGCAAAGCAGGCAATGTTTTCTTCCCGCGCCTGTCCGGTTGATTGTCCAAAAACAGGAATCTCGATCCAGTGAGGCTCTTGCAAAACCCTCCGAAATCTCCAACCGCAGAACACGTCATCAGAGAGCGCTGCGATTTTTTGAATCCCTGCGGAGGGGTTTTGCAAGAGCCTCCAGTGTCTAAAAAACGGTCGGACGAGCAGGACGGCAGATTTGGAGTGCGACAGTCCTCTGCTGCTTTGTGGAAGGAGGCGGAGCCGCAGGACTGCCCGTCGGCAACGGGCTCATCGAAGCCGGCCACAAGCATGTGCTCCAGGCCCAGCTCAAGATCTCCGGAGCCGCCTGGCTCCCATCCAACGCGGAAACCATGGCCCAGCTTCGCGTCCTGCGTTCCAATGACCGCTGGTCCGAACCTTGGCCGCTCGCCCCTTGAACTTTTGGACGCGAAATAAATCACACTCCCCAGCTTGCCCACGCCGCGCCCGCTTTGGCATCTTCGGCGCATGACGCGCTCGCTCATCTCCGCCGCATTCGTCTTCCTGGTTTCCATGAGCTTCGCCGCGAATGTGCCGCGCATGATCGGCTTCGAGCGCGGAGGCACCGTGTGGGTGGCGAAGCTGGACGGCACCGGCGCGAAGAAGATCGCCACCGGCTCCGCGCCCGACATCTCGCCGGATGGAACCCGCCTCGCCTTCACGCACACCGCCGGCAAGGACGGCGCGGAACGCCGCATCGCATTCGCCGACATCGCGACGGGAAAAGTGACCGTCTTCAAAAACCAGATCCCGAGCGACAATTGCTTCCGCCCCGTCTGGTCGCCGGACGGCACGCAGCTTCTTTTCAATATCTTCACCGACAGCGACTGGCACCTCGGCCTCGTGAGTGCAGACGGCACCGGCTTCCGCTACCTGAAAAAAGCCGCACCCCAGCACAACTCTTTCTGGTCGTCCTGCTGGGCTCCCGACGGCCGCTCGCTCTACGTTCAGGATCTCACCAAGATTTACAAAATCGGCACGGACGGCGCCGAACTCAAGAGCTGGCCCATCGAGGGGCTCGTTCCCAAAGGCTCCTTTAGCAGCGCGTCGCAATTCGCCGTCTCGCCGGATGGCGGCACGCTGCTCATGGGCGCGGAGATCGATGAACCCATTAAACGGAAAGACTGGGAAGGACCGCTCCCCACGCTGTGGACTATGGACTTGGCGACTCAGAAAACTAGGCGCCTGACTCCGATAGGTTTCTTTGCATGGGAAGGCCGCTGGCTCAGCGCGGAGGAGATCATCTTCGCCAGCCAGGCCGACAATGAAAAGGAGCCGTCCCTGCACCGCATGACCCTGCCCGGCAAAGAGCGGAAGCTAATCCTCAAAAAGGCAAACTCACCGAGCGCGTCGCGGTGAATATCGAGTCGTCGCAATTTTCACCCGGCAACGTCGAACGCCGGGAAGGGCGAACTTGCACAAGGCCATGTGCAAACGTATGCGTGCAGCCTACGATGCGGGGCAGTCCGTCCGCGCGCCGCACACGGGCCTGTAGCTCAACGGTTATAGCAGAGGACTCATAATCCCTATTTGAGTGCTTTCATCAGCTTGCTTTGCATGGCGTTGCAAACTGTCTCCGCTGAACCTCTTTGGCCGACGAAAAATTTTCACGGCTTTGCACCGAATTGCGCCGTTTTCCGTGAAAAAAGTGATCGACCGTAGAAAAGGACCGTAGAAAACTTTGCACGCGGCTTCCTCGTGAATTCGTCCCGCAGCCCGCGGATGACGGCATCGCAGGAAATTACCGCACCGGAAACGGTCAGAACGAGGACGGGCGTCGGGGAGTGAGGGGGCAATGCGCAGGCGACGCGATTTTTCAGGCGACCTGCGGCGGCTCGAATCCAGGACGGTAAGTGCGGGAGACAATCTCGCTATTCGCCTTGTCGTGATTCGTAAAGCGGCACGTCGCGCTGTTCCAGCGCAGATCCTCGCCGGGGTAGCGCGTGGCCTTCACCGCGAGCAGCGCGGGTTCGGTGATGCGCCAGCCGATCGTGAATGGCGTCCAAAGCGGTTTGTTCGCTCCGAGGCAATTGTCCGCCCAGTCCTTCCAGTGATCGCGTGGCTCGACCTTCGGCAGCGGCTCATCGGTCACGACCTTGCCCTTGCGGAAGATGGTGATTTTTCCATCGGCCTGCAGCAGCAGCGATCCCTCCTCGCAGACGACCAGCGTGTGGTTCGCCGCAGCCTTCATATCGGGCAGCCCGAGCGAGGCGAAGGACGGCATCTGCGCGGAGTCGTTGTAGTGCAGCACGAATTTTTCCCGCGCAAACTTGCCACCGCCAGGGAACGTGATCGTGCTCTGGTTGTGCGCCGAATGCGCCGTCGTTGACGGGCGGATCGTGTGCGTCTGCACAGCTTCCGGCGAAGGAAGATCATACGCGAAGAAAAGCAGGTCGAGCAGATGGCAGCCCCAGTCGGCGAGCTGTCCGCCGCCGGTCTCCCAGAATGCACGCCAGCGCCGCGGCGCCAGATCCTCGCTGAACGGCAGCTTCGCCGTGAGCGGGCCGTTCCACAGGTCCCAGTCCAGCTCCGGCGGGATCGGCTTGGCTGGCGTGTAGTCGCTCCAGGGCTCGACAAAATACGTCCCGCGCGCGACCTCGCCCGTCCACACATATGCCTCGACGGGACGCCCGAGCTGGTTGCTGCGCAGCATCTCCACGGCCTGCATCCGCCCTTCCTTGCACGCGCGCTGGTTTCCCATCTGCGTGATGAGCTTCGGCCGCGCGGCGAGCCCGTCGCGGATCATCCGCAATTCATCGAGCTGATGAACCAGCGGCTTCTGGCCGTAGATGTGTTTGTGATGCTTCAACGCCGTGAGCATCATCGGCGCGTGGTGAAAGTCGGGCACGTCGATGATCACCGCGTCAAACTGGTCCGCGCGCTTCGCAAACGCCTCACGGTAATCCGTCACCGTCCACGCGTTCGGATGCTCCTTTGTGATCTTGTCCAGCTCGCGCCGGTCCACATCGCAGAAGCCGGCGAACTCCACCATCGGGTGGCCTTGCAACCCCTTGCGCTGCATCGCGGCGATGCCGCCGACGCCAATCTGGAAAATGCGCAGCTTGCTGTTCTTATTGATCTGCGCACGAGCCGCCCAAGGGAGGGCGGCGAGGCCGACGGTGACGACGGCGCCAGTCTTCAGGAAACTCCGCCGGGTGACCGGGGAGAGAGGGAGCGGGAGGTAGTTTGTTGGCATGGGGTTTCTGGCAGTATGCACTGAGGGCGCGCGACCTCAATCCTCGACTGCAGAAATTCACTTCCGCGCCCGCCGCATCGGAAACGGTCAGAACGCGGACGGGCGTCGGGCGGTGAGGGGGTCTGACTGACTGCAGGAAATTGCTTTTCCCCGCGCCGCACCGGAAACGGTCAGAGCGGGATGCTCTTGATTCGCAAGGGCGCTATCGCGGGTGCCGGTGATGGCTTCAAGTCCTACTTGGTCTTTGTCGCGAAGTCCGCGGGCGTCAGCTTCCCGGCGGCCCACACGGCGTCAGCAATTGCGCCGGTTGGCCGGGGTTTGAATTCCTCGACAAAGGAGACGTTGGTCCTTTCCGGTATTTCCTTCTCATGGCCGGTCAGCGACAGCATCGCATTGACCATCAGCCGCCGGAGATCTTCGCTCAGCCAATCCAGTGACGCCCCGGCCGTCGTTGCAAAGGAACGGCCCTGTTTGCCGGAAGGCGCCGTGTAGGTCTTGAACCATGCGAAAGGCATCCGGGTATCTTTGCGCCGGTCGGTCACCGGCGGGTCGGTTGGTTTGAGGCCGGAAAGAACCTGCCCGTGAAAGAGAACGACTTCGGCCGGGGTGAGTCGCTCGACTGAATTCACGTCGGTGTGACAGAAGATCGTATCCGCGACTCCGCGCAGAACCGGGTGACTGCGCTCCGATTTGTTCACGTGGGCCATCGTGGCCTCCTTTTGAAACACTCCGTAGTGGGCGATCCATGTGTCGCCCAGGATCTGCTGACCGAATCCGCCGGGCCATTCCTTGCTTCTGAAGTCCCAACTCTTGTAAGGACTCGAACTGTCCGGCGGATACCGGAAGGCGTGCGTGGCGTTGCGTATCCCCAAGACGGGTTTCCCGGCGTTCACGTAATCGACGATGTGCTTCATGTCCGGGTCGGGAAGCTCCCGAAAACGGGCGAAAATCACCATCAAGTCGGCGCTGTCCAAGGCGACAAGGCCCGGGATATGGGAATTGCGGTTGGGATTGATATGACCCGACGCCGGGTCGATGGAAAACAGCACGGTGCACTTGAAGCCATGGCGCCTGGCCAGAATCTTGGCAAACATGCTCATGCCTTCCTCCGAGCGGTAATACTCTTCCCCTGTTACAAAGACGATGTGCTGGCCATTGCCTATCCCCTCCCCGCCATGGATCGTCAGAAACGGATCCGCCGCCTCGCACGCCACAAGTGACAGCACCCATGCGAGCAGGGCAATGTTGCGATTGGAGGCTGTCATGCAGTGAAAGAGCAAGGGGGCAACCGCCGGCTCATTTCGTGACGTCAGCGTGCGGGTAGGTTGAGACGGTTTCCCATGCGATTTTCTGCAGGATCGCGTGTTGCGCGTCATCCACGGGTATCTTTCCCTTGTCGGCCCTGGCAACATGTCCATAGAAGCCGTCCGAGGAGGCGAGTTTCAGGCCCACGGGCGATGTGCGGTGGATGGCGGCGAACGCACAATACACCGTGAGCGCCACAATCTGGCTGCCGCCATGGTCGTCACGCTTGCCGGCAACGTCATTGAACACATCCCCCTGCTTTTTCGCTCCCGGAAGCTTGCCCGCGGCGATCATCTGCCGCAGCTTCATCACCGCCTCGCTCACCGGGATGATGTACATGACCCGCCGGCCCAACCGGGCATTGATGGCATCAACCTTGTTCTCAAGGAGTTTCCGCTGCTTATCCGACATTGCCTGCATCGCGGCCAGGTCGTCATCCTCATGCGGCGTGTCGCTGGTGGTCACCCAGGACCAGGGGTGTTGAAGATAGATCCGGCATTTCGGATTCCGCGCCAGAGCCATGTCCGCGATCGGGTCGAGGCCGGCTATCGGTGTGCCCAACTGGACGAACCCCAGGTAAACGATGTCGAACGCGCCGTTCTCGAAGACCTTTTTTTCCTCGGCATCCTTGTTCAGCGCCTGACGAATCCAGCCGCCTTCGACCGCTTTTGCGTCGGTATCGACGATGTTGTGGGTATGGAGGACAAAGGCCCGCGGCAGGCCGACCTGGTCGAAAGGGAAGGGGCACGACCAACTGTTGCCAACGTGCCACATCCGCAACTCTTTGGGTGTCTGCTTCGGTTCGTTGGCCGTCGAGGTGGCACTCCAGGCAACGAACCAACCGAACAACAAAATCAATCCGTATTGTCGAAACATGAGTCAGGCTCCTAATGCTCAGAGGGATATTACTGCAAGAACTTTGCTTCCGCGCCCGCCGCATCGGAAACGGTCAGAACGCGGACGGGCGTCGGGGAGTGAGGGGGTCTCGCGACGGCGCTTTTCCCCCTCTGTACCTGCCGCCCCCCAGGATCTGGCCGACCTTCCCTGGATACTTTTTCCGGATTGACCGCCAACGGCTTTCGCGCCGAAATGCCGCAATGAACACACCCACACCCCAACGCCGTCCCCACTCACGTCGTGAATTCCTGAAAACCAGCGGCACCGCCATTGCCGCCTCCGCGCTTGCGGGCGTTGCCATCCCGCACGTTCACGCGGCGGGCAGCAGCCTCATTCAAACCGCCCTGGTCGGCTGCGGCGGTCGCGGCACGGGCGCCGCGCGAGATGCGCTGCAAACCAGCAAGCTGGGGCCAATCAAACTCGTGGCGATGGCCGATGTTTTCGAGAACCGGCTCAAGGGCAGCCACGATGTGCTGAAAGGCCAGTTTGCCAGCCAGGTGGATGTGCCCGACGACCGGAAACATATCGGTTTCGATGCGTACCAGCGGGCGATGGATCAATTGAAACCCGGCGATATCGTGATCCTCACCACTCCGCTGGCGTTCCGCTGGGTGCAGTTCACCTACGCCATCCAGAAGGGGTTGAATGTCTTCATGGAAAAACCGTTGACCGCGGACGGGCCGACCTCGCGCCGGATGCTCAAGCTGTCGGATGCGGCGTCGGCAAAGAACCTGAAAGTCGGCGTGGGCTTGATGTCCCGACACAGCCGGGCGCTTCAGGAACTCCACAAGCGCATTCAGGACGGTGAAATCGGCGACATCATCAATATGCGCGGCTACAGGATGCACGGACCACTCGGGTCCGCGTTTTCGGACAAATGGCCGCGCAACCCGACCGAACTGCTCTGGCAGATCCAGCGCTTCCACAGCTTCCTTTGGGCGAGCGGCGGGTTCTACAGCGACTTTTACATCCACCACATTGATCATCTGTGCTGGATGAAAAACGCTTGGCCCGTCAAGGCCCAGGGCATCGGAGGCCGGCATTATCGGGACAATAAAGTGGACCAGAACTTCGACAGCTACTCGGTGGAATACACCTTCGCCGATGGCAGCAAGCTGTACATGGACGGACGATGCATCGTCGGGTGCAACTCGATCTACTCGAGCTACGCCCATGGCAGCAAGGGCCTCGCCATCGTCTCGAAGGCGAACGACTGCGGCACCCCCTCCAGCACCTACAAGGGACAGAATCCGGATCGCGCCAATCAAATCTGGACCTCCACCGACACCAGCAATCCCTACGCGAATGAATGGGAGGATCTGATCACCGCCATCCGCAATGACACGCCCTACAACGAGGCGAAGCGCGGCGTGGAGGCCAGCGTGGTAACTTCCATGGGACGCATGTCGGCACACACAGGCCAGGAGATCACCTACGACGAATTCATCAACTCCGAGCATGAATACGCCCCGGGCGCGGACAAATTCACAAACGACAGCCCGGCGCCGTTGCAGGCGGACAAGGATGGCATTTACCCGATCCCGATGCCCGGCATCTGCAAGAAGACAGAATTTCCGGTAAAGGCGTGACCAACGTCGGGGAACCGATTCGGGATCCTCGTCCAATTTGCCCGCAATCCGCCCGGACTCCTGCCACGAGTTCGCAAGGCGCGATCACTGTGCTCTACTCACCCAGCGGGTGAATTCCCGCGTCCTTTTACGCCCTTCGCAGACCATTCAATCCTGTTGAACTGCAGGAAATTGCTTTCGCACCCGCCGCACCGGAAACGGTCAGAACGCGAACGGGCATCGGGGAATGAGGGGGTCTGATCAAGGACGGAGTTTCGGACGAGCAACGGGCGATTCTGCAGAAACTCGCCTGGGACATCGTGTCCAAATATCCCTATGCGGGCGTGGCGAAGTAACCATTGCCAACAAGAGTGAAAAGTGGAAGCCCCCTCTCCCACCGGCGCCGATCCCGGCTCTGACCGTTTCCGGTGCGGCGGGCGCGAAAGCAATTTCCTGCAGTCGCATCGTCATCGGGCTGTGCCGCCAAAATCGCTTGCTAATGAATCGTGAGGCAGGGGGTCAACGTCCTGTAGTATGCCGCACCGCGGCAATGATTCACTTTACGCCACGACATGCTCACAATCTCCGACACAAGGATGGCGCACAACTGCGCGGGGTTTTCCCGTCGCGATTTCCTCAGGGTCGGTTCGCTGGGGCTCGGAGGGCTCACGCTGTCGCAGTTGCTTGGGGCCAGGGCGGGCGCCGGTGTCGCATCCGGCCTGAAGCCTTACGTCAAAGACAAGTCCATCGTTCTGCTGTTCCTCCATGGTGGGCCGCCGCAGCATGAAACATGGGACCCCAAGCCCGACGCGCCGGGCAGGGTCCGGTCAATGTTTGGCACGGTCGGGACGAGCCTGCCCGGGGTTCATTTTGGTTCGCATTTTCCCAAGATGGCGAAACTCGCGCACAGGCTGGCGATTGTGCGTTCCTTCCAGAGCCGGTCGGCTGAGCACACTTACCACGCCGTCTCCACCGCGGGCAACCCGACGAAGGCCGCGATGGGTGCGCTTTACGCGCGTCTGGCCGGGGCAAACCACCCCGCCACCGGCATGCCGACGAATGTGCTGGTGCTGCCCGAGGCCGTGCAGCCGGATATCGCGCTGGGTTCTAATTTTGAGACATCGGCCCTTCCGACCCTTACGCAGCCCGGTTCGCTCGGCCCAAACTACGAGGCGTTCAACGTCGCAGGATTTGTCAGCCATGGCGGTTCAGGGAATGGGAAGCAAGGGACGCCGGGCCGTGGCAATGGTGACAACACGATACGAAGCGAGATGCAGATGCGCATCGATCCGGACCGCTTCACGGACCGGCGCCATCTGCTGGACCAGCTAGACAAACTGAAGCGCGAAGCGGACGGCCCGGGCGTTTATGATGTGATGGATCACTATCAGCAGCAGGCTTTCGACGTCATTACCAAGGGCGTCGGCAACGCGTTCGATCTTTCCAGGGAAGACCCGCGCACACTGGCCCAATACGACTCGATCAAGCTGTTCCGCCTGGAGGATGTGACGCGATGGGGCGACATGAAACGGGCAAGCAACATGCTCGGCCACCAGATGCTAATGGCCCGGAGGCTTTGCGAAGCAGGCTGCGGCTTCGTGACCGTGAGCGACTGCGGCTGGGACATGCACTCGAACGGCAACAGCCCGAAGAATCTTGGCGGCATGCACTGGCTCGGCAGCCAGGTGGACCACGTCGTGGCAGCCTTTTTGGAAGATGTGCAAGCGCGCGGGCTGAGCGACAAGATCCTGCTGGTCATCACCGGGGAAATGGGCCGGACGCCGCACATCAACGGTGATGGCGGACGCGACCACCACGGCGACCTCACTCCGCTCGTCCTGGCCGGCGGTGGATTGAAGATGGGGCAGGTCATCGGCCAGTCCGACCGGCTCGGCGCCCGCCCTGCCACCGAACCCTACGGCCCTGAAAATCTCATGGCCACGATCTTCCACACCGTCTTCGATCTGGGCCAGATGCGGATCGACCTGAACGCTCCGCGCGAAGCGGAGGGTGTCGCGCAGGGTGGAAAGCCGATTCAGGAATTGTTCTGACGCATTTTCGCGGGGTGGGGCTGTGTTCGACTGTGGAAATTGCTTTCGCGCCCCGCCGCACCGGAAACGGTCAGAGCCGGGACGGGCGTCGGGGAGTGAGGGGGGCTGAAGGGAACTGGGCAAATGGTTCTTCACGATCCCCCGCCTCCGCCTCCTGCCGCAGATGCCGCACTCCCGAGCCGTAAACTGGCGAGTTATTTATGGCCGAGGCCCTTAGACTCCGGCTTCGGCGCGTTTGGCGGGACAGCGGGAGTCGTGGAGGGCTTCGCAGGAGCGTGCGCTTCATCCATCAGCGCATTGAGATCCGCCGCGGTGAGCGTGGGCGAAGGCACGCCATCCGGCGGAATCTCCAGTCTGGCGATCCACGCGACTCCGTTGAGCAACGTGGTCCGGAAGCTGTCGTTGGCCATGTTGGCGAAGACGTGGAAACCCGTGAATCCGAAGCCGCGACCGCCGACCGGCCCTTCGCTCGCCCACGCGAGATGCTGCGGTTCGCCGGCCTGCACGGCCTTCAGGACATCCGCATTTCCGCCCCGGTCGCTCGGCTTGTCCTTGAATTGAACCGTGCTCACCGGCGGGACCGCGGTGAGGATCGGCGTGACACCCTTCATGCCTTCGCGAAAGCGCATGTGGTAATACCATTCGTCACGAACTTTGAATGGCTTCACACCCCGTGCCACCGGGTGATTTCCGAGTTCGCGAATGTCGGCCTCCCACCACGGATTCACCGACCAGAACGTCTCGAAATATCCGCCCATCCAGTCGAGGTAATTGTCCCCCTGCTCGCCCTTGTTGACCTCGACTCCGAAATGTATCGCCATGAATCCGGCGCCACGGGCGGCGGCAGCCTTGATGCCCGGGTCCATCGCCGCACGTCCGCCGTGATTCAGCCCCACGATGATTGCATCGGCATTTGACAAATCCGTCGGCCACTTGTCGTCCGTGTAAACAACCGCGTACACATTTGGATAAACGGCATTGATGCGCCGTGCCAGGTATATCTCCCCGGCCAGAAACTCGTGATTGCCCCTCCCCCCGTGCGTGCCCCGGGTGGCGATGAATACGATTCGTTTCGTGCCGGGTGCGGCGGCGCGCTGGGCTTCGTAGTTGAATATGTCCTTTTCCACCGCCGAGAGGCGGCCGGGGGAGAACGACGCAAAGAGGGCAAGGATGGAGAGGGCGAATCGTGCGAGCATGGTGGATTATTGGTGGATGGGGTTTTGTGTAAGGGAGTTGCCGGCGCTGTTTGAAAGGACGGGCGAGTATCTTTAGCTCAAAATTGCGCCGTTGGCCAGCCGACAGACGCGCCCCGAGGGTAGGACGCGTCCGTTCACGCGGTGAAAAACTTGGAGCGGAATGGCTTAAACTGAAGGAATTTGCTTTCGCGTCCGCCGCATCGGAAACGGTCAGAACGCGGACGGGCGTCGGGGAGTGAGGGGGTATGGCCGTCGTCGTGAGCGCCTGCGAGATGAACGCCGCGCTCGACACCGTCGTCGTCTGCCCACTGACGACGAAACTCCACCCCGGCTGGCGCAGCCGCGTGCAGATCACCAGCGCGGGCAAGCGCGCCGAGATCGCCGTGGATCAGATTCGCACGGTAAGCAAGCGCCGGATCGTCCGTCGTCTCGGGGAAATCACGGCGAAGTCTGTCGCCGAACTTCAGCGCGCGATCTCCGAGATGTACGGCGAGGGCTGAGCGAACCCGGCGGACTCCGCCCGCTATCTCGTGAACCGCAGACGGAGGAAAGGCCGCGACGTTTCGCCGGGAATCAGGAGGTAGCGCGCGCGGAGGGTCTGCGTGGGGCCGTCGGTGATCAGTTCGATGGAGAGCGGCGTCCATGCCGTGAAGTTTTCGGAATACTCGGCGATGCAGGTGACATCGGGCAGGGCTTTCGGGCGCGTAAAGTTGAGTGTCGGCGCGGTGCCATCGAACACAAAACCCGGCTGCGGCGTGAACACCCGCGGGTTCGTGCCAAGACCGTATTCCGCGAGATTTGAGAGACCGTCGTGGTCGGCATCGCTCGTGTCATCTGCGAGCCCGGCTGCGATCTCGGCGGGCGTGAAATGCAGCGCGCGCCATTCGGCGATCGGGATGCCGGTGATGTTCAGGACGCCGCTCGCGGAGCCGGCATAGCTCACATCGTTTACGATAGCCGAGACCGCGTAGCTCCCGTGGTTCACGGGTGCCGTCGCCGATCCGTCGTAGGTGATGTTCACCGTGAGACCGGCGGGTGTCGTCGTCGCGGTCGCCGTCCTCGCTGTTCCGGTGTAGGTCTGCGTGAGGCTGCCGAGCGTCACGCTGGCGGGGGCTTTTGTGATCGTGGCGCTGGCGGTGCCGACGACGGTGCCGCTCGTGGCGGTGATCGTGTATGGCC
>Ga0194061_1000688_pt1 | contig 20429 bp, 13 predicted proteins | sample SepL2221m_MetaG_FD_163423 | JGI IMG/M metagenome (GOLD analysis project Ga0194061, IMG submission 163423) | Anoxic zone freshwater microbial communities from boreal shield lake in IISD Experimental Lakes Area, Ontario, Canada - Sep2016-L224-21m | ecosystem: Environmental > Aquatic > Freshwater >... | reverse complement strand
TCCTGAGCTTTAGCTCGCAAAGCCGTGCGCAACACGACGCGGCAATGGCATCTGATCGGTTTTTCGGGCTGAAGCCCAAGACTACTTTCCCTACCCCGCGAACTGCATCTCCGCGAGCCGCCGGTACGTGCCACCTTCGCGCTGGATGAGTTCGTCGTGCGTGCCGGATTCGGTGACGCGGCCGGCTTCGAGGACGCAGATGCGGTCGCACTTGCGCACGGTGGCGAGGCGGTGCGCGATGATGAATGCAGTACGGCCCGCGAGCAGCGTTTCGAGCGCGTCCTGGATGAGCTTTTCGCTCCCGCTGTCGAGCGAGCTGGTGGCCTCGTCGAGGAGGAGGATGTCGGGATTGCGGATGAAGGCGCGGGCGATGGCGACGCGCTGGCGCTGGCCGCCGGAGAGCTTCACGCCGCGGTCGCCGACGAGCGTCTCGAAGCCCTCGGGGAATTGCGCGATGAACTCGGCGCAGTTCGCACGCTGCGCGGCGTCGCGGATTTCGGCGTCGGTCGCGCCGGGGCGTCCGTAGGCGATGTTCTCGCGGATGGTGCCACCGAAGAGCAGCACCTCCTGCGGGACGATGGCCATGCGGGCGCGGAGTGCGGCGGTGTCGAGCGTGTGGGCGTCTTCTGCGCCGATGAGGATGCGGCCAGAGTCGGGTTCGTAAAAGCGGAGCAACAGCGAGATGATGGTGCTCTTCCCCGCGCCGCTCGGGCCGACGAGCGCGATGCGTTCGCCGGGCTTCGCCTCCAAAGTGACGCCGCGCAGGACAGGAAGATCGGGCCGCGACGGGTAGCGGAAGTGGACGTCGTCGAGCTTTACCGTAGCCGCGCTTGTCAAAGCGCGGGCTGATCCATTTTCCACGTCCGTCATTTCCCGCTCGGCATTCGAATGCGTGCCCGCGCTTTCACAAGCGCGGCTACTTTCGACCGGCTCCGCGAGCAACTCACGCACGCGCTGGCTTGCGCCGATCCCTTTCTGCATCGCGCTGATGACCTCTGCAATCGAGGACACCCCGCCGCCGACAAAGAGCGTGTAGAGCGTGAATTTTGTAAGGTCGCCGTGCGTGAGTTCGCCCGCCTGCATGAGCCGCGCGCCGTACCACATCACGAGGACGATCGCGCCGAAGATGCCGAGGATGATGAATGCGATGAGCGCCGCGCGTTTACGCGCACCGCGCAGGATTGTGGCGAGGAAGCCGTCCATCGCCGAGGCGTGGCGCGCTCGCTCGAAGGCCTCGTTGCCAAATGCCTTCACGCTCGCGATGCCCTGCAGTGTCTCTTCGACGACCGTCGCGGCTTCGGCGAGCCGGTCCTGCGCGGCGCGCGAAATTTTCCGCACACTGCGCCCGAAGATGACCGCGAGCACGATGAACACGGGGAAGGAAAGCAGCATGAGCCCCGCGAGCCGCGGCGACGTGAGGAAAATGGCGACGAGGCCGCCGCCGAGCAGCATGCCCTGCCGGATTCCCTGCGGGATCGCGCCACAGAAGAAATCCTCCAGCAGCGTCATGTCGCTCCCGAGCCGGCTCGCAAGTTCGCCGACACGGTGCTCGCCGTAAAATTTCATCGGCAGTGCGATGAGCCGCCCGTAGAGCCGCTTGCGCAGCGCGACCACGGTGCGCTGCCCGGCAGTCTGGAATGCCGCAGAGTAGAAAAACGTGAGCGCCGCCTGCGCCGCGAGCGTGCCGAGCAGCACGAGCGCGACGGTGTTGATCGCCGGCTGCCATGTGCCGGGCGGCAGCGATTTCACGCTCGGCATCGCGGCATCCATGAGCTTGCCCATGAGCCACGGAAAGAGCAGGCCGAACATCATCGAGATCGTCTGCGCGAAGACCGCGAGCCGGAACGGCCAGCGCCATTCGCTCGCCCATGAGAGCATCTCGCGCAGATCGGCGAAGCGTCCGGGTTTGGTTTTTTCGTGCATGTTTCTGGCGGCGGAAAAGGACGCGCAGGGTCGGTGTCCGCGCAGTGATTTTGCAAGCAGCAACGCGGGCCCACAGTGGTTGAGTTTTTGGGGAACCACGAATGGACACGAAGGCGCACGAATGGGATTCGAGACGCGCATCAGGAAATCGCACGGAAGAGATTCTTTCTCCATTCGTGTGCCTTCGTGTCCATTCGTGGTTCTCCTTCCACGCACCGCGCCGATTGTTTTTTCGCCCCGCCCCCGCGAACGCTTGCACTTTGGCGGATGCTCTGAAAGTTTCCCGCCCCTATGTCGCCAAACGCTCCGGGCTCCGACGAGCCGAAACCCGCATCTTCCACTACGGCGCCGCCGCCGCAGGAGTTCGATCTGCTCGCGTTTTGGATCCAATACCGCCGCCTGATCATCCGCCTTTTCGTCGTCGCGCTGATCGGCGTCGCCGTGTGGGGCGCGTTCCTTTTCATGGAATATCGCAAGCGCGCGGGCTCCGAGGAGGCGCTCGTAAATGCGAAGACCACTGTGGATTTTCGAAAGGTGAGCACCGACTGGCCGGGCACTCCCGCCGCGGGCACGGCGACCATCCGGCTCGCAGAGGAGCTGCGCAAGGAAGGCAAGGCCGCCGAGGCTGCCGACGCGCTGCGCGATTTTCTCGCGAAGTATCCCGTGCATCCGCTCCGGGTCGGCGCGTCTCATGCGCTCGCCGCATCTCTCGAGACTGCGGGGAAGCTGGACGAGGCGCTCGCCGCCTACCAGCAGTTCGGCACGGCGCACGGAAGGAGCGCATTCGCACCGCTCGCGGCAATCGGGCAGGCGCGCGTGCTCCTCGCGAAGGACAAGCCGGAGGAAGCGCAGAAGATTCTGGAATCCGTGGAGCAGAAATATCAGGGCAGCCCGTTTGTGTTTGAAGCGCGGCAGTTGCTCGATGAGATCAAGAATGCCGCCGGCAAAAAGACGGGCGGCTCTCCGCGCCCGACGCCTCCGCCGACTCCGGCTCCCTCGCCGCTCGTTCCCGGCGTTCCGCCGCCGACGCCGGGACTGAAGATCGAAGGTTCCGTCCCGACGCCGAAGCCGCCGGATGCGCCCGCAACTCCGACGACTCCACCTGCGACTCCCGCAACCCCGGCCACTGCACCCGCCACGCCAGCGGTTCCGCCTGCCGCTCCTGCGACACCGCCCGCTCCTGCGCCAGCGCCGGAGCCGGCCAAGTAATCGCAGTCTGGAAACCCGCTGAGGTTTTCCGACTGCATCACGCAGGGTGAGCGAGACGACGCGCCCTCATTCCGCCCGCCGCTGCATTTTCCCAAAGGCCTGCCTCCACGCACGGGTATCCTTCACGACATGCGCCCCCGGCTGATTTTCCTCCCGCTCCTCGCACTCGCCGCATCGCACCCATGCGCATCGCTGCACGGGGCAGACCTCCCGCTTGCCGCGAATCGCGAAGTGGATTTTGCGAAGGACGTGCGTCCGCTCTTGCAGGAGCACTGCATCGCCTGCCACGGGCCTGAGAAGCAAAAGAGCGGCTATCGGCTCGATTCGCGGGACGCCGCAATCAAGGGCGGCGACTCAGGCGACGCGGCGATCCTTGTGGGAAAAAGTGCGGAGAGTCCGCTCATTCATTTCGTCGCGGGGCTGGACGCAGACAAGCTCATGCCACCGAAAAAGAGCGACAAGCCGCGCCTCACCGCGGAGCAAATCGGCATCCTGCGCGCATGGATCGACCACGGAGCCGCATGGCCCGTTGATGCGTCCCTCGCAAAACGCGACCCGCTCGACTGGTGGTCGCTGAAGCCAATCGTGCAGCCCGCGGTGCCAGCCAGTAACGCGGGCAATCCTGTCCGCACAGCCACGCCCTCTGCGGACAGGATTGTCCGCGCTACAAATCCAATCGACGCCTTCATCCGCGCCAAGCTCGCCGAAAAAAATCTCCCGCCCTCGCCAGAAGCCGACGCGCGCACGCTCTGCCGGCGGCTTTACTTCGATCTCATCGGGCTGCCGCCGACGCCGGAGGAAATCGAATCATTCGTCGCCGAATGCCGCGAAGGCCCGTCATTCGCCATCCGCGATTCGTCATTGGAAAAGCTGGTGGACAAGCTCCTCGCCAGCCCGCGCCACGGCGAGCGCTGGGCGCGGCACTGGCTCGACGTCGTCCACTACGGCGACACGCACGGCTACGACAAGGACAAGCAGCGCCCGAACGCATGGCCGTACCGCGACTACGTCATTCGCGCCTTCAACGAAGACAAGCCGTATGCGCGTTTCGTGCAGGAGCAGATTGCTGGCGATGCGCTTTTCCCCGGCACGCGCGACGGCATCGAAGCGCTCGGCTTCATCGCCGCCGGGCCGTGGGACTACATCGGCCACACCGAGGTGCCGGAGACAAAGACCGACGGCAAAATCGCGCGCCACCTCGATCGCGACGACATGATCGCAAACACGATCGGCACCTTTTGCAGCACCACGGCCCACTGCGCGCAGTGCCACAATCACAAATTCGATCCCATCCCGCAGGAAGACTACTACGCGCTGCAAGCCGTCTTCGCCGCGCTCGACCGCACTGACCGGAAATACTACCGCGACGACACGCTGAACACGCGCTTTCCGGAACTGACGCTGCAACAGCGCGACGCAGACGCAGCGCTCGCCGCAGTCGAAGAGCCGCTGCGGAAAAAAGCTGGCGAGCAATTCACGGCGCTCACACGCCGCATCGAGGGCGCATCGAAAGCCGCCGCGCAGAAGCTCGGGAACACGAGCCCGGACTTCGGCTACCACAGCGCGATTTCACCGAGGCAGGATGCGGCGAAATGGGTGCAGGTGGATTTCGGCGCGACCACGACGATTGATCACGTCACGCTGCTGCCGTGCTACGACGACTTCGCGGCCATCGGCGCGGGTTTCGGATTTCCCGTGCGCTTCAAGGTCGAGGCGAGCGACGACCCGGAATTCAAGCGCAACGTGACGCTGCTCTGGCGCAAGCACGACGCGACCTTCATGGCCGATTTTCCAAACCCCGGCCTCGCTCCATTCACCACTAGCGGTGCGAAGGACGACGGAATCGCGGGCCGCTACGTCCGCGTGACCGCGACAAAACTTGCGCCGCGCAAAGACGACTTCATCCTCGCGCTCGCCGAGTTGCAGGTCTTCGACGCCAGTGGGAAAAATGTCGCGCAGGGCAAGCCCGTCACTGCGCTCGACTCGATCGAAGCCCCGCCGCGCTGGCGCAAGGCGAACCTCACCGACGGCATCGCGCCCGTCGCGCAGACGCCCGGCGAAAAGGAAAAGCTCGTGCAGGAACGCGAGGCGCTGCTGCTCAGCCTCACCGACGACGCAACGAAAGCGAAACGCACCGCGCTGCTCGCGGAATCCCAGCGCATCGCGGGCGAACTGAAAAAACTGCCCGCTCCAAACGCCGTCTTTGCCGGCGCCGTCCACACCGGCAGCGGCAGCTTCATCGGCACCGGCGCAAACGGCGGAAAGCCGCGCCCGATTTTCCTCCTCGCACGAGGACAGGTCACGCACCCCGGCAAAGAACTCAGCGCCGGCACACTCTCCGCGCTCAGCTTCGCCCCCGCGCGCTTTTCCATCGCACCGGATGCGCCCGAGGGCGAACGCCGCGCCGCGCTCGCGAAATGGATCACCGACCCACGAAACCCGCTCACCTGGCGCAGCATCGTGAACCGCGTCTGGCAATATCACTTCGGCCGCGGCCTCGTGGAGACGCCAAACGACTTCGGACGCAACGGCGCGCTGCCCTCTCATCCCGAACTCCTCGACTGGCTCGCCGCCGATTTCCGCGACAGCGGCGGCTCGCTGAAGCGGCTGCACAAGCAGATCGTAATGAGCGCAACGTGGCGGCAGGCGTCGAGTGCTCAGTTCTCAGTGCTCAGTTCTCAGTCAAAACTGGCGCGCAGCGGAAACACTGGGCACTGGGCACTGAGCACTGAGCACTTCTCAAAGAGGGCAGCGATTGACTCCAACAACGCCCTCCTCTGGCGGCAAAACCGCCGCAAGCTCGAAGCCGAAGCCGTGCGCGACTCCGTCCTCGCCGTGAGCGGCAAGCTCGACCTCTCCGCAGGTGGCCCCGGCTGGCAGGACTTCGTGATCGAGCACCCGGAACATTCGCCACACTACGAATACAACCTCGCCAATCCCGAAGACCCGCGCGCATGGCGGCGCTCCATCTACCGCTTCATCGTCCGCTCGCAGACGCAGCCGTGGATGACCTCGCTCGACTGCGCCGACCCTTCGATCCGCGTCGACAAACGCAACGAAAGCCTCTCCGCCCTGCAAGCCCTCGCGCTGCTGAACAACGGCTTCATGCTCACGCAATCCCGGCACTTCGCCGAGCGCGTCCAGCGCGAAGCCCCCGACCTCGCCGCACAAATCGCCCGCGCCCACACGCTCGCTCTCGGCCGCGCCCCCACGCCCGCCGAGCGCGAGCGCCTCATCGCCTTTGCAAAAGCAAACGGCCTGCCGAATCTCTGCCGCGTGCTGCTGAACCTGAACGAGTTCACCTTCGTGGACTGAGCGACGGCCCGGATCGCGCGGCTGAAAGCAGTCCCGCGCTTCAGCGTGCCACGACGACCGGGCACCGCTTGCGCCCCAGGCCACATCCGCACGTCCCGTCTGGCTGGCCGAGGCCTTGCGGGTTGAAGCCCAGGACTGCTTTGCGTCTGCACAAAAAGGCGGAAGCGGTTCTCATTCCGTCTGCAAAACATGACGGTCAGTCCCCTCGCCCCGCGTCCCCGGCGGGCCTCAGCCCATCTCCGCGCAGACCCGCTCGATCGTCCCGCGCACCCACGCCGTGTTGCCCACATAGTATTGGAGCGCCTCCAGCGCGCGGCCGCGCAACTCCGCCGCCGTGAAAAATCTGCGCGAAGCCAGCAGCGCGATGTCCTCGCGGTCTTGCGGCGAGAAGCGGCTGATTTTTGAAACCGCGAGATCCAGCGGCGTGAGCACGAACAACTGCACGAGCCGCGTCTCATTCCCGAGGCCCCGCCACTCCACCGCGTCCTTGCGACAGTCCGGGTGCATCAGCGCGAAGGTGTCGTTGTAGTTCGCATCGAAATAAAGCGCCGACGGCGTGCCATCCTCGCGGCGGTAGTCCACCGTCAGCTCGTTCAGCGGCAGCAGCAGGCGGGCGGAGAAAGTCGCATCCACATCCTCCGTGAACCGCGTCCCGCAGTGGAAATGCAGCGCCATTCCCCCGGCGAGAAACATCCGCACCGGCTCGCCCGCGTACCCGCCGTCCCGCAGCAGCGCGTCGAGCTTGCCGAGCATCGCCGCCATCGCCCGCGTGAGTTCAGGATGCAGCGAGTGCATGGCGGCGGCGCAGCAGGGTGGAAAAGCGCGCGCAATCGAATGACGTGCGCCGGGCGAGATCCGCGAACCCCGCGCCCTGCCCCAGTGCGGCTGCGACCGTGCGCAGTTCCGCCTCGTGCCCGAACCATGCCACACCCGCCAGAAAAAGCGCCGCCGCCGCCACTTCCTCGCGCGGCAGCCTGTCGTATTCCATCCACGCAGCCGCCGAAAAGTCCCCGCGCTGCTGCGCGCAGAACTCCAGCAGGGCGGCTTCGGATTCACGGTTCATCGGCGCGAAAAGTAGTCCCGTCATGTGGGCGGGCAAGCGGCAAAGTCGCACCGCCACGCCGCGTTTCGGAGCGCCGCGCCGTTACGAGCGATGCACGCGGCGGCATCACCCCCGCACCCGTCACGCAGACCATCCTGCTCGCGGACTCCGGGCTGTGGACAGGACCGCGTGACAAAGAAAGCGAGCGCGCACACCAGCTCACCCTCGGCCGCACCCCCACACCCGCCGAGCACGAGCGCCTCATCGCCTTTGCCACAGCGAACGGCCTGCCAAACCTCTGCCGCGTGCTGCTGAATCTGAACGAATTCACCTTTGTGGATTGAAAAACCGGCGCTGTCTCCCGACCGATCGAATGCTCCGGCCGAAATTACGGGCTTCGGAAACCTTGAACCTACGCGCGGCACCCCTTACGCCTAATGTGAACCGCAATGCTCACTCACTTTTCGATCGAAGGCTTCAAGAGCTTTGGCTCACCCGCGTCCCGGGTGAGCCTGGAGCCGCTGACGTTCCTAGTGGGCGCGAATGCCTCGGGGAAAAGCAACCTTGTCGGAGCGTTGCGATTCCTCCGGCAGTGCTTCCTTCACGGCGTGGAGGTCGCCGTGAACGAACTCGACGGCTGCCGGGAAGTGCGAAATCGGATTCAGCGAGCGAAACCGTTCATCATTTCGCTCTCTGCGTCGGACCTCCCAGTTAAATTTGATAACGGTGTGTCCTACCATGTAAAATCGGCGCGCTACGCTCTGTCACTCGACCTCCGCTCAGACGACGGACACGCGAAGGTTGCGAGCGAGCAGCTTCACGTCGCACTGGTTTCCGAAAGCGACGAAATCATCTACAAACTCACGCGCACCGGCCTCACGGTGACGATTCACGATCCGCTCGCACAGGATCGTCCGCCGGAGCACTCGTTTGAACTTTATCCGCAGGAAGCAGACCGGCTTGTCGCGGCGAACGGTCTCGCAGGTCTCGGCGCAATTCTCTTTCGCGAATACGTCTGCGGCTGGCGTTTTTTCAATGTTGCGCCGGGACTTGCCCGGCAGTCTGCGCGGGAGTCGGCGGGCAACGAGTTGGGCGAAAATGGTGAGAACCTTTCCGTCGTGCTGAACGACATCCAGCGCACCGAACCGGCATTGCTGAACGAAATCTGCGAGCGTGTATCGGGTTCCGTGCCCGGATTTGAAACGGTTCGCCCGATTCGGTCTGACATTGAGGGCAAATGGACATTTCAAGTCGTCGAGCGTCGAATCGGCGGCGGCCTCAATCCACGCTCCATCTCCGATGGAACTGTCCGGCTGCTTACACTCATGGTCATCGCCGCGTGGGTGTCGCGGAAGGCCACGCTAATTTGCATCGAGGAGCCGGAGAACGGCGTGCATCCGCATCTGGCGGAATCATTCGTGAGCGCGCTGAGGACGGTGTCTGCCGAGCGGCAGTTTCTCGTCACCACACACAGCCCATCATTTCTCGACTACTTGCAGCCGGAGGAACTGCTGCTTGTGGACAAGAAGGAGGGACTGACCGAAGTGCGGCGCGCTGCGGATCACACGGACATCAAGGTCTTCGTGAAAAAGTTCACTCTTGGCGACCTTTGGCTGCAAGGCGAGTTGGAGGGGATTCCGTGAAAAGAATAGCCGTTGCAGTCGAAGGACCGTCGGACGCGATTTTCTGGGACAAGGTGCTCCATCGGAGCTTCACCGGAGTTCGTTTCAATATCCGCGACCTCAAAGGGCTGCCCAAGTTGCTCGCGGCGGCGTCGTCGCTTTTCGACACGTTCCGGGATGCCCGCTACGATGCCCTGTTTTACCTCGTGGACGCGGATGACGCGCCTTGCGTTTCCGAAGTGCGCCGGAGCTTCGATGAGCGGATCACCACGACGCTCACTACTCCCAAGGCCGACCGCTGGAGTTTTCTGAGCGTTGCGTTTCGTGATTTGGAATCGTGGTATTTCGCCGACCGCCTCGCAATATTGGAAGCTCTCGGCAATCCGTCGTCCACGCCGCCGCCGAGCGATGGACGAAAGGCTACGCTCGCTACCTACATCCGCCACGAATCGGGTCGGCGGCTTGGCTACGATGAGCGGCAGTTTGCCGCGAAAATGGCTGTTCACTTTGACCCGGCGCGCGCCCGGCAATCGTCGCCATCGTTCGATTATTTTTGGTCGTGCCTTCAGTCCGTCCTCTCCCGCTGACCGCCATGCTTTCCGCCGACCTCTTTTCACAAATCCGCCCGGAGTTTCTCCGGCTGCTGGGTTCGTCGGCGGCGGGGCTTTACCTTGATGCGGCGGATGAGGTGGAACGCGAGACGGCGTTGCGCGCGGGGCCGCTCGCGCGCGATGAGGCACTGGCGATCGTCGAGCGCGCGGTCGAGCGGAATGGCGAGATCGAGATCGAGGATGCGGCAGCGCAGACAGTGCGGGAAAAGGCGCGGGCGGTGCTGGATCGGCTTAGCGCGACGGGCTGGCTGATGGCCGAGGATCGGGCGGACTATTCGCGCTTCGTGCTCGTGGAACCGGATGCGGCAGTGCTGCTGGAGGCGCTGCGGAAAATTGCCCGGCCCGGTGCGGTGGTGTTTTCGGATGCGCTCGTGGGCACTTGCAATGCGCTGCGCAACACCGCCGCGCTCGCGGCGGAGCCGTGGCAGACGGTGCAAAAGTGCATCCAGGACACGAGGCAGGGCGAACGCGAGTTACGCGCGGTTTCCAAATCCGTCGAGCGGCACACGCGGCGGCAGCTCGGTGCGCAATCGCTGCGCGAGAATCTCTCGGTCGTCTTCGACGAATACGCGGCGAATGTCGGCCGCGGCGCGTATGCCGAGCTGGTGCGCTCGCGCCTGCCCACGCGGCTGCCGGAGGCGCGCGAGGCGGTGGAGAGGCTGCAGTTCGATCCGGAGTTGCTTGCGAAAATGGCCGCCGAACTCGCCCGGCGCGAAGGCTGCGAACACGCGACGGCGATGGCGCGCGTCCGCAATCACCTGCATGAACTTTCGCAGGCGCTCGACCGCATCGTGCCCGCTGCGGACGAGGTGGACAAACGCACCGCCGATTTCACCCGCAAATCGCTCGCGCGATTCCGCTACTTGCAGGAAGTCACCGGCGAACACCGCGCCACGGTGCAGGCGTTCTTCGAAAAGCTGAACGCGCACTTCGGGGGCCGCCGCGTCGTGGATGCGGAGGCGGAAATCACGGGACTGCCCGCGCTGCTCGTCACGGACATCAAGCTGCCCGCCGGTCTCGAAAGCCTCTACACACCCCGCCTGCGGCACGCGCTCGGCGAAGTCGAGGCGCTGGACGACGAGGTCGGCGCGGATGCGCTGGAGCGCACGCAGCGCCAGCTCGCGGCGACGCTGCGCGATTCGCTGACCGTGGCGCGCGCGAACCGTTTCGCCACGGATGCCTTTGAAAAGCTCGGCTCACCGGTTTCCTCGCGCGACCTGCTCACGTCGAATGCCGAGAAGGACTGGAGGGTTTCAAAGGACGAACTTTCGCACGTTGTCGCGTGCCTGCTGCACGTCGGAGCGCGCGATGCGCGTTACCGAATTCAGTTGGAGCGCGAGTTGGATTTGGACACACCCGAAATGCCCGGAAGGGACAAGCGCACGCTCGAAGCTGTGCTCGGCGATGTGCGCGTCGAGCGATTCTCTCTCGTGAAACAATGAGCGACGAACCCGCGGACCCATTGCTCCGGCTCGAGCCCAGCGACCGCGCGCGGCTCGGCGAGGCTCTGCGCATTTTGCTGGATCGCGGGAGCATCCTCGGCGCTGACGGCCCGCACTCTGATCTCTACCACTGGGCCTACGCAAACCGCCCGTGGCTGGAGGAAATGTGCGCGCTCTTCGACCTCCAGCTTTTCTGGGAGCACGAACAGCGTCTCGCGCAAGCGGTGCCGCGCTCGGGATCGTTCCTGCTCCGGCTGCGGCTGGATGCGACGCTCGTGCTGCTCACGCTCTGGCACGAGTTCGACTCCGCCGTGCGCGACCGTGGCGAGACGCCGCCGATTTTTCTCACCGCCGAGCAGCTCAACGACTCGCTGCGCACGAAATTCGAGCCGCTGCGCAAGGCGATGCCGTCGCAAACGCGGCTGCTCGAAATCCTCCGCCTCGCGCAGCGGAAGAACCTCGTGCGTTTCACCGCCGATGCCGCACAGACGAGAATCGAAATTTTGCCCACCATCCGCCGCGTGATTCCCTTCCAGGACATCGCGGACTGGACGCGCCACGCGGAGCGTTTCCTCACGGGCGAAAATGCAGGGGCAGCCGCGGAGGAGCCAGACGATGAAGACGCGCAAGATTAGCCTCACACAGCTCCACGCCATCAATTGGTATGGCTACGCCGACAGCATTCCCGTCGGTGGCAATCTGCTGCTCGCGGGCGTGACCGGCAGCGGCAAGAGCATTCTCATGGACCTGCTGCAATTCGTCCTCATCGGCGACCGACGGCTCGTGAAGTTCAACCAGAGCGCGACCGGCGAACGGTCCGGCCGCGATCTGAAAGGCTACGTGCTCGGCGACCTGAAGGAGGAGGACGGCGGCGTGGAGCAATACATGCGGCAGTCGGCGATTACGTATGCCGCGCTGGAGTTCACATGGCCGGACGGAAAGCGCGTCGAGACATGGGGGCTGCGCGTGGAATTCACGAGCGCGGCGGAGCAGCAGGGGCGCATCTCGCCGTGGTTTTGCGAAGGGCGTCTGGAGCGCGGCGATTTCCTCACCGTGCTGCCCGATGGGAAGCGCGCGCCGCGCGAACTTGCGGACTGGCGCAGGATCGTCGAGGAACGCGGGGGCGAGATTTTCTCCGGCATCGAGGAATACCGCCGCGACATGTCATCGCCAGGGCATCTGAACTTTGACCACGGCATCCTCTCAAAACTGCTGCCCACGGCGATGTCGTTCACGTTTTTGAAGAGCTTCAACGAATTCTGCAGTCTCCACATCCTGCCCGCGGACCGGCTCAATGTGAACGACGTGAGGACGAGCTACCGCACCTTCCAGCAATACGAGGCAGAACTCGCCACGCTGCGCCTGCAGCTCGATGCGCTGAGCGAAATCCGGACGTTGCACGACACGCACAACACGCTTGATCGCGACGCCGCGATCTGCCGCTACCTCGGCGCGGACTGCGCGCAGCAGCACGCGACGGCGATGCGGGAAGGATTGGAGAAATCACTCACGGAACTCCGCGCCGCCGCGGCCACGGAGACAGCGCGCCTCGGCGTGCTGGATGCGGAAATTCCGAAGCGCCGAGACGAAATCACGGCCATCGAACGCGGCATCGGTGAATCGTCGGATGGAAAACTTTACCTCCATCTGAAGTCCGAAAACCAAACGCTCGTCGCGCAGATCGCGCGCCTGAACGAAACAGGCACGACGCTGGAAAGCGCACTTGCCTCGCGGATACGCGCCGCGCGCAAGTGGGCCGCCGACGTGGCGAAGCTGCCGCTCGAAGTGGACACCGCAGCTCTTGAAAAGGCCGCGGATCGCGCGGAAGCGGGCGGGCTTGCGCAGGCGGAGGAATCGCTGCGTGCGCTGTTCGAGAAGGGGAACAAGCTCAGCATCGAGATCAGCCGCACCGCGCGGCCGAATGCGGATCGGCTCGCTGAATTGCGGAGGGAACTCGGCGCGCTGCGCGACGAAGTCGCCGCGCTGAAACTCGGACGCCTGCCATTTCCGACGCGCGTGCTCGACGCGCTAAATAACGGCCTGCTCTCCATCAGCAGTGAGCCACCCGCGCGGCATCTGTGCCAGCTCTGCGAGGTGAAGGAGAAGGACGAACATTGGCGCGCGGCCATCGAAGTCGCGTTCACGCGGAAATTTGCGATCGTCGTCGCATCCGAGCACTACGATCAGGCGGAGGCGATTTACCACGGGCTGCACGGCGAGCAGGGCCGTGAACGCGAATCGCTGGTGAACCCTGCGAAAGCGATGAAGCTCGCGCGCACGGCGCGGCCAGGATCGCTCGCCGAGAAAATCGAGACGCGGCATCCCGTTGCCGCCGCACTCGTATCGCACCTTTTTGGTGAACTGATATGCTGTGAACGGCGCGAGCAGTTGCGCGAACACGATGCCGCGATTCTGCCGGACGGATTTTCCACGCGCGGCGCGTTCGTCGAGCGCGTGCGGCATTACGACAATCTTCCGTTCGTCGGCCAGCGCGGGCTGGATCAGCAGCGTGTGTGGAAGGAGCAGCAAATCACGGAGCGCGCTGCGGAGGAGCGGAGACTGGAGCCAATCGAACGCATGGTCTCCGAAGTGCAGCGCGAGTCGCGGACACAATTTGAGACGCCGGTTTCGCTCTACAAACAGCTCGCGGAGGTCGCGCAGCTTGCGGAACTGCAAACGCGGCTTGAGAAAAACGTCGCGCAGCTCAACGGCATCGATCGTGCGAAGTTTGACGAGCTGGAGCAGCAGCGTGCGAAACTTGCGGAGGAATTGAGGCGATGGGAAGACGAGCAACGCACACTTTTGCAGAGCCAGAAAAGCAAGGATGTGAAACGCGCTGAAGCTGCGCTCGCGACGACAGCCGCGGACGAAGCGCGGGCAAAGGACGCATTTCACAGCATATCGAAAGAGCGCGATTTTTCCGCGTGGCTGCCGCGCATTGAGGAGCTTCGTTTGGAAATGCACGCGCAGATTCCGTCGCCGGAAATCGCCGCACGACGCTTCGAGTCTCGCGCTGCGGAGGCGCGGCACGATGCTGATGTGAAGCGTGCGGAACTGATCGGCGCGCGGCGGCTGTTCGTGCAGCGGTTCCCGAAATTCGATGACCTGCCAATCGAGGCGATGGACAACACGGCCTATGCGCGCGTGCTTTCGAAAATCGAGGGCGCGGACATTCCCGGCTACGAGCAGAAATCGAAGGACGAGCGCGCAAAGTGGGAGCAGCTCTTCCGCTCGCAGGTGCTGGAGAAACTCCGCGCCGCGCTCGGCGAGGTGAAGAACATCCTCTCGCTGCTAAATTCCGCGCTGAACAAGCCCATCGGCACGAGCCGCTATTTCATCCACCACGCGGCAAACCCCGACTATCGCATCTACCACGAAATGTTGAGCGCCACCGCCGCGGCGGGCAGCGATTTGTTCGCCTCGATTTCCGACCAGCAGCTCCGTGAGACGGTGCAGCGTTTCTTGAAAACACTCGTCGAGGCACCAGACGGCGTGGAGGCGGCGAAGCTGCTCGATTACCGGAACTACTACGAATACGACATGCTGGTGGAGGACACGTCGCAACCGGAGGATCAGCGGCGGCGCATCAGCGTGGACAGGCAGTCGGGCAAGTTCAGCGGCGGCGAAAATCAGTCGCCGTATTTCATCGCGATCCTCGCGAGTTACCTGCGCGCATACCGCCGCCAGGATCGATTCCGCGACACGGCGACGCTCGCACTAGTGCCGATTGATGAGGCATTCTCAAAGCTTAGCGGCGAGAGAATCGCAGACTGCATCTCGGCACTCGCGAAGCTGGATCTGCAGGGCGTGTTTTCAATGAGCACTGGGAACATCCCATATGCCTTTGAGCAGTGCGATCATCTGCTCGTCGTATCGAAGGAGGAGCGCCGCGTCGGGCGAAAGCTCAAAGTGCGGAACGTCGCGGTGAGCATCGCCCGCGAGAGCGAGGATGGCCGGCGCTGGCTTGCGGAAATGACGTAGCGCATGGCACCCCGATCGCCAGTGCTGGAGACGCTTGCGCGGTTTTACGCAGAGAGCACGCAAGGCCGGACGGGATCGGCAGCACGGGACTTCGGCGTGCGGTTCACGGAGCTGCTCGCTGAGGCGAAATGCGAAAGCGGCGATGCCTATGCGAACGCACTCGCTGACCTCGTCGAAGCGGAACGGCTCGGCGCGCTGAGCATCGAACGCGACCGGCGCAGCGGCGACACGCAACGTGTGCGCGTGCCGATGACGTGCGAGGCGGCGATCTTCGCGCGCATCGGACGCGCATCACCGACTTGCGAGCGTCAAGCGTGGGCCGCGTTGTTTTCCGAGGCGGTGACGTGGAGCGTGCCGGAAAGATTTGCGGATGCGTGGCGGATGTTTTGCGCGCGGCGCGCGGAGGGCAGCCTTGCCGGCAGAGGATGGAAACCATTTCGGCGCACGCATCGGAAACTCGCGGGCATCCAACTGCGCCTTCTTCCTGACCTGCTTGCCTGGAAGCATCCCACTCCGCTGCGAACCGTTAGTGCACGCATTGCGGGGTCACAGCATGGCCGCGATCCGTCCAAGTTTCTCGGAGACTGTCGCGGAACTTTCTGCTCACTGCTCGCCGAGGCCAGTGGCGGCGAAGTGAAATCTTTCGCCGACCTCGGCATCTCCGACAATCCGCGCAGTGTTGTCTTTTCCGGCCCGGTGCGGGCGCGGATCGGCGGGACGTGGACGGACTATGCGGCGCACACGAGCACCGCGCTGAATGAGGATGATCTCGTCGGCACGGAAATCACCTGTGCCGCGCCACGCTGTGTGACCGTCGAAAATGAAACGAAATTTCACGAGCTGTGCAGGCTCCGCACGGGGGATGTGTTTGTCTTCACCAGCTATCCGAACCGCGCGACGCTGGAATTCTTGCGCCGCCTGCCGGTGGAAATTCCGCGCTTCCATTTCGGCGACACAGATCCGTGGGGTTTCGATGTGCTGCGCTCGCTGCGTGCATCGCTCGCGCCCGCTGTCATCGTACCGCTGCACATGGTTTTCCGTCCAAATCCCAACGCCAAGCCGCTCACCGACCGCGATGCGAAGAAGCTTGGTGACCTGCTCGGTGAGCCGCTGGTGGCGGATGTGCGCGGTGATCTCGAAGCGATGCGCGCCGCCGGGAACAAGGGTGACTACGTGCAGGAGAGCGTGCTTGTAAGCGGTGCGTTTCCGTATGTGAGCACATCGCATTCGGAACCATGACTCCAAGGATTCACAGGTTATCGTGTCTGCAATGAACCTTTCACCTTTTCACCGCGCGACGAATACGGACGCGCTTACGCGCCGGGAATTCCTCTGGCGATCCGGCGGCGGGCTCGGTGGCATTGCGCTGGCCTCGATGCTTGCCGGCGGGCAGGCGTTTGCGGGCGGTGGAATGCTCGGGGGCACGCTGCATCATCCGGCGAAAGCGAAGCGTGTGGTGCAGTTCTTCATGGCGGGGGCGGCGAGCCATGTGGATTTGTTCGACTACAAGCCGGAACTGGTGAAGCGGCACGGGCAAGCGAGCGATTTCGGCGAGCACGTCGAGGCCTTCCAGAACGGGCTCGGGCCTTGGCTGAAGCCGGTGTGGGATTTCAAGCCGTATGGGCAGAGCGGGAAGATGATCAGCGATACGGTCGCGCCGCTCGGCGGGGTGGTGGACGATATGGCGTTCATCCACAATCTTGTCGGCAAGTCGGGCGTCCACTCGGCGGCGACGCTGCTGCAGGCGACGGGGTTTCAGCTTCCGGGATTTCCCGGCGCGGGGTGCTGGGTGAGCTACGGGCTCGGCTCGATGAATGACAATCTGCCGACGTTCGTCGTGCTGCCGGATCATCGCGGCTTCGGATCGAACGGCGTGAAGAACTGGGACTCCGCGTTTCTGCCGTCGCAGCACAGCGGGACGATCATCTATCCCGGCGCGGAGACGCCGATCGCGGATCTTTTTCCGCACAAGAGCGGTGATTTTGTGAATGTGAAAAGTGAGGCCGCGGCGCAGCAGCTCATGGCCGAGCTGAACCGCGGGCACGCGGCACTCCGCGGTGGAAGCGAGGGCGACCAGCGGCTCGATGCGCGCATCCGCAGCTACGAACTCGCCGCGAAGATGCAGCTCGCCGCGCCCGAGGCGCTGAACCTCAAGGCCGAGCCGGAGCACGCGCTGAAGCTCTACGGACTCGACCGCGGCGCGCAGACTTGGGCGAAGGAAATCAACGCCGAGGAGGAGACTTTTCACTTTGCACAAAAATGCCTCGCCGCGCGCCGGCTCCTCGAACGGGGCGTGCGCTTCGTGCAGGTGTGGAGCGGCAACGACAACGGCTTCCCGCGCCGCAACTGGGATTCGCACGAGGACATCGCGCGCGACCACGGCCCGCTCTCGCTCGGCATGGCGCGCGGTTGCGCGGCGCTCATCCAGGACTTGAAACAGCGCGGGATGCTCGACGACACGGTGATCCTGTGGACGACGGAATTTGGCCGCATGCCGTCATCGCAGGGCGGCAAGGGGCGCGACCACAATCCGTTCGTGTTCACGAACTGGCTCGCCGGCGGCGGCATCAAGGGCGGCATCACACACGGCGAAAGCGACCAGTGGGGCTACAAGCCGCTCGACCGGAAAAATCCCACCGAGGTGTACGACATCCACGCGACGATCCTGCACCTGCTCGGCATTGACCACACGAAGCTCACCTTCCGCCACAACGGGATCGATCGCCGGCTGACCGACGTGCATGGCGAAGTGATCCGCCCGCTGCTGGCGTAGGGTGGGACGCGCACTCCGCTGCGTGTTGGGGAATGTGATTGGTGACTGGTGAAAAGTGACTGGCCGCTCGCACACAGGGCGAGGGCTTTGCCGTAGCCGCCGACGGCAGAGACTGTGTGAAAAGTCCGCGTGCGGCGGAAAACAGCCGTCCCGGCTGTGATGGCAGGCGGGCCTCCGGCCTGCCGTGCATGGAGCCGACAGGCTGGAAGCCTGTCTGCCATGACAGGCGAGGACGCCCGTCTTCCGGCCTCCGCGACTTTTCACACAGTCTGGGCAGGATGAGGGCACTTTTGGATGACGAACGCCTTCGCCATTCGTCATGTCACTCGGCCGGCGTCTGGAGGCCGGTGGGGCGCGCGGGGCCGGAGTTGAGTTCCTTCTGCACGAGGCTGGCGAGGTCGGCGAACATCTGGATCATCGGTTCAGCGAACTGCCGCGGGCGCGTGTCCACCATGCAGAGCGTGCCGAGGCAACTGCCGTTCTCGGCGAAGAGCGGGAAGCCGGCGTAGAAGCGGATGCCGGGTTCGCCGGTGACGAACGGGTTGTGGGCGAAGCGGTCGTCCAGGAGCGTGTCGGGGATGATGAGCGGCTCGCGGAGGAAGATGACGTGGGCGCAGAATGCGGCGTCGCGCGAAGTCTCAGAGGTCGCGATGCCGCGGCAGGATTTGAACCACTGGCGGTTTTCATCCACGAGGGAGATGTAGGCGATGGGCACATCCGCGAGGGCGGCGGCGAGGCGCGTGATGCGGTCGAACCGTTCCTCGGTCGGCGTGTCGAGAAGGCCGAGCGCATGGAGCGTGGCGAGGCGCGTGGTCTCGTCCGGCGGAGTCGCGGCGCGCGCCCAGCGGCAGGCGGTGCGCAGGATCCACGACTGGATGTATGCGCGCGCGTACTGCGTGGTGAAGGGGCGGATGAGCCAGCCGGTGACTCCCGCGGCCCTGCCCTCGTCGGCGCGCTCGCGTCCGCTGACGATGATGACGGGCGTGCCGTTCAGCGCCGCATCGCCTTCGGTACGCAGGGTTTTGCAAAGGCCCAGTCCGTCCGTGCCCGAGAGCGGATCCTCGATGAGCACGAGCGCGGGCGGCGTGGAGCGCGAGAGCTTCAGCAGCGAATCGGCATCCGACGCATGGCTCATGCGGACGCCTTCCGCGCGCGTGGCCTCGGCGAGCGCGACGGCGAGATTTGTGTCGGAGATGCCCATGACGACGGTGGATTCCTTCATCGCAGGCGCAGTGGCGGAAGTGGCCGCACCGGCATCCGGCAGCGGCGCACCGGCGGAGGCGTGAAGCTCCACGATCTGCTGGTCGGCTGCGGCGAATACATGCATGTCCGATTTTCTCGCAAGCAGATCGGCACGGACGGATTCGACGATGCGGTCGAGCTGGTCGTCGGTCCGCAACGGATCGTGATGGGTAAAGGCGACCCGCTTCACGCCCGCGGCACGGCAGATCGCGGAGACGTAGCCGAGCGGACTGTGGCCCCAGCCTTTTTTCGCGGAGTACTCGGCGTCGGTGTACTGCGCGTCGTGGATGACGAGGTCGGCGTTCTTCAGGAACCCCGCGTGCTCGCGGTCGCGTTCGCCCAGCGCATCCTGCGCTGCGGGATCATACGAGAAGGGCTCATGGTCGCACGCATGGACGACGGAAATCCCCGCCATGTCGAAGCGGTAACCAAGCGTGAGCAGCGGGTGGTTCAGGTAGCGCGCGGTGATGCGGATGTCGTCAATTTCCAGCGTACCCTCGACGAGATCGTGGAAGCGGATGGTTGCGCCCATTTCATCGAGCGCGAGCGGGAAATAGGAATACTGCATCTGCGCGGCGAGCGTCTCGCGGATCGACTGCCCGAGTCCCCCGGGGCCGTAGATGTCCCACTGGCCGCCGGGGACGAAGAGCGGCGCGAAAAATGGAAAGCCCTGGATGTGATCCCAGTGCGTGTGGCTGATGAGGATGCTGCCGCGCATCGGCCCCTTTGCCTGCGCGAGCAACGCCTGGCCGAGGTCGTGAACGCCGGTGCCGCAGTCCACGATCACGAGCGCGCCGCCCGGCGAGGTGATCTGGACGCAGGTGGTGTTGCCGCCGTAGCGGACCGTTGCGCGCCCCGGCTTGGCGAGCGAGCCGCGGGTTCCCCAAAATTGTACGCGTGCGGCGGATTTCATGCAGGGCTGTTCCGGCGGACGTTACGCGCTGACGGGGCGACGAGGCAATGCAGTTCAGCCGATGTTCTGCCTCCACTGTACCCGACCCGTTCCATCCGCGCCTACTCCCTTCGCCGCTTCGCGCGTCCTCGCTCAGATCAGCGGCGCTTTTCCGAAGCTCAGCCCCGCATCGCGCACGATCGCGGCGCATCGCGCTTGGTCGGGCGAGCAGCGGTCGGTGCTGTAGATCGGGAAGAGCTTCTTGAATTCCTCCGGCGTGCCGTCGTGGATCGTCACGGTGTTTGCGCCGGCCATGAGGCCCGCGAGCTGGCCGCCCTTTTTTCCCCGCTCGAGGCAGCTCGTGGTGGGCATGAGGC
>Ga0194061_1000687_pt1 | contig 20464 bp, 21 predicted proteins | sample SepL2221m_MetaG_FD_163423 | JGI IMG/M metagenome (GOLD analysis project Ga0194061, IMG submission 163423) | Anoxic zone freshwater microbial communities from boreal shield lake in IISD Experimental Lakes Area, Ontario, Canada - Sep2016-L224-21m | ecosystem: Environmental > Aquatic > Freshwater >... | reverse complement strand
GGCGGCCGCAGCCGGCATGACCAACAGGGCGAACACCAAGAGGGCCCCGGTGATCTGACTCACCTCGGCGGCCGTGCATCCGAGCAGCACCAAGAACACCACCGACAACAGTCGCACCGGCACGCCGCGGGCCGCGGCCACATCGCCATCGACCGTGGCGAACCGCAGTGGGCGCCCGAGTGCGCCCATCACGGCCAGGACCACGAGGGCCACCACGCCGAGCACGAGCACCTGGTCGTCCGACACTCCCAAGAACGAGCCGAAGAGCAGACCGGTGATGCCGTCGAGGAAGCCGCCATAGAGGCTGATGAACAGGGCACCACAGGCCAGGGCGAAGGCCTGGACGGTGCCGATGACGGCCGACTCCTGGCTCCCGGGTCTCCCCGCTGGCGACCGTGGGACCAGCGCGATGACCAGGGCGGCGGCGACGCTTCCGGCGAAATACCCGGCCGTGGCGCTCACCCCCAGCCAAATGGCGGCCGCCGCCCCCGGAAAGGACACCACGGCCAACGTGTGACCGACGAAGCTCTGTCGACGCAGAACCATCGTCCAGCCCACGACGGCAGCCAGCACGGCCACGATGGTCCCCGCCCGGAACGCGTTGACCATGAAGTGCAGCGCCAGCATCTGGCGCAGGTCATCGATGGGATTCGGACCAGGTCCGGCCAACGTGGCGAGTGAGAGGGCGGCGGGCATCGTGGTCAGCCGTGCCCGCCGTGGTCGTGGCTGTGCTCGTGACTGGAACCGTGGGCTCCGGCATGGTGGGAGGCGGCATCGGGCTGTCCGACCACCACCCGTCGGCCGTCCCTAGTGACCAAGACCTCGATGGGGGTTCCATACAGCGCACTCAGCGTCTCGGTGGTGATCACGTCTTCGGGGGTTCCGCTCACCACCTTCCCTTGAGCCACATAGATCACGCCGTCGAGGGCCGAGGCGATCGGATTCACGTCGTGGGCCACGATCAGCACGGTGATGCCCGAAGACTGGCTGATGTCGGCGATCAGCGTCGCCACCGCTCCCTGGTTGGGCAGGTCGAGGCTGTCGAGCGGCTCGTCGAGGAGGAGCAGCCGGGGACTGCGGATCAGCGCCTGGGCGATCAGCAAGCGCTGCTGCTCACCACCGGAGACCTCGCCGATGGGCCGGTCCGCATAGGAGCTGGCCCCGACCAGATCGATGACCTCGTCCACTCGGGCATCACGGGCTCGGCGCGCCTTCCCCCACGGCAGCGCAATGCCCCACCGGTCGCCGTCGCTCCCCATCCGAACCACATCCACTCCCCGGACCCGTACGCCAGGATCGAAGTTCCGCCGCTGAGGCAGGTAGCCGATCTGGCCGCCGCCATCCCCCGGTGGCTGACCGAATACCTCGATGTGGCCGTCCGACAAGGGCAGGATGCCAAGGACAGCCTTGATCAGCGTCGACTTACCAGAGCCGTTGGGACCCAGGACGGCCACGAACGTGCCCTGCTCGACAGTCAGGTCCACACCGGACCAGATGTCCCGACCACCCAAGCGGGCCGTAGCTCCGTCGAAGCGGACGGCCGGGGTGCTGGCCGGTGGGGATGACAGGGGATCAGGCATGTGTGGACTCCAGTGCGGACTCAAGAGAGCGGAGCTGTGCGGTCTGCCACGCTTGGAAGGTGGCCCCGGCCGGTCGCAGTGTCTCGGTCATGGCGACGACCGGGATCTGGGCGGCACGGGCCGCGGCGACCTGGGCTTGGACGTCGGGGGTCGAATTCTGGACGTTCTCCAAGTAGACGTCGATGGCACGGTTTCGGATCTGGGCGTCGATCGTCACCTTGTCGGCCGCCGACACATCAGTCCCCTGGGTGACGGCCCGCAGGAAGGTCGGCGGGGTGACCAGTTCCAACCCGAGCGCACGGCACAGGTAGACCACCACCGACTCTGACGCCCCGACTGGGCGCCCGGCGTACCGAGCCCGGATGCGAACGATGGCATCGTGATACGGGCCGAGCGCCACGTTGTCGAAGTGAGCCTGGCGTCCGAGGAAGTAGGCCCGGTCCGTGGGGTCGACACGTGCCATGGCGTTGGCGATGGCACTGGAGAACTGCGCCACGTAGCCCGGGTCATACCAGAGGTGGGGGTTGCCTCCGGGGGGGACGCCGACCAGTTCGCCGACGTCGAGCACGCTGCGGGATCCACCATCCGCAGCCAGCAGCCGGTTCATCCACGGGTCGTAACCGACCCCGTTGAGCACCGCCACCTGGGCATCGGCCAAACGACGAGCATCGGCTGCGGTCGGCTCGTAGGCGTGGGGGTCGGTCTGAGGGCTGGCGATGATGCTGGTGACGGCGGCGTGGGCCCCACCGATCTGGGCGGCGATGCTGCCCCACACGTTCTCCCCGGCGACCACCCGGACCACCCGTGGTGCATAGGGGGCCGACCCCTGGCCGCCCGATGGGGGCGACATGGCGCATCCGGCCAGTGCCACCGAGATGATGAGGGGGATCACCGACGCGGCCAGGCCAGATCGATTCGTCCACGGCAACCGCCCGGGGGTCAGTCGTGAGAACAATGGAGCGGACGCAGCCATGAGGCAAACTTATATGGGAATGGTTCTCATTACAATCACGCCCCTGGTCGGCGAACATCGGGAATCGTCGCGCCCCTGGGGCCAGATGACCCGCCACGAGAGCGGAACCTTCCCTCATCGCATCTCTCCAGATATTGCCCAAAGACGTTTTGCTCAATAAAGGATTGCTCATTGCCGATGTGTAACCACCGTGACAGAATTGGATTAGTGCCCCCTGAAATCTCGTGGGGAAGTGCGTTCTACGCATTCAGTGGGAAGGCCGGCGGAGGATAATGGACTCGCAGAGCAATGGTGCCTCGCGTCGCAGTATTGGACGTACGCGCGTGTTGGTAGGACTTGGAATCGCCACGAGCTTGCTGGGGGTGAGTGCGCTGAGCGCAGTCGCCGCGTCATCGGCGGCTACTGCAGCCACTTCAGCCTCTGCTACTCCCACAACAAGCTCTCCGACTCCGACCACCAGTCCCGCTGCGACCAGAGGAAGACTGATCCAGGTGAGTGGAAGCGGAGGCATCCACAAGATCAAGCACGTTGTGATGATCTCCCAGGAGAACCGTTCGTTCGACTCCTATTTCGGCACGTACCCCGGCGCCGACGGCATCCCGATGTCCAACGGGGTCCCGACGGTTTGCTCGCCTGACCCGACCACGGGCCTGTGCCAACAGCCCTATGTCGATCATGCGGACGTAAACGGTGGCGGAACCCACAGTGGGGTCGCATCGACTGCGGACATCAACGGCGGGGCCATGAACGGCTACATATCTCAGGTCCGAGGGGCGGCGTCGATCGGATGCATCGGCTTCACTAATCCGGCATGCGCAACGTTCTTCGCTCATCCCGATGTCATGGGGTATCACACCGGCTCGGACATCCCGAACTACTGGTCCTATGCAAACAACTTCGTCCTCCAGGACCACATGTTCGAGCCGAATGCCTCGTGGAGTCTTCCATCCCACCTGTTCCAGGTCTCGGGTTGGTCGGCTTCCTGTACTCAGCACGTCGCGTCGAGTTGCACCAATGCGTTGGACGACCCCTGGCCCGGCTGGTTGTCGACCCCGCAGCCGGCGCCCGTCTATGCATGGACGGACCTCACGTACCTGCTCCATCGCAGTCACGTGAGCTGGGGCTACTACGTGACAAACGGCACCGAGCCGGACTGCGAGAACCCCCAAGCCCTGTCGTGCCTCTCGGTCAAGCAGAATCCGACTACCTCCAGCATCTGGAATCCGCTACCGAGCTTCGACACGGTCCAGGCAGACAAGCAGGTCGGCAATATCAAGTCAGTGTCGAACTTCTATTCCCAAGCCCAAAGCGGAACACTTCCCAAGGTCTCCTGGGTGGTGCCGTCCGGCGACATGAGCGAACACCCGCCTTCTCAGGTCAGCGTAGGTGAAAGTTTCGTGACCAGCCTGGTCAACGCGGTCATGCAAGGCCCTGACTGGCAGTCGACGGCGATATTCGTCAACTGGGACGACTGGGGTGGGTTCTACGACCACGTCAACCCGCCGACCGTAGACGCAAACGGCTACGGCCTGCGGGTCCCTGGACTGCTGATCAGCCCGTACGCTCGGAAGGGCTACATCGACCATCAGACGCTCAGCTTCGATGCGTACCTCAAGTTCATCGAGGATGACTTCTTGAAGGGGGCCCGCCTCGACCCGGCAACGGACGGGCGCCCCGACCCCCGTCCGACCGTCCGCGAAAGAGTCCCGGCCCTAGGCAACCTGGTCAACGAGTTCGACTTCACCCAGAAGCCGAGACCTGCGGTAGTGCTGCCCGTCTACCCAACCACCACGCTGACCGAACTGTCGACTGCGATCACGGCGCCGGCCCCCGACGCCACGGTCTCCGGGACCACCTCGCTCACCGCGTCGGCATCAGACAATGTGGCGATCACCAAGGTCGAGTTCCGGGTTGCCGGCGGGCTCTTGAGCGACATGCTGCTGGCCACGGCGACCGCCACGCCAGGCGGATGGGTCGGCCAATGGGACACGACTTCCCTACCTGATGGCACCTATGCGATCGAAAGCGCCGCCTACGACGCCTCAGGGACGGTGGGATACAGCGTCGGTCAGAACATCAACGTGCACAACGCGGTGCCTTGACCTCCATGGCGAGCGAACCCGGTCCAGTTTCTCCAAACTGACACCAAGCGCCGGCCCTCAGGCCGAGCCTCGTGATACGGCCCGCCTCAGGCCCGAAGTGCCAGACCGGCCTCGAGCACGCCACGGGCCGTGGTTACATCCTCGGTACGGGGACCGTCTCCTTCACCGGGGACCTCCAAGATGGCCGGGATGCCCTGCAGGGCCGGGTGGCCGAGCAGGGCCGCTAGACCGTCAGCGCCGATGGTGCCGTCCCCGATGTTTTCGTGGCGGTCCTTGTTGGCTCCGAAGTCGACCTTGGAGTCGTTCAAGTGCATGCAGCGCAGCCGGGCCATGCCGACCGTGCTCTCGATGAGCTCGATGAGGGCGTCGGCTTCTTCGACGGTGCCGAAGGGGATACCCGAGGCCCACAGGTGCTGGGTATCGAGGCAGACACCCAGGCGCTCGTCTCCCCCAGCGGCATCGATGACCTGGGCCAACTCCTCGAAGGACCGCCCCACGGTGTCGCCGGCGCCGGCGGCGTTCTCCAGCAGGATCGGGCAGCTCTCGATATCGGCGTCCACTTCGTCGAGTGCAGTCACCAGGGCTTGGGCCACGGCCGGCAGCGCAGTCTCGAAGCCGCTCCCCCGATGGCTGCCGATGTGGAGGACCAGACCGTCAGATCCCATACCGTCGGCCGTGGACAGGTTGGCCGTCAGACACGCTTGGGACTTGGCCGCCAACTCGGGGTCGGGCGAGGCCAGGTTGATGAGGTAGGTGGCGTGGCAGAACGTAGCCACTACGGAAGGATGCTCGGCCTGGGCTGCCCGATAGCCCGCCAGGACCTCGTCGCTGTACTGGGACGGCTTCCACATGCGGGGGCTCTGGGTGAAGATCTGGACGGCATCAGCACCGATGTCCGCCCCGTGCTGCAGGGCCGGGACCAGGCCCTTTCCTGCTCGTACATGCGCTCCGATCAACATGGCCGCACCGTAGCAGTGGCGCTCGCCGGCCGATGCGGGGCGAACGACGAGGGAGGTGAGCCGCATATCGTGGGAGTGCCCGATCCGGTGATCGTGGCCGTCTGATCGGCGCGATCGCCACCCATCGTCTGATGGGATCCATCAAGGAGAGACCCGTGACTACCCAATTGTCGGCCAAGGCCAAAGAGCTCGTCAACCGTCCAATCCTCGGCAACATCGCCACGGTGGACCCTGACGGTCGGCCCCAAGTCACGCCCGTGTGGATAGGCCTCGAGGGCGAAGATCTCACCTTCAACACGGCCAAGGGCCGGGTGAAGCAGATCAACATGGAGAAGAACCCCAACGTCGCCGTGTCAGTGGTGGACCCGGACGATCCGTTCAACGTGGTCGTGGTGCGCGGGACCGTCAGCGGGACCGAAGAGGGTGCTGATGCCCACATCGACGGGCTGGCCAAGAAGTACATGGGCGTGGACAGCTACCCGATGCGCCATCCCGACGAGGTCCGCATCAAGTACGTCATCACCGCCGACCGGGTCGTGATGCAGTCGCACCACGAGGCCTGATACTGCCGGACCCCGGGTGGGTCCAGGGTCCTCACCTGCGCTCTGCCCACGCCTCCACCGCCGCTGGGTTCCATGGATAGGGAACCTCGATCAGGCAGCCAGCGACCCCAGCCGCTGTCAGCTCCGCCGCCCGCTGGCCATGGGTGGACGGACTTCCGCTGGCACGCAGGACGCCGACCACTCGGGTGGGACGCTTACTCGCATCGGCTGCGCCTTGAGCCCCACGAGCCCCGATCGCCCGGACTGCCTCCTCCACCCCGTCGGCCCCAGCGTGGACGACCACGGCATCGACCCGTCCAGCCACCGCGTCGAGCACGTCTGCTCGACGTTGGCCATCCCCGCTGACGACCACGACGCTGGGGACGCCTCCGATCTGCACTGGTGCCGGACGGTTGACCGCCCCGTCAATCGAGTAATAACGGCCCGACAATGACGGACGTTCATCGTCGAGTACGGCCCGGCCCACTGACACCGACTCGACCAGACGGTCCAGATCGTCCACCGAGCCTGCGCCCGGGTCCCACGTGAAGATTGCCCGGCCATGGGAGATGACGTCGACCCCTGTGACGATCTTGGCCAGGATGGAAGGGGGGCGCCGCTCTGCGCCGTCGGCCAGCGCCCCGAGGTGGATCCGTTCGGTACGGACAGCCAGCGCACCGAGCAACGAGTAGGCCTCATAGGGCGCACCTTCAGATTGGCGACCACCCGGCTCTGACACCCACAACGAGGTGAAGCCGGCCCGCTCGGCTACTTCACTGGCACGAGCTGCCCGCTCCAGGATCCCGTCGGTGTCGTCACCAGGAGCGGGTGCCGCCAGCCACAGGCCAAGTCCGTCGAGGGATGCGCCACCGTGTCGTTGCTCCGTCATGGTCCGAACCGTAGCGTCCGAACCACCCAGATGCCGCGGACGATAGCCTCTGACCTGCGACAACGGTGTCTGGCCAGCTACATCGGACCGGAAGCCGGACTATGGGGAGTGCACCATGAGATACCGACCATCAGCCATCGATTCACATCCGAGGTCCCCCGACGATCAGGGACTCTCGCTCTTGGTGGTCGCCTTCGGGCTGATCATCACCGCCCTGCTCGTGCTGTGGGTGGCCAAGGCCACCCTGTCGTCCGGGTCGGGGTCCCCGTCGAACAGCCCGGACCGACCAGCATCAGCCGCCGATGCCATTCAGGCTCAGCAGAACCTGTCCACCGCGTTTACCTCGGTTCGCCTAGCCGCGGCCGGCGGCCAGGCCGCACCAGACGCGTCCGCGCTGCAGGCCGCCGACCCGGCACTGACCTTCACCTCGGGAGCGTCCACAGGCCCAGGCACGATCAGCGTGGCGACCACCACCGATGGGACTGGTGCGGCGTTGGCGGCCCGGTCGAGCAACGCGACCTGTTGGATCATGTGGTGGTCACCGACCGGAGGCACCTGGTTCGGCGCCCAGACCGGACAGGCCTCGTGCACGGCCCCGGTCTTGGATTCGACGCCCGTACCGTCTCCAGTGACCATTGCGTCGATCGGATGGCAGCAGGGGTTGTTCCCGACCGCCTGACCGGCGCCTCGCTTGACCGGTGCCTCGGCTTGCTCGTCCCGCGCATCAGGCCCGGGACCACCATCCGGATCCGGAGGTGAGCAGGCCCCGCTCCACCAATTCATCGCCAGCCACCAGGAGCGCCGATAGAGATAGGTCGGTCCGCAACAGCACCGTCTCCACGGTGGTCGGCACATCTTCGACGGCATCCCACACCGCACGTTGGATGCGGTCGAGCGCGGTGCCCTGGTCATGGAGCACTACTGGTCCGGTACGGACTGATTCCAGGGGGGCCTTGCCCTTTCCTTGGCGAGCCAAGGAGACCGCAGCCAGCACGTCGTCGACGTCGCGGACTGGTGTGCACCCATCGACCAGCAACTCGTTGGTGCCATCTGAGGCCCGGCTGTGGACCGAACCGGGCACGGCGCACACCGGTATCGACCGCCGGGCTGCAGCTTCAGCCGTATACAGAGATCCGCCGTTGCGATGGCTCTCGACCACCACCACTACATCGGAGAGGGCGGCAATGATTCGGTTCCGAGCCGGAAACACCCTCGGCCGGGGCTCGGTGCCCAGGGCAGCCTCAGACAGGACGGCCCCGGCCGATGCCACCCGCTCCCACAACACCCGGTTCTCCCTGGGGTAGGGAACGTCGAGGCCGGTGCCGACCACGGCCACGGGTGGAGCCGCCGTGGGCCCAGCGGCCAGCGCACCCGAATGGGCGGCGGCATCGATCCCCCGGGCCAGACCGGACACCACCACCACGCCGGCGCCAGCCAACTGCTTGCCCAACTCAGAGGCCACCTTGGCGCCATACGGCGTGGCCGACCTTGTTCCCACTACCGCAACGGCCGGGCGGGCCTCGAGGACGGACGGGTCCCCCGAGGCACACAAGACGGCGGGCGCACCAGGATCGCCCACCAGGGCGGCTGGATACCCTGGGCGGCCAGGCAGCAGGAGAGAGACTTCGGCGGCTTCATACCGCTGAGCCACTACTGATGGATCACACGCTCGGGCGGCCGCGGCAAACCGTCGCCCGGGATCACCCGGGTGGGTGCCGGCCCGCACCGCGCTCCAGGCCAGTGCGGGCCCCAGTCCATCGAGCAGTCGGGCCAACCGCACGGGAGTCATACCGGGCAGATCCACCAGAGCGGCTGCACAAGCCGACTCGGCTCCGTCGTCCATGGTCATCGACTGTCCTCCCCTAGGAGGATCGAGCGGTCGCCTCGCAGGAACAGCGCCTCGGCCATGTGGCACCTAGCGACGCCCGGTGCGCCTCCGTCCAGATCAGCGACGGTGCGAGCCAATCGGTGGACCCGGTGCAGTCCCCGAGCACTCAGGCGTCCAGATCGCACGGTCCGCTCGAGCAGGGCCGTCGCATCAGCGTCGAGCGGTGCCCACTGCGCCAGTGACGACGCTGGCAGGTCGGCATTGACGTCGACCCCACGCCCTGCGGCCAGGGCGCGTGCGGCCGCCACCCTGTCGGCCACGGCCGCCGATGACTCCCCCGGGGAGGAAGCCATCAGATCGTCCGCCGACGGGAGATCGACCCGCACGGCGATGTCGAACCGGTCGAGGAGGGGGCCAGACAGGCGCCGGGCGTATCGGGACCGGGCAGCAGGCGTGCACCGACAGCTGCCAGGTGGGCCGCCGTGACCACAGGGACACGGGTTCATGGCGGCCACCAGAAGAACACGCGCCGGATAGGTGATCGATCCACGGGCCCGGCTGACCCGGACCAGACCGTCTTCGAGTGGCTGACGCAGTGCATCGAGCACCGCGGCCGGAAACTCCCCCAGCTCGTCGAGGAACAGCGCCCCGCCATGGGCCAGTCCGATCTCCCCTGGGCGCATGGTCGCCGTGCCCCCGCCGATGAGCGCCACGGCCGATACCCCGTGATGAGGAGCCCGGAACGGAGGCCGGACCATGAGCTGGCCAGTCCGGGTTGGCTCACCGGCGGCCGAGTGGATCCTGGTGACCTGACGGGCAGTAGCTGGGCCGAGATTGGGAAGGAGGCCGACCAGTCGGTTGGCCAACAGCGTCTTGCCCCCTCCGGGTGGTCCGACCAAGAGGAGGTGGTGACCGCCAGCGGCTGCCACCTCGAGGGCCCGCCGGGCCACGGGCTGGCCGGCCACGTCGGTCAGGTCAGGCATTGGACCGTCATCAACCGCATCGGCGTCGACGTCATCTGTTGGTTCCTGAACTGGCGGGTCGACCCACGGCCTACGCCCGGCACACCGGGCTACGAGGTCGGTCAGCGTCGGCGCGCAGACGCACGCTCCCCCGGCCAAGCGGGCCTCACCCACGTTCTCCTCGGCCACGACCAACCGGTGCGCCATCAGGGAGTCAGCCAGCACCATGATGCCGGGCACCCCCCGCAGCGATCCATCGAGGCCGAGTTCACCCACGAATGCATAGCCATCCACGGAGCGTTGGTCGAGCACGCCGGAGGCCACCAGGATACCGATGGCGATAGGCAAGTCCAGGCCAGCACCGGCCTTCTTCATGCCTGATGGTGCCAGGTTGACGGTGACCCGGCGTCGGGGCCACGGTAGACCGCTCGACACCAGGGCCGCCCGCACCCGGTCGCGTGACTCGCGCACGGCGGCATCGGGCAGGCCGACGATGGTCAGCCCGGGAAGCCCATTGGACACATGGACTTCAACGGATATCAGACGGCCGTCGACTCCATGGAGGACGGCGGATGGGACGGTGGCGATCACGGTGCCTCCCAAAGCACGCGTAGGAACTCAGGAGGACCGGCTGGGTCAGATGACCCGTCATCGACTCGATCGATGGAACTGTGCCGACGGTCCTCGAGGCACCGTCGGCACAGTACGCATCGGCTGTTACAGCGTCTTCGCGGGTGCCCGGTGCATCAACGGTGCGCGTGCACCTGAGTGGCATCGCCGTAGGCGGGCGTCCCGTAGAACGAACTGAAGCGCATGTGTGCGCCATGGCTCTTGCCCTGCAGTGACCCGCTGCGGACGAACATGGACTTGTCGGCCAAAGTGAACACCAAGAACGTGCTGCCGTCGGGTGCCACACTGCCGCTCACCCAGAACTTGTCTGATCCCGTGCTCGCTCCGAAGAAGTAGCCGTTGCTGTAGCTGCTGATGGCGAACGGTTCGGACCGCCCACCTTCGAACTGGGTGTCCCGCTCGGTCCAGTTGGTTCCGGCCAGCCACGAGTACTGCGGCGAGTCCAAGGGGTCGGCCGACTGGGTCATGTTCGTCATGTCGCCCAGGGTGGTGAAGTCAGGCGCCCCAGGAATCGTCGTGGTCTTGGTCATGTTGGCCCACTGCAAGATGTAGGGAGTCGCAGTCGTCTGGCCCTCGGTCAGCGGGAGTTGGGTCTGCATGGTCATCCTCCACTGCCCCGAAATGAAGATCATGTGGCCCTTGGCGTACGAGGTCGGCAAGGTGTTGCCGGGCACGATGGTCATGGAGATCACACCAGACGGAGAGATAGAACCCGCCATCGTCGACAGCGGCCCATAGACAGGCTTTGACCACGTACCAGTGCCACCAGGAAGAGGACTGGGGATATAGAACTGGATGACGGACTGCGTCAGACCCTCGTACTGACCGTTCACGCAGGTGAAGGTGTACCAGTTCTCGAAGGCTTGCGGCAGGTGAGCCGCGCTGTCGGCCCCGACTTCGTAAGACTCCAGGTTGACACTGGGCACGACCCATTCACCCGCCACGATGGCGTCCCACTTCGTCGTCGAACCTTGTTTGCCGCTGTGGTGCGACGAGGACGTCGGCGCTGCAGAAGCGCTCGAACCCGTGCACGCCATCCCCACGAGCAGCACCGCCACGCTAAGTCCGATACCCGCACACAACCGACGAAGACCGCTTGGCCTCGTTGTCGTCGAACTGCGAACGTTCACGGTTGTCATGGTCATTCCCCTTTACACCGGAGCACCGGTTGCCCCCGCCGCCTAAGACACTAGACATTGGTAAAATGCACGGCAAGTGTGTGTCTATGGGCCGCCGACAAGCCGAAGGAGGCTGGCCTGTCGAAGCTCTGCTCATTCCTGACGCAGCTCGATGCACCGCGTCATTGAAACTGTGGGAGTGGAGCGGCTGGCGCCACACCTTCTGGCATCGCGCCGCCCATCTTCGCGGGTGCCCGGTCAGCGCCCTTCGAAGGTGGGCGACCGCTTTTCGATGAAGGCGGTCAGCGCCTCTCGGGTGTCGTGGGTGGCGAAGTTCGTCGCCTGAGCCCGGGCCTCGTCCTCGAGGGCCTGGTCCATGGAGACGGCCATCGAATTGTTCAACATGGTCTTGGTCATCGACAGGGCCAGTGTCGGACCATCGGCCAGGCGCCGAGCCCAGCCGTCCACGAAGGTGTCGAGTTCGGCGTCGGGCACCACCCGGTTGACCAGTCCGAACTCGGCGGCCTCGGTCGAGGACAGGATGTCGGCGAAGAAGGCCAGCTCCTTGGCCCGGTGGAGGCCGATGAGGCGAGGCAGCAGCCACGAGGAGCCGAAGTCGATCGACAGCCCCCGCTTGGCGAAGATCTGCGAAAACCGGGCCGACTCGGAGGCCACCACCAGGTCGCAGCCGATAGCCAGGGACATGCCGGCCCCAGCTGCAATTCCGCCCACCTTGGCGATCGTCGGTTTGGGGAAGCGGTGGAGTCGCAAGGCCACGTCGGCCAACGCTCGCATCTGGACCAGGTAGGGATCTCCCGGGCGCCCGGCCACGTCTGACGGGTCCGACAAGTCTGCACCCGAGCAGAACGACCCACCAGCACCGGTAAGGACCATCACCCGGGCGGATCGATCAGTAGACACATCGTCGAACACGGCGAGGAGCTCACGCCACATGGTGCCGTTGGCTGCGTTCTTCCGCTCAGGGCGGTTCATGGTGACAGTGACCACGCCGTCAGTCCGGTCGACGATCAGGGTCTCGAAGGATTCGCTCATCCGCTCAGCCTAGGAGATAGGGATTTCGGGACGGTACCGATACGAGGAGACGTCGACCACGAGATAGGGTGCCCCGTGCATCGCATCCGAATGATCGTCCTGTCCGTCCTGTCTGTCTTCGTGGCTGCCGCCACCGTAGGAACCGGGGTAGGGACTGCGTCTGCGGCCCCCACGGATACAACGTCCCCCACGACAGCGACCACCATTCCGGCCAAGACCGTCTGGCTGTGCCGCCCAGGCCTGGCCGACAATCCGTGTACCCCCAGCCTCACCACCACCAAGGCGACGTTCTCGGGCAAGGTGCTCGGGATCAACAAGACCCAGGCAGCGGCCCACCCGAAGATCGACTGCTTCTACGTGTACCCGACAGTCAGCGACCAGAAGTCACCCAACGCCGACCTGACCGTCGACCCTCAGCAGCGGTCCATCGCCCTCTACCAGGCTTCGATGTTTTCGCAAGACTGCCGGGTGTTCACCCCGATGTACCGCCAGCTCACCTTGTCCAACATCGGAGGGGCTGCCACGCCAGCTCAGGTGACGATGGCCTACGACGATGTGGCGGCGGCCTGGCAGACCTACCTACGCCAATACAACAAGGGCCGCGGAGTGGTCCTCATCGGACACTCCCAGGGCGCGTTCGTCCTCCGCAAGCTCATCGCCAACCAGATCGACGCCAAGCCGGCGGCCCGAAAGCTCTTGGTGTCGGCGGTCCTGCTCGGTGGCAACGTCACCGTCAAGAAGGGCTCGGACACCGGTGGCGACTTCCGCCACATTCGGGCGTGCCACTCCTCTACCCAGGTCGGGTGCGTGATCGCGTATTCGACATACGGCGCCACTCCGCCAACCGATGCAGTCTTTGGGCGCACTACTGCTGCCGGCATGCAGGTCCTCTGCACCAACCCAGCCGCGCTGGGCGGCGGATCAGGCCTCTTGAACCCATTGCTGCCGACCCAGCCGTTTGCCCCGGGATCGAGCCTCGCCGCCGGGATCTCCCTGCTCGGGATCCACGCCCCCACCGTCACCACTCCGTGGGTAGGTGCTCCCGGGGCCTACACCGCTCGCTGCTCGTCGGCCGGTGGGGCCAACGTGCTGACCATCACCCCTCGTAATGGGGCGCCACTGCTCCATCCGAGCCCCCTGGTCACCTGGGGCCTCCATCTGGTCGATGTGAACATCGCCCTCGGAAACCTGGTCAACGTGGTGGCCAGCGAAGCGGCGGCCTACCACCCCGCCCACTGAGATCTCACTGCCCCGCACTCCGCCTAACACGCACTCCGACTAAAAGGCGTCCTCGATGACCTCGACCACGCCGGCGGTGATGTCGACCACGTCGAAGCGGAGGTCGACCAACGCCCGGCCCGAGGCCGGTGTCAGCTCGGCCAGCCATCGGATGGCCAGTCGGCGGATGCGACGCTGCTTGGCCGGAAGTACCGACTCGGCACCGGTGCCGAACGCATCAGTGGTGCGGGTCTTGACCTCGCAGAAGGCCACGATGCGACGCCGGCGGACGATCAGGTCGACCTCGCCCTCGCGGCGACGCCAGTTCCGCTCCAGGACTTCGTAGCCGTTCTCCTCGTACCAGGCGGCGGCCATGTCCTCGCCAGTGATACCCAGTGCCCGTCGGTGTGCAGCCCCCGTGGGCTGATCCTCGTGCAAGGGAACCGGCGCGTGCAAGGGAACCGGCGCGTGCAAGGGAACTTCGGTCACTGGTCCTTGTCGGGCAGGCGCTCGATGTTGACATCGCGGAAGGTGAGGATGCGCACCGAGGGCACGAACCGGGCCGGCCGGTACATGTCCCACACCCAAGCGTCGGTCAGCACCACTTCGACACAGGCCGGCGAGGCGTCCGACCGGACCGTCACGTCGACGGTGTTGGCCAGATAGAAGCGGCGTTCGGTCTCGACCACGTAGGCAAAGAGCGGCACCACAGCCCGGTACTCGTGAACCAGGGCCAGTTCGATCTCGGACTCGTAGCGCTCGAGGTCCTCTTCACTCATGAGAGATGAGACCGCGTCGGCCAACCGGTCTGGACGCATGCCTGCAGCATCAGAGCGGCACCGTTAGGAGCGCGCAGTCCGCAGTTCCTTGATCTTGGCCGCCTTACCACTGCGGTCACGCAGGTAGTAGAGCTTGGCCCGCCGCACGTCGCCCAGCGATACGACCTCGGTGTGGTCGATGACCGGGGAGTGCACCGGAAAGGTGCGCTCGACGCCTACGCCGAAGCTGACCTTACGCACGGTGAACGTCTCCTGGACGCCAGTGCCCTGGCGGCGGATGACCGCACCCTGGAACACCTGCACACGCTCGCGGGTGCCCTCGACTACTCGTACGTGCACCTTGACGGTGTCGCCGGCGCGGAACTCGGGGATGTCGTCCCGAAGGCTGTCACGGTCGATGATGTCGGTCGGGTTCATGGGGCGCTTCTCTTTCGAATGGGGGCGATCTCACGCCTACCGACTCCCAACTGCGCCGCCACACGTGTGGACGGGCACCGGTCGTCGACGTAGACACCGGACAGATCCGATGCCGACTGGGCTAGTCAATGGTAGCCGTGTTCGCGCAGTAGGCGCACCTCGCCGTGATCAGCTAGGAGTTGGACCTCCTCGGAGGTCAGGCCTCCCCGCGCATCCATGAGGTCGGGACGGCGCTGCAACGTCCTGACCAGGGCTTGGGCCCGCCTCCACGCCTGGACCCGGCCATGGTCACCGGAGCGGAGCACCTCAGGCACGTCGAACTGGCGGAACTGCGCCGGTCGGGTGAACTGGGGATACTCGAGCAGCCCGACGGCAAAGCTCTCCTCGTCGGTCGACTGCTCGTTGCCGAGGACACCGGGCAGAAGGCGGACCACCGCCTCGACCACGACCAGGGCCGCCAGTTCGCCGCCGGCCAGCACGTAGTCGCCGATCGACAGTTCCCCGTCGCACAGGTGGTCCGCCACCCGCTGGTCCACACCCTCGTAGCGACCGCACAGAAGGGAGAACCCGACAGGCAGGTCGGCCATCTCTCGGGCCACATCCTGGTCGAAACGCCGCCCCGAGGCCGACAGCAGCAGCAACGGACGGGGAAGGCCCTCTGGGTCCGCCTCGACCGCCTCTACGGCCTCGAATACCGGTTCGGGAGCCAGGACCATGCCCGCCCCCCCGCCGAACGGCGAGTCGTCGACCGTCCGGTGGATGTCGTGGGTGGCATCACGGATGTTGTGACTCCGCAGATCGAGTCGGCCGCGGTCTTGTGCCCGCCCCAGAATGGACGCCGCGCCGTAGGTGTCGATCACCTCGGGAAACAGGGTGAACACGTCGACCCGGAACGCCGCAACTGGCACCACTGGGTCCGTCGAGGTCACGGAAGGTCGAGCAGGCCGTCAGGGATGTCGACCGTCACCCGGACGCCCGGCTCCGATGCGATCACGAAGTTGAGCGGAATCAGCCCGACCCCGGCGAGCACGAGCAGGTCGCTGGCCGGATTGGCCTCCACTCCGGTCACTGTCCCGAGTTCGGTGCCGTCGGTATCGACCACCATCGAGCCGATCAGGTCGTGCACCCACAGGGCGTCGGCGTCCTCCATGGGGGCGGCGAACAACGGGGTGTCGCGCAGGGCCTCTGCCGCATCGATGCCGTTCACCCCGTGCAGCGTGGCGATGAACCGCCCGCGGTGGGCCGATGACTTGACGATCTCGAACGACCGGCCATCCTCGGCGTGGAGGATCGAGCCCGCCGCAGCGCGCTCTTGGCGGTTGGTCGTCAACGAAATGATGACGTCGCCACGAAGCCCGTGGGGCTTGACGATCTTGCCCACCCCCAACCGCGGTGTGGGATCGCCAGCAGCCACAGTGCTACTGGCCTCTGCTTCGGGGGCTCCGGCACCATCGGCACCTTTGCCGGGAGCCGGAGAGGTCATCGGCTGATCAGTCGTCGACGATGTCGACGCTGGTCTGCACCCCGTCACGGGCGCCAGCGGCGGCGACCACCGTGCGGATGGCCTGGGCAACGCGACCACGACGGCCGATCACCCGGCCCATGTCCTCGGGGGCTACATGGATCTTGAAGCGGACACTGCCGGACCGCTCTTCAGTGTTGATCACCACGGAGTCGGAGTCAGAGGCGATCGAGTTGACCAGGTACGAGACCACGGCCAGCGGCGTGCCGCCTGAGGCGTTGTTGCCTTCGTCGTCGTCGTCGTCGTACTCACCATCGTCGTCGCCATCGTCGATGGTGTTGACGTCGTCGATCGTGTTGACGTCATCGATGGTGTTGACGTCGTCGATGGTATTGATGTCGTCGACCGAGTCCTCGGCCATGCCGTCAGTCACTTGGCCGCCTTGGCTGCTGCGAACTCGTCAAGGGCGCCGGAGATCTTCAGCAGCTTCTCCACGCGCTCGGTGGGCTGGGCGCCCTGGGACAGCCACTTGACGGCCTTGGCGTTGTCGATGATGACGACAGCGTCTGGCTCGGCCAGCGACTTACCCCGGGGGGCGTAGGTGCCGACGATCTCGATGAACCGACCGTTGCGCGGCGAGCGGCTGTCCGCCGCCACCAGGCGATAGGTGGGCTGCTTCTTCTTGCCGATCCGCACGAGGCGGAGCTTTACTGCCACGGTAACTCCTCTGTTGTATGGGTTCTTCCTGTGGACACGCTGTTCGGTGCTCCTAGACGTGTACGACGCCGACGATCAAACCGCCGATCTACGTTCACTGTTCGAGGTCCTATCCGACCACATGGCCGGAGACGCCCGAATGAGCAAGCATAGGGCATTCCCAACCCGTGGCCCACATGGCGTCCTGCGCGCCGGTTACGGGCCAGGGTGTCTCACCGGCAGATGCTGGGTCGCCAGTAGCTGGTCACCACCACATAGGCGGTTCAGTTCAGCGAGCTTTGGGGGTAACCCGGCCGCCGCCTTTGCCCTTCTTGCCGCCCTTGCCCTTCTTGGAGCCTCCCGACGAACCGCCAGTTCCGGCGAACGGATTGGGCTGGCCAGCAGCGTCACCACCTGCCCCCATGGCTGCCATGTCCATGCCACCCATGGCGGCCATGTCGGCCATCGCCTTGGGCGACAGCTTTGGTCCGCCCCGACCCAGCAACCCACCGAGTCCACTCATCGCTCCACCCATACCGCCCTTGGTCAAGCCCTTCATCATCTTCTGCATCTCCTTGAACTGCTTCAGGAGGGCGTTGACCTCAGTCGTGCTGGTGCCGCTGCCGTTGGCGATGCGAACCCGGCGGCCACCGTCGATCACCGATGGGTCGACCCGCTCGCCCGGGGTCATCGATCGGATGATGGCCTCTACTTGGCCTATCTGGCGGTCATCGATCGATTCGGAGGCCTGCTTCATGTCCTTCGACATGCCCGGCAGCATCCCGAGCACACCGGAGATGGAGCCCATCTTCTTGACCTGCTGAAGCTGCTCTAAGAAGTCCTCGAGAGTGAACCGGCCCTCCATCATGGCGGCGGCACCCTTGGTGGTGACCTCCTGATCCATGGTCCGCTCGGCCTGCTCGATCAGGCCGAGCACGTCCCCCATACCGAGGATGCGGTCGGCCATCCGATCCGGATGGAACTGGTCGAAGTCGTCGAGCTTCTCACCGGTAGATGCGAAGGCGATGGGTCGGCCCACCACCTCCTTGACCGACAGGGCAGCCCCGCCCCGTGCATCGCCGTCGAGCTTGGTCAAAATGACGCCGTCAAGGGTCAGCGCTTCATGGAAGGCCTGCGCCGTGGCCACTGCGTCCTGGCCGGTCATGGCATCGATGACCAAGAACGTGTAGTCGGGCTGGACTGCCCCGGCGATATGCCGGATCTCGTCCATCAAGGCCTCGTCGATGGAGAGGCGTCCTGCGGTGTCGACGATCAGCACATCGCGCCCGAGGCGCTTGGCCTCCTCGAGGCCGGCGGCGGCCACCGATACCGGGTCCGATGCCTCGGAGAAGACAGTGACACCGGCCTGTCCACCGAGCACGCGCAACTGCTCCACGGCGGCCGGGCGCTGGAGGTCGGCACCGACCAGCATCGGGTTGCGTCCCTGCTGCTTGAACCAGCGGGCCAGCTTGGCCGAGGCCGTGGTCTTACCTGAACCCTGCAGTCCAGCCAGCAAGATGACCGTCGGAGGTCGGCTGGCGTAGCGGATCTGAAGCGTCTCGCCACCGAGGATGGTGACCAACTCCTGGTTGACGATCTTGATGACCTGCTGGCCCGGGCTCAGGCTCTGGGACAGCTCGAGTCCGACGCACCGCTCTCGGACCGCCGTGGTGAACTTGCGGACCACCCCGATTTCGACGTCCGCCTCCAACAGGGCGGTACGGATCTCACGGAGGACCTCGTCGACGTCGGCTTCGGACAGCCGTCCTCGGCCGCGCAGTCGGGACAGGATGCCGTCGAAACGGTCGGTCAGGCTCTCGAACATGGGGTGCTCAGGTTACCCGAACGCCACGCGCTCATCGGCATCGTGCTGATGGAGGTCGTTGAGCCGTGCAGCACCGACGAGCGCGCGTTCAGTGCCTAGAAGAGCGCGTCGACGAATGCCTGCGGGTCGAAGTCGACTAGATCCTGGGCTCCCTCGCCCAGGCCCACCAGCTTGACCGGGAGACCCAGTTCGCGCTGGATGGCGACCACGATGCCGCCCTTGGCCGTGCCATCGAGCTTGGTCAGCACCACCCCGGAGACGTCGACCGCCTCCATGAACACTTTGGCCTGGGCCAGTCCGTTCTGGCCGGTCGTGGCATCGAGGACCAGTAGCACCTCGGCCACATGTCCAGGGGCCCGGTCCGAGACACGACGGATCTTCTTCAGTTCCTCGATCAGGTTGATCTTGTTGTGCAGGCGACCGGCGGTGTCGGCCAGCACCAGCGGGTACCCCTTGGACGCCGCCCGCTGCACGGCGTCAAACACCACCGACGACGGGTCGCCGCCCTCGGATCCGCGGACGATGTCTGCTCCCGACCGCTCGGCCCACAGGCTGAGTTGCTCGCCGGCCGCGGCCCGGAAGGTGTCTCCCGCGGCCAGCAGCACCCGGGTGCCCGATGCCGTGAGCCGGGTCGCCACCTTGCCCACCGTGGTCGTCTTGCCCACGCCGTTGACGCCGACGAACAGCCAGACGTCCACGGTCCGCTCCGGCTCACCCTCGACCGGTGCTGGGCGGGAAGAAGCGATGTCGGCCAGTCCCGAGGAGTCCGTGGTGAGCATGGCCACCAGATCAGCTTTGAGGGCGTCGACCAGGGCATCGGGGCCGCCGATCTCCCCTGACTTCACCCGAGCCCGCAGATCGTCCATGAGTGCATCGGTGGCCCCGACCCCTACGTCGGCTCGGATCAGCGCTTCTTCGAGGTCGTCCCAGGTAGTGCCGTCGATCTTTCCTCGGGCTCGGATGGCGCCCACGTAGCCCGACAACAGACCACGGGCCTTACCCAGGCGGCCACGGTAGGACGCCGGCTCCGGCTCTGCCGCAATCGGTGCGACGACCTCGGGGGCGGGCTCTGTGACCAGCGGTGCTGCCGTATCTGGTGCGCTGGCCGGGGCCGAAGCAGTAGGGGCAGTCGACGGGGGGTCGGCAACCGTCTGCTTGCCCTCGGCGACCGCGGTCGTATCTGGCGCAGTAGATGAGGGGGCCTTGCGTCGGACCCGGGTGGCGATGGCTACCCCACCGGCCACTAGGGCGACCGGCACCACCACCACGAGGCCGATGACGACGTCGGAGGCTGCGGTCAGCGCGGGGACATCGATCACAGGTCGGGTCCGCCGACCGGCTCCGCCTCGACACGGGCGGTCGATCCTTCACCGGTGATCACCGGCGATCCCGGGGCATCCATCCGGCGGGCCACATCGTTCAGCGTCGGCC
>Ga0194061_1000686_pt1 | contig 20469 bp, 19 predicted proteins | sample SepL2221m_MetaG_FD_163423 | JGI IMG/M metagenome (GOLD analysis project Ga0194061, IMG submission 163423) | Anoxic zone freshwater microbial communities from boreal shield lake in IISD Experimental Lakes Area, Ontario, Canada - Sep2016-L224-21m | ecosystem: Environmental > Aquatic > Freshwater >... | reverse complement strand
GCGATCCAAGCGCACCGATTTGGTAGTCCTCCTGACGTTGGCAGTCGGCGTCAGCACGCTGGCGCTGATCGTCCCGTCACCGTCCTGACCCGACTTTCGATCGGAGCCACTTAGGGGCTACGCTCGGGTCGATATCTTGATGTAAAGATACTTTCCGTCGCACCAGAGGGGCATCAGTCATGGCTGGCAAGATCACCGTCGTGGGAGCCGGCTTCTACGGTTCCACCACCGCCCAGCGCATCGCCGAGTACGACTTGGTCGACGAGGTTGTGCTGACCGACATTGTCGAAGGCAAGCCCGAGGGCTTGGCTCTTGACCTGAACCAATCGCGCCCAATCGAACACTTTGAGACCAAAGTTGTCGGCGCAACCACGACCGTCGAAGGTGGCGGCTACGAAGCCACGGCTGGGTCCGATGTGGTCGTCATCACCGCCGGCTTGCCGCGTAAGCCAGGCATGAGCCGCATGGACCTGATCGAGACCAACGCTCGAATCGTGCGTGGGGTCGCAGAGAACGTGGCTAAGCATTCGCCGGGCGCCGTGATCATCGTGGTGTCTAACCCACTTGATGAGATGACTGCCCTGACTCAGTTGGCGTCTCAGTTCCCGTACAACCGGGTCATCGGTCAAGCCGGAATGCTCGATACCGCGCGGTTTAGCTACTTCGTCGCTGATGCCCTTGCTGTTGCAGTGGGTTCAGTCCGTACCCTGACGCTTGGGTCGCACGGCGACACCATGGTCCCGGTGCCTAGTCGCTGCACCGTCGACGGCCGGCCGCTGATCGACCTCATGCCGGCCGAGAAGATCGAAGAACTCGTTGTTCGCACCCGAAACGGCGGGGCTGAGGTTGTAGCGCTGCTCAAGACCGGTTCTGCGTACTACGCGCCATCTGCGGCCGCTGCTCGGATGGCCAAGGCAGTAATCGAAGACTCTGGCGCTGTCATGCCCGTGTGTGCCTGGGTTGATGGCGAGTACGGAATCAATGGCGTGTATCTCGGTGTTGAGGCCGAACTCGGTCGCGAAGGCATTCGTCGCGTCGTCGAGACCAACCTGACCGACACCGAATTGCAGGGTCTGCGCGAGGCTGCCGCGGCAGTACGCATCAAGCAGGCCGACGTTCAAAGCCTCTAAGGAAGGTCTCGAGATGAGCAAGATCCACGTGGTGAATCCGGTCGTCGAACTAGATGGCGATGAGATGACCAGAATCATCTGGCAGTTCATCAAGGACAAGTTGATCTTGCCCTACCTCGACATCGACCTTAAGTACTACGACCTGTCGATCGAGAATCGCGACGCGACCAATGACCAGGTGACGATCGACTCTGCTCATGCGATCCAGCAGTACGGGGTTGGCGTTAAGTGCGCGACCATCACTCCAGATGAGGCTCGGGTTGAGGAATTCGGTCTCAAGAAGATGTGGAAGTCGCCCAACGGGACCGTGCGTAACATCCTCGGCGGCGTCATCTTCCGCGAGCCGATCATCATGCGAAATGTTCCACGGTTGGTGCCGGGCTGGACAAAGCCGATCGTGGTCGGTCGTCACGCCTACGGAGATCAGTACCGGGCCACTGACACTCGCATTCCTGGCGCCGGGAAGTTGACGCTTTCGTTCACCCCCGCCGACGGGTCTGAGCCAATGGAACTTGAGGTTTTCGACTTCCCCAGCAGTGGCGTGGCGATGGCGATGTACAACCTCGACGACTCGATCCGCGACTTTGCCCGCGCCTCGCTTCGCTATGGCCTCGATCGCAACTACCCGGTGTACTTGTCTACCAAGAACACAATCCTTAAGGCCTACGACGGTCGATTCAAGGACTTGTTCGCCGAAGTTTTTGAGGCCGAATTCAAGGCTGACTTTGAAGCCGCTGGCATCACGTACGAGCACCGACTCATCGACGACATGGTGGCGGCTTCCATGAAGTGGGAGGGTGGCTACGTCTGGGCTTGCAAGAACTACGACGGTGACGTGCAAAGCGACACCATCGCGCAGGGCTTCGGCTCACTCGGGCTGATGACCAGCGTTCTGATGACTCCCGATGGCAAGACCGTCGAAGCAGAAGCGGCTCATGGCACGGTCACGCGCCACTACCGCATGCACCAGCAGGGCAAGCCGACGTCGACCAACCCAATTGCGTCGATCTTCGCTTGGACTCGTGGGTTGGCTCACCGTGGCAAGCTCGACGGCACCCCTGAGGTGACGGCCTTTGCCGAGACCCTCGAACGGGTGTGTATCGAAACAGTCGAAGGTGGGGCGATGACCAAGGATCTGGCCTTGCTGATCAGCGATGCTGCACCGTGGCTGACCACCGAGGCTTTCCTCGACGCAATCGACGCGAACCTGCAACAGGCGATGGCCTGAGGGTCTATTTGGTTTGCCTGCGCCGTACGCTGGTCGGATGAGCGGCGTCCTGATCACCTTCGGAGTGATCATTTTGCTTGCCGTGTTCGGGGGGTTCTTCGCCGCTGCCGAGACTTCCTTGGTTTCGTTGCGCGAGAGCCAAGTGCGCGTGCTTGCAGAAACTCATGGACGTCGCGGCAAGCGACTTGCTGAGTTAAACCATGATCCAAATCGCTGGCTGGCAGCAGTACAGGTAGGCGTGACGATCGCCGGATTCATGTCGGCAGGGTTTGGAGCCGAGCGGATCACCCCGAAACTGACTCCGCACCTAGTGTCCTGGGGTCTGCCAAAAAGTGTGGCCTCTACCCTCGCGTTTTTGTGCACCACGCTGCTCATCGCATTCATTGTCCTGGTCCTTGGCGAGTTGGCTCCGAAGCGCCTAGCGCTGCAGCGTTCTGCCGCTATTGCACTGGCGACCGCTGGCGTCGTCGACGGGCTAGCGCGGATCTCTAGGCCGTTCATCTGGCTACTATCGTTGGCCACCGACGTTGTGGTGCGACTGTTAGGTGGGGATCCCGCGGCCGGCAAGGGCGGGATTTCCGAGGACGAACTGCGTGGGATGGTAGCCACCCATGGCGAACTGACCGAGGATGAGCGGACCCTAATCGACGACGTCTTCGATGCTGGTGAACGCGATCTCCGCGAGATCATGGTGCCGCGAACCGAGGTAGATTTTCTGCCCGCAGACCTGCCGGTATTCAAGGCCGTCCGAACGGTGGTTGAGGGTCGGCACTCTCGGTACCCAGTGGTCCGCGATTCGGCGGATGACGTTATCGGTTTCGTACACATTCGGGATCTGCTGGATCCGGATCTGGCTGATCGTTCGATCCGGGTCGCGGAGTTGGTTCGCGAGATTGCCTTCCTTCCCAGTTCCAAGCACGTGATTCCGGCGCTTTCTGAGATGCGGCGAATCGGCGCGCACCTAGCGATCGTCGTTGATGAGTACGGCGGTACGGCGGGCATCGTCACCCTTGAAGACCTGGTCGAGGAATTAGTGGGGGAGATCCGCGATGAATACGACGAGGCTGAGGAAGAGCCGACTCGTTCCGCGGGCGGGCCCGTCGAGGTCGATGGCTTGCTGAATCTGACGGATCTAGCCAATGACGTCGGGATCGAACTCCCGGAAGGGCCTTACGAGACAGTTGCCGGCTACATCGCTAACGAACTTGGGCGACTGGCCGACATCGGCGACGAGGTTGACTACCCGGACGGGCGCCTAGTGGTAATCGAACTCGACGGTCGCCGCATCGATCGAGTGCGTTTTGTGCCAGCAGTCGACAAGGACTCGGAAGCCGACGCCTGAACCTGACCGACGGGCGCCTAGCGTCTTGTGCCACGATGGCGACCATGTCTGACGCGCGACCACGCATCCTGTCCGGGATCCAGCCGACCTCGGATTCGTTCCATATTGGAAACCTGCTGGGTGCAGTTCGGCATTGGGTGAGCATGCAAGACACCCATGACGCGTTCTGCTTCATTGCCGATTTGCATGCGATCACCGTCGATTTTGACCCGGCGCAGATCCGGCGACGTACCTTGTCGTCGTTCGCGCAGCTGCTCGCTGCTGGCCTGGATGCAGATCGAAGCACGATCTTTGTTCAGAGCCAGGTGCCCGAACATGCTCAACTTGCGTGGGTGCTGGGCTGTCTGACTGGCTACGGTGAAGCATCGCGGATGACGCAGTTCAAGGACAAGGCCGGACGCGAGGGCAGCGACCGAACCACGGTTGGGTTGTTCACCTACCCGGTCCTGCAGGCCGCAGACATCTTGATCTACCGGCCCGACCTTGTCCCGGTCGGTGAAGACCAACGCCAGCACCTCGAACTCACCCGTGACCTTGCGCAGCGGTTCAATCAGAAGTTCGGCGACACACTGGTTGTACCAAAACCGCACATCATGAAGGCCGATGCCAAGATCCTTGATTTGCAGGACCCAACGGCGAAGATGAGCAAGTCCTCGCCGGCTGGCTGTCTGTTCCTGCTCGATCCGCCTAAGGTCATCGAGAAGAAGATCAAGACCGCGGTAACCGATAGCGAGAATCAGATTCGATTTGATCCCGAGCGTCAGGCTGGAGTCGCAAACCTGCTGTCGCTGTTGTCGGCGCTGACTGGCGATTCCGTCGAGTCACTGGTCGCGGGGTACGACGGCAAACTCTACGGCGCCTTGAAGGCCGATGCGGTCGCGGCTGTGTTGGCGGTGGCCGAGCCCTTTCAGAGTCGCGCCAATGAACTTCTAGCGGACCCGGCTGAACTAGAGCGGCTAATGGCGCATGGCGCTGCTAAGGCGGAAGCGGTTACCCGGGGAGTGCTTGCAGACGTCTACGCTGCCGTCGGGTTTGTACCGCGCGGCTAGTCCAGTACTAGGTCGACGCGTTGGCTGTCGGCGTGATCCAGACGAAAGCCGCATTTCTCAAGCACTCGGATGGATCCGAGGTTTGTGACCGCGGCATTGCCGTGCAGTGGCCGAAGCAGTTCGATAGCCAAGAACGCTCTGAGTGCAGCCGTGGCAATTCCATTGCCCCACTGCGGGCGATCAAGCCAATATCCGACCTCGCGATGCCCATCGAGGTCGAAAGCCACGACGTTGCCCACCAGAACGTCGTCGGCCACGATTGCCCGGCATTTCACCCCAGGGTCGACCAGGATTCGGTGCCAGTGAGCGAAGAACTCGGTCTGCACCCGGGCAGGGAAACCAGCAATCGCGCACGCGACCGGGTCGCTTTGATGGGCGTAGAAAGAAGGCAAGTCGGATTCGAGGACTGGCCGCAATTCAACGTCCATGCAGTTCCTTGGGGCTACGACTTTGCGTTGTCCGGCTTGCGGAACAGCGACCAGATGGCGAAGAAGGGGTCGTACTTAACGTCGGCAACGCGCTCTTTCAGCGGGATCAGCGCGTTATCGGTGATGTGGATGTGCTCTGGGCACACTTCACTGCAGCACTTGGTGATGTTGCAGTAACCCAGACCATGCTCTTCCTGGGCCATTTTCTTTCGGTCCAGCGTGTCCAGTGGGTGCATGTCCAACTCGGCGATCCGCATCAGGAATCGAGGTCCGGAGAAGTTCTCCTTATTCTCTTCGTGATCGCGGATTACGTGGCAAGTGTTGTTGCACAAGAAGCATTCGATGCACTTACGGAATTCCTGGCTGCGCTCCACATCAACTTGCTGCATACGGTAGTCGCCAGGTGCTAGATCCTTTGGCGGCGCGAACGAGGGAACCTTGCGGGCCTTCTCGTAGTTGTAGGAAACATCGGTTACCAGATCCCGAATCACCGGGAAGGCGCGCATCGGCGTGATGGTAATGACTTCGTCTTCAGCGAAGTTATTCATCTGGCACATGCACATCAAGCGCGGTCGACCGTTGACCTCCGCGCTGCATGATCCACATTTGCCCGCCTTGCAGTTCCAGCGAACGGCTAGGTCCGGGGTCTGCGTGGCCTGCAGGCGATGGATGACATCCAATACGACTTCGCCTTCGTTGACCTCGACCGTGTAGTCCTTCAGGTCACCACCGGACGCGTCACCCCGCCACACGCGGAGCTTGGCATTGTGACCCATCAGGAGTCCCCCTTGGTCGAAGCCTGCACCGGCAGGTCGGCGAGTTCCGCCTCGGTCATGTACTTGGACAGTTCGTACCGGTCGAACAAGGCCAACAGGTCGGGCCGCATCGGCGAGAGTGCTTGTTTGTTCACTGCCACGCCTTCGCCGTCAATCGAGCAGATTAGGTTTACCTGACGCCATTCGGGATTCATGCCCGGATGGTCGTCGCGGGTGTGACCGCCGCGGCTTTCTTGGCGGATTAGGGCGGCCCGTGCGATGCATTCGGACACCGTGATCATGTTGTTCAGGTCAAGGGCTAGGTGCCAGCCAGGATTGAACTGGCGGTGGCCTTCGACGGAGACTGCCTTGGAGCGCTCCTTGAGCACCTCGAGTTTGGCCAGTGCAGCCTCGAGTTCGTCCTCGCGACGGATGATGCCAACGAGGTCGTTCATGGACTGCTGGAGTTCAGTGTGCAAGGTGTACGGATTCTCGCCACCCTCGGCGCGGAATGGTGCCAGGGCCTGGGCTGATGCAACCTCGATCTCTGCCTCGGTGACGACGGGACGCGTCGCACCGGTAGCTCCGACGTACTCCGCGGCCCCGGCCCCGGCCCGACGGCCGAAGACCAACAAATCCGAAAGCGAGTTTCCGCCGAGCCGGTTGGACCCGTGCATGCCGCCGGAAGCTTCACCGGCCGCGAACAGACCGGGCACCTTGGCCGCACCGGTATCGGGCTCAACTTCGACGCCACCCATGACGTAGTGGCAAGTCGGACCTACTTCCATCGGCTGCGCCGTGATGTCGACGTCGGCCAACTCCTTGAACTGGTGATACATCGAAGGCAGCCGCTTCATGATTTCAGCCTTCGGCAATCGCGACGACACGTCGAGGAACACACCGCCGTGCGGTGATCCGCGCCCGGCCTTTACCTCGGAGTTAATGGCTCGCGCAACCTCGTCGCGTGGAAGCAGCTCGGGTGGGCGCTTGTTGTTCTCGGGGTCGGTGTACCAACGGTCCGCCTCGGCTTCCGTGTCGGCGTACTGGCCGCGGAAGACCTCTGGAACGTAGTTGAACATGAAGCGCTTGCCTTCGGAGTTTGTAAGGACTCCACCATCCCCACGCACCGATTCGGTGACGAGGATTCCCTTGACGCTGGGCGGCCACACCATGCCGGTCGGGTGGAACTGAACGAACTCCATATTGACCAAGGTCGCACCTGCACGCATCGCCAAGGCGTGCCCGTCGCCGGTGTACTCCCAACTGTTGCTGGTTACCTTGAAAGACTTTCCGATTCCGCCGGTGGCGATGATTACGGCGGGAGCGTCAAACACGACGAAGCGACCGCTCTCGCGCCAGTAGCCGAATGCCCCGGAGATCCTCTCCCCGTCCATCGTCAACTTGGTGATCGTCAACTCAGCGAAGACCTTCAGACGCGACTCCGCATCCCCGTTTTCGCGCTCGTCTTCCTGCTGTAAGGAGACAATCTTCTGCTGCAAGGTGCGAATTAGTTCAAGCCCGGTCCGGTCGCCGACGTGAGCAAGTCGTGGGTACTCGTGGCCACCGAAGTTGCGCTGGCTGATGCGGCCATCTTTCGTGCGGTCGAACAATGCCCCGTAGGTTTCCAACTCCCAGACCCGCTGCGGTGCCTCCATGGCGTGCAACTCAGCCATCCGCCAAGAGTTCATGAACTTCCCGCCGCGCATCGTGTCGCGGAAGTGGACCTGCCAGTTGTCCTTGGAGTTGACGTTGCCCATTGCCGCGGCGATGCCGCCTTCGGCCATCACAGTGTGGGCCTTGCCGAACAGCGACTTGCAGATGATGGCGGTCCTCATCCCTTGCGAGCGCGCCTCGATCGCTGCTCGCAGCCCAGCACCGCCAGCGCCGATGACGATCACGTCGTATGAGTGGCGCTCAACCTCGGCCATTTGTTCCCTCGGAGTTTCGTTTTACCGCTTGTGGTGGATGGACGCAGTCAACTGGTCGAACTAGAAGAACTTCAGATCGGTGAGGTGCCCGCTGGCTAGTAGATAGACATAGAAGTCGGCGAACGCGACACCGCCCAAGGAAATCCAGGCGAACTTCATGTGGTGGTGGTTCCACTTCGAGACCAGCGTCCAAGCCTTGTAGCGAACGGGGTGCTTTGAGAAGTGATTCAGGCGCCCCGCCAACGCATGCCGGCAGGTGTGGCACGACAGGCTGTACATCCACAACATGCTCGCGTTGAAGATCAGCACAAGAGTCCCGAACCCCATGTGTCCCCACTGGCCCTGAGCGTTGCGGAAGCCCAAGATCGCGTCCCAGGTCAGGATCACATTCAGACCCAAGCCGGCTAGGAAGAACCACCGGTGGGCGTTGTTGAGGATCAGCGGGAATTGGCGCTCACCGGTGTACTTCTTGTGCGGCTCGGCTACTCCGCATGCAGGCGGGGAAAGCCAGAAGGACCGGAAGTACGCCTTGCGGTAGTAGTAGCAGGTCATCCGGAAGCCCAGCGGGAAGATCAGGATCAACAGTGATGGTGACAACGTCCACCAAGCGCCGATTGGCGTGAAGTCCGAGGATCCGGGCACACACTTGACCGACAAGCAAGGAGAGTAGAACGGGGAGATGTAAGGCGAGTGGTAGTAGTACTTCCCCGCGAAGGCCCGCCACGTCGCGAAGACGATGAACGACATCAGGAAGAAGAACGTGACTAGCGGTTGGATCCACCAGCGGTCCTTGCGCAGCGTTCGTGCGTCGATCGACGCACGGCCAGGAGCCTGGATGCCTGAATTCATTCGTACCGACTTTCATCAGCGGTTTACGGCGGTCGGCGGGCCAACCTGCTCCGATCGTATTCTGCCGAGCGCGGGGGCGAAACCGAAGGTGGCGAGTGTCACACCGCTGATAGGCAGGCGGGGGCTGGGTGATCCGATGACTACGGCTGACTAGCCTTGGAGCAACTGCAGCACACGGAGGACCTATGGCGACGACCGAATCCGGGTTGCCGTTCGAGGCTAAGTACGGCCCAGAAGCGCTTCTGGGCTGGGATGCGGCTACGCAACTTGGCGAGCCAGGCGAGTACCCCTACACCAGAGGGGTCTACCCGAGCATGTACACCGGCCGGCCCTGGACCATGCGCCAATACGCTGGCTTCGGAACCGCGGCCGAATCTAATCGGCGCTACCACCACCTGATCGAGGCGGGAACGACCGGCCTGTCGGTGGCCTTCGACCTCCCTACCCAAATGGGTTACGACTCTGACCATCCCTTGGCTGCCGGCGAAGTTGGCAAAGTAGGCGTTGCGATCGACTCGATCGACGACATGCGGATCCTGTTCGACGGACTGCCGCTCGATCAGGTGTCGACGTCTATGACGATTAATGCGCCGGCAGCGGTTCTACTGCTGCTGTACCAACTTGTGGCGGAAGAACGGGGCGTCCCAGGCGCCCAACTAAACGGGACGATCCAGAACGACGTGCTCAAGGAGTACATCGCTCGCGGCACCTACATCTTCCCGCCGACGCCGTCGCTGCGTCTGACCACAGACATCTTTAGTTACTGCCAGTCCGAGTTGCCGCGCTGGAACACAATCTCAATCTCGGGCTACCACATGGCCGAGGCTGGTGCCAATCCGGCGCAGGAGATCGCGTTCACGCTGGCGAACGGCATCGAGTACGTCCGGGCGGCAGTCGCGTCAGGCCAATCGGTCGACGAGTTTGCGCCCCGATTGGCCTTCTTCTTTGTTTCCCGAACGACCCTCCTCGAGGAAGTTGCCAAGTTCCGGGCGGCTCGACGAATCTGGGCTCGAGTGATGCGCGACGAGTTCGGTGCGCGCGACCCGAAGTCGCAGATGTTGCGTTTCCATACCCAGACGGCCGGGGTTCAACTGACCGCTCAGCAGCCAGAGGTCAACCTTGTGCGGGTGGCTATTCAAGGGTTGGCGGCAGTGCTCGGAGGCACCCAGTCGCTACACACGAACTCATTCGACGAGGCGATCGCCCTGCCCACTGAGAAGGCAGCTCGGTTGGCACTTCGTACTCAACAGGTGCTCGCATACGAGACCGATGTCACTAAGACGGTTGATCCCTTTGCAGGCTCCTATGTCGTTGAGTCGCTGACCGACGAAGTGGAGGCGGCCGCCGTGCGCCTGATGAAGCAGGTGGCCGACTTCGGCGGTGCCGTGGCGGCTATCGAGCAAGGGTTCCAGAAGTCCGAAATCGAGGACTCCGCCTATCAGGTGGCCCGTGAGATCGACTCGGGCGACCGGGTTGTAGTAGGCGTCAATAGGTTCGTCTTGAATGAGCCGGAGCCGTACGAGCCGCTGCGGGTCGACCCAAGCATCGGCGCGACTCAGGCAGAGCGGCTCAGGCAGCTACGGGCCGAGCGAGATCAGAGCGCCGTGGACAGTGCTTTGGCGCAAATGCAGCGGTGCGCGGCAGGTACGCAGAACGTGCTGCCCCCAATGCGCGAGGCACTACGAGCCCGCGCGACCGTGGGTGAGGTTTGTGACGCATTACGTGCGGTATGGGGCAAGTACGTGCCCGCCGAAACACTGTGACTGGTGGGGCCAAACGGGTCCGAACCGTTACCGGGCCGAGGATAGAACTGCCACTCAGGGGGACTAGGGTCTGTGAGGTTGCGCCGTCGGCGCTACGGAAGGAGAACCTGTGCACAGGGCATTGAAAATGGCCGCCGTCATGGCGGCAGGCGCGCTCGCGCTAGCTGGCTGCAGTTCAAGCAGCACCCCCTCGCCGTCGACCTCAGCGTCAGCGTCGAGTTCACCGAGCAGCGCCATCAAGGTTGGCATGGCCTACGACATCGGCGGCCGTGGTGACAAGTCGTTCAACGACATGGCAGCCGCGGGTCTCGACAAGGCAGCCCAACAGTTCGGCATTCAGACCAAGGAACTTCAGGCCGTCGCCGGCGAGACCGACCAGCAGAAGGCTGCTCGACTCGACCTGCTTGCGTCCAATGGTTACAACCCCGTCATTGCAGTTGGCTTCGCGTACGCGGGCGCTGTGAAGACTGAGGCTGCCAAGTTCCCAGCCGTGAACTTCGCGATCATCGACGACTCAAGCAATGCGGCACCTAACGTCGCAAACTTGATCTTCTCGGCCAATGAGTCCTCCTACCTCATGGGAGTTCTGGCCGCAACGGCCACCAAGACCGGAACGGTTGGCTTCATTGGTGGGGTAAACGTCCCACTGCTGCAGTCCTTCCAGGCTGGTTTCGATCAGGGCGTCAAGGACACCAAGCCAAGCGTCAAGGTCATCGACAAGTACCTGACGCAGCCCCCGGACTTCGGCGGCTTCAATGACCCGGCCAAGGGCAAGATCACGGCGCAGGGCATGTTCGACGCTGGAGCAGACATCGTTTACGCGGCCGCAGGTGGTTCTGGTGGCGGTGTCTTCACCGCAGCCAAGGCCGCTGGCAAGTTGGCCATCGGTGTTGACAGCGACCAGTACCTGTCGGCCGACCCGGCCGTGCAGTCAGTCATCTTGTCCTCGGCCCTGAAGCGTGTCGACACGGCCGTGTTCAACATGATTCAGTCGTCGGTAAACGGCACGCCGCTGGTTGGTGTGACGCTCTTCGACCTGAAGAACAATGGCGTTGGTGCGGCTGAGTCGAACGCGGCGTACGCGCCGTACAAGTCGGCAGTGGATGCAGCAGCTCAGAACATCATCGCCGGCACGATTACGGTGAAGAACGCACTCTGATCCAAGTTTCTGACTGAAGACAGTTGGGGTCCGGCCTTTGACGCACTAGCGTCAGGGGCCGGGCCCTAAACTTTGGGCCGCGGAGCCAAAAGGAGGCCGGGAGCACTATGGATTCAGCCAAGGCCTCGGCCGTGGAATTGCGTGGCATAACTAAGACCTTCCCCGGTGTGGTCGCCAATCGGGACGTTCAGATCCTGGTTCGGCCAGCCACAGTCCACGCAATCGTGGGTGAGAATGGGGCGGGCAAGTCGACCCTGATGAAGATCCTCTACGGCATGCAGGAACCCGACGAGGGCACCATCAGCATTGAGGGCACGCCAGCCACGCTTCGTTCGCCCGCCGACGCGATTGCTCGCGGCATCGGCATGGTTCATCAGCACTTCCAGTTAGCTGACAACTTCACCGTAATTGAGAACATCATCCTTGGCAGTGAGCCGACCAAGGGCGGGCGGATCGACTTTGCTGAAGCCAGAGCGCGGATCTCCGACCTGGGTCAGCGCTACGGTTTGGATGTCGATCCGGATGCGCGGGTTGAGGATCTCGGAGTCGGTGACCGGCAGCGGGTGGAGATTCTCAAAGTGCTCTACCGTGGTGCACGCATCTTGATTCTGGATGAGCCAACGGCGGTACTTGTGCCGCATGAAGTCGATGAGTTGTTTTCGGCACTGCGCGAACTTAAGGCGCAAGGATTGACTGTCTTGTTCATATCGCACAAGCTTGACGAAGTCCTCAGTGTCGCCGACGACATCACCGTGATGCGGCAGGGCACGACTGTGGCTTCAGTGGTGCCGCATGAAGTGACTGCTCGGCAACTTGCCGAACTCATGGTCGGGTCAGAACTGCCCTCGCCTCAGACTTCTGAATCAACTGTCACCGACATTGAGGTCCTTAAGGTCACTGACCTGACATTGACTGGCGCCGATGGTCGTCAGCTCCTGGCGAGTGTTTCATTTGTGATTCACCGCGGCGAGGTTCTTGGCATTGCCGGAGTCGAGGGCAACGGCCAAGCTGAACTTGTTGAGACGATCATGGGCATGCGGACACCCAGCGGCGGGCGAATCCTGCTCAATGCCGAAGACATCACGCCCTGGTCTACGCGACGTCGGCGCGAAGCCGGGGTCGGATTCATTCCTGAGGATCGCATCCGACAAGGCCTGCTGCTCGAAGCGCCGATCTGGGAAAACCGGATGCTCGGTCACCAGACAGAAGAGCCGAATGTCAAGGGCTTCCGCATCGATCGTGCTGGGGCCCGTGCCGACACTGAGCGCATCGTTCGCGAGTACGACGTCCGGACACCTGGTATCGACGTTATGGCCTCGGCGTTGTCGGGCGGAAACCAGCAGAAACTGATCGTGGGTCGCGAGATGAGTGGTGAGCCGGTGCTACTCATCGCGGCGCATCCTACGCGCGGCGTCGATGTCGGGGCTCAAGCCGCAATCTGGGATCAACTGCGAGTTGCCCGAGCGAAGGGCTTGGCGGTGCTCCTGATCTCGGCGGATCTCGACGAACTCATTGGGCTTTCTGATTCGCTGCAGGTCCTGTTGCGCGGACAATTGATTGCCACTGCTGATCCTGCCACGGTCACCCCGGAGCAGTTGGGATCGGCGATGACAGGCGTCAAGGTGGCCTCGTGAAGAAGTTCTTTATCAGTCTGACCGCGCCGGCCTTGGCATTTGCCTTTGCTATCGCTGTTACTTGGATTCTTCTTATCGCAACGGGGCACAATCCGGTGTCGACGTTCAAGTCGATGGGAAGCTACGGAATCAAGCCGGACAGCCTTACCCTGACGGTGAACCTGGCGGTCACCTACTACTTGTCGGCTATTGCGGTAGCTATCGGGTTCCGGATGAACCTTTTCAATATTGGCGTTGATGGCCAGTACCGACTTGCCGCTTTGGTGGCGGCCGCAGTCGGTGGAGTACTGCACCTACCGCCGGTGATAGACGTGGCACTAATTATCTTGACCGCGGTCGTGGTTGGAGCTATTTGGGGAAGCATCGCTGCGGTCCTCAAGACGCGTCGTGGGGTCAGCGAAGTTATTTCGACAATCATGCTCAACTACATCGCCACCGGAGTTATTGCATTCCTGCTCACTCCGTCGCTACTTGCAGTTGCGGTGGCGGGCAGCAGCAACATTGGCACTCGTCCGATACCGGCGAATGGCCAGGTGCCTGGATTCAAACTGCTTGCAGGTGCTTCCGAACAGGTATACGGAATGATCGGGCTCGCCGTCATTGTTGGTTTCGGCTATTGGTATCTCTTGAACCGAACCCGCTTCGGATTCGACCTGCGCGCCTCCGGCTTGTCTGCGACGGCTGCAGTTGCGAGCGGGGTGGACGCGAAGAAGATGGTGTTTCGCACGATGATGCTCTCGGGGGCCGTGGCCGGTCTGGTTGGGATCCCGACCTTGCTTGGCATCTCATACAGTTATTCATTGGACTTTCCGACTGGCTTGGGATTCACGGGAGTAGCGATTGCATTGCTCGGGCGTAATAGTCCGATTGGCGTGGCTTTCGGTGCTTTGCTTTGGGCGTTCCTGGACAGTTCTCGCCAGATCCTTGATTTGACTGGTGTCTCGAAGGAGATCGTCACGGTCATGCAGGGCGTCGCGGTACTCGCCGTTGTCGTTGCGTACGAAGTTGTGCGCCGCTATCGCGTGGTTCAACAGCAGCGTGAGGTGGGCAAGCACTTGGGCAGCGAGCATGCTCCGGTTGAAGCCGCGGTGCAGTCATGACGTTGCCGACCTTGCCGACACCGGGTGCACTGCTGTCGCCTTTGGCACTGCAGCAACGCAAGAACGCCTTCACTGGCTGGCGCTTGGTTGCGTTGCTCGTTGGTGTGCTGGGCCTGATTTCGATTATTCGGATGACTACCGGAGCGACTGATCTGGATTCCTCGGGAACCATGTCGGCGGCCATTGGCCTGGCAATCCCGATCGGACTAGCCGGATTGGGCGGACTATGGTCCGAACGTTCCGGAGTGGTCAACATCGGCCTCGAAGGGATGATGATCCTTGGAACTTGGGGCGCGGGTTGGGGCGGCACCGTTTACGGCCCCTGGCAGGGTCTGCTGATCGGTATCGTCCTCGGTGGTCTCGGCGGCCTAGTGCACGCCATCGGGACTGTCACTTTCGCTGTTGATCAGATCGTGTCGGGTGTTGCATTGAATCTGCTCGGCCTTGGAGCTACCCAGTACCTTTCGGCCGTTGCATTCAAGGGACAGACAACGCAGTCACCCCAAATTCCGGCCCTTCCCACTTTCACGGTGCCCGGACTATCGTCATGGCTCGGTACCATTGAGCACCACCACTGGTTCTTTGTCTCAGATTTGGCCGGTCCAATTCGCGCCATCACGTATCAAGTGCCCTATGTGTCTGTGCTTGCGGTGCTTCTCCTGCCGATCACCTGGTTTGTGTTATGGCGTACGGCTTTCGGGCTTCGGTTGCGATCGTGTGGTGAGGCTCCATATGCGGCCGAATCTCTTGGGGTCAACGTGCGACGCTACAAGTACATCGCCGTGGTCATTTCAGGTGCACTTGCTGGATTTGGTGGCGCATTCCTTGCAACTGTTGAAGCCGGCATCTATCGCGAAGGCCAAACGGCCGGCCAGGGCTTCATCGGCTTGGCCGCAATGATCTTCGGGAACTGGCGACCAATGGGGCTGGCCGCTGGTGCGACACTATTCGGCTACACGAACGCGATGCAGTTGCGTAGCAGTGAGGCTGTACATGCCCTGCTCATAGTTCTGGCGTTACTGCTCGTGGTGTTCGCCGTTCGGTCGTTTATTCGCAAACAGCGCGGACAAGGCATAGCTTCCTTGGTGATAGGAATTGCACTTGGCGTCTGGTTCTTCACGACCAAGGATCTACCGTCGCAGGTTCCCTACATGACTCCCTATTTGGCAACCTTGCTGGTGTTGTCGTTGGCCAGCCAGCGGTTGCGAATGCCGGCTGCCGATGGCTTGCCCTACCGAAAAGGCCAAGGCAAGTGATGGCCGAAGTTGACTGGGATGCACTGCGCGAGGCAGCAAAGCAGATCATGACGCGTGCTTACGTGCCGTATTCCAACTTCAAGGTTGGCGCTGCGGCCCTTGTGGATGACGGCCGAATCATCGTGGGTTGCAATGTTGAGAACGCGTCATACGGTGTCGGGCTTTGCGCGGAGTGCGGTTTGGTGTCTGCTTTGCACGCCAGCGGAGGAGGCCGACTTGTCGCTTTCGCCTGTGTCGATGCACACGGAAATGTCCTGATGCCCTGCGGACGCTGTCGACAGTTGTTATATGAACAAGGTGGCCCCGACTTGCTACTTGATTCGACCACTGGCATCCGCCCGCTGCGCGAACTCCTGCCTGACGCTTTCGGGCCCGATGATCTCGTGTCGCGGGCCATTCAGTGAGCGAGGCTTTTGCGACCGTTGATGTGATCTCAGCTAAACGAGATCGAAATGAACTTTCAAACGCCCAGATCGATTGGGTGGTGGATGCCTATACCCGAGGTGTTGTCGCCGAGGAGCAGATGTCCGCACTCGCGATGGCCATCCTGCTTAATGGCATGAACCGTCGCGAGATAAGCCGCTGGACCGATGCCATGATTCGCAGCGGTGAACGTCTGGACTTCTCGCGCCTAACGAGACCGACTGTAGACAAGCACAGCACCGGAGGTGTTGGAGACAAGATTACCTTGCCGCTGGCACCTTTGGTTGCCGCTTGCGGCGCGGCTGTACCGCAACTTTCGGGGCGCGGGTTGGGCCACACCGGTGGCACGTTGGACAAACTGGAGTCAATACCCGGCTGGCGCGCGGCGTTGAGCAACGAAGAGATGTTCAAAGTGTTGGCTGACGTTGGCGCAGTGATTTGTGCAGCGGGATCCGGTCTAGCCCCCGCCGATCGACGTCTCTACGCGCTGCGCGACGTAACTGCCACCGTCGAAGCTATTCCGTTGATTGCGTCCAGCATCATGAGCAAGAAAATCGCCGAGGGAACCGGCGCACTGGTCCTTGACGTGAAGGTCGGCTCTGGGGCTTTCATGAAGGACCTAGATAAGGCACGGGAACTGGCCACGACGATGGTCGCGCTGGGGGTAGATGCTGGTGTACGCACCAGGGCGGTGCTTACCGCGATGGATCAGCCGCTCGGGCGAACTGCCGGCAACGCGCTAGAGGTGCGCGAATCGCTGGAAGTCCTAGCCGGAGGCGGACCTGCCGACGTCGTTGAACTAACTTTGGTCTTAGCCCGGGAGATGCTCGAGTTGGCCGGACTGTCAGGTATCGATCCGGCCGATGCGCTCGCTGATGGTCGGGCGATGGGCGTTTGGCGCCGAATGATCGCTGCCCAGGGCGGTGATCCCGATGCAGCGCTTCCGGTTGCGCGCCACAACGAAGTTGTGCGGGCAGAGCACGCTGGCGTCGTAACCAATGTGGCTGCCATGCCGATCGGCGTTGCGGCTTGGCGGCTCGGTGCCGGACGGGCCCGCAAGGAAGAAGCGGTAAGCGCTGGCGCTGGCGTTGAGATCTTGGTTGGGGTGGGCGACGTCGTGCAGCCAGGCGACCCGCTGCTGCGATTGCACGCCGATGATGAAACCCGCTTCGAAAGTGCGCTACAGGAAGCCATTGGCGCGGTATCGATTGGCGATGCAAGCCGAGTAGCAGTTGGCCCCCTGGTGCTAGACCGAATCGGAGCCTGAAATGCCGCTGCTGATCACCGAACCAAACCGGATTCCCGTACCTGGCGGAAAGTCCATCGACGAGTACGTGGGTCGAGTTCGAACGAACAGCAGCGCGGTGTCGGTGGCGCGCATGGTTGCCCCCGCAGGTTGGAGCGAACCGGCGCAGACGCCCGAATTTGACGAGATCACGCTAGTGCTGTCTGGAACCGTGCAAGTCGAATGTGATGGGGCCACGATCCTCGTGGGCGCCGGACAGGCATTGATTACATACGCCGGTGAAAGGGTCCGTTTTACCGCTGCCGAAACGGCAGAGTACGTGGCCATCTGTCTGCCAGCATTCGGGCCAGACCTGGCCCATCGCGATCCTGAGTAGGACCGCACATCGGACTAACCGCGAAGTCGCACCGACAGGCATGTGACGCAACCCTCGAGTTTTTCGAACTCGCTGATATCGACGACGACTGGCTCGTACCCAAGGTCGGCAAGTCGTTGCGCCGAGCGGCCCGCACTTGCGGCAACGAGTAAGCGGGTGTCGTCAAGCACAACCACGTGAGCACCAGACTCTTCGGGCATGCTGATGAAGTGCGGGAAGAACCCCGCGTCATCTAGCAATGGTTCGTACCCGATGAGGCACCCATCCGGCAAGGCGGTTATGGCCGACTTCAGATGCAATGCCTTGGTCATGGGTACCGCGATCACACTTATCCCCAGGGGGGCCACCAGTTGTCTCAGGGCTGCGACCCCTTCGGCGTTAGTGCGCCCGCCGCGTCCGACGTACCAAGTAGTGCCAACCTTCAGAACGTCGCCCCCATCGAGTGTTGCAGGAGTTTCGATCCGAGCGATTCGATAGCCGAGATTTGCGATTGATCTGGCCGCTTCGATAGTTTCGGCTCGCCGCTGTGCAGCCCCCGGGCGCGTGATGATTGCAAACTCATCAACGACCACCATCGTGTCCTCGATGAACACGGCGTCAGGACAGTCGTCGGCAGCCGGTACCTCAACAGTCGTCCATCCGGTGGCATTTAGGGCGGCAACATAGGCCTGCCATTGCGAGGCCGCCAAGGTGGGATCCACTGGCTGCCGTGAGATATGCGTCACGAGGCCGTCGGACAGCAGCGGCCCCGGACGGCGAACCAGTGCTCGCTGCACAGGAGCTCCGTCCACTCGTAGGAAGTTTGGCTTTATGTTAGGGGTTCTCGAGTGAGCCTGCTTAGGTTGCCCAGCCCCGGTATGTTGGGGCGATGACCACGACCTCACCAGCTTCTGCGCCGCTTTCGGAGGCAGTCGTTCGTTCAGCTCCGAAGGTCTTGCTGCATGACCATCTCGACGGGGGCCTGCGGCCGGAAACAATCGTTGAGATTGCAGCCGAACGGGGTTATAGCCGGCTGCCGACGTCAGATGCCGATTCGCTGGGCGCTTGGTTCAGGGCGGCGGCTGATTCTGGCTCGCTCGAGCGATATCTGACGACGTTTGCGCACACAGTTGCCGTCATGCAGACAGTTGATGATTTGTATCGGGTCGCGTTTGAATGTGCGCAGGACCTAGCGGCTGACGGCGTTGTGTATGCCGAGATTCGGTTTGCTCCCGAGTTGCACACTGAACAGGGGCTGGCTCTGCCTGCGATCGTCGAAGCCGTGCTTGCCGGCTTTGCAGCAGGTTCCGCCGCCGCCCAGAAGGCCGGGTCGTCGATCGTCGTGCGAACTTTGCTGACGGCGATGCGCCACGCAGCGAGGTCACGGGAAATTGCTGAACTAGCTGTCACTTACCGCGACCGTGGCGTGGTGGGTTTCGATATTGCTGGCGCCGAGGCCGGGTTCCCCCCAACTCGCCACCTGGATGCTTTTGAGTATCTGCGTCGAGAGAACATGCATTTCACCATTCATGCTGGTGAAGGCTTTGGGCTGCCGTCCATTTGGGAGGCGTTGCAATGGTGTGGCGCCGATCGGCTCGGGCATGGGGTCCGCATCATTGACGACATCGAAGTCGATGGTGATCAGGTTCGGCTAGGTCGGCTGGCCTCATATGTACGCGACAAGCGAATTCCGCTCGAGATGTGCCCGACATCGAACATTCAAACGGGTGCTGCTCCCAGCATTGCCCAACACCCCATCGGGCTGCTTACCCGACTGCGCTTCCGCGTCACGGTAAATACCGACAACCGGTTGATGTCGGGCACTTCGATGACCAAGGAGTTTGTGCAGTTATCGGAGGCGTTCGGTTACGGCCTGACCGATATGCAGTGGTTCGCAGTGAACTCAATGAAGAGCGCATTCCTGCCTTTTGACGAGCGACTCGAACTAATCAATGGTCTGATCAAGCCGACGTACGCCCGATTGACCGCCCCACACTGATTCTTGCTTTCACAGGATTCGGACGAACGACTGCTCGGTTCCGACTTCAGCGAAGCCACGTTTGGCATACCAGTCCCGTGGCCAATCGGCCGCTAATGCAGTCAGCACTACGGTTTCGATTTCATGGAGCATTGCTAGCCGAATACATTCGGCCAACAATGCGTCGCCAAGCCCGTGGGACTGACTGCCCGGGCTGACGGCAACAGCATCTACTTCAGCCACCTTGCCGCGAATCACAAAATCACAGGCGGCCACCACCGTTGTCGACGAATCGCGAATACCGAGTCGGTGGACAGTTCCCGCGAGATCTAGTCGGCAGCGACGAGCGACTAAGTCCGCGACAGTCTCACTCGGCATACCCGGACGCTCAACTGCCCAAGTGGCTGTTGAAAAGTCGGCAGACTCTGGTTCGGACAGCGCCTCGACTTGGATGCCTCTTGATTGCGGCCGTAGGTCGGTCGGCGCGGCGGCCATGAGCACGAAGTCGGTGCGGTCGTAACCCGCGGCATGCAAGGCAAGGACTGAAGTCACGGGAATGTCGGCAAAGGTGGTGATCGCACGGTGGCGAATCTGGGTCTCAGCGAACAGAGAGTCGACCTTCGCTTCGAGATCGGCATCGGTCCATTCGTGGGCGATCAGTTGATTGCCGTCATGTGAAACGGCAAACTCCGGGTCGAATACTGCAAACCATTTCGATTCGCTGACCAGGCGTGAAGCGCGCAGTCGGTAGGTGTTCAAATACCAATCGACGGCAACCTCGTGCAGGTCGACGTTAGCCACCGATTGGATGCCAAACAGTCTTGATCTCAACCCATTGCGACAGTC
>Ga0194061_1000685_pt1 | contig 20473 bp, 16 predicted proteins | sample SepL2221m_MetaG_FD_163423 | JGI IMG/M metagenome (GOLD analysis project Ga0194061, IMG submission 163423) | Anoxic zone freshwater microbial communities from boreal shield lake in IISD Experimental Lakes Area, Ontario, Canada - Sep2016-L224-21m | ecosystem: Environmental > Aquatic > Freshwater >... | reverse complement strand
AACACCGAAATCGTCAGCGAAAACTGGATGCCCGAAAAGACTCCGTTGACCATCGGTGTCACGGCCGGAGCCAGTACTCCAAACAACAAAATCGGCGACACCATTCTCCGCCTCTTCGATCTCTGGGGCGAAGACACCACCGATTTGATCGCTGAAATCGAACGGCTCGTACCCGTCGCCGAATTGGCCACGACCATCGACCCGCACGAACACGACGAACACTAACCATTTGTCATTTGTGATTTGTCATTTGTCATTTGAACGGCTTCTAGCGCAACGATGCTGTTGCAGTTCAATGACAAATGACAAATGACAAATCACAAATGACAACTAAGCCGTTCCCCCCTCTTCACCGGTAATCAAAACAATGGCCGGATCACTCGACCCTCTCGTCACCGAAGCATTGCGTTCGTGGATGATCCAACTCGAAGCCGGGATTCCGTCGTCCGAAGCGCTGGAATTATGCGCGAGTCTCGTCAAGGGCCCGGACAAACGCTGCTTTCTCCAAGCCTCTGAACGCACCGCAAACGGTGACGGGATCGTCGCCGTTTTGGACGCGCTCGCACCCGTGTTGTCTCACGCCGAACGCGCGATTATCGCAGCCGGATGGTCCGCCGGTCGCGTTGAGAAAACGATCCTGTCACTTGTCCAACAGCGCGAAACGTGGCGCAACGCCCAGCGCCGGATCATGGGCAAGCTCGTCATGCCGGCTGGCACACTTCTGCTTGCCTCCTTTATCGCGCCTCTGCCTGGACTCGTGCTCGATGGCAACGTGTTCTCTTATTTTTTAAACGTCTCTATCCCGCTCTCCATCGCCATCGGATTGGCGATTGGAGCCGTTCTGTTTTTCAGAATGCGGGCCACCGCACCCGTCATGATGTCCGATGGCACTCCCCTACCTGCAAACAATATAGACCGCGTCATGCTCGCGTTACCGCTCATCGGCGGAATGGAAAAACAACGCAGTCTCGCTGAAGTCGGCGAACTCTTGTCGCATCTGCTCAACGCCGGCCTGCCGATCGTCCAGGCGCTCACCACCACCGCGCGAGCCGTTCGCAACGGATGCTACCGAACCGAACTCGTCCGCATCTCGCGCCTCGCCGCTCAAGGCTTTCCCATGGGCCCAGCCATGTCCGAACATGGCACCTCGCTTTGGCCGGCCGACTACACCGCTGGCGTGACCGTCGGAGAAAAATCAGGTGCATTGGATGCAACGCTCGGCCGCATGGCCGCCGCCGCGCGTGACCGTTACATCCGAACCATCGAACACCTCGCTGATTGGTTGCCGCGTATCATTTACGCTGTCGTGTCCATGTTCGTCGCGTGGCAGATTCTCAAAATGGCGTTGATGTATATTGGAGCCATCGATTCTCAATTACGTGATATGGGCGCATGACACTCCGAAATTCGTGTGTTCGCCGATACACCCCACTGTAAACTATTCTCATGCTCCGAACCTTGCGCACCCTTTATCTCCTCGTCGTCACCTCGCTTCTCGCGACCGCGTTCGCACCCGCTGCGGAATCCGCCGCGCTGCCTGCGTGGCTCGTCCGTTCCGGCACGGTCCGCACCACCGATCCCGCCGTCGCCAAAAAAGGTGGCGTTATCCGCTGGCGTTCATGGAGCGCTGATGCCTTCGCCGAAGCCGAGCGATCGAAGAAACTCCTCTTCGTTTTCGTGACGTCAAACGCCTCGCACAGCGCCGCTGAAATGGAACGCGCCGTGCTCTCCGACATTGACATCGCAACCCGTCTCAACACCGATTTCGTTCCCGTGAAACTGAACCGCGAAGCGTTTCCCGAAACTGATGTTCGATTGCAACAAGCGGTCATGGCCATCAAAGGCCTGCGCGGCTGGCCGCTCACGATCTTCCTGACACCCGACGGCGAAATCGTCTTCGGCGCAACCTCACTCCCGCTTAATGACGACATCGAACTCAACAAGCCCGGCCTGCGTTCCATCGTCTCGAATCTGACCACGCGCTGGAAGGAAGACGCCGACCGCATTTCGCGCGAAGCCGGGTCGCTCAGCAAAGCGCTGAAGAAAAACACCGAGCAATACTCCCCGCGCGGCACAATTCCACCCGGCATCCTCAACACCACCGTGCTCAAATTCCAAGCGCTCATCGACCGCGAAAACGGCGGCCTGCGTTCGCCCGTCCCAGCACAATTCCCAGAACCGCGCGCACTCGAATTATGCCTCGCTCATTACGCCCGCACGTCCGATAAACAGAGTCTCGAACTCGTCGAAATCACTCTCGACCGCATGTTGCGCGGCGGCCTCTACGACCACCTCGAAGGCGGCTTCCACCACTTCTGCGTGGATCGCCAATGGCGTGTCCCGCGCTTCGAAAAAATGCCACTGCTCAACGCCGAAATCATCACCATCCTGCTACACACGTGGCAGGCCACAGGAGACGGTCGTTACCGCACCGCCGCCGAAGACTCGCTCAATTTCTGGCGCGGAGAACTCGACGCCACCGGCACATTCTTCCCAGCCAACATCGCGCCCGAAGCCCGCTCGTTTCAAGACGGCGATTTTTACACCTGGTCACTCCGCGATATCGAACTGCTCTTCACCGACGACACTGACATTCGTTTCGCCCGATCCTATTTTGGAATTGACGAATCCGGCAACCTTCCCAACACCGCGCCCGGCCAGACCGTGTTGTCCGCGTCGCGCTCCGTCGCCAGTGTGGCTCGCGAACTCGGCTTGCAACTCGACGCTGCCACCAAACGCCTCGACCGTATTCGTGACACCCTGCGCGCCGCGCGATCACTCCGCCCCCGCCCGCCTCGTGATGAAACGCCGCTCTGCGACGCCAACGCCATGCTCGCCGCCGCATTCATGGAAGGTGGACGTCTGCTCGGACGCGACGACTTGATGCGTCAGGGACTCAAAACGTTGAACGCCATTTTGAATCAACACAAAGAAGAAGGCGAAGTCCCCCGCTCTGTTCGACACATCTTGAACGACCCGACATCAGTCCCGCTCGCGATGGATGAAGCGGCCCGGGCGTGGGCGTGTTTGCATGCGTATGAAGCGACGAGCAATCCGACGTTCATGCAGCTCGCCGTCGAAGCGCTGGATCGTCTCGATTTAAACTACCGCGACTTGTTGCGCGGCGGTTACATCGAACGCAGTTTCAAAGGCCCGCTCGATTTCGCGCAAGCGTTGAATTGGCGGACGAAGAGCATTCAAGACACCAGTGAGCCTGCGACAAACGGCTTGATCGCGTCCACTTTCGTGCGCCTCTTCGCGCTCACCAGCAATCCGACGTACATGGAACGCGCGAAGACCGCGATCGAAAATTGCGCCACCGTTTTCTTGAATCCCAGCCCGTACAACTCCACGCTGACCGCCGCTGCCGACGCAACACAAAACGGAGTCCTCCGCATCAAAGTCATCGGACGAGAAGGCGATGCCGTCACCCGAGCGATGCTCTCACTGGCCCACACGCGCTATTTCCCATGGAAGACCGTCATGCGTTTTGACACGGCCGAAGCGGCAGGAGAAGTCACGATCGCGAACATCGATAAGAAATCCGCGTACGCCATCGTCGAAACCCAAACCGACAAACTCGTCGCCGAATCCCTCGAAGAACTCAACACATTCCTAGACGACCTCGGAAAACGCGCGCCCGCCAGTGTCGTCCCTATTAAATGATTTACAGGTTATTTGAATGGATGATACTTCGTACGTGGTTTGACGAATTGTCATCGGCAATATGCGATCCACTCATTAAATAACGTAGTCGGTTCTCTCTGGTTTCTGGCTGCAAATTGATCCGCGCTCTATTATAATGCGAGGGTATTTGATTTCGCCGCCCTATTAAGGAACCGTCTCTTGGACCCTCGCCTCGTCGCCCAATTTCCCGAACACTCCCGCAAACTCGTAGACGTGCTCCAAAAACGCATCGCCATTATCGATGGCGCAATGGGCACGACGATCCGCACGTACGGCATGAAAGAGGCCGACATTCGCGGCGACCGTTTCAAGGATTCGCGCGTCGATTTGTTGAACAACGGCGACCTCTTTTCACTCACTCAACCGAAAATGATCTGCGACATTCACCGCCGTTTTCTGGAAGCGGGCGCGGACATTGTTGAGACCAACACGTTCTCGGCGACAAGCATGGGCCAGAGCGAATTCTTCACGGTCGATCCCAAAGAACACGGCGGACGCAAAGACCCTGATTTTTTTCAAAAGATCGTCGAAGATCCCTTCCTGAACGACCTCGCGTGGGAGATCAATGAAACCTCCGCGCGCCAGTGCCGGGAATGGTGCGACCGTGTCGCCGCCGGTGACGGACGCCCGCGCTTCGTGGCCGGAGCCATCGGCCCGTTGACCGTCTCACTATCGAACATGTCCGACGCCGACAATCCGGCGTTTCGAGTCGTCACGTTTGATCAAGTGCGACTCGCATACCGTCACCAGATTCGCGCACTCATCGCGGGCGGTTCGGACATTCTGCTCGTCGAAACCATCTTCGATTCGCTCAACGCCAAAGCCGCGCTTGTCGCGATTCAAGAAGTCTTCGAAGAAGACAAGATTCGCCTACCCGTCATGATTTCAGCCGCTGTCGGTCGCGGTGGTGAGACAATGATTTCGGCTCAAACCATCGAAGCCTATTGGAACGCCGTCGCACATATTCAACCGCTCTCTGTCGGACTGAATTGTTCGCTTGGACCGGATTTAATGCGCCCGTTTTTGGAAGAGCTGTCGAACAAATCGCACGCCTACATTTCGAGTTACCCCAACGCCGGATTGCCCAATGCACTCGCGCCGACGGGCTTTGATTTGCATCCGTGCCACATGGCCGATTACCTCAGTGAATTCGCGCGCGCCGGATTGATCAACATCGCCGGCGGGTGCTGCGGCAACACGCCCGAACACATCGGCGCGATTGCGAAAGCGCTCGAAGGCCTGCCGCCACGCATTCCAAAAGCAGTCGAGCCGAAACTACGCTTAAGCGGCTCACAACCGTTCACACACAACGAACAGAATTTCCTGATGATCGGCGAACGCGCCAACGTCACCGGCTCGCCAAAGTTCGCCAAGCTCATCAAAGAAAACAAGCTGGAAGAAGCTGTCGCCATCGTCCAACAGCAAGTCGATAACGGCGCGAACGTCATCGACATTAACATGGACGAAGGCCTCATCGATTCCGAAGCGATGATGACGCGCTTCCTGCATTTGCTCCAAGTTGAACCCGACATCGCCAAAGTCCCGATCATGATCGACAGTTCGAAATGGTCGGTCATCGAAGCGGGCTTGAAGTGCATCCAAGGCAAGGGCATCGTCAACTCGATCAGCCTCAAAGAAGGCGAGGCGAAATTCCTCGAACAAGCAAAGCTCGTTCGACGCTACGGAGCCGCCGCTGTCGTCATGGCGTTCGATGAAAAAGGTCAGGCCGACAATCTCGAACGTCGCAAGGAAATCTGTCAGCGCGCGTATGATCTGCTCACGCAAAAAGCCGACTTCCCGCCCCAGGACATCATCTTCGATCCGAACATTTTGACCGTCGCGACGGGCATGGACGAGCACGCGAACTACGCTGTTGATTTCATCGAAGCCACGCGCTGGATCAAGGCCAATCTTCCGCATGCGAAAGTCAGCGGCGGCGTCAGCAATATTTCGTTCAGTTTCCGAGGCAACAACGCCGTCCGCGAAGCGATGCATTCCGCGTTTCTGTATCACGCGATCAAAGCCGGGATGGACATGGGCATCGTCAACGCCGGGATGCTTGAAGTCTACGAAGAGATTCCGAAGGATCTTTTAGAACTCGTAGAAGACGTGCTGCTCAACCGCCGCCCCGACGCGACCGACCGGCTGCTCGCGTTCGCTGACAACGTCAAAAAGAAAGTGAAAGGCGACGTCGTCGAAGAAGCGTGGCGCAAAGACACCGTCGCGAAGCGCATGGCTCACGCGCTCGTGAAAGGCATCGACGCGTACATTGAAAAGGACACGCTCGAGGCGCTCGCCGAAATTAAGAAGCCGCTCAATGTCATCGAAGGCCCGTTGATGGACGGCATGAGCATCGTCGGCGATTTGTTCGGTGCGGGCAAAATGTTCCTGCCTCAAGTCGTCAAAAGTGCGCGCGTGATGAAGAAAGCCGTCGCAGTGCTTGAGCCGTATATTCTCGCTGAGAAGAAAGCCGGCGGCGGAAAAGCTCAGGGCAAAATTCTGCTCGCGACCGTTAAAGGCGACGTCCACGACATCGGCAAGAACATCGTCGGCGTCGTGTTGAGCTGCAACAATTTCGAAGTCGTCGACATGGGCGTGATGGTCCCGTGCGAAAAGATTCTGGCAAAGGCGCGCGAGTTCGGAGCCGACATCATCGGCCTCAGCGGACTCATCACGCCGTCGCTCGAAGAGATGTCCCACGTCGCGCGCGAAATGGAACGCGCGGGCTTCATCGTCCCGCTGCTGATCGGCGGAGCGACCACGAGCAAAGCACACACTGCGATCAAGATCGCACAGTTCTACAAACACCCCGTCGTCCACGTCCTCGACGCGTCGCGAGCAGTCGGTGTCGTCAACGCGTTGTTGAGTGATGAAAACAAGAAAGCATTCGACGCTCAAAACCGAATCGATCAAGAGACAGCGCGCGAAGACTACCGGAACAAAAACGCCGAACGCGTTCTGATTCCGATCACCGAAGCACGAAAACGCGCCTCCAAAACCGATTGGAAATCCGTCGATATTCCAACGCCGTCGTTCTCCGGTCTGCGCGTGTTGGAGAACGTGCCGCTCGACGTCTTGATTCCGTTCATCGACTGGACGCCCTTCTTCAGTGCGTGGGAATTGACGGGCAAATACCCGAAGATTTTCGACGACAAAACCGTCGGCGAACAAGCGCGCAAAACGTTCGATGATGGCCAGGTACTGCTCAAAAAGATCTGCGCAGAAAAACTCTTCGCCGCGCGCGGTGTCTACGGATTCTTCCCGGCGAGCAGCGTCGGCGACGACATTGAATTGTACACAGACGCATCGCGTTCGACGACGCTCGCACGCTTCCATATGCTCCGTCAGCAAGCCGAGAAACCGGAGAAGGCCGAAGACAAATCGCTCTCTTCGCTCGCCGATTTCATCGCTCCGAAAGACAGCGGGCGCGCGGATTATCTCGGCGCGTTCGCGGTGACGGCGGGCGGCGGCGTCGATGATCTCGTCACGAAATTAAAAGCCGAGAACGACGACTACACCGCGATCATGGCCGCCGCATTAGCCGACCGTTTGGCCGAAGCCTTCGCCGAATACGTTCACAAACTCGCTCGTGACGCGTGGGGCTTTGGACTCACTGAAAGCCTCACGCCTGATCAAATCATCTCCGAAAAATATCGCGGCATCCGCCCCGCGCACGGCTATCCCGCGTGCCCGGACCACACCGAAAAGAGGACGCTCTTCAAATTGCTCGATGCCGAGAAAAACACTGGCATCACGTTAACCGAAAGTTTCGCGATGTGGCCGGCGAGTTCCGTGAGCGGTCTGTTCTTCGCGCATCCGGAATCGAAGTACATCGCAGTCGGAAAAATCAACCGCGATCAAGTCGCCGATTACGCCGCACGAAAAGGCCTGAGCGTCGCCGAAACTCAAAAATGGCTCGCGCCAAATCTGGGCTACGAGGCTTGATTTTTCTCTCGCAAAGACGCAAAGTCTCAAAGAACAGTTGAGAACATGAGTGAAACAACATGCCTCGGACTTTTAGTCCGTTCGTTTTGTACTTGATCAGTGAATTGCACGGGCTAAGTGCTCGTGCTACGTCACGTGTGAATTTCCTTCAGTCCTGCGCAATCCCTGCCGATTTAGTTCCCAACAAACAAAGGGGGGAGTGAATCATGGCAAAAGTTTCGTATGACGCGTTGGTTTTGAAATCGATTATTGCAGCGGCCACAGGGGCGCGCGAGGCAGGCAAAACGTGGAACGATGCGTTCGCGTGCGCGCAACAGGCTGGCTACAAAGGCAGTGTGTCGAGTCTCCAGAAACTAGTCCGCGCTCACTTGGCAATTGCCACCGTTTCCGCCCCGGCGAAGAAGAAAGAAAGCGTGCGATTGCCTGCTGCGAAATCAAGCGGCGGAGCTCCGAATCGTAAGAAAGTCCAGCCCGCTGGATTCAAGAACACGACGAAGTCAGCAGAAGTAGCGACTGGAAATTCGAAGGCATTTTCGAAAGCGAAACCCGCCAAAAATCCAGGGAAATCGCTCAGCCCATCCGCTTCACCACACGTGACCGAAACGCTTGAATCCATCCAAAATCGGTTGCCGGTGTTGCGCGACGGCACGCATTATGCTCGTCCGATTTCGCTTTTCGACGGCTCCTTTCATCAGCCCAACGCGGGAGAACTTGTTGCGTGGTCGCGCATTCTTGGAAAAGAAGAAGCCGTCTGCGTCACCAATTCGCACGACCAACACCCGCGCGGTGCGGACGTGCTCGTTGATAGCACATTAAATCCGCCCGGAACATTCCTGACGGTGATTCACAGCGCCGCATCCTATGCAGTCGGCACGCAAGTCCCCGTTCAACGCCGCCACGATGGCACCGCCTTCGTCGCAATTCGAGACGTCGAACCGTCGGCCACGCTGGTGTTGAGTAACGCGCCGGGTGTTTAATTTTGGGCCCGTGTAACGACGTTTCGCGCGACCTGTGTGGACGTATTAAACAGTCAGCGCCTTAACGTTTTGCGCACCGTCATTTTCGGATCGCTCTCAATCCTCATGCTCGGTCTGTGAAACACGAGAAAAGCTCGCCATATTGGTGTAATGTCATTATCACCGATTTGGCGTTTTTTTCTATGTCGAGCAACGGGAGCGATGGCGATGGCACGATCATTAACACGACGGCATTTTCTCAAGACCACGGCTGCGGCCGCGGCAACTTCATTTCTTCTTCCGCGCATGACGCGTGCAGATGACGCCAAGAAATTGCGCGTCGCCTCCTGCGGCATCGGCGGGATGGGGTGGAGCGACATCAACAATATTCACAGCAGCGGCAAGGCGACGATCGTCGCGATATGCGATGTGGATAAGCATAACATCGCCAACGCTGCGAAGAAATTCCCGGACGCGCGCGTCTATTCCGACTTCCGCGAGATGCTCGCAAAGGAAGCGAAAGAAATCGACGCGGTTCAGGTTTCGACGCCTGATCACATGCACGCGCCTATCGCGATGACCGCGATGAATCTCGGCAAACACGTTTACGTTCAGAAGCCGATGGCTCACGAAGTCTACGAATGCCGCCAGCTCGCCAAAGTCGCTGCCGAGAAGAAGCTCGTCACGCAGATGGGCATCCAGATTCACGCGCACATCGCCTACCGCAGTGCGGTGCAGATGATTCAAGAAGGCATCATCGGCAAGGTCACCGAGGTCCACAGTTGGAGCAACAAAGAATGGGGCGGGCCGAAGGAAGGCCGACCGGCGACGTCCGATCCGGTTCCGGAAAATTTGAATTGGGAATTGTGGCTCGGCACGGCTCCGGAACGCCCGTATGCGAAGGGCGTTTATCATCAGAGCAATTGGCGCAAGTGGGTCGATTTCGGAACGGGGACTCAGGGCGACATGGCCTGTCATATCGTCGATCCAGTGTTCAGCGCGTTGAAGCTGACGCACCCGACGCTGGTGTGGTCTGAAGGTCCAACTCCTTGGCCGGAGAATTGGCCGCTGGCTGGGACGGTGCACTACGAATTCCCGGCGACGGAATTCACCGCCGGTCCGCTGAAGTACACGTGGTACAACGGCCAGCGCAAGCCGGACGTCGCGTTGCTGCTCGGCGAAGCTGAAACGAAGCGCACGAACCCGAAGCCGCAGGTTACGTATCCGGGCCAAGGCTCGATCTTCGTCGGTGAAAAAGGCAACCTGCTGCTCGAACACATCGGCGGCGCGCGCCTCTACCCGTATGAAAAATTCGTTGGGACGAAGAAGCCGGACCTTAAGAACGTCGATCATTATCACCAGTGGGTCAGTGCGTGTCTGGGTGATGGCACGACGGGCGCGCCGTTCTCGTATTCCGCGCCGTTGACCGAAGCGGTGTTGATGGGCTTGGTGACGAGCTACTTCCCGGGCGAAAAGATGAACTGGGATACGGACAAGCTGATGTTTACGAACCACGAAAAAGCGAATACGAAGCTGCGACGCACGTATCGCAAAGGATGGGAAGTTGAAGGCTTGAGCTAACGTACTTTTTAAGAAACGATATGAGCGGCGACATGTGTGTCGCCGCTCTTTTTTTGCATCAAAAATGGGAAACGACGATGAAGACGTTCGCGCGTTGGATAGTGACTGCTTGTGTGATCGCGATGGTTTCGCTCCACGCGGCTGATGATCCGCAATTGGCCACGCTCAAGGCTGCTGATGATCAGCGTGTAGCGGCCATTCAAGCCGCGGATGCGGTAAAACTCGGCGTCTCGTTTTCGGATGAGTTGCGCTACTCGCATTCAACCGGGGCGGTCGATACCAAAGCGACTTATATGGACTCGATTGTGTCCGGGAAATTGAAGTACGTGGTCTATGATTATGAAGAGCGCAACTTTTCGTTTCCTGCGCCGGGTATCGCGTTGATGACGGGACGTGTGCATATCACTGCGAACACGCCGACGGGTGTCTCTGACGGCACGTTGGTCTTTCTGGCGGTGTGGCGCGAAGAGAAGGGAACGTGGAAATTTCTCGCGTGGCAATCGTGTAAACTTCCGGCTCCAGCTGCGACGAAGTAACGCTTAAATTTTAATCCCGTGCGCTGCGAATCCGTCGCGGACGGCTTTGGGATTCGTTGCGTGAATTGTTTTCATTCCAACGCGTGTGGCGGCGGTGATATTCTCAGCGAGGTCGTCGACAAAAATCGTTCGAGCTGGATCGACCGACATGGTTTCGAGTGCATGAAGAAAATGCACCTGCGTCCGGTTTCTTGTGCCCGATTTCATGGCTCAAAAAAATGTGTTCGAACTCGGTGACCAGCGGAACGACCGGCTTGATTGCGAGCCAGTGCATCGGGTTGTTGTTCGATAGAATTCCGAGCTTGATGTGCTTGTTCGCCAGCAACGATTCTGCAACGCGGACGGTGTCATGAATCGGGTCGAGAAAGATGTCGTTCCAAGCTGCTTTGAATTCGCCGAAGGGCAGCGCTCCTCCAAGCGCACGTTCGACACAGGCGTGAAATTCGGCGTCATCCATCTTTCCGCATTCGTACTCATTCATGAAATTCTTGCGGTCGGTCATGGGATTGCCCGCGCCAAACAAGCTGCGTTTGACATCGTCGGGATGGCGGTTCAAGACTGCCGCTGTGCGTTTTACCGCGCGTGAAAAATCCAGGCCGATGAAGACGCCTCCGATGTCGAAGATGACGGCTTCGATGTGCGAAGGATGCTGAGAGTGTTGGGGAGGATGGTTCAGAACAGAATCCCTATTTTCCGAGAATCGGGCGCAATGCCAAGTATAACAATCCAGCGACAGTCGCTGAAATCGGAATTGTCAGCACCCACGCGATCAGGATGTTTCCGGCGATGCCCCAGCGCACGGCGGAGAAACGTTTGCAGGTTCCGACACCCATAATAGAGGAGGCGATGACGTGGGTGGTCGAGACTGGCGCACCGAGATGGGACGCCGTCAAAATCACCGCCGCGCCCGCAGTCTCCGCCGCGAAGCCGTCGATGGGTTTCAGTTTGATGATTTTATGGCCCATTGTTTTCATGATGCGCCAGCCACCGGCGGAGGTGCCCAACGCCATGGCGGTTGCGCAGATCAGGACAACCCATTGAGGAATATCGTGACCGCCTGTTTTTCCGGCAATAGGCGCATCGAACCAATGCGTTCCCTTGGCTTCCGGATGCGCACTGAAGTACGCGACCAGCGCCATTGTGATGATGCCCATGGCCTTTTGGGCGTCATTCGATCCGTGCGATAAAGCCATGAAACTGGCCGAGACCAGTTGCAGCTTTTTAAAGATGGCGCTGCCCCAACTCGGAGAAACGCGTCGCACGATCCAGAGTAATAAGACCATGATCAGGAAGCCGACGAGGAATCCGCAGAACGGCGACAGCACCAGACCTTTCAGAACTTTGAGTGAGCCTTTTGAATTCAACAGTTCCCACAATTCGGTTCCGAACCGAGCATCGTTGTCCGCGACGCGATGAACCAGGACGGCTCCAATCAAGCCGCCGACCAACGCATGTGAAGAACTCGATGGAATGCCGTAATACCACGTGATCAAATTCCACACGATGGCTCCGAGCAACGCGCTTAACACGACCGTTTGCGTAATTGTTTTGGGATCAGCGATGTCGCCGCCGATGGTCTTCGCCACGCTCGTGCCATAAAACGCCCCGGCAAAATTGAACACTGCCGCCATGAGAATTGCGGTGCGCGGGTGCAGCACGTTGGTCGAGACCACCGTGGCGATGGCGTTGGCTGTGTCGTGAAATCCGTTGATGTAATCGAAGATCACCGCGAACAGCACGACGCCCATCAGCAACATGAAACTGCTATCCATTCTTCACCACCACGGAGCGGATCAAGTTGACGAGGTGTTCGCAGGAGTCGATCGCACTTTCCAGCGCGTCGAGGATTTCCTTTTGGCGAATGAGTTCAATCGGGTCGATCATGTTGTCGAAGAGCGCTTCGAGGGCTTTGCGATAGACTTTGTCGCCTTCGTTTTCGAGCGCGTTGACGTGAATGATGTGGACACGAATCTGGTCGTATTTGCCGAGGTCCGGCAATTCATGGACGCACTTGACGACTTCATGCACCGCTTCGCATTGAATGCGGATCATCTCGCGCATCGAATCGGTGAGGCCCGGAAGCTTAAAAAGGTAAATCTGCTCGGCGGCGCTGTCCATGTTGTCCAAAATGTCGTCGAGCGCATGTGTCAGCGCGTGCAGGTCTTCGCGGTCAATTGGGGCGACAAAAGTCTTGTCGAGTTCCTCGTACAGCGTGTGAGCCAAGGCGTCCGTTTCGGCTTCTTTGGCGCGAAGGATCTTCGCGATCTTTTTGAATTCTTCGCGCCCTTCGGCGGTTCGAAACGTATTGAACACATCCGCTGCGGAAGCCGCGCTGTTCGCGATCGTTTCGAGATACATGAAAAAACGGTTTTCGCGAGGCAGCAACCATTTTATCGCGCTATCAATAGACACACAAACTCCCGTCCAGCCAGTGGCTTTTCGACAAATGAAATTAACACGTTGTTAACATATGAATAGTAACCGCAATTCGCTTATGCGCAAGGCAAGGCCACTGATACTTGAATGCGTTTACGATGAGTGATAACGTTCGGCGATCAATTTTGAACTATCGAGCGTGTGGTCGTATTGGAAGGGCAAATTGAATGGATGATTATTCAGACACGCATGTGTATCGACCTGGGCCGACGCGGATTCGGTGGGGTGCTCCTGACAGTGGAGCAGTGGCTGAGACTCCGGAATTATCAACGAGCCAACCGCAACCGACGATTTTTACGTGTATTGATTATTCGCCGGAGCAGCACGAGGTCATCACGTTTACCGATCCCAGCGAACAGTTGAAAGTGCATCGACCGGAGTGGAGCAAGGTCCGATGGATCAATGTGGACGGCTTGGCGAATGTCGGAGCGATCCGGGCAATAGCGACGAAGTACGAATTGCATCCGTTGGTCGTCGAAGACATTTTCAATCTCAATCACCGACCGAAATCCGAGGACTATCGCGGGGCGGATGGAGTGGCGGAGCGCCTGTTTGTAATCGCGCGGATGTTGCAGGTTCACGCTGGATATTTGAGCAGTGAGCAGGTGAGTTTGTTTTTGGGCAAGCACACGTTGCTGACGTTTCAAGAGAACAGCGGCGACGTGTTCGGACCGATCCGACAGAAGCTGGCTACACCCAATTCACGGCTGCGGCGGGGCGATGCGAGCATGTTGATGTATTCGCTACTGGATACGATGATCGATTCAATTTTTCCAATATTGGAAACGTATGCGGACCGGTTGGAAGAATTGGAAGAACGGATTTTGAGCAACCCGACGCCGGAGGAATTGAAGTCGGTGCACCACATCAAGCGGGAGTTGCTGATGGTGCGGCGCGCGGCGTGGCCGATGCGGGAAGTCATTCATCATTTGCATCGCGAGCAGCATGTGTGTTTGGACGAATCGACGCAGGTTTATTTCCGCGATGTGTACGACCATGTGATTCAAATTCTGGATCTGTTGGAAACGTACCGCGAATTCGCGGCGGGGCTGACGGAGGCGTACATGTCGGCGGTGTCGTTCCGGATGAATGACATTATGAAAATCCTGACGATCATCAGCACGATTTTTGTGCCACTGACGTTTTTGGCGGGCGTGTATGGAATGAACATGCCGATTCCGGAGAATAAATATCCGGAGACGTATGTCGCGTTCTGGGTATTGACGATTGTATCTGCGGTGGGGATGTTGCTGTGGTTCCGGCACAAGAAGTGGATTTGAAGGGCAGTCCTAATCGGTAATGATACGGCGGCAGGTGTATCACCGAACGTGCGGTAGATTTTCCCCTCTCCCCTTGAGGGAGAGGGCCGACGAAGGTACTCCTTCGCGGGGTGAGGGGTAGACGCTGATTAATCCAAGTGCGTTGGCTCCATCCAGAGCCCACCCCTCACCCCGCGAGCCGAACAGCAGGCTCGTCGGCCCTCTCCCTCAAGGGGAGAGGGAACTGCGGCGCAAGTCCTGCGATACTTTCCACGCCGCCGCTCCTTTTGAATCTATCGTTTACAAAAAGCAACGGACTCCTTCTAATACGCTTATGAGCACACACATTTTCAATGCAGTGATCGGGACGGCAGGGCATATTGACCACGGCAAGTCCACGTTGGTCAAATCGCTGACCGGGATTCATCCGGACCGGTTACCTGAAGAGCAGGACAAAGGGATCACGATTGATCTCGGATTCGCGCCGATGATTTTGAAGAACGGGATGCGCGTGGGCATCATCGATGTGCCGGGGCATGAGCGCTTCGTCAAGAACATGGTGGCGGGTGCGACCGGGATTGATTTTGTGTTGATGATCGTCGCGGCTGACGATGGCGTGATGGCTCAGACGCGCGAGCACTTGCAGATTCTGCACTTGCTGGGTGTGCGCGACGGATTGACGGTGGTGACGAAGAAGGATTTGGTGGAGCCGGATTATGTCGAGTTGGTGATGGAGGACATCCGCGCGTTGGAAGTCGGCACGGTGTTGGATGGGAAGCCGATCATCGCGATTTCGTCGAAGACGGGCGAAGGAATTCCGGAGCTGAAAGAGTTGCTCGAAAAGACGCTGCCGAAATTGGCTCGACGCTCAGGCGACGGACCGTTTCGCATGCCGATTCAACGCGTGTTTGCGAAAGAGGGTTTCGGCACGGTGGTGACGGGTGTGCCGTTGAGCGGTCACGTGGCAATAGGTGATACGTTGGACGTGTTGCCGCCGGCGTATCACGGGCGTGTGAAAGGGTTGCACGCGTATAACCAGACGATTCAGCAGGGGCAGGCGGGGCATTCGACGGCGGTGAATTTGGTCGGGCCGGGGATTGATCGGCGGCAGGTAGAACGCGGGATGGTGGCGGTGACGCCGGGGATATTTGAGCCGACGAATTTTATCACGGCGCAGTTCACGTTATTGCAATCGACTCCGTGGCCGTTGAAGCATCGCGCGGCGGTGCGGTTTCATGCGGGGACGTCGGAGATTCAAGCGAAATTATTGCTGCTCGAAGGCGACGTCTTGAAGCCCGGCGCGAGCGCGTTTGTGCAGATATTGTTGGAAGATAAAACAGTCTTGGCCCCGCCGGATCGGTTTATTCTGCGGCTGCAATCGCCGATGATTACGCTGGGCGGCGGGAAGACGCTGGACACGGTGGCGATCAAACGGAAGCGCCAGCAGCCTGAGGTTGTAGCGGAGTTGGCGGAGCGACTTGCGGTAGTGGATGACGCTGCGAAATTCCTGCGGTATTTGGTGACGGGTTCGGCACTGCCGAAGAGTGTGCGGAACCTGTGTTCGGAAGCGGGGATGCTGCCTGAACGCGTGACGGCGGAAGCGGCAAAGTTTGTGAGCGAAGGTGGCGCGGTGGCGTTGCGACCGGGCGCTGATTTTCTCTCAACGAAGGCCTTCAAAGCCGTATCGCAAACGGTCGTGCAGCACGTCAAAGATTTCATCAAAGAGCATCCAGCGCTGGCGGGCATTGAGCGGCCGGAATTGAAGCAGCGGATGAGCAAAACGGTGGCTGAGGAGATCGTCGAGTTTTTTGACGACGTGCTCGCGGCGATGAAAGTAACTGGGCTGCTGCAATTGGAATCGAACACGGTGTCGTTGCCGGGGCGGGACCGGAAATTGGAAGGGGCGTTGGCCAAGCAGGCGGAGCAGGTAGAAGGGGCGTTTGCAAGCGGCGGTCTGGCTCCTCCGGGCAAGCTGGACGTGGAGACGCAATTTAAGATCAACCCGAAGACGATGCGCGAGATTTTGAAGTATCTGCGCGAGACGGCGAAGTTGGTGGATGCGACGCCGGAGGTGACGTTTCATCGGGCGGCTATTGAAGAGGCAAAGCAGAAGTTGAACGAATTATTCGCGGCGGGGGCGGAACGGACGACGTCGGAGATTCGGCAGCATTTGGGCATGAGCCGAAAATATGCGGTTCCATTGGTGGAGTTATTGGACAAAGAGAAATACACGATCCGAGTCGGTGATGTGCGAAAACGGGTTTAAGTAGAACCGTCAATAACACTTTAATAACGCGATTTGATCATGGAAAATTTTAGGACGCATGTTTGCCTATCTAAAATAGGGCAAACATGTTGTGTTAAAAGTGTAGTTGACCGTTTCAAAAATTTAGAAGAAAATCCTAAAATAGAACTTGATAACACCCTCCCATTAGCCTTATATTATCTGACGTTAGGTGTACGGTTGGCTATTATTCGTTATAAGGGAGAGAATGACCATGAATTACACGCCGAAGCAACTCCAGATTTTGAAACTGATATTTCATTTTCAGCAGGAGCATGGATTCTCGCCGACGTATGCTGAGCTGGCCAAAGAGTTGAAGGTTTCAACGATCACAGTATTTGAACATTTGCAAGCGCTGGAGCGGAAGAATGCGATTCGCCGCCGCCGGCATGAAGCGCGCTCGGTCGAAATCATTGAGCCGAATTTCCTGCGCGAACATGCGACGAAGAAGATGCTGGCCGTTCGGGGCATGATCGCGGCGGGGCTTCCGATTGAAGCGGTGGAAGATTCGACTGCGGAAGAAATGCCGCTGGCTGACGTGTTCAGCTGCAAGCCGAACAGCTTCATGCTGCGCGTGAAGGGCGATTCCATGATCGACGACCATATTATGGACGGTGATTTGATTGTCGTCGAAGGGCGCGAGACGGCTGAGAACGGCGAAATTGTTGTGGCAGTGGACGACAATGGGCAGGCGACGTTGAAGCGCTATTACAAGGAAAACGGCAAGTTCCGGTTGCAGCCATCGAACCCGACCATGGCCGCGATCATTGTGGATAATTGCAAGATTCAAGGCGTGTTCAAGGGCTTGATTCGGCGAAGTTAGAGTGCGAGGTTGTACTTTTCTTCCCGGCGTGATACGCTGTTTCCAGCCTTTTCTTGGAGCCGAATCATGCATCGCAACGCGCTTCTGTTGTCGGCAATGATCGCTGTCTGTATCTCGGCTTCAGTGACTGCGCTAGAGTCGAAGCCGGTTTCATTGACGCCGCAGAAAGCTACGGCGTTGCAATTGGTCACGGATGCCAAGCGAGCGATTGCGCTGATCGGCAAGACCGTGAAAGAATGCTCGGACAACTCGCTCGATCTCAAGAGCATCCGCCAGCAGCCGTTTTGGTCGGCGTTGAAACGGACCGATGATGTGATCAAAGTCATCGAAGCCAAATTAAAGACGCATGACCTTGCGTTCTTCGAAGCGATCACGATCAGCACTCAATGCGCGGCGGAATTGCGTGGCGCGTTGCCTCGAGCTGGAATCAAAAATTCACAGATCGAATCGAGCGTCAAAGTCATCTCCAATGTGTTGACGCTGCTGCGCAAGAATTATGGCGTGGAAGCGTTGCGCAAGAAGCAAGGCGGCCCGCTTTCGGAGAAAGAGCAGGCTGAATTTACGAAGCTCAAAGAGGCGGAAAAGACTCTCGTCGCGCAATTCGAAGCATTGCTCGTCGACGTGAAAGGCAACGCGCATTTGACCGCCGAATTGAATCGGTTGATCGCCCAACTCAAGAAGAACATCGACGCCCCGATGACCGTGGACGCAATGAACGCGGCGCAAGAATTGGCTGATGTGATCGATGGAGAATGGGACTCGTATTCGTATTTCGTGGAGCCGCAATTCCGAAAGGCGTGGCAGAATCCGCGCATCGCCGAATCGTTGTCCGCGATTGAAGCGATTAATCGCGATGGCTTGATGGACCTCGTCGCGCCTGACTGGAGCTACCTCGACGAGAGCGTAGAATTCCCGGCGAGCGTGGATGTCAGCGTCGAGATTGAAGTCGCTGAAGTAGACGGTTATTTCACCTTCGTCGCGACATCCATAAAGGGCGTTGAAGTCGAAATGTACTACGAAGAAGTTCCCGCCGACGACTGGCATTTCACCGAATTCGAAGAACTCCCGAATGAGTAAGCGGCTCCTATTTCTGATCGCTTTATTGATCGTCGTGAGCGGCGTGGCGACGGTCGTGTATCGCAAGCAGCACCACTTGCGCGTGAATCCATTTGCGAAAGTCGTCGGGATCACTGGGCCGGACGCGTTCGATACGCCGTACGATTCGGATGCGTCGCTCGTCGCGCTGTTCGCTCAGCCGCCCGGCGAATTTCCGTTCAAGAGCGGTGACCGCGTCGCATTCGTCGGCAGTTCGTCAACGTACATCGGCGTGTGGACGAAGACGGTTGAGTTCCTGCTGCGCTCCCGGCATCCGGACGTTGACATTTCATTCTCGCGGCATTCGACTGGCGGCGGGACGTATGCGACGTGTGCGGAACGGTTGCCGGATTGGCTTGAGCGCTCGCATCCGACGCTGGTTTTTTTCAACTACGGAGCCAACGATTCGTATGGTGGAAAAGAGATGATCGGCGAGTTGCATGAGGCGATCTCGCTGTGCTCGCAACTCGCGCAGAAATCAGGTGCGCGGGTGGTTCATATTACGCCGCAATCCGGGGACATTCGAAAGTCCGGATCGCAAGCTTATTTTCGACGCAAGCGCTACGCCGATGACATGCTGATGTTTTGCAAAACGAACGGGCACGATATTGTGGACACGCATCATCCGCTGGAAGACTTGCAGTTGAAAATGCAGGGCGTGGACGCAACGTTTTCGATGAACACGGACAGCGTGCATTTGACGGATGCGGCGTATGTGGCGTGGGGATTTTTCATGTACGACCGACTGAATCCGCTGCATGTGGAGAGCGCGCTGCATCTCGACGCGACGTCCAAGCGCGTGGTGTCGTCGACGCGCTGTTCGGCCAGGATACTCGATTCCGACGCCGCGCTGTGTTTTGAACGCGTGGATGAGGTGTTGCCGGTGCTGCCGCCGAGCCCGTTGCCGGTCGATCAATCGCGTACGATGCTGGCGAGCTACTCGAATTTTTCGGAACTCGCGAGCGTGCCGCATGATTCGCCGTCGCTGCCGCCTCGCCAATTCGTACCGCTTGAAAAGCGTTCGGCGTATCGCCTGAAAATCGACGGGTTGGCTGCGGGGATGTATGTGCTGGAATGCAACGGCAAGCCATCTGGGCGGGCGACGGCGGCTGAATTGGCGGCGGGAGTGAATCTGGTTGCGTTGTGTTTGGATGCGGGGATAAAAGCTCCGTGGGAGAAAGTGGCGGCGAAGCTGTGGAATGGGGCGCGGTTGAAGGAGATTGATGACCGAAACTTCATCTATAAATTGATGCGAATTGACGCAGATCGTTGACGCATTGGACCGCCGATTGCCGACTTAACTCATGACGATGGATGCGGTCCATCGAATGCGCTTGTTTGAGGGAGAAGCCCACACCTCTGAGGAGAAACCCATCATGTCCGTCCGAACAATCAGCACACTGGTCTTGAGTTTGGCATTGATGATCGTCGCGACGCCGTCAGCTAATGCGGCGAAAGGCGATAAAAAAGAAGACAAGAAAAGCCCCATCGCCCAAATCCTGAAACACGGATCCGAATTGGGCCTGTCCGCCGAGCAAGTCACGAAGCTCGAAGCGCTCGAAAAAGGACCGAAGAAGGAAAAGGGTGCGAAGAAAGAAAAGGGCGAAAAGAGCAAGGGCGACAAGGGATTGAAGGACGAAGTGAAATCCATCCTGACCTCCGAGCAATTGGAGAAGGCGAAGAAGTTTTTGGAAGAGCATAAGAAGAAGGCGAAGTAATCAAGGACCGGTGGCAATCTTGCCGCCGAATCGCGGGATTGCCATTATTCGGACAGGAGCCGTCCACCGAATATCACAGACAGAGCGCACTCGACTATAGTGAGTGCGCTCTGTTGCTTAAATTTAAAAATATAGGTAACCGTTCAGTCCGAC
>Ga0194061_1000683_pt1 | contig 20496 bp, 30 predicted proteins | sample SepL2221m_MetaG_FD_163423 | JGI IMG/M metagenome (GOLD analysis project Ga0194061, IMG submission 163423) | Anoxic zone freshwater microbial communities from boreal shield lake in IISD Experimental Lakes Area, Ontario, Canada - Sep2016-L224-21m | ecosystem: Environmental > Aquatic > Freshwater >... | reverse complement strand
CGCCTACATCGCCCCGCCCGCCCTTTTCTTCGCCGCCTCGAGCTTCTTCGTGATTTTCTCCGCGTCCTCGGGCTTCAGCTTCAGCGCGCGCTCCCAGTATCCGATCGCGTCCGCGTTGTTCCCGAGCTGCTCGCACACGTCGCCGAGATGATCGAAGACGGTCGCATCCTCCTCCGGCATCTGCTTCACCGCTGAGAGCAGCTCCTTCTTCGCCTCCTCGAATTTCCCCGCCTTGAAATAATACCACCCCATCGAGTCGAGATACGCGCCATTGTCCGGCTTCATCTCCAGCGCCTTGCGGATGAGCTGCCCAGCCTCCTCGACATTCTGCCCTCGGTCCACCCACATGTAGCCGAGGTAATTGTAGGCCTCGGGCGCCTCGGGATTCATCGAGATGCTCTTCTGCAACAGCTCGGCGGCCTTCTCGATCCGGCCCGCCTGCTCCGCCGCCGCGCCCCATTTGAAATAGAAATCCGCGTCGAGGCTCATGTCGGTCTGTCCCTTCGTCTCCTCGGCGACGCTCGCAAACATCCGCATCGCCGCCTCGTGCCGCTTCGCCGAACTGAGCGCGAGCGCGAGGCCGAGCGTCACGTCCGGACGGTCGGGAAATTTCTTGCGCGCCTTCTCCATCGTCTCCACCGCGTCCGCCTGCTTCTTCGCGCGGAGCTGCATGTTGGCGAGGTTGAAATGGTTCCGCGGCTCGCCGGCATCGAGCACCAGCGAGCGTTTGTAATGCTCGATCGCCTTCTCCGCCTGCCCGGCCTGCTCATACAGTTCGCCGAGCAGCTCGAAGAGGTCCTGCCGCAACGACTGGTTCGGGTCGCGAGCGAACTGCTCCAGCAGCGGAATCGCCTCCGCGCCGCGATCGTTCGCAGCCAGCGCGCGGATGTATTTTTCGCGCAGGTTCTTCGTCGCCTCGTCGCGCGGAGCCTCGTTCAGCTTCACCGCGCGCTCGTAAAATTCCAGCGCCTCCTTGCCCTTGTGCGTGAGCACGGCAAAATCTCCCGCCTGCGCGAGCACCGACGCATCCTTCGGCTTCAGCTCCACCGCCTTGCGGAAAACCGCCTCCATGTGCTGCAAGTCCTCCGGCGTCGAGGTGCCGTCTTCTTTCAGAAAAACTTTCCTCAAATAGCTCCCGAAGCCGAGCCAGAATGCCGGATCCTTCGACGTGCTCTTCAGCCCCTTCTCGATCAGCTCGCCCGCCTTCTGCCCCTCGCCGAGCTGCTGGTGCAGCTCATACACCGCGGCCCACGCGGCGAAATTCTCCGGCGCGGCAGCCATCGCCTTCTGCGCCATCTGCATTCCGAGTTCCGGCTTGTTCAGGTGCTTCGCGTACACCTGCGCGAGATAGATGTACGTGTCCGGCTCCTTCGGCGCGGCGGCGATGGAATCCTTCAGCACGCGGATTGCCTCAGCCGGCTCATTCCGCTTCGCGAGTTCCGCCGCCACCTTCACTGCGAGGCTCGCATTCGCCGGGTCGAGTTCCGTCGCCCGTTTCCAAGCATCAATCGCCTTGTCCGGGTCGCCTCTCTCGTCCGCCATCTGCCCCTCGGCAAATGCCGCGACCGCCAGCGCGCGATTCTCCGCCTCGCGCGTCAGTTGCAGATCGGGCTCGGACTTCCGCCGCTCGGACGGCCACGCATCCGCGTATTTCGGTGCCTGGGAAAATGGTGCGACCAGCACGCCCTCTGCGGCGGGGATCGCAGGCCTCGGTGCAGCAGGCTTCGCGGCCACAGCAGGGCCTTCGTACAGATCGTCCGATGCCGGCGGTTTTACCGCAGGCACGGGCTTGGCCGACGGCAAAGGCTTTGCCGCTGGTGCCGGAGTGGGCGTCGCTTTTCTCCCAGACTTCGGAGCAGCGAAAGCCCCCCCCCCGGTCGCCGTGGCGATCAGCACCGCCAGCAACCCGGAAATCCCGCGCCGCCATCGGCGGCTTGTGGAAATCCGGCTCCAGCTCATGACGCGATCCTAGCGCCTAGCTCTTGTAGCGCAAACGCTTCTTGTGGCGGTTGAGCTTCATCCGCTTCTTGCGTTTGTGACGGTTGATTTTCGACTTACGGCGCTTCTTGATGGATCCCATGCGTAGGTGTGCTGATTAGGAGATTTTGGTTTAAGAGGGCGCGGAGCAAAGCAACGTCGCGCGTTCTCGGCAAACACTTTCTCCAAATCCGTGAAAAAATCGTCGTGAAAGAAAGAAGTGCAGAAGCAACGGCGACGGGCGGCGGACGCAAGCCGTTGGCGTTGGCTCGCGTCCACCTCTCGTCGCCGACGCTTCTGCACCACACTTGATCACACCCATGTGCGGCACTCCGGATCATACACGCACCATGCGGGCGGGGCGCGACACCATGGCGTATGAACGAAACCACGCCCTCCATTCTCGAAAAGCTGATCCTCGTCTGCAAAGATGGCGAAGAGGGATTTCAACTCGCCGCGAGCGAGGTGAAATCCAGCGAACTGCAATCGCTCTTTGTGGGTTATTCCCTCCAGCGTTCGCGTCTGTGCCGCGAGTTGGAGACGGCGGCATCCGCCTTGGGAAATAGCGTGCCCGCAGAGTGTGGCAGCGTCGGGAGCAAGGCTGACCGCACTTGGATGATGCCCGGCGACGGCGTGGGCGCGAGGGACGAACAGGCGGTGCTCTCGGAATGCGAACGCGGCGAGGATGCCGCGTTGGCCGCCCATGCCACGGCCTTGGCGGAGGCTGAACTTTTGCCCGCAGTCCGCACGATGCTCGCCGCGCAGGCCGCCGAGGTGAAGGCCGCGCACGGAGAGATCCACACGCGCCGCACGCGGTTCGATCCGGCAGCCGAGGCCGGAGACACTCAGCCGCTCGAGCCGGTGGTGCCCTAAATTTGTTGTTTGGAGTTTGGAGTTGAGCGTTCGGAGTTTGGCCCGCCGCAGGCGCCTCCGGTTGCAGTGACCCTGTCCAGATGCCCCAAGGCCGCTGCGCGGGGCCAAACGCTCAACTCCAAACTTCGAACAACAAACGCCAAATTGGAACTCTGCTCAGGAGCCGGATGAAAACCTCACGACTTCAGCAGGAGCACCGGGCAGCGCGCATTTGCGATGAGGGTTTCGGCGCTCTTGCCGAAGTGCATTTCTTCCCCGGAACGCGCTTTCGTTCCCATGACGATGAGCTGATGCCCGCCCAAGTTCGTCTGGTGCAAAATCGCCGCCTCCTTGGCGGATCAGAGCAGCGATTTTGTGAGTACACGCACGCCTTCCCGGTGCCCGAGCGCGACGATCTCCGCGAGCAGCGCACGGCCCGGGCGGTGGAGTTTCCTGGGGTGCCGGAGCAGGTCGCTTTCCGTCGGTGGTGCGGAGATGTGCAGGGCGGTGATCGTGGCCCCGCATCCTTTCTCGATGGCCACCGCGACCTCCGCGCCAAAGCGTGAGTAGTCGGTCCCCGTCATCGGAACCAATATCTTCCCGAGCGATGGAACGGATGCCGTGTTGCGGTGCGTGGGATTGATGAGGACGGCAACCGGGCCGGTGAACCCGCGGATTATTTTTTCGAAACCGGGCGGGAGTTTCGCGGCACCATTTTATTTTCCTGCGGGGAGGCCCAGAAACAGCAGATCGTATCCATTCTTCGCTTCCGCGAGAATCACCACGGCGGCAATGTCGTCCGTTCCCTCGGGTGATGCTTTCCATGGCAGAATGGAGATCAGTTCCTTGACGGCGATTCGTTCCGCCTTCGCCGCTCTCACTGCGGAACCGATCGGAGCGCGCTCGCCCTTATCTGTGTCCGTGCCCTTGTCCGCAACGCGCGGTTTGGCCGGAGCTTCGGTGGTGCGCGTCACTGTCGCCGCCGTCTCGACCACCCGCTGCGCTGGGACGGATGGGACCGCATCCGCCGATGCACAGGCAGGATGCCCGCGTGCCGCACCGCCTGGAAGGCCGTGTTCCGACTGGCGGATCGCTTTTGTCGCAAAACAATTTCCGAATGACACGCGCAGCCACCGCACGCGTCGCGATTCCAATATTGAATATGAGCGACTCCGAAAAACCGAACACCGGCCCTGCCACACCCGACAGCGCCGCCCCCTGCCCCGTTCCGTGCTGCACATGGCTCGACGACGCCGAGGCGTTTGCCCGCCGCGAACCAGCCAAGGCCGTCGCGACCGCAGTGGGTGCGGGCTTCCTCCTCCATCTGCTCCCGGTCCGCGCGATTGGCGGAGCACTGACCGCGGTCGCCTTTGCGCTGGCTCGGCCGGCCCTGCTCTTCCTCGGAATGCTCAAGCTCTCCGAGATCTGCCCCTGCAAAAAGGAACCCAAAGACTAATCCATGAGCACCCCATCCCGTCCGGTCACTGAATACGCGGCGAAAATGCAAAAGCTCGCCAGCGAAAATCCCAAGCGCACCCTGCTCGCCGCCATCGGCGTGGGGCTCGTCGTTGGCTATCTCGTCCGCACACTGCGTCCGCGCACTCCGGAAAGCCGCACGGCCCGCCTGCTCGCCGATGTGCGCAGCCGGTTGCACGACATCGCCGTCCCCATCCGGAAGCAGACGGAACATCTGGTGGAGAGCAGCACAAGCGCGGTGCGGCACGGCGTCGCGCATCTCAACGATCTCCACCTCGGGCGCGGCCTCAAGAAGCTCAGCCAGCGGTTCAAAAAACTCTTCAGCAATTAACCCGGCAAGAAAACGGATGGCATTCTGATCTCATTCGTAATCCTAATCCTCCTCTCAGCCGCACCGGGATTATGAGTAAGATTAAGAGGGAATCGCCACCCGTTTGATTGCTGGAGGAATAAGCCACAAAACCAACCACCCATGAAACACATCCTCGCCGCCGCATTTCTCTCCACGGCCCTGCTTGCCGCCACCGCCTTCGTCGCGCAGGCGGCTGATCGGAACATCCCCGAAAAAATCCGCGATGCCGCGCACGAAACCAAGGCTGTCATCGTCGGCACAGCCAACCATGCCGGCAAGGTCACGCGCGCGGCGTGGTTCAAGACGAAGGCGTTTCTGGGCGATGACATGCCCGTCTATCGCGAGGGCGCGCACGCCACGCTCGCCGGTCTCGCCATGGAAATCGCCGAGTTAAAAAGACAGACGCCCGCCGATTCCCCGGCGTATTTCCGCACGCGCATCCTGTCGCTCGACCAGCAGCATGATTACCTCTCAAAACGTCTCGCGCTCCTCTCGCACGAGGAACTCCGGGAGCGCTCGGCCGGCTCACGCTACGATTTCGATCGCTGCGTCGCGGATCTTGAGCAGGCTGTGGATCAGGCGGCGAACGGCGCGAGCATGTTCAAGATGATCGCGGGCAAATAGGCGCGCTGTTTTTTCCAGGCAAAAAAAGTCACAAGGATGCATCCAGCGGGCGCATTTGCCGCGATGCATTGACACTATGAACAAACTCGAAATCAAAGGCTCCTGGAACGAAGCGAAGGGCAAGCTGAAGCAAAAATATGCCCACCTCACGGACAACGATCTCCTGTTCGTCGAAGGCAAGGAGGACGAATTGCTCGGTCGCTTGCAGAAAACGATCGGGCGCACGAAGGAGGAAATCCGCGACGAGATTGCCTCGCTGTGATTCGCGGACCTCACCTTGCGCCGATCCACCGGCGTATGGATTGCGTCTTGCCATGCGTGCATCCGTGTTAGCGTGCGCGCTGCGCTTGTTGCGGAAAGTTACCCCATGAAAAAATCACTCCTGTTCGGATTCGCAGCACTGCTGCTGCTGCTCGTGTATGACGCGGGCATGACTTTGAATACGGCGGCGCAGTTGCGCGAGGGTCAGCGGCGGATCGCGGAGGTGGCGGGCATCCGCATCGAACTGCGGGAGTTGCTCGCGGCCTACGTGAATGCGGAGACCGGGCAGCGCGGTTTCCTGCTCACCGGCGAGGAGACCTATCTGGAACCATATCTGGCGGCGCGCGCCGCCATCGAACGCTCGGACCTCCGGATGAAAACATTGCTGATCCCGGAGAAGCAACTGGCCGGACTGCGGGACCAAATCGAGATACTGGGTTCCCAAAGAATGGCGGTGATGGGACTCACGATCGCCGAGCGCCGCGAACACGGCCCCGAGGCCGCCCTCGCCATGCTTCGCAAGGGAGGCGGCAGGGTGCTGATGGACGACATCCGCGCGCTCGCCGAGAAACTGGATGCCGAGCTGGAAGCCACGATGAAAGTCCTGCTCTCGGACGCGGAGCGGCGACTCGTCGTCACGTCGAGCGCCACTTTTATCACCAACCTCATCGTCGCCTCGGCGCTGATCGGGCTCTTTTTGCTGACGCGCCGGCAGTTTGGCGAAGGTGAAAAGTTGGCCGTGGAGCAGCGGGCCTCGCACGCCCGCGTGGAGACGCTGCTGGCCTCGGAGCGCGCGGCGCACAGCGAGGCCACTCATGCGAACAAGCTCAAGGACGAGTTCCTCGCCGTCGTCTCGCACGAGTTGCGCACGCCGCTGAATGCGATCCTCGGCTGGACGACTTTGCTCCGCGACGGCGCGGAGGATGCGAACGAATTGAAGGAGGGCCTCGACACCATTGATCGCAACGCCCACTCGCAGGCGCGTCTCATTGACGATCTGCTCGATGTGTCGCGCATCATCTCCGGCAAGGTGCGCCTGCGCATCAGCGAGGTGGATCTGCGCACGGTCGCACTCGCGGTCCTGGAGGGCCTGCGGCCTGCCGCGGCGGCGCGCGGCGTGAAGCTCGCACTGCTCGCGACCAATGACGCGGCCGAAGTGCTCGGCGATCCCGACCGGCTCGAACAGGTGATGTGGAACCTCGTGAACAACGCGATCAAATTCACCCCGCGCGGTGGCAATGTCGAAATCTCGATCGAGCGCGCAGGCTCGTCCGTCGCGCTTGAAGTCCGCGACACCGGGCAGGGCATCCGCGCGGATTTTCTCCCGCGCATTTTCGACCGCTTCTCGCAGCAGGACGCCAGCACCACGCGCGGCCAGAGCGGGCTCGGGCTCGGCCTTTCCATCACGAGACACCTCGTGGAACTCCACGGCGGCACCATCACCGCACGCAGCGCAGGCGAGGGACAGGGCGCAACTTTCCGTGTCGAGATCCCCATGGTCGCCGTGCGCGAATTCAGGGATCAGCTCGGCGACCGCCCCACGGTCCAGGCGCCGCTGCCGGCCATGGCGAATGCGGTCGCCCACAACGGCAGGCTCGACGGCCTGCGCATCCTCGCCGTGGACGATCAGGCCGACACGCTGGCCGTCATCCATCGCGTGTTCACCCGCGCCGGGGCGGACGTGCGCACCGCGCTCAATGTCGCTGCCGCACTCACAATCCTCCACGAGTGGGAGCCTGCCTGCATCGTCTCCGACATCGGGATGCCCGAGCGCGACGGCTACTCATTCATGCGGGAATTGCGCGATCTTCCGTCACCGCTGCGCAATGTGCCCACGGTGGCGCTGACCGCGTTTGCCCGCGACAGCGACCGCGCGCTCGCGCTCGAAGCGGGCTTCACCGATCACCTTTCCAAGCCCGTGAACACCGTCGCGCTGCTGCAAAAGGTCGCCATGCTCACGCACCGCGTGTAGTCTCGGGGCCATGCAGAAGACCATCGTGGTCATTGATGACGACCGGACCATCCAGGCGACGCTGAGCGCAGTGCTGCCGCGGCACGGCTACGACGTGCGTGTCGGGCCGAATGCCTCGCAAGGAAAGAAGCGGGTCGCAGAGGTGAAACCGGATCTCGTGCTGCTCGATCTCGGACTGCCCGATGCCGACGGCCTCGATGTGCTGCGCGAATTGAAAGCCGAGCATCCCGATCTGCCGGTGATCGTGCTCACGGCGAACGATTCGCTCGCGAATGCGATCGAGTCCATCAAGCAGGGCGCATTTCATTTTCTCTCAAAGCCGTACGCCATCGAGGAACTGCTGAGCCTCTGCACACGCGCGCTCGATCAGCAGGCTCTTGCGCGGGAGGCGGCGAAGCTGCGCGAGGAAAAGGAAGTGCTGCAAAGGAAGCTGCGCGCCGCGGAGGAACAGCTCGGGCCGGTGGCGATCAGCCGGCGGATGCGTGAGGTCGAGCAGCTCATCGCGCGCGTCGCGCCGAGCGAGGCGAATGTGCTGCTCACCGGCGAGAGCGGCGTGGGCAAGGAGGTCTTCGCGGCAGCCGTGCATCGCCAGAGCGCGCGCGCCGCGGGGCCGATGGTGAAGCTGAATTGCGGCGCGTTCCCCGCGAACATGATCGAGTCGGAGCTGTTCGGTTACGTGAAGGGCGCGTTCACCGGCGCGGTCGCGGCGTTCCCCGGAATGTTGTCGGAAGCGAACGGTGGCACGCTCTTCCTCGACGAGATCACCGAGTTGCCGGTGGACTTGCAGACGCGCTTTCTCCGCGTGCTCCAGGATCGCGAGTTCCGCCCGCTCGGCTCCACGAAAAATCTGCCCGTGGATTTCCGCCTCATCGCCGCGTGCAACCGCCCGCCCGCGCAGGCCGTGCAAGAGGGGCGGCTGCGGCAGGATCTTTATTTCCGGCTGAAGACCTTCGAGATCGAAGTCCCGCCGCTGCGCGAGCGCCGCGAGGACATTGCGAAACTGACCGACACCTTCCTCCGCCGCTTCGCACAGCAGCTCGGCAAGCCCGCGCCGCAGCTCGCGCCCGAGGTGCTGGAACTTCTGCGCGCCTACCCGTGGCCCGGCAACGTGCGCGAGTTGCAAAACGCCATCGAGCACGCGCTGGTGCTTTGCGACGGCCCGATCCTCGGCCCGCAATTTCTCCCGCGCGAAATCCAGCGGCCCGATCTTTCCCCTGCCCCGACCGCTGCGGCCGGCGCATCGCAGACGCTCGGCGGCATGGAGCGCGACGCCTTGCTCGATGCGCTCAAGCGCGCGGGTGGAAACAAGAAGCGCGCCGCCGAGCTGCTCGGCATCCATCGCCCGACGCTGTATGCGAAGATGAAACGCTTCGGCATCGCGCTGTGATGGAGCGCTCTAGCCGCAGTGCGGACGCGTAAACATTACGCTAGCGTCCGAGCGCGACTCCCGGGTGGAGCACGCGGCTCGCGTGCTCCATCCGGAAGAGCTGCTCGCCGCCGCCGCGACTTTTGACACGCCGGCCTTGGCTCCAGGATTTTGCGCTTCGCGTTTGGCCATGGTCGGCGGGACGCCAGCGCTCCTGAGCGATCCCTTACGCCGCCGCGCCAGTCCACTCACTCGCGCCGCCGAGGGCGACGATTGCGGTGCGGACTTTGCGGAGCGCGAGTTCGAGCCGGGTCTTGATCGTGCCGAGCGGGATGCCCGTGTGCGCCGCGATCTCGCGCTGGCTCAGGCCGCGGTAGAACGCGAAATCCAAAGCCTCGCGCTGCGGGCCGGGCAGCGTGGCGAGCACGCGGCTGAAAATTTTCGCCGTGTCGGATGCCGCGGCTTCCTCGTCAGCGCCGAGATGCGGGGCCGGTTCGGGTTCTTCGCGAAGGCGCTCCTGTGCGCGGAAATACGTCTGCATCGTGCGCACCTTGTCGATCGCGCGGCGGCGGGCCAGCGTCACGATCCAGCCGAGGGCCTTGCCCTTTGCTTCGTCGTAGTGCGCGGCCTGGCGCCACACTTCGAGGAACACGACCTGGAGCAGATCGTCCACGTCGCAATCGTTGTTGAGGATTCGCCCGATGACGGAGCGCAGCAGCGGCGTGTGGCGGCGGTAGAGGATCGCGATGGCCTTGTCGTCCCGCGCTTGGATGCGCTCCATGAGCACTTCATCGGTGGGTTCGCCAACGGGGGTGGTCGGGCGAGTGGAGAGGGTTTGTTGGTCTAGTGAGTAAAGCATGACCACTCCCTTTGCCTTCCTCGTGCCAACCGGGTTCTACCCTGTTGGCAGCCGCGCGGAGGCGGCTGAAGTGTCGCGATGCGCGACACGCGTGTCACGACACGCGACACTTTCCCACGGAGACGAACTACCTCGGAATCACGCCCAACAAATAGAGGACGATCAGGATGAGGAGGATCGTGCCGAGGCCGCCGCTCGGGCCATAGCCCCATTTGGAACTGTGCGGCCATGTGGGCAGCGCGCCGATGAGCATGAGGATCAGGATGATGAGCAGGATGGTATACATACCTTGGAATCGGGACAGCCAAGCGCCGCGGATGCACGTATTGTGTATGCCATGCAACCCGCACCCGAATTGAGTCTGCCACTTCTTGCGAAGTTCATCCGACAGCACACCCACGATGTGTGCAACGATCTGAACGGCCTCGATCTCGAAGCCTCACTCCTCGCCGAACTCGCACCGGGCGGAGAAGCCGGTGAATCCGTCGCGCGCATCCACGGGCAGATTCGCCGCTTGGCTGCTGATCTGCGCGGGCTGAGCGCGAAGTTCGTCGAGCCAAAACCGGTCCGCGCGCTTTACGCTGCGCGCGAGCTTTTCCTCATCTGGCAGAATCAGCCGGCGGCGCTCGATCCCGCGCCGCTCGTGCAGTGGAGCGATGCGCTCGGCGCGGAGCAGGTGGATGTGGACGCCGCCGCGCTGGCCGATGTCTTCCGCGAGCTGCTCGCCAACGCGCAGGCCTTCGGCACCGGTGCCCCGCTGCTCGCCGCGTCACGGGTCGAGGATGGGAAAGTCGCCTTTGAACTGCGCGAGCCGAAGGACGCGCCCGTCGAGACCGCGGGCTGGGGCAACGCGCCCTTTGCGGCGATGCGCCACGGCCACTACGGCCTCGGCCTGTGGGAAGCGCAACGCACAATCACCGCGAGCGGCGGCGAGGTGCGGCGGCACTTTGCAAAGGACACGATGGAACTCATCACGACGCTGCTTTTTCCCGTCGCCTGATTCCATTTTTCCAAGAAGAACGAACGTGCAGCGCGAGCGGAGCACAGCCATCCCGGCTGTGATGGCAAGCGGGCGTCCCGCCTGCTTTGCCGCGCGGAAGGGCAGCCGGGACGGGCTGCCTGCCTTCACAGGCGGGACGCCTGCGATCCGCTTTCATCATGACCGAATTCGGAAGATAAGCGACATGCTCTGTCCGGTGCCACCGGATTCCGTCGGCGCGCTACACGCGAGGCATCCGGCGTCCCATGAAGAACGAGACGACGAACATGATCAGGAAGACGAGGAAGATGACCTTTGCTATGTACACGGCGGTGCCCGCCAGTATGCCGAATCCGAGGATGGCGGCGATGAGAGCGATGACGAGGAAGGTGAGGGTCCAGGATAGCATGGGGATGATTGGGTTGGATGTTGCGGTGATGGTTCACCCGCTGAATCGCGCCAGCACCTGCGCGTGGGTGTATCGATGCGTGAAAAAAGTCACTTCACGCGCCCACGTTCGATTTCCGGCACGTCGATGTCGCTCCCGCCCTGCGCGAGATGCTCGCGCGCGAGGTCGGCGAGGTGCCCGTAGTCCTTGCGGATTTCCGCCAGCTCTTGCTCCGAGAGGCTTTCGAGATCGAGCAGCGCGACGTGCGCGCCCTGCGTCGCGCGGATCAGTTCGTCGAGCTTGATCTGGATCGCCTGCGTGTCACGGTTCTGGCTGTTCTGGATGAGGAAGACCATGAGGAACGTGATGATCGTCGTGCTCGTATTGATGATGAGCTGCCACGTGTCGCTAAAGCCAAAGATCGGCCCGGTGAGCAGCCAGACGACGATCAGCGCAGACGCGACGAAGAACGCAATCGGGCGTCCCGTCATCGTCGAGCACCACTGCGCGAGGCGGGTGAAAGTGGAGCGTGGATTGGGCTTTGCGGTCATGGGAGGTGCCTGCAAAAGCTGCGACTTGCTATGCCTTTGATCCTTCGATCGTCGGATTATCAATCCCCAGCGCGCCGGCCAAATCCGTGAGGTGTTCCTGCTCCTGCGCGATGATTTTGCGCAGCACTTCGCTGAGTCCAAACTCGCCCATCGCCTCAGCCTGCCGGATGCGCTCGCGGTAGTTGAGGATCGTCACGCGCTCGTTTTCGAGATCGAAGCGCAGCATATCCTCCGCCTTGTCGGACATCTTCACTTCCTTGGGCACCGTCACGGGCGTACCGTTGAAATAGTCCACCTGCTTGGCGATCTGCATTGCGTGGCTGAGTTCTTCCGTGGCGTGGACCGCCAGCTCGCGTGCGATGTCGGAAAATGCCGCGCCCTTGAGAGTCTGGCTGTAAACGGTGTAGGCGATGACCGCCTGGAATTCGCGTGCGAGATCCTCGTTGAGCAGTTCGATCATGCGTTCACGGGTGATTTTCAATTCTTGGTTCATGCCCCCGAATCGCAGCGCGCGTGCACCGTGGCTGCGTTTCATTTTATGGAACGGCGGAAATGAAATACGTCCGACAACCTCGCGGGCAGCGATGCAAAGGCGAACACAACCTATGAAAACACTCACCGCACTCACCACCATCGGGGTCACTTTGCTAGGCCTTGCCGCCTGCGATTCCAAAGTCGAATCCGCCCGCAAGGAAGCACTCGAAAGCAAAGCCGAAGCGCTCGAAAACAAGGCCGGTACCGTCCGCAAGGACGCCAAAGCCGACGCCGCCAACCTCGCGAAACAGGCCGCCATGGATGCGGACGCCGCGAAAGCTGCCGCCAAGGCGCGCGCGGAAGCGGAAAAGAATGCCGCTGAAGAAACTGCCGAGGTCGTCCGCAAAGCCGGCGATCAGGCCGCGAAGGATCTGGAGAAGAAGGCCAAGGAAGCCCGCGAGCAGAAATAGCCCGCGCGATTCGCGCATTTTCCACGGAACGCGCAACTGGCCGTTCAGCGGCGGCTATTCTGCACGGAAAATCTGCCTGACTGGACGGCTCTTCCTCGTGCAGTCGAAGCGTGAAACGCGAGGGCGTTCACCTATGCGTGAAGCCTGCGCAGACCGAGCGCGGCACGGGCAGGATTGCCCCCGCTACAATTTCCGTCCGCAGACTGCGCGTGGCACCTCACCAGGAAACCGGCGGGTAGTTCGGCAGCAGCCGGAGGCGGAGGACGAACACATCCTCCACTCCGGCGGCCTCGCTCGGTGCGATACCGAGGAACTGGCAGCGCGTGGTATCCGCGATAATAGCCAGCCGTGAATCATCGGACAGCTTCGAGAGATGCTCCCTAAGTTCCCTCACTGTGATGCGGTAATGATCTTCGCCGGGCATACGGTTGATTTTTGGGGGTGAGATATTTTCCGGCGGTTTGCGGGCGTAACGCGGGCAATCCTGCCCGCTGTCTCTCCCCTGTGAATGGATACATTTTGCAGAAATGCGTGGCACAACCACGTCAGGCCGCGCCACCGCCCGCACACAGCGCTTTCGCTCCGCTATTCCATGCCGAGCGACGCCTGCAGCGGATCGTTGATGCGTCCCGTGACGGCCAGCCCTTTATCCTGCTGATATTGAGCTATGGCATTGCGAGTAGCCGGGCCGATGACCCCATCGGCGGAACCAAGTGAATATCCCCGTGCGGTAAGTTTTCTCTGCACCCGCGCGACCGTCGAATCGGACGAATAGTCGGAATAGGTAAAGCCACGGGGCCGGAAACTGCCATCAATGATCAGCCACCCGCCATCGTACCAGCCGTAGCGGTGATTATTCCACACATGGACGCCATTCCTGTCCCAATCGCGGTGGTTGTCTCCGAGGACCCACAGGCCGCCGTAGTGGTTGTCGCGAGTGTAATCTCCCTGATTGGCGTACGGCTGGACATTTCCGCCACGCGCGGAATAGCCCGAGCGTTGCGAAACGACCGATGCCGAGGGCGAGTATCGCGAACTCCTCGCGGTCACTCCGGCATCCGGTACGGCGAACGACTGCACCGGAGCGGAACGCGCGCCGCGGGAGTGTCCCGCTCCTGAGTTGCCCGGTGCGACGCTCACATTTGCGGAACGCGCTGCGCTCCCCTTTGAATGTCCCGCAGGCGCTGCGATCCGCGGCTGTTCGGAAGCTTGGGCTTTATTGCCCGCCTTACCTCCGCCGCCATGCGATTTCTCCTTCCCTTTTTGTTCGTCGTCTTTCTTGGCATAGGCAGCCGCGTGCGCGGAAACCGGTTGGAACAGCGCGAGGCTGATCGCCAGTGCTGAGGTGAGGATCGTGGTGTTTTTCATGGTGGTCTTTCTTGGTTGAGGAGTGCGGTGCCTGAAATGGCATCCACTGAATCGCGCCTGCCCCCGCGTCTGCGCGCATGAATCGCACGGGTTTGTTCCCCATATCCACAGGAACACCGGCGGACACTGAATCACAGGCTGGGATCACGACACCGACAGTAGGATCTAATACGAGTTACACAGTGAGACTGCCTGCAACTGATGCTCGATGCAGAATGCGCGCCACGACTTCGGGGATGCCGAAGGGCTTGCACACAAAGTCATCAGCACCTGAGGCCATGGCCTCGGCGATGCCCTCCTCGCCTTCGCGCGCGGTGATGACGATGAGGTAGCGGTAGGGGCCGGAGGGATTGCTGCGGATTGCGCGGCAGATGTCGCGGCCACTCATGCCGGGCATCTCCCAATCGAGGAGCGCGATGAAGGGGGCATCGGTGGATGCAGAGGTGGACGAAGAGGTGGCTCTCAGTTCGCGGATAGCCTCCATGATTCACACGGTATCGTGCGCCGAAGCAACGGCGGCGGTATGTGATGAGGTTTGTTTCCAGGAATGTCTGTTCGTCATTTTCATATTTTGGCAGGCACGGCCAGATGCGTGCTAGCAGGTGGCAAATGCTCCGACCCCTCAGAACCATCCGGCGATGGTGAGTCGGTGGCGGCGGACTCTCAAGTCAGCGAGGAGGGTAAGACCGGAGCTTCGGCCGATATAATCGGGCCGAAACTCAGCTACGGCTCGCCGTCGGGCGGGTCACGTTGCCGAGGGATTCCTCGAACTCGGTCTGACACACGATGCTTCCGGTTTGGAAAAGTGGACGAAGCAAAGAGCAGGCGGACCCGGTTCACGGTTTCCGGTTTCAACCCCGGCTCCGCAGCCACTTGCGCAGGAGGTCGAGGTCCAAGGGCTTGAGCAAATATTCGTCGAAGCCGGCGGCCTGCACTTCGGCGCGGTCTTCAGGGCTGCCGTAGCCGCTCATCGCCACGAGGAAGGCACCGGCCTGCGCTCCTCTGGAGAAACCATTCGCGCATCAGGGAAGGCGATGTAAGTTCCGTTCGCGAGCAGGGCAGCCACCGAGGAATTTGCAGTCAATGCAGGCAGAACCAGCAGGCAGACAACTCCATCGAAACCCAACGAAACCATGAACGACTCCGAACTCGAACTCAGGTTACAATCCATCGAACAGCGACTCAGCCAGGCGGATGCAGTGAACGCCGGACAGGGCGACGCCAAGCACCGGAAGATTTCATGGGAAATCCGGGACACGGCCAAGCTGCTCGCCCTGCGCTCGCTCGTGCAGGAACTCGCCGTCAGCGCCGGCGTCTCCCCCGAACGCGCCGATTCGACATTTCAACGCCGCACCCTTTACTACCTCGATTGCCTTCACCAGATGGCGGAGAGAAGAGACGCCGGTCTCGCCGCCCACACCGATGACCGGAATCTGAACGAGGTCCCGACGGACACCGCGTTTCCTGCGTTGTTCGACGATTCGGAGGAGTGACCTCCCCCCGCCCCGCCTCCGTCGCAAATTCCCGGCGGGACATCGCAAATTTTCTTGTGGTGCATTTTGCGCGCTGTTTGGAATTCCGCGCGTATCCAAACACCACCCACCGCCACACCATGAAATCCATCCTCGCCCTCTGCCTCGCCGCATTCCTGTCCACGCCCTTCGCGATGGCCGATCAGGAACATATTTTTCCCGACAAAGGCTCCATCATCGAGCTGAAGCTGCCCGACGACTGGGAGGCCCAAGTGAAGAACGGCCGCCTCTACGCGCATCCGCCGGACGAAAAGGAATTCTTCGTCGAATTCGAGGAAATGAAGTCGAAGCCCGACGACGGCGATGCAGTGATGAAGGAAGCCAAGGCCTCACTCGCCGAGAGCTTCAAGAAGCTCGAATACGGCGAGGTGCAAAAGGCACGCTTCACCGATCTCGGCGTGGTGCTCATGGATGTCACCGGCGAGGACGACGCAGGCAAGGTGAACCTGAACGTGGTGCTCGTGGTGGACGAAAAGAAGAACAAGGTCGTGATGGTGACGCGCATCGCATCGCCCGACAGCGCAAAGAAGCACGCCGCCGCTTGGGGTAAGATCGTCTCGTCGCTCAAAGCAGTGAAGCCGAACTGAGCGGAGCAGAGAAAAAAGGCGGCCGAAAATTATTCCACCCGTAGCCGCCGACGCCGTGGAAGACGTTGTATCCCATCTGGCCCTTTGCGGGCGCCGCGTCCACGAGGGCGAGCATGGTCTCGGTGGTCTTGATGGTGATGGGGTAGCCCTTGAACGGCGGGCGATCAATGAGGTGGTATTTGGCTAATGCGGCGCTGAGTTCCTCCTTGCTCACCGTCCACGGAACGCCGCCGGGTTTGCCGAAGCTAATGAGGCGCAGCTGATTCAGGCCGGGATAACATTTGGCGACGCCTTCGTTGCACTTCGCGAGTTCCTCGTCGAGCTGCTCGGCGGTGGTGGCTCCCTTGTGGGTGAAGGTGTGGTTTGCATAGACGATGCCGGGGCCGGGCAGCTCCTTGTCCCACGCCTTTTGCGCGGCCTTGAACGGGCCGCCTCCGGGGGCGACGTAGAAGGTGCCGGCCATGCCCCGCTTTTTCAGCTCGGGGACGACTGTCTTCACGGCGCTCGGCGCGCTGTCGTCGAACATGAGGAGGAAGACGGCCTTCTTGCCGTCCTTCCATTTCAGCACGGTGGTCGCGCCGGGGCCGTCCGCGGAGGTGGCGGTGCCGGTGGAGAATCCGAAGACGAGCAGCAGCGCGGCGGCGAAGGGAAGAACGGAGCGTCGTGTCGTGCCGCGCTTATGACTGCGAACGGGCGGGATCTCAGGTCATTCCGCTGCGACACACCGCACCGCTGCACCAGCGCTCGGGCGGGCCGATCCAGAAATGCGCGGCAAGTTCAAACGCAGAGGCCCTGAGAGGATCTGCGAGTTCCGCAGAGGATGAATCTTGCCTGCACCGATCAATGCTGGCCGTTTCATTGCATCCCTCCGCGATCCTCTCCCCCTCCTCTGCGCCTCTGCGTTTAGAGCATGACCGCACGAACTAATCGTGCCGGCCCAAGACGAGCAGCGCCCGCGCTATTTTCCGGCAGTGATGGTGAAGCGCACGGTCGCGACGAGTTCATCCTCGTCGTAGATCTCGACCTTGTACTTGCCCACGGGCCAGCCCTTCGTGGGTTTGCTGAGGGAGAATGCTCCGTGGAAATTGTCCTCGTTCGCGGTGACTGTGGCCTCGTCAATCTTCGTGTTCGCGGGCGCGGCATCGCCGACATCCTCGGCGATCCAGACACCGCGGAGCTTGTCGCCCTTCTCGGTGCCCTTGCTGCGGAAGAATGCGTGGAGCTTCGGCGTGTCGGAGGCAAAGGAGGTGGCGGGCTTGGTGTCGCCGTCCACGGCGATGACGGCCTCGACTTTCACATCGCTGGCTTGTGCGGAGCAAAGGATGAAGAGGGAGGCGATGAGTGTGAGGAGTCGTTTCATGAGGTGCGGACTTTAGCACGGATCGGGCCGGGGATTTGCAATGATTTTGGGATTTCATCGAAGCCGTTCCGTCGCAACGCGACAGGATGCCGCCGCGTAGCCATTCATCGGCAAAAGAACTTACATCCGACGGAAGAAGGAGCGGCGATCCATGGGAACAACCAACCATTCAAATTTATGCTCACACTCATCCTTGTTCCTGTCGTCGCCGCCGCCGGCAAAGCGTTTATCGTCTGGCTTATGGGTGGCAGCTTCGGCCTGGCGGTTCTGGCGTTCTTTGCTTTTAAGGCAATCGGGAAGTAACGCTCCGCGCAGTCCCGGAGAAGAGTCCCATGATGCGGTGCCTGCGGTCGTGGACACCACCCGACAGGATGGACAACGGCCACCCGACGCGGCACCACGTTTTGAGATTCCCGAAAAATGAAAGCATTCCTCCTGCTCCTCTGCATGATCCCCGGCGCGTGAATCGCAAACTCGCACGCTGCGGACGCGCGGCCAAACATCCTCTTCGCGATCGCGGACGACTGGGGCGCACATGCGAGCGCGTACGGCACGAGGTGGATCAAGACTCCGGCATTTGATCGCGTGGCGCGCGAAGGGCTGCTCTTCACGCGCGCCTGCACGCCGATGGCGAAATGTGCGCCCTCGCGCGTGCATCATCACGGGACGCAACACCTGACAGATCGAGGAGGCGGCGAATCACATCTGCTATTTTCCCGCGAAGTTCAAAGGCTGGAGCGAGGCGCTCGCGGAGCACGGGTGGTTCGTCGGGCACACGATGAAGGGCTGGGGGCCGGGCATCGCGAACGATGTGAACGGCAAGCCGCGGCAGCTCACCGGCGCGGCGTTTAACAAACGCAAGGCCGCGCCCCCGACGCCGTACATCAGCAACAACGACTACGCGGCGAATTTCACGGACTTCCTCGATGCCTCGCCGAAGGACGCGCCGTGATGCTTTTGGTACGGCGCGATCGAACCGCACCGCTCGTACGAATTCGGCTCCGGCGTGGCGAAGAGCGGAAAGAAGCTCTCGGACATTGACCACGTCCCGGCGTTCTGGCCGGACAACGACACGGTGCGGAACGACATGCTCGACTACGCATTTGAGGCCGAACATTTCGATCGCCACCTCGGGCGCATGTTGGCCGAGCTGGAAAAGCGCGGGCTCCTGCACAACACGCTCGTCGTCGTGACGGCGGATCACGGGATGCCATTTCCACGCAGCAAGGGCAACGCGTACGACCTCGCAAACCATGTGCCGCTCGCGATGATGTAGCCTGCGGGCATCGCGAAGCCGGGACGCACGGTGGATGACTTCGTGAGCTTCGTGGATCTCGCGCCGACATTCATCGAAGTCGCAAAAATGTCGTGGGCCGAGAGCGGCATGGCGGAGTCGCCGGGCCGCAGCCTCACGGAGATTTCCCGCCCGCCGCACCGCGGAGCCGCGGTGCGGCGGTGGAGCGTGACCTCCGGGCACGCTTCTTCGGCAGGGCGCAAGTATTCCATCCGGGAAACGCGCCCCGGAGGTCGCGTTCCACCGGCGCGGTGCGCGGTGGAACTCGGAACCCGGAACCGGCTACACCTTAAATGGAACCGTTCAACTTTCTGATCGGTGGCATCAGTCCCCGATCCCCGTCTTGAAGCCCGCGAGCGCCTCGATCTTGCGCGGGTGCGGCGCGCCTTCGTAGCCGCGCCAGCAGGCGGTGATCACGATGGCGACGCGTGTCTCGTCGGGGCTCACGAAGCAGCCGGCGATCGCGACGTTGAACGGAAACAGGTAGCCGTCGTATTTCCTCCCGAAAATCGGCACCTTCCTGTCGGCGGCCGATTGAAAAACCTGGAAGCTCTTCACTCCTCCGAACTGCAAGTCCTCGTGCGTGCCCATGACTGATTCGATGACCGGCAGCATGAAGAAGCTCCGGTGGCGCCCGATCACGATCGGGAAATGATCCATCACCGGCGCGGTGCGCTTCACCGCGTGCTTTGCGAGCAGCGCTGCGGTGGCTTTTCCGTGTGCGCTCCAAAACCGCGCGATGCCGTTTTCCGGCTTGTCCGGAAGCTCGAATTTTTCCGTCGCCACCGTCTTGTTCGTGGCCATGTCCTGAATCGTCACGACCCAGTTGCACTCATCGGCGGCCTCGTTCGACTGCTTGCAGATCCATGCAAATTTTCCATCCGCCGACCAGCCGAGCGGGAAGAGGCGGTCGTCCATGCTCTCAAAATCCTTGCCGGTTACAAAGAGCGGCGATTCCTTCGGCGATTCCTTCGGCACGACATCCGCCGCGCGGAGTGTGAACGCTGCGGCGAGCAGAAAAAACGAGTGGAGGAGGATGGTTTTGATTTTCATGGTGGAGAATGCGGTGCGCGCGTGCCGTTCAGAAAGTGTCCCGAAACGCGGGATCAAACGCAGAGGCGCAGAGGTGGAAGGAGAGGGCCGCAGAGGAAGATTTGCAAACATCCCTCTGCGTACCTCTCTGCTTTTCTCTGCGCCTCTGCGTCAAAATTCAGGACATCCGGCTTCGGTTGCCGCTCCGCCGCGCCATGCCTCTGCGGTGAAAATCGAGGGGCCACATTCTCAGTTCGCCTCGTCGTTTGGCCCCACGCTCGGGAAGTGCTTGCGCAATTCCGCGTTCAGGTTTCCGCGCGCAGCCAGTTTCAGATCGGCATTGAGATTTTGCTGATCGCGTCCGAGGCGCGTCTGCACCCATGCGTGGTTGCCGCCGGTCACGATGAAGCCGCCGAGCAGTTTTTTCGATCGCAGCTCGAAGACCAGCACCTCGCCGAGCCAGCTTCCCGGCTCAAATGTTTTCTCGCCGACCATCTTCGCCGCCTTGATTTCCGACGTGCGCACCACGAGCACGTAGCGCGTCTCGGCCATCTGCTTCCAGTCGGTGCTCTCGGGGCCGCAGCTTGGGTCATACGTCGCATCGAGCGAATCCGCGGGCGCGGGCTTCACGAGGTTCAGCGCCGTCGCGACATCCACCGCCGGCGAGCGCTGGTTCAGGCGCACCGGCAGCGCGAGCCGCACGGTCGGATTCTCGAGTTCCT
>Ga0194061_1000681_pt1 | contig 20541 bp, 13 predicted proteins | sample SepL2221m_MetaG_FD_163423 | JGI IMG/M metagenome (GOLD analysis project Ga0194061, IMG submission 163423) | Anoxic zone freshwater microbial communities from boreal shield lake in IISD Experimental Lakes Area, Ontario, Canada - Sep2016-L224-21m | ecosystem: Environmental > Aquatic > Freshwater >... | reverse complement strand
GTCTATTGCGGCGAGTGCTGGTTCTGTCGGCGCGGGGATGTCAACCTCTGCGACAAACGCCGAGTGCTCGGTGTCTCAACCGGCGAATATCGCCGCCATGGTGCCTTCGCTGAATTCGTCAACGTTCCCCAGCGCATCCTGGTGAAACTACCTGAAGCCGTGACGTTCTCCCAAGCCGCGATGGTTGAGCCGGTTTCGATTGCGCTCCACGCGGTCCGTCGCACGCCGCTTGAACTCAACGACACGGTGGTTGTCGTCGGTGCCGGGATGATCGGCTTGTTTGTCATCCAAGCTTTGCGAGCCGCTGGTTGCGGAAAAATATTCGCCGTCGATCTCGATCAATCACGCCTTGACGTGGCCGTGAAACTGGGTGCTGATGAAGGATTCCTGAGCAACAAAGTCGATGTCCCTGCGGAAATTCAACGCCGCACAAATGGTCGCGGCGCGGACGCTGCGTTCGAAGTTGTCGGCATCACGCCGACGTTGCAAACCGCAATTGCCGTGCTCCGTAAAGGGGGGCAATTGACGCTGGTCGGCAACCTCTCTCCCAAGACTGAACTGCCGCTGCAATTGGTGGTCACGCGCGAATTGACGCTGCACGGGTCCTGCGCCTCAAACGGCGAATACCCTGCGTGTCTCGACATGATCGCGCGCGGCGTCATCAAAGTCGAACCGATGATCACCGCCGAAGCCCCACTCAGCGACGGCGATGCGTGGTTCCACCGCTTGAAAATCGGCGGCGATAACTTACTCAAAGTTCTTCTTAAACCCTAACCCAAGAGCCGCGCACGCCTGTAAGCGGCCATGTTCGATCAAAATCAATATCAAAGGAAACGCATCGTGAAACTGCAAGGCAAAGGCGTGTTGGTGACAGGCGGCGGCAGCGGCATTGGTTTGGGTGTCGCACTCGCGCTCGCCAAAGAAGGTTGCCGCGTCGTCATCACCGGTCGCGACGAAGCGAAACTGAAAAAAGCTGCGTCCGAACACACAGGCGAAAACTCGATCTTGACGCGCTCGTGTAACGTGGCCTCGCGCGACGATGTGAACGCGACCGTCGCGTGGGCGATTCAAGCCGTTGGCCAGTTGGACATCGTCGTCCACAGTGCCGGCGTCAATGTTCTCAAACGCAAAATGTGCGACCTCGCTCCGAGCGATTTTGATGACGTGCTCGCGACGAACTGCACCGGCTTCTTCAATATTCTCCACGCGACACTGCCGGGCATGCGCGAACGCAAAGACGGACTGGTCATCAGCATCTCGTCCATCGCCGGAAAGCGCGCGCTGCCGTTGGGCGGGCCGGCTTACGTGGCATCAAAATTTGCGGCGACTGGGCTTGCGACGTGCGTGGGACTTGAAGAGCGAGCGAACGGAATTCGCATCACCAGCATTTATCCCGGCGAAGTTGAAACACCGCTTCTTGAAAAACGCGCCGTCCCGGTGCCGATGGAAAAACGAAAGCAGATGGTCCACCCCGAAGACATCGGGCACTGCGTCGTCGCGCTGGCTCAATTGCCCGCGAATGTGATCGTGCCTGAATTGATCATCACGCCGCTCTATCAAGAGTACATGTAATGGACTTGGGATTCACTGATCACACCGCGCTGATCGTCGGCGGAGCCAGCGGAATTGGTCTCGCCGCCGCACGCGCATTTGCCTCTGAGGGTGCGCATGTCGTGCTTTGGGATCGCAGCGAAAATGTGAGTGACATCGCTGCGAAAATAGCTGATGAATTCTCGATTCGAGCGGCAGGTTTTTTAGTCGATGTCGCAGACGACACCTCCGTACTCTCTGCGTTGACTCGGACACTTCAAACTGTTGGCCGCATTGAACACGTCGTCCACGCCGCAGCAACGGGGTCAGGAAAATTCGGATTTCCGTTCACGAATCTCTCGCCCAGCGATTGGCCGCGCGTGCTCAGCATCAACATCATGGGCATGACTCACGTTGCCCATGCGCTCGCGCCGCATCTCATCGAGCACGGTGGCGGGACGATGGTTTTCATTGCATCCATCGCTGGCCAAATGGGCTCGCCAACCGATCCGCCATATAGTGCGTCGAAAGCGGCTAACATCAATTTCGCTCAATGCATGGCCAAAGATTTGGCGTCTAAAAATATCCGCGTCAATACGATTTGCCCCGGGATGGTGCAGACGCCGTTGAATCGAGCGGTTTGGCAATCGTGGTTCAATCAAGCGCCCGACGACCAGCGCTTGAGTTACGACGAGTGGGCGGATCGCAAAATCAAAGCGCTCGTTCCAATCGGCAAATGGCAGACGTCGGAAGCGGTCGCGGACATGATTGTGTTCGTATCGTCCGCGCGCGCCGAACACGTGACCGGTCAGACAATCAACGTCGATGGCGGCGCTGTGATGCACTCGTAAATCGTTTGTGATTCAGGCGGGTGCTAATTTGATCCGTAATCGCCGCCCGAGCGTGATTCTTTGGGCAGGCTGTCGCGCAGGAAATTCGTGATCGCATCCGTCTCGGTCATGCGCATGACGCCCGCGCTGATGGACTTGCATTCTTCAAACGACAAGCCTCGTACAATCTTTTTGATGCCGGGAATCGATGGCGGGGAGATCGAAATCTCCGTCATTCCAAAGCCGACGAGCGCCGCTGTGAAGATCGGATCACCCGCCATTTCTCCGCACATGCTCACCGGAATGTTTGCTGCGATTGCAGCTTCGACCGTCATCTTGATCAATTGCAACACCGCCGGATTTGCACCATTATAGAGGTTCGCGACCAGTTCGTTGCCGCGATCCACTGCGAGCGTGTATTGCGTCAAATCATTCGTGCCAATCGAGAAGAAGTCGCACTCTTTCGCCAAGACGTGAGCCTGCAACGCAGCGGACGGCACTTCGACCATGATCCCGATTTCGATTTTCTCGTCGTAAACCTGGCCTTCGTGTTTGAGGTCGTGCATCGTTTCTTTGACGATGCGGCGCACCCAGCGCAGTTCTTCGACCTGCGTGATCATCGGCACCATCATCTTGACTTTGCCGAGCGCCGACGCGCGCAAAATCGCGCGAACTTGAACGCGGAACGTCTCCGGGAATTTCATCGACACGCGGATGCTGCGCAATCCCAGGTACGGGTTCTGCTCGTGCGTCGTGTGAGTCGGAAGAATTTTGTCCGCGCCCAAATCCTGAGTTCGGACGACGAGCGGTCGGCCATTGAGTTTCAGCAGACACTTTTGATAGGCTTGGAAATGCGTTTGCTCGTTCGGTTCGATGCCGCTGGTCAGATACAAGAACTCCGTGCGGAACAAACCGATGCCGCCAGCGCCGTGCTCGAGCGCGCCTTGGATTTCGTCCGGGAATTCGATGTTGGCCATGACGCGAATTTCGCGCCCGTCGGACGTGACAGCGGGCAGATCCTTTTCCAGGATCAGCGCCTGCTCGTGCGATTTGATTTCTTCCTGCCGCTTGCGGTAACGAGCCAACGTCCGCTCGTCCGGACGGATGATGACGATGCCGCGGTTGCCGTCGATGATGATCGTTTCGCCGCCGGAAATATCGGTCGAAACCGTCTCGAGTCCAACGACGGCGGGCATCTCAAATGCGCGCGCCAAAATGGCTGTGTGGCTGGTCTTTCCGCCAATGTCAATCGCGAACGCTTTCACGACATTGCGGTCAAACGAAGCTGTCTGAGACGGTCCCAAATCGCGCGCAATCACTGCGACAGGATTCGTCAAGGAACTCAAATCTTCTTTGCGTCCGCCGAGCAGCACCTTTAATAGGCGCTTCTGTAAATCATGCAAATCGGACCCGCGCTGAATAAACATCTCGCCGCCGTAACCGGCCAGGCGCTTTGCGATGGCTTTCAACGTCGTCGAGACTGCGTGCTCTGCGGAATATTTTTCGTTCTTGATTTTGTCGATGATCTGCTTGCGCAAGGAATCATCTTTTAACAACTGCGTCTGGACACTGAGAATGGCTCCGAGACTCGACCCGAGTTGATCTTCAGTCTGCTGTCGGATCGCTTCGATTTCAAGATCGACGGTGCGCGCGGCATCTTCGAATCGTGTGATTTCGGCGGGCACCTTATCGTCGGCAATGGCGATTTCAGGAATGCGAACTTCCTCGCTTTCCATGAGGAACGCTTCGCCAATGTAGACGCCGGGGGAGACAGGGATGCCCTTCAGTATTTCCATTTTATTCCGTGAACGAGCAGTTGGTGTGCCAAATAGAGCACGTCAGCCGAAAAGAACGAGGGAAAGTAATGGTAAATTGAAAAAAGTCAAGCACAATACTGCTCGAAATTAAACAATACCAAAACAACCGCTAAATCTCTCTCTCAACCGATTTTAACGACGCCCCGACAACCGTGTGTTCATAATCGTTTTAACGGCGCGATCTACCGCTCCATGCAGATCGATGGCTTGTAGTTCATCGAAACGCCGAAACGGAAGTTCGTCGTACACCGCCGCCCAATTGTAAGCCACGCGCATGACCGTTTGCAAATTGACCGCATCGTATAAATTGTAGCGGATCAACGGCACCAACGCATCTGTCCGACCGCGTAAATGAGCGGCCCATAATTTGACCGCGTCGTAGCCCGAATAATGCCGGATGTCTATCGGTCGCTCGATCCCGATCTGTGTTTCAATTTTCTTCAGCCCGCCTGTCAATCCGACTGCGCGCGTGATCGGGCGCAGGTCCAGATGCGCACCCTTAAAGAACTTTTCGCCAAAGCGCTTTTCGAGATACGGGACATCAAACGATGCACCGTTGAACGTGACGAGCACTTTATATTTTGAAAGATACTCCGGGATTTCGTGCAGATTTTTATGCCGTAGAAAAACTTTTGCATCCGTGCCATCCCAGACGGCAACAACGGTCGTGCGGTCAGGGCCGTCGCCATCGTTCAGTGGAAGGTCCGGCTTTTTTCCGTCGGTTTCGATGTCCAGATACGCAATGCGTCCGTCATCAAAATCAGCGGCCATGCGCCAGGATTGTTCACTGCCCAGTCGCTTTTCAAACCAGCATGTGTCGCCTTCTGCGAGCTTCACCCGTGACAGTGTCAACTCCTGCTCCAGCGGCGGCGGAGGGCCGTCGTCGAAGAGGTCGCGATGCGTCAATACATCATCCCACGAGATCAATCCATCGTGCCAAAAATTTCTTTCACGCGCCTCGCCGATGCCGGCAAGATGGATGAACGAACGGGTCAACATAGTGAACGGCCTGCTTTCTCATGAACGTTTCGAGTGGTGCGATAGATGCACGAAGCACGTATTGCAACACTCGAAACCCGAAACTCAAAATCCGAAACAAGCCGTTAATTCACCTGCGTTATAGCGAAATCAATGCGCCTCAAGCACTCGGCTTGACCGAGTAAATGCAGCGTGTCGTGAATCGGCGGGCTGACCGTGGTCCCGCTCAACGCGACACGGAGTGGCTGCGCAACATCGCCCAACTTCCGTCCCTTCGCCTCCGCAAAATGCTTGACCGCCGCATCCAACGCATCGCCGGACCATTCTTCTATGCCAGCCAGAACTCCGCGCATCTCGGTCAGCACCGCGAGACCGTCGTTTTTCTTCAAGACTTTGTCGACGGCCTTCTGATCCAGCTTCGTCGGAGCCTTGAAAAAGAGGGCCACATTTTCAGCCAGTTGCTTGAGCGTCTTGGAGCGCTCCTGTTCCATCAGCAACACATTCTTCAACCAACTCGGCGAATGATGGGTGAGGTCGTAGCCCTGCTTCTGCAGGGACGGCGCGACGCGTTTCACCAATTCCGCCGAGTCCAATTTGTGCAAATATTCGCCATTGATCCATTCGAGTTTGGAGCCTTTGAGGCACTCTGAAAGCCACTCGACAATCTGCGCTTCCACTTCCGGATCGGTCGTCGCTCCACCCGCAGCGACGGGCGGCGGAGTCTTGCGGTTTAACGTGAATTGTGCCGACGCGCTCTTGATCCGGTCAAACGAGAATTCGCGGATGATTTCGTCCATCGGCATGACTTCGTGCTCGTTGCCGGGCGACCAGCCGAGCAGCGCTTCGAAATTGATCATCGCCTCAGGTAACAGTCCGCAGGCCTCATACAGCGTGATCGCGACGGGATCGCGGCGCTTGCTGATCTTCTTGCCTTCTTCATTAAAGATCATCGGCAAGTGCGCGAAGACTGGAACCTTCGGTGCGGTGGGCACGGCCGGATCGTTGAGCTTCGCGAGTGCTTCGTAAATGAAAATCTGGCGGAACGTGTTTTCGACATGGTCATCGCCGCGAATGACGTGGCTGATGCGCATGTCAACGTCGTCAATCACGCAGGCAAAATTGTAGACTGGCATACCGTTGCCGCGCATGATCACGAAGTCTTTAGCCGTGACGCCGTCCTCTTCCAAATACGTTTGCGCGGGTTTGGCGATAGAGCCTTTTACGGCGTCTTCGAAGACCATTTCGGTGCGACCGTTCAAGACGACTTTAAGATACAACGCCGGATTCGGATCGGCAGCGGCCTGGGCCTTTTCTTCGTCCCACTTGCCCTGCTTCTTAAGCTTCTCAATCTTCCACTCAGGCAGTCCGCCCGCCGCTTCCTTCTTCGCCCAATACGCAAGTCCCGCTTTTTCAAGCGCGTCGCCGACGACCTTGTAGCGCTCCATGCGCTGGCTTTGAAAATACGGTGCGCACGGACCGCCGATGTCTGGGCCTTCGTCCCAATTCAAGCCGCACCATTTCAGCCCGTCGATGATGATCTGCGTGGCCTCTTCCTTGTTGCGCTGAATGTCAGTGTCCTCAATGCGCAGAATGAATTTACCGCCGGTCTTGCGGGCGTAGAGCCAGTTGAACAGCGCGGTGCGGACACCGCCGACATGCAGGTAGCCCGTGGGACTGGGCGCAAATCGAACTCGAACGGACGAACTGGACATTAATAAACTTCCTTTCAGTGAACGGCGATATGAGTTGTTTCCAACGCTCGGCGGGACGACAGTGCGCGAGGTTATAGCGGGATTGGAACGGCTTCAAAAGGGCCATCAAACTCAATGCGTACTATACCCGTTAAAAACCCGCATGAAAAGTCATTTCTCAACCTCGGCGTCGTCGCGATTTCCATAGTCGCGCCAGCCGCCGACATAGTTGCGGATCGTGTCGTAACCCATTAGCCAAAGCGTGAAATAAAGATGCGCGCTGCGACCTCCTGCCTGGTCATAAATCGCGATTGGAAAGTCCTTATCGACGTTCGATAGCCGTAAAATTGCGTGGATTTCCGCCGGTGTCCGCCACTCGCGCACCCCGGCGTTGAGGGTCGTCATCGATTGCCACGGAAGATTCACGGCTCCGGGAATATGTCCGCCGAATTTGCCGCGCACATCGTCGCCCATGTATTCGGCCCGCGCTCGCGCATCAAGAAGGTTCGCTGTCGGAAGCTGACCGATGACTTTCACGCGCATACGATACTGAGGCAGATCGTCGAATGCACAGGCACCGCGCGGCGTGTCGAGCGGGACGAATGTTCCGGTGTCGTCCAGCGTCGGCATAGTAATGGAGGTGATGCGCTTTTCTTTCCGCCATTTCGCAAAGCCACCATTGAGAATCGAAATGTGGTCATGCCCAAAGGCGTGAAACGTGAACCAGATGCGCGCGGCGAGGCGGCCGTCGTCATCATCATAAACGACAATACGCGTGGTCGGTGTGATGCCATCCTGCTTGCTGATCGCCGCAATCGCGCGCGGCGGCGGCATAAAGTACGGAGCCAGATTCGGGTCTTGGAATAAATCAGATTGAATGCTGCGCGCGCCGGGAATGTGGCTGATGCGAAATGCAGCCGCGTCGCGTCCGTCGATGACGATGGTTCTGACGTTCAATTCGTCGAGCCATTTTTCAAGCTTCGCGCTGTCGATCAGTGCGTCGGGCCTGGCGAATTTCTCGGGAGCTGGCGGTTCGTTAAGCGGAGTCAAACGGGGCACTGCCGCTGGGTCGAGGCCGTTCTCACCGGCGAACGATGTGATCGTTGCAGCCAGCAAAATCGAGAACAAAACGGCAACTTCGGATATTCGGGATGCATTCCGGGACGTGCGCCGCTGTTCCCTCTCTCCCTGGGGGAGAGGGCCGACGAGCCTGCTGTTCGGCTCGCGGGGTGAGGGGTGGACGCTTAGATTAATCAACGCCTTCCCCTCACCCCGCGCAGGAGTACCTGCGTCGGCCCTCTCCCAATGGGAGAGGGGAATAGCCGCTGTAACTCGGGCAATGAGCCGATCCGCTATTTGCATTTGAAATACACGCCTCCAAGCGCGTAAACTAATTCCAGAAATCACAAATGACAAATGACTTTGAAACTTTCTCTCCAGGCACCGGCTTGAACGAACTGCTCGGGCGCCCGCTGCAATTCTTCAAGGGCGTCGGCCCGGTCAAGGCCTCGCTGCTGGCGCGCTTGAATCTACAGACGATTCAAGACCTCATTTTTCATTTTCCAACGAGCCACAAAGACCGCGCGAGCGTCACACCCATTGAGCATCTCAAAGTTGGAAAAGACGCGAACGTCGTGGCGCAGATCATCGATCTGACTGCGAAGCGGTTCAACGGCAAGGAACAGATCACCGCGTATTTAATGGACGCGGCGGGCGATCAGATTCAAGCGGTGTGGTGGAACCCGTGGGTCGCGGACAAATTGACGCCGAATCATTGGGCTTTTTTTTGTGGCAAGATTTCAACTTTCGGCGCGCGCAAGCAAATCTCGAACGCTGAATTCGAAGTCTTTGACGACGGCGAATTTGACGCATCGTCGGGAGCCATGGCGACAGGGCCGAGTTTCGGACGGATTGTTCCCGTCTATAACCTCCGTCCAAAAAATCGGCTCCCCGATGGTCAGGAGCCGCCCGAGATTCGCATCAATCAAAATTCGTTGCGCAAAATTGTGTGGGACACGTTGGAGCTTGGCGCACCGCAACAATTGTGCGATCAAATTCCCGAATCCGTGCGCGTCGAAAACAAATTGATGCCACTTGCCGACGCAGTGCGCCAATTTCATTTTCCGAATTCGATGGACGACTTAAAGGAGGCGCGCCGCCGTCTGGTGTTCGAAGAATTATTCATCGTCTCGACGGGCGTCGCCTTGCGTCGCGCTCAAGTTGAACGCGCTGCCGTCTCGACGCGCCTATCGCTCCTCCCGGCGATTCTAAAGCGCATCGAAGCGCGGTTACCATTTACCCTGACCGAATCACAATCAAAAGCGTTCAACCAAATCGCGACCGACATGGGCCGCACGACACCGATGAATCGCCTGTTGCAGGGCGATGTCGGCAGCGGCAAAACGGCTGTTGCAGTCGCCGCGTTATTGCTGTGCGTCGCGCACGGACATCAAGCGGTGTTGCTCGCTCCGACAGAAGCATTGGCGACGCAGCATCATCGAACGCTCTCAAAATTACTCCAGAATTCACGCGTCGAAATTGGCTTGTTGCGTGGTGGAATCGCACCCTCCGCGCGCGCGGAATTTCTTGACAAACTTCGTGCCGGAACGTTGCACATCGCCATTGGAACACACGCACTGCTTGAGCCGGGCGTGATCTTCAAATCGCTCGCGTTGGCCGTCGTGGACGAACAGCACAAATTCGGTGTAGCACAACGCATGGCGCTCCGCGCAAAAGGCTGCGCCCCGCACGTGCTGGTCATGACCGCAACGCCCATTCCGCGCACCGTGACGCTGACTCTGTACGGGGATCTCGACATTTCCATCCTCGATCAATCCCCGCCCGGACGCGGTGAAATCGTGACGCGTTGGCTCGACGAATCGGACCGACCGCGAGCCTATAAATACATTTTGGACGAAGCGAAAAAAGGTCATTCGACCTACATCGTCCTGCCGCGCATCATCGGAGAAACAACTGAAGATTCGGAACCCGATCCTTTCAGCGACGCGAATTATTCCGAGACGCCGAAGAAGCGCAAACCGAAAATTCCGAAGCCCGGCCAGGCGAAATTGTGGACCGATGTCAAAGGCGCGGAAGAAGAATTCGAGCGCATCAAAGAACAGTTGCCGACGCTGAAAGTCGAGTTGCTTCACGGTCGCTTGCCGTCGGCAGAAAAGCAGCGCGTCCTCGCAGCGCTCGCGGATGGAAAGATCGACGTGCTAGTCAGCACGCAGGTAATTGAAGTCGGGATCGATTTAGCAACAGCGACGGTTATGGTCATCGAAAACGCTGAACGCTTCGGACTCTCCGCGTTGCATCAATTGCGCGGACGCGTGGGCCGAAGCGAACGCAAATCATTCTGCGTATTCTTCAGCGATACGATGACGGAAGAAGGTGAAGCGCGGTTAAAAGCATTCGAAAAAACGCGCGACGGTTTCGAACTCGCCGAGACTGATTTCAAATTGCGCGGACCGGGGCAGTTCTTTGGAACGCGGCAGAGTGGCATGCCGGAATTAAAAGTTGCGGACCTGTTGCTCGACACCTCGATTCTCGCAGAAGCTCGTGACGCGGCGTTCAAAATTGTCCGGGCTGACACGCGACTTTTGCTGCCCGAACATTCGCACCTTAAAAAGCGCGTGATCGAAGTCCTCGGCTCGCGCCTGGGTTTGATTGATGTGGGGTAGCCTTCAGCCACATCCACACGTTCCGCCGGGCGCACAACCCGCGCTGGCCGTACCCACGCTGTTTGAGTGCCAAACACCCATGCCGCGAAATTCTTCGGGAATTCGTTCTTCAGGAAATTCAGGCGCGAAGACACCGCAGAATCGAACGTGATGAGCGCTCGGTAATTCCTTCCAATACAGCGCTTGCCACGGACTGACGACGTCCCATTTGAACGATGGTAGATGCGGAACGATGCCGCGAAAATGGACGCTGGACATGAACTTATCGAGATACGCTTTATCCACGCAAAAGAATTCGCCGACGCGTTCGCGAGCTATGCTATCGAATTCTCCGTCCTCATCGCTGTCGCCAAAAACGCCGTCCACAAACCGGTTCCAATCCGGCTGCGCTACGTCTGCCCACACCGCGCCACCCGTTTCGGTCAAGCCATAATCCGCATCGAATTCGCTGTCGAGCGCGGCGCTGATTTCGTCGGATGTCGGCGAGAATTCACCGCGATCCTCATTCGTTGCGTTGATCAATTTAAGTTCGACAAGCCGGTTCAATGTGGCAAGAAGCGTGTCGCGATCCATGCCGTGAGCCGGGCGGTCGAAGATGGCTTCGACATTCTCCATCACCAACATGCCGATGGAATGGCGCTGTTCAATCGCACTGTCGAGCAACCACATTTCGTTGGGAGTCATCACTCATTCCTGACACTTTAAAGTAGAGCCGAAATATTTTCGGCTCTTGATCGTCGCTACGAATTCTACTCCACACCATTCACTAACGTCCCAATCGGCCCAATGGTGATGCTGATTTCATCGCGGCTTTGCAGCGTGAATTCGTTCGGCGGAACAATGCCGGTGCCGGTCATCAGGAAGCATCCGTTCGGAAAACTGTTGTCGCGGAAGAGGAAGCCGACGAGTTCTTCGAAGCCGCGTTTGATGCTTGCGACGGTGATTGCGCCTTTGAATGCGGACGCGCCGTTGCGTTTGATTTCGAGCAAGATTTCGGTGTCCTTCGTCAGTTTAAAATCCGGCGTGTCGGCGAGCAAAATACACGGGCCGAGGCCGCAGCATTTGTCGTACACTTTGGCCTGGGGCAAATACAGCGGGTTCTCGCCTTCGATGTCGCGCGAACTCATGTCATTGCCGATCGTGTAGCCGAATATTTTTCCGTGCGAGGTGATCGCGAGCGTCAATTCAGGTTCCGGGACATTCCATTTTCCATCGGAGCGAATGCGGACATTCTGGCCGGTGCCGACGACGCGATGCGGCGTGGCCTTGAAGAACAGCTCCGGGCGCTCAGCGGAATACACGCGGTCGTAAAAACTCCCGCCGCCAGCTACCTGCGATTCTTCCATGCGCGCTTCACGGCTGCGGAAATACGTCACGCCTGCCGCCCACACTTCCTGGCGGTCAATGGGCGGAAGCAGTTCTTCATTCGGCAGGCCGGGGAGGCGGTCTTCGGATTTCAACACCGAGCGCAATTTCGCGACGGGGTCTTTCTCCGTAAATAGCGTATGCCACAACCACGCGTCCATGCGGTAAAAATCGCCCGCGTCTTCACACACAAGGCCATTGCGATAATTGTAAATCTTCACGGACATCTCCAAGTAAAAATGCTTCGAATACGCGCGCTCGAAATTCAAAACCGCGCGTCCATCGTTGTGTTCTGTAATGAAAATAAGATGAGGTAATTTATCCGCTGGAGTCCTTTCGGGCAATCACAAACGCGTTCACCAGAAGTCCTGTTCCGGCGATCAGCAACGCGGCGACCGTTACGAATTGCAACGCTCCTCCCGGCGAACCGCCGTCGAATGTTGAAGTGGTTGCGAGAGGATTCATGTACCACGTGTAGAACCAAACGCCGCTGCCTTTGCCCTCGGGAGCAGAAAAGAGGGGTTGAAAAATGGTGTCGCCGACGAATTGCAATGCGTTCGAAACAAGCGCGACGATCATAAAGTAAACAACTCCCCGGCCCGGAAAATGGGTGTCGAGCGCGGTGAGAACGAACGGCAATCCCAGCGCGGCCAGCGCACTCATCGGATACAGATAACGAATCGGGAACATGTTGAGCTGATAGAAGCACAACCAAAAAAGCATCTGCGCACACACGCCCGCAAGCATCGCTGCCGCAATGAAGCGATTGAGTCGTGATGTCCTCCAAAGTCGAACACATCCGAACACAAGCGCCGGGAGAAACCACAGCGTCCGAGCAAACATGGCCGCCACGTGATGCAAATTCCCGACGATGTATCGCGGCGAAATGTTGGCGCTCACGTCGTTATGATAGCCCGTTGGAACAAGGCTGTGGTAGCGCGAGACATTCACCAAAACAAGAGCGAGGGCGGCGAGCGCAGGCGCGGATCCGAACATAATCGCGTTCCGAAAACGAAGACTTAAAGGAGCAGCGTTGAACATAATGTCCCCGACTAAAACGAACCACACGCACGCGACCAGTGGGGCGTGTGGATAGTGACACGCCCCGGCGATCGCGAGACCCGCGCCGGACAGCACGAGCCACTTGGGTTCGGATAAGTGCTGCGACCCTTTCAGAAAACTCCAGAACGCAAGCATGACGCCGAACACGATCCCTGCATCTGCGTAAAAAAATCGCGCGTAAGTCAAATGGGTGCTCCCGAGGCAAAATACGAGCGACGAGCAGTATGCGATGCGCCGGGAAAAATTCAGCATCGACACAATGTCGAAGAGCAAAACGCCCGCGAGTGCCGAGAGCACCGGGACGATGAGCGCTGAGACCGCCCGGCGGCTGATCGCTCCCGACGTCACGCGCTCAACAATTTCGCCGAGCCAGACAAACGGTCCCGACAGAAACGGCAATCCCAGCGAATACCGGTTGTACTGCGGCGGCGCTCCAGGTTCGCCGGGCAAACGCAAGTCGGCCTTGATCCACATGCGCTCGGCGTCGTCGAGATATTCTCGCAAATCAAGATAGCCCCCGTTGCCTTTCCAGAAGGCGAGGAACATCAGAAGTAGACCGAAGAAGATGCGGACGCGCACGGGGCTCCTGTAACAATGGTTTCAGTTTTGAAGTTTCGAGTCTCTCTTTTTGTCGAGCGAAATGCAAGCGCGGTTCGCGCGCTGAATCATCTTCAGTTCAATCGCCAAAAATCCGAAACCAACTGGGCGGAAAAGAAATATTTTCGACTAATTCTTTGAAAATCACACGCGCTTTGCGGCGTCTTTATTCTGCGTTAATGAAAATCGACGATACTAGTTCATATCAAGGCAAAACGAGTAGTGGGGGCTACGGAGCGTTCAATGAGTAAGAAGCACTTTCGGACCATTTGGATCTCGGATACCCATTTATGTTCGCGCGATTGTCGCGCGGATTATCTCTTAAGCTTTCTGAAACACACCAAGTCTGAGCAGCTCTATTTGGTCGGCGACATCATCGACGTGTGGCAACTGAAGCGGCGATGGTTTTGGCCTCAGCCGATCAACAATGTCATTCAAAAGATTTTGAGTCGAGCGAAAAAGGGAACTCACGTCACGTACATTCCTGGAAATCACGACGAGTGTTTGCGTGATTTTGTCGGTGCCACGTTCGGCGATGTCAGCTTGAAAATGGACGCGATTCACACCACTGCCGATGGCAAGCGTTACCTTGTTCTGCACGGCGATGTTTTTGACGCGGCCGTGCAACACAACCGGTGGCTCGCGGTGCTCGGCGACGCGGCTTACGGATGGCTGATTTATTTGAACGGTGTGCTGAATTTCTTTCGCAAGCTGCTCAATCTCCGTTATTGGTCGCTCTCTGGCTACATCAAGGGCCGGGTCAAAAATGCGGTCAGTTACATCAACAAATTTGAAGAAGTCGTCGTCGGTTACGCGCGCCAGCAAAATGTGGATGGCGTAATTTGTGGACACATCCACCAACCCGCGATCAAGACCATTGCGGGATTGCAATACTGCAACACGGGCGATTGGATCGAAAATTGTACGGCGTTGGTCGAGCATTTTGATGGCCGGCTCGAACTGTTGAACTGGCTCAAGGATTGGCCGGAAATCGCCGCTCAACCGATCGTTGACGAGGAAGATGACGACGTCGTCGTACCACTTCCAGATGCACTTCAAGGGTTTGGAGCGTAGAACAAGCCCTTCATGTTTCCGCGAAAAATCTGTTGCAAAGATCGCGTTGTGATTCGTGTCCCGTCATGCTGTTGACCCCGAAAGCCTATGACACACCGGCTGAGGGCTCAGTGGCTTGACGGGTTTTTTAATTGTGCGGATTGTCAGTGAATGGCGACAAAAAAGAGGCGATTGAATCGCCTCTTTTTTCGTAAACATTTTGAATTGACAGCCTGAATTACTTTTGTGCTTCGGCCAGAATGCGGTCGGCGAAGAACTCGCGGGCGTTGACGCGTTGCGCAGCTTCGTGCGGGCAGGCGTAGACGCAACTCGGAGTCGACAAGTCCGTGCACAAATCGCAGGTGACGGCCTTCTTTTGAATGTTCGCCTTCTGGAAGCCCGGACGTTCCGGATCGTCCACCATTCCTTCGCCTGGGAATTGGTGCATGTTGATGTTGCCGTAGGGACACTGCTCAGCGCACAGCCCGCAACCCACACACCAATCTTCGATGATGATTTCGAGCGTTTCTTTGCGCCGAATCGAACCGACCGGACAACCGACCATGCACAGCGGATCCATGCAGCTTCGGCAGGACGTCGGCACCAGGAATTTATCGAAGCGCATGCCTTCGCGGACCAATCGGGTGACGCCATCGTGCGCGTCCGAACAGGCGCGGACGCATTCGTCGCAGCGTGTGCATTTTTCCAAATCGAGAAGCAGCAGACTCTGCGCGTGCATCAATCCTTGGCTCAAGAAGTTCGTGAGCGGAATATCCGGCGCACTCTTGGCAACCAATGACGCCTGCTTTTCGCGCTTCGCCGCTTCAGCTTCGAAACTCTTTCTCAAGCTATCGTACCAACTCAGCATGAAGTCAAAGTGGACTTTGCGGATACAGACGACTTCGACATGATCCAGTGCGGTGCAGCTTGCCGTGCGCGGGCCACCTTTGAGCAAGCCCATTTCACCGAAGTATTCGCCTCGTCCTAAGTACGTCAACACCATTTCGCCGCCCGGATGGCTCTGGCTGATCTTCACGCAACCGACGCGGATTAAGTAAAACGCGTCCGCCGGGTCGCCCTGCTTGACAATGACTTGGCCGGCATCGAAGCGCAGCAATTCAACGCGATCTTTGAGCTGCTTGATGAAGCTCTCGTCCAAGTCTTTGAAGATCGGAACGCTGCGCAAATGCTGCGCGAGCGCTCGTTCGCGGTAGTTCTTGTCCAGCTTGTCCTTGAATTTCTTGTTCTTCTGCAACGTCTGCAACACATTTCGGAGCATTTCAATAATCGTACATTCTTCGGTTGCGCGAACCGTCGCCGAGCGAGGTTGGAAGCTCATGCAAGTCATTTCGCCGAAGAGGTCTTCTTCTTGCAGCATGGCGATCGGATGATCGAGTGACAGATCCGTCGGGCCGTCGTTTCGAATCATTTTACCGCTGGAATTTTCGCGCACTTCATCGGTCTTTGTGCGCGTCAAACCGCCGGTGAATTTCTTCAGCATGCCGAAAATACCGGAGCTGTTTTCTTTGGTCTTATCGCTCTTGATTTGGCCGATAGGCGTGTTGAGGAAGACCTCCGCCTTGCCACTGAGAATATAAAACGCGGTCGATCCGAATTCGCCTTCGCGGCAAACGATGTCGCCCTTTTTGAATTTGCGGAGCAGGATGCTACCTTGATTGCGCTTCAGGAACTCCGGCGAAATCGCGGAGAACATCGGCATCTTAATGAGCTCTTCGACGCTGAGTACTTCGGACGCGTTAGTCGCTCCCAACTTGCCAGCTGCTTTACCGATGATGCTCTTGCTCATCACTTCGGCCTGGCTGGTGATGGCACCGGTCGGACACGAAATCATACACTCGCCGCAATTGACGCAGGACGACTGGCCCATCGGCTTGTTCATGTCGAACGAGATGCTGGTGGCGTAACCCTTGCCCATGCGACCGATGACGTTGTTGTGTTTCACGTCGGTACAGGCGCGAACGCAGCGGTCGCAGACAATACACGCGCTGTGGTCGATGGCGATATCAACGTTGCTGAGATCGTGGCCTTTGGCGAAGAGGAACTTGCTGAGATCCGCAGGTTCACTGCCGCAGGGCGATGCCGTCTGCTTATCGTGCGCACGAGATTCAAAACGCGGCTTATAAGGTGCAGGTGCCATGGCGTTGGCGAGCAACTCATCGACCGGCGCCTTCAGGATACCGAGCTTTTCGGCGAGCAGTTCAAGTTCGCAACTGTGCGTTTCCTTGTGGCGGTCGCACGGCACAGGATGGTCAGCCAGAAGCAATTCAACGAGCATCTTGCGCGACCGTTCGAGCCGGTCGTTGGAGGTCGTGACCTCCATATTGCTTTCGCACGGCCGGACGCATGACGCGGCGAATACGCGGGCGCCTTTGACTTCAACAACGCAGGCGCGGCACACGCCGATTGGAGTCAGCGGGGGCTTGTGGCAGAGCACAGGAATGGGAATGCCGACGGTTTGCGCGGCATCCCAAATGCTGGTGCCTTCCGGCACCGTTACGTCTTTGCCATCGATCTTTAGTGTGACAGTCTTCAGTGGGGCAGTCATTGAAGAGCCTCTCGTGTTCAGGTGGAGCCGACGGTTATCCGGCTCTGTGTTGAAGAACGAGCCGAAAAGATTTCGGCTCCACGATCTTTGAACATTTTATTTCTTGATCTTCGCGTCAATTTCGTTCTTGAAGTACTTCAAGACAGACTGAATCGGTGCCGGAACGACTTGACCCAAACCGCAGATCGAGGTCATGATCAGCGTGTCGGAGAGCTGTTCAATATCGTCCAAATCGGCCTTCGTACCATTGCCTTTGTGAATTTTGTAAATGATGTCGACCATCTTCTGCGAGCCGACACGGCACGGAACGCACTTTCCGCACGATTCATTGCGGTAGAAGCGCGTCGCGTTCAACGCCATCTCGACCATGTCGGTGCCTTCCGCAATAGCGACAATCGCGCCGGAGCCGAGCATCGATCCGGCATCTTGCATGATCTTGAAGTCCATCGACAGATTCATCATCGACGGCGGAAGGAATCCGCCTGAAGGGCCTGACGGAGCGAAGGCTTTGATCTTCTTCCCACCCAACATGCCGCCACCCAATTTGTTGATGGCTTCTTCGTAAGTCGTGCCCATCGGCACTTCGAAGACACCGGGCGTATTGACGTGTCCGCTGACGCCGATCCATTTCAAACCCGCGCATCCATTGATACCCTGGGACTTAAACCAATCCGGGCCTTTGTGCAGTATGCAGGGAACATACGAGAGCGTTTCAACGTTGTTGATGACCGTCGGCTTGCCCCACAATCCCACAAAAACGGGGAAGGGCGGCTTTACGCGCGGCTGGCCTCGGTGGCCTTCGATGGCTTCGAGCAGCGCGCTTTCTTCGCCTTGGATGTAACCGCCGGGCGAGACAAACACTTCGAGGTCAAAGGTCTTGCCCGATCCCAGCACATTCTTGCCGACAATGCCGAGTTTCTTGGCGACTTCGATTTCTTTCTCCATGGCATGAATCTGATCGTGGTATTCGTGGCGGATGTAAATAAATCCGCGCTTCGCTCCGACGACGATTCCGGCCAACACCATGCCTTCGACCAGAAGCCACGGCACGTTCTTCATCAACTCGCGATCTTTAAAGGTGGCGACTTCACATTCGTCGGCGTTACACACAACATACTTTTCATCGCCCGGCGCTTTATTGACGGCTTCCCATTTTGAACCCGTCGGGAATCCTGCGCCACCCATTCCGCGCAATCCGCCCGTTTTCAATTTCCCGATCACATCCCCAATCGGACCGAGACTGGCAACGCCCTTCACAGCCGATTCAATCGCCGCTTGCTCTTCGCTTTGCGGTGCGGGATGTAGAATGTTATTGATCAGCGTCTTGATCGCGCCGTAGCGTTCACCTTCGTTGGCGTACGGATCGGACTTAAACGGACCTTTGAGTCCCGGGAAATGTTGCTCGGGGACTTCCTTGCCCGCAAGCGCCTGCTTGACTAACTCAAGCAACGCCGCGTGCCCTTGACCGGCGTACGGATGATCGTTGATCAGAATGCCGGGAGCGCGATCACATTGTCCCAGACACGAGACGTGACCGACGTGAACGTCGGAGCGTCCTTTGCAGAGCGCTTCGATGTCGGTGCGCAATTTGTCGCACCCGTTCAGGGCGCAGGGAAAATCGCCGCAGACGCGAACATCGACTTTGGGCGGCGGCACCATTCTAAAATGCGGATAGAAGGTGGCGACACCATGCAAATCGTAAACAGAAATATTGAGCCGCTGCGACAGAGCTGTGAGCTCTTTTTCAGGGACATAGCCGTGTTTGTGCTGGATCTCGTGCAGTTCTTTTATAACCAAGCTCAGCCTTTCCGCTCGGAAGTGTGCCGATGAATTAATCCAGGTTGTTTGCCGCCTGTGCGCCAGCACATCGTCAACGCCGCTGAATTCGTTTGGCCACTCCGAACTTCGTTTTGTCGCGCAGCTACCAGAGAACAAATTGTATGGGTAATCGTTTCAAAATCATAGTCCGCTCCCGCAGCTTGTCAAGGCAAGCCGCGAATTTTTTTCAACGGCAAACAGCGAAAGGCTTTTAACATCGAATAACGCGAATAAACGCGAATGAATTGGGAACAAAGGAGGAGGAGAACCGGTATCGCACTTTCCGCTCCAAACTTTTCCCATCAACCTCTAAAATTATTCGCGAAGATTCGCGTTTATTCGCGTTATTCGATGTTAAAAAGTCGTTCGCCGTTCGCCGTTTCACTTCGAAGCCCGCAGAAACGCGATCAAATCCGCGAGGTCCTGCGCCGGGATCAGCGTCTCAAATCCGTCCGGCATCACCGACACAGTCCCCGGCTCGATCTTCGCAATATCCGCGCGCCGAATGTGCTTCTCCGTCTTCGGATCAATCGCCAGAACAACCTCATCCGCACCGTCTTTTTTCAGAATCCCATTAAAGCGCTCGCCGCTCGTCGTTTTGACGGCGAACGGCTCGTAACTCCGCACAAAACTCGCGCTGGGATACACGATGGCTTCGAGCAAATCGCGCTCCGTCCGCGTCTTCCCGATGCTGGTCAAATCCGGTCCCAACGTCCCGCCGAGATACCCGGTCGCGTGACACGTCGAACATGCATTCTTCGCCGAATGAAACACCACATGCCCGCGCTGCACATCACCCGGCGGAAGCTTTTTCAGGAGCTCATCCAAATGCGCCGCTTGAGCCGCCGCGTTCGGACTAAGTTCAGCGAGCCACACCGCCGCAGCGTCTTGAACGGCCTTCGAGTATTTCGCAAACACAGGCCGCACAATCTCCGGACGAAGGCTCTTCGAATAGTTCGATGATTTTAATGCGTCCAAGAGGAGCAGGCCGATTTCGTCCGTGGTGTTTCGTTCGAAGATTGGAAGCAACTGGCGAATTTCCATCGGCCCGACAAAATCGTTGATGGCCTTCGCGAGTCTCTTCTTGTGCGGGGCTACCAAGTCGATTTTCACCAGCCCCGCGCATGCAGCGTTCCGCTCTGCTGACGGATTTGTGGGTTCGAGCGCATGAATGAAGAATTCGAATAGATCGGGAAGGATGTCGCATTGAAAGCCGCTTGAGGTCGCGTGAATGGCGAGCATGGCGTTCAAGCGCGTGAGTGGCGGATAGGCGTCCGATCGTGTCACATCGTAAAGAGTCCCTGCCAGTTCAATGGGTTCTACTTTTCCTAATTGGTTAAAATTTTTCGGTCGTTTGTAGGCGCGCACGGCATCGATCCCGTCGTCCAGCAGCGCGCCTTTCAGCGATGGGATTACTTTTGTCAGACAATTAATCCACGCGTCGGGCGTCTCTTTCACGTCGGCTCCGGCCATTGCGCGCAGAGCGATTCGTTGCGCGTCCGGATTGGACGGAGCCGACGTGAAAGAGACGCCCGACGCGTGGATTAATTG
>Ga0194061_1000680_pt1 | contig 20549 bp, 23 predicted proteins | sample SepL2221m_MetaG_FD_163423 | JGI IMG/M metagenome (GOLD analysis project Ga0194061, IMG submission 163423) | Anoxic zone freshwater microbial communities from boreal shield lake in IISD Experimental Lakes Area, Ontario, Canada - Sep2016-L224-21m | ecosystem: Environmental > Aquatic > Freshwater >... | reverse complement strand
GATGTTATGTATGGTACTTCTAAGGGAGAAATGCTTACGTCCCCAGATTCTTTATCTGATTATGAAGGACGTAAGGCTGCTGAAGCTCAGCACGAACAATTAGCCCCAACAATTGGCCCTCCGAAGCCTTCTGACTATGACTTCATGGGGCCACCAAACCGTATGGGACCAGAACAGTCGCCTATCTATGATCGTGCTGTTGAAGCAGTACGTAAAGCTGGTAAGGCTTCAGTTAAGATTGTTAAAGATGCCGCAGGTGTTGAGTCGCATGTAGCAGTCATGCTGCTTGATAAAATGGAACGTGCAGGTCTAGTCAGTAAGCCCGATGCGGCCAATCGTCGCAAGGTAACTACTAAGCTAACTAACGTTCCCGAAGTAGTAAAAACTCCCGCTGCACCTATTGTATCAACCAAACCAGTATCTGATTTTGTACAGAAAAAGATCGCAGAAAAGGTTGCGGCAAAACCAATTGAGGCTACACCCAATGTTGTTACCGAAGGACAACCGGTTGGAAAAGTTGAATCAACGGCAGTTGGAGAAGGCACTGGAGTGCCTATACAAGAACGAGCCACCGAGCCTAGTAGCGTTGAAACGACTCAGCCTACTGGAGTGGGGAGTACTGAATCTAATGTTGCACCGACTGATGGAGGAGCGGGAACAAGCACGCGTACACTAGGTATTACGCCTAAGCCACGCATTAAGCCTATCTATACGTACACACCAAACGGTGAGAACTCTGCATCGACTATTGAAACACAAGATAGCCTCGCGTTAGAAGCGAAAATGAGTCGTCAACGAGCGCGGGCTGCGGCCCTAAAAAAAGTAGCAGCTACAACAGAAGAACGCGCAAAAGAAGAACGTCGACAAATCACAGAAGAAAATCCTGCGGTAGTTGTGTTGCGACAAGCGCACGATATTATTCTTAAAAATAAAAAAGATAGCTTAGATGGATTAACTGGTCTCGCACCTGATCATGTGTTGGTAGCTAAAGTTCAAAAAGCATTTAAGTCATTACCGAAAAATCTTCATGACTTAGATCCTCAGGCTTATGAAGAACTTGCGAGTATTTATCACGATATTACTAAAGCATATGATGAACGATATTCAAAAAAATCCAGTGAAGTTAGTGAAGCTAAAGACAAAGCTCGTCAAGAATCTGGGCGACAAGAACGTGATAACGTACTAAACGAAATTGAAGAGAATTCTAAGACTAATCCAGATGGTTTATCAGGCGAGAGAAACGAAGATCGTATTCTATTAAATCGTTTTCGTAAGGCTCTTGCAGATATAAACCATGGGGCAAGTGAGCTTCAGATTACAGATAATTTGCCGCACGTTCTAACTAGAGCAAAGATGGAACAGGCGTTCCGTAAACGGTACCCAGAAACTAAAGCAGAACAAGCTGCGCCTATGAATGAAGCTGAAGCTGCGCCTATGAATGAAGCTGAAGCAGCGGCTGCTGAAGTAAATAAACGTAGAACAAATTTAGAAAATGAAGAGGACCGTGAGTCTGTTGGACGTAGTGGCTCGTCTTCTGTTGATGATGTTGAACATCAGGTAAGGCAAAATAAACTTGGTAAGCTACTGACATCAGGTAAGCTGACGATTGTCGATAACGTCGATGAATTGCCACCCCGTGCTGATGGTAAGCCGCATAACCCGAACAAGCGCGGTACTGTATTCGGTCATGGTAAAGATGCTAAAGCCTTTATCGTAGCCGGTAATATTCATGCTGAAGACGTGATGGGAGTCTTGCTGCATGAGGTTGGTGCGCACATCGGTCTTGAAGACATGTTGCCGCCGCATGAGTATCAACAGATCTTGAAGGACTTTGAGACGCAGCTCAATAAGAAGTCCCCTGCGTTTGTTAAGGCCATGGAACGTGCGCAGAGCAAAATTCCTGAGGGTACGCCTAACCGTGCTGAGCGTATTAAATCAGAAGCCCTTGCGTACTTGATTGAACATACAAAAGCCCCTGCCTTAGTGCAGCGTATCCTGTCGACTATTCGACAGTTTGCAAATGAATGGTTAGGTACTAACTTCACACTCAATGAGCATGATCTTCGCGCTATGGCTATGGCCGCAGCACGAGGTATTGCTAAGGAGGGTGAAGAAGGCGAAAGTTTTTTTACAGGTCCGAGGGAGTCCGCGCAGCCTAAAGACGTACGTTATTCAGAAGCAGACGCTGAAGAACTTCATGACGTTGGTAAAGCTTTAGACGATTACGCAGAACCTACTACGGGGCTGCTCCATCGTGTGAAGGCTGCATTGATGGATGTCCCCGGCATACTTCGTGATACTGCGCATGGGTTCGCATCGCTGCATCAAATAGGGCAGCTCTATGGGGATAAGATCCCTGCGTTTAGAGCGATTAACTCATTGATGAATCGTCGCGGTGCTGAACGCAATATGCGACACGAAGCGATTAAAGACACCATGCTTAGTTGGTGGAAAGACGTGAAGGGTATACCGTCTGATGTCATGAACGAGTTCCATGACATTGCCCTTCGTAGTTCTATGTATCAGGTAGAGCTTGAAGATGGTATGGCATCGGGTATGGATGTAAATACTAATAGTCCTTTATATGCACAATATAAAGCGCTCACATCAAAGTACCCGCAGCTTGCAAATATTTATCGCGGTATGCGCGATCATTACGATGCGCAGTCTAAAGAATTTGAACAGTATTGTTTAGAAATGGTATCGCCTAACGCTGCGCAAAAAATGAAAGCGAAGTTCGCTGCTAGCCGAATCGGTGTATATATGCCGTTCTTCCGTCGCGGCGATTACTGGGTGACCTATACCGATAAAGATGGCATCCGCGTATCGCAAGCTTATGAAACAAAGCTAGATCAAAAAGAAGCTTTGAACAAAGCCAAGCTAGTTAGTACCGATGCAGAAGCCTATCGCAAGCTACGTGACCTACGTAACAATACAGGCGTTCCGGCAGGATTAATGGGTGAAGTCTTAGAAGAGATGGCGAAACAAGGTGTCGCAGAAGAAACGCTCGATAATGTTTATGAGACGTTCTTAAATTACATGCCTAACGCAGCTACAATGCAGCGGTATCGCGCACGCGAAAATCGTCACGGTATGATTAGGGATACGTTGCAGACGTTCGCTACACTTGCTCCGGCTATGTCGCGTAACCTCACTAACTTAAAGTACGCGAAGTCAGTTGAAGATGAAGTAATCAATATGCGTCAGCAGGTTGATGAACATAAGTCCGATGACAACATCACGTCTGCTGCCCGTAACATAGAAGCGCAGATTGAGTTTATGCGTAAACCAGCATTTAACAAGTTGGTAAACACCCTCGGATATGGCAGTTACATGTGGTATCTAGCGGGTAACGCATCGTCCGCATTCGTGAACTTCACTCATATGCCGATGGTGGTGTACCCGCTCTTGGCAGGTGAACATGGTTTTGATAAGGCATCTGTTGCGATGTCTGAGGCCATGAAGAAATTTAGCGTAAAGGGAAAAATACCTGCTGAATATGAAGAACTATTCAAGGCCGCGCATGAAACTGGGGTCATAGGTAGGCATCTCGGTTCTGAGTTGGCACAGTTTAGAGATACCCCGTTAGAGAAATACAACGGTATGTTTTCTAGGGTTAATCGCGGCTTGAACTTCATGTTTGAAAGCGCGGATCGTCTGAACCGCGAGTCAACATTGATCGCAGCATATGAACTCGCCGGGGGTAAAGCTAATCACGAAGAGGCATTTCAAAAAGCTACGGATATGGTGTCACGCGCTTTCGGTATAAACCTAGCAGAGACAGGGCCGCGTTTCATGCAAAATGGGTTTGCCCGTGTAGCTCTCACATTCAAACGCTTTGCGATGAACCGGTTCTTTATTATGGGACGGTTATTTAACGAAGCATTTCGTAATGAAGATGTGAAGACCCGAGAGATTGCTCGTAAGCAGTTATTAGGATTGTATGGCACCGCATTCTTGTTCTCAGGCGTTGCTGGTATGCCATTAGTAGGTGCAGGAGAGATGCTTGCATCGCAGTTGTTTAGTAACAAGGATGAGACTTACGACGCTGAAGAAGAACTCAAAAATAGTATAGGTCTTCTTGCATACAAAGGCCCTATTGGATACCTAACTAACCTTGAGATTTCAAGTCGCACGGGGTGGGGTGACATGCTTTGGAAAGACGACCCAAAGCGTTTAGCTGAGATTGGCCCTATGCTCTATACGGCAGAGCATTTGATGGGACCTGCGTACTCGGCTATGGTTTCAGCAGGTACCGCGTTACAACATTTTTCGCAAGGTGAATACTCTAAAGGTTTTGAGGCGATGACCCCAGCTTCGATTCGTAGCGTACTCAAAGCATATAGATACGCTGCTTATGGCGTAGTAAATAAAAACGGTGCTAAGGTTGTAGATGACGTTAACGCGTGGAACGTGATGATGCAGGGGTTGGGATTTGCGCCGCTTGATGTGACCGAAGCGCGAGCGGGGGCTTCAATGATGACCGCAGAAGCTAAGAAGATTACTACTCGTCGAGGGATGTTGGTAGATCAGATGTACGGAGCGCAAGTACTCGGTAACGATGAGCTACGTAATGATATACAAGACGAGATTGATCACTTCAATGAAGTAAACCCAGAAGTACAAATCACTCCACAAACTATCATGCAGTCTTACATGCAACGGCAGAAAAAAGCCGAGGATGCAGTAGATGGCGTGACGCTACCACCTAAATTAAAAGAACGTCTAACAGAGAAATTCCATAGAGGTAATTAAAGTACTCGCCAAACACGTACGCCAAGGTAGTTGTCTTTAGCAGTTACAGATGTTCTTACACGGCAACCTATTTCAGCAGCGCAGTCTTCTATAATTCGTTTCATAGCATTAGGCTTATTAGTCGGGATGAAGAAACTCATCCCGACCTTTAATTGATCAAAGGGGAGCGCCCATACTGGCTCCCCTAGTTTTGGATCAATCTCCACTAAGGTAGTCCTCCTCACTTACCTCACGCTTGAACCCATACATAGACACGGGGTTCGTGCCACTAACAAGCCGGTATCGGTCTTTGAATGTGAGGATGCCATGCTCCTCCATATGCCGCGTAAACTCCTTCTCGTCTATCTGACGAGTCTGGAAGTACTTACGAATCTCGGTGCGAGGCACGTAGAACATGTTGCTATCTAACTCTAGCCGCGCCACGATCTTGCCGACCTTTACGTCGCGCAACATGTTCTTGCCCTTGAATACCACGGTATTACCGTAGAACGTATTCTGGAACTCACCTAGTACCGACTCGTAGTCACGAGCGTTGACATGCATGGCCTCGCCGTCTCGCATCTTGACTTGCGTTTTCATAACCGTTTGGTAGATACGCTCTAGGTCATACGATACGATACCGGCTTCACCGGCAAGTTCAGCCCCTGCAAAGTTGACACTATCTAACGCATCGTAGAATCGGTAGACGCTATCTGCGCCATAGTCATTTGTAAATCGAGTACTCCACTTTTGAATCTTATCCTGAATGTACTTATCACCTACTTCAAATAGGTACTTTATATACAATGGTCCCGCCCAACCGTAATTAAGACGTAGGGTCTCAAATATCTCCTTAGCGAGACCGGGGCGTAAGTCAAAGATCTTTGGCTTGTAGATATGGAACTCAATTAGACGCGCTAACTCACCATCTGGGTTCTCTTTCAACGTTGCTAACTTACCTGCCATGGGTTGGTTAGAAGTCATGAAGTTGATCAGGCAAGACTGCCGTGGGATCTCACGGATAGAGTCCACCGTTGCCATCATGCGCATCTTGCCCTTACCCGCGCTGACCTTATAGATCAAGTCTGAGACGTTCTTAGGGTCACGGTTAGACGCCTCGTCCAGAGCCATCATGATGTTCTTGAGACTGAGCATCCATTGCCCGAACGCGTTATCAGTAGCCGAAGCGTCCTTATCGCCGCTCATCTCTAGCCCGTTAGGACTGCCCATAATGCTACAAGCCGCCCTAAGCGCACCGGTCTTAGCAGCGCCTGACTCGCCGGTATAGCACACTGACACACCGGCAACGGTTGTAAATCGCATAAGGGGTGAGCCAAACCCCATCATCATGCCGAAGGCATGCATCTCTAGACCTTCAATATTTAACATCTTAGCCGCTCGTTGCCATTCTTCGTATGTTCCTGACGTTGTCAGGAGTGACTTGATATCACGTAGGAAATACGAAAGGGCAGCAGGGGACTGCTTACCATCATAGCGATACTCGGTCTCGCCGATGATGAACCCCTTGTTATCTTGGGTCCACCCCATCTGCTTCGCCATTTGTTCTGCCATTTTTTTACCGGCCATATATGTTGCCCACTTTATAACGTAGTCCATCATTAACCCAACGTGCTTGGGTTTGAAAAACACACCATGTGCAGAGAATTTCTTTTTTATGTCTTCTGGTGAATATACCGATGCCATAGGTAAGAGGAACTCACGTACATCATCATGCGGCATGATGTGTCGCATAAGTAAACACTCACCCTCAGAATGTCCGTACATCCGCTTTACGGGGTATATATCCCACTGCCAGATCAGCAAGGGTCCACTACTGTCTTCGTCTTCGTCCCCATCTCCGCCCTTTGACTGGACGCAATACACCCCTCCGTCTGCCCCTCGTTTGTAAGGGAACATGAAGTTAGGGAACTTGAGAACTGCGTGTATAGCTTCGGAATCCTCGATGAGCCGAACTGAGTCCTCCTCGGTATCCGTCTCTCGCAACTGCCGTCCAAAATGTAATGGGTTTGTGATGTGTCCTTTATGTGGGCATCCATTACATCCTCCGGGGTTCCGGGTTTCAAAGGCTTCGCATCCATGGGGTTTACCTAGCGTAACGTTTGCTTTTTTTATCGTCAGATCAGCGTCATAGCGAGGATCATCCTGCGACATGAGATGGATAGCTTCGTCGCCATCTGCACATGCGCGAGCGATAGATAGTCCCGAATGCCATAACGGTTCTGATAGTGATGAAGCATTCTCAAGGATATGCTTAATCTGATTACAGCCCTTACCGTCTAGACTACGGCGAGCTATAAGCGAGAACGACGTTTCTATATTACTTATTTTTAAGATAGCCTTCGTGTCTTCATCTAAGCCCTTCTCGACCTTGGCAAATATTGCCGTCTGGTCGTTGGAGGTAGTATCTTCGCCTAGGAAGTCTTTGAAAGCCCCAAATCCATACTCAGCCCATTCATCTTCAGGCGTAAGAATCATCGCCATAGTTGGTGGGTTGGTTTTGTAATTCAGCGTATATGGGCAACGCATGATTCGCGCCGCATCTGCCGTTACAACAGGATCAATCCGTAACCCTTGCGAGAAACAGAATGCCTTAAATTTTATAGCGTAGACGCGCCATACAGCCGTTGCGATGTCTTCGCTGAAACACCAATATGCGTGTATACCAGTTCCCGAATCCATCACGATAGGCGGTGGTAGATCCGATAAGACCAAGAAATCATTAAGGGCGAGATGGGCCTCGTCCTTTGATTGATACTTGTGGGGTTCTTCGCCTACGTCAAGGTCAACAAAAAACGCACGACAATACGTAGCGTCTGTAATCTTGCGCCCCTGCCCATTAAACGAACTAACAGCTACATAAACATTAGCCCCCTGACTGGCTAGGTTGTTGATCAGGATTTCGAGTTGTTCTTGTGTGTCCGCGTACTGTTGATCTGGATACCCATCCTTGATCCCAACTACGCAATACACACCCTGTGATGACAATACTTTTCTATAAAATTGTTTTCTCATATCGTACAGGGGATAGGGGCGGTGCATTACACCGCCCGTTAATCAAGCCGGTCACTTCATAGGGACGCCCGTAAGATCTACTATATACGCCGTAGCATCTTCGAGACTCTTTGCTGGGAGTCGTCCGCTAACTGTGTCACGTAATATGTATTCCATAAATAGCGTAATCATTTGCCTATTACTACGACGAATCTCACCGCCGCGATACCACAGATGGACAGTCATGCGCGTGACCTCCAAAGCATGTGCGACATGAGTAACCGGAATATTTGCAGTTAGGCACACACGAGCAAGCATATGCCCCACTGTAGGATTCTCTACAGTCTTGATAGCCTCAAGCAGACGCTTGTCGTATGGCCGCATAACTAAACCTTATTTCTTAGACCAACGTGCAACGACATCAGGGAGGTCACCTTTTTCTTGAGGCTTCTTACCCTCACGTACAGTTGGCTTAGGTGGACCAATGAAGTCAGGAGATTCTTGATCAGAGACTGCGTCTTGTGAACTAAGCTCTGGAGCTAATGCCGGAGCAGGTTCAACGTCACTGTCGCTATCACTCTCGTCCTGTTGGAACACAGTCAGCTTAACGGCTGCTTCGGCAGCGGGTACTTTAGACTGCGCCTGAATCGTTGACACAAGATCACCGCCGACAGCTTCAACCGCCGAGAAGAACAACTTCGGGCTAGAAGACTTGGTATCGAACTGCATCTTGGTTACGACCCGTCCTGCACTGATATTGTTATTAGCAAGCATCTGCACATACGCACGGAACGGCCACTTGCCGCCTTCTTCCTTACCGAACACAGACGCAGCGGGTAGAATCAACTGCATCACATCGCCGGATGGATCATGCGGTAGTACCACAGCAGTGCGCCATGACAGACGGCAAGCAGTACCGCGACCATCGGTACCCGACCCCTTCACGGACATAGGGCACTTGTCACAAGTAGACGCTACCGCATGCTTGACTTCTGCATCGGGCGTTTTGCTATCTGTAGACCAACACGTTGGCGATATCTTCTCGCCTTCCACCCATGCACTGGAATAAAACATGCGCGATGGATTGTGTGCCATCTTCACAAAAATCACGTTCATGTTACGGTCTTCAATGGTGGCAACTTCTTTGCCTCCCGCCATCTTACGGAACACGCCGCCCTTGATAGAGATCCGCTTACTACCGCCGTTACCGGCTACAGCACGAGTATCGCTATCCACGCCACCTTCGATAGTGGCTAAGCTAGACTTGATTGACTGAATGATATCGTAACTCACTATATTCTCCGTTATTTAGTAGGCTTTCTAACTGTCACACTATACTCCCGCATGACACCCACGCCGGGAGGCAAACCCGCATCTTGCGAACTCTCAAGCAGTACTTTCATATTGCCCTGATGAATCCGCTTCTCTAGTAACTCAGGCGTGTTGTGTTCACGCACAAAGTCATAGAAGTTCCCCCAATCTGTGCATGTGTAACGCTCTTTAAGACTGCGCGACACTGTACCTTCTGGGGTATTCAAACTGTTCACACCAAGATCATTACAGACCGAGAGCATCAATTGCTCTAGCTCTAGCATGTCCGTCTTCAGAAATGAATCTTTAGCTTCATAGTCCATAGCTAATTGATCTCGTGCGAAACGCAGAGACAAGTAGGCAGAAACCATGTCTGGAATATTTAGGTCACTCATTGTAGTAAATGTGTCCTGCTGTGTTGAACTGCTCTGTACTATTTTTCTGCTCATACTTCATCTGACTCTATAACTGACTTGTACAAATCAACTAATTGTAAGTGGCTACCTAACTTGCCTCGCAACATCGTATACACGCGTCGTTCAGCATCCGAACCTTGAAGGTGTACAACCGTCATCTTGTTCTTCTGCCCTACGCGATCAATACGTGCAACGCATTGCATGTAGGTCTCGACTGACATTACTGGTGACCAGAAAACAATCGTGTCTGCTGCGGTCAACGTAACACCATGCGATGCGGCTTGCGGTTGTATCAGCAGAATCTTTGGATCTTCTTGCGCTTGAAACGCTTGAATAATACGATTCCGCGTACTCGCAGGTACGCTACCGTCGATCACTTCTATAGTATGTCCCTCTTGTCTCAACCACCGCTCGACCACCTCAATCGTATGCCGGTAGGGAACGAAGATAATAACCTTGTGGAGGGTTTCGTCAAGTACCTCTTTCAACGCATTTAGGCGTGGGTTGATATCGAATTCTACGACCTGACGCCCGTTGGCATACACTGCACCGCCGCTAACCTGTAAGAGTTTGTTAAGGCTTGCAGCAGCATTCACGGCAGTGACTATAGTGCCGCTAACCTCAACAAGCATTTGTGTTTTCAAATCCTTATAAAACTTAGCGGCCTGAGCACTCAACGGTATTTCGCGTGTCTGATATACAACGTCTGGGAGATCTAGACACTCAGACTTAGTGAATCTGATTGCCGGTTGCAAGGCATTGTATACGTCAGTCTTAGATGTAAGCTTCGGCACCCACTTGAACCTTGTCAGTTGCAGCATGGTTTTATCTCGCCATGCGGTCATGAACTTTGGTACGCGATGGGGCGATACCATCCGAGCAAGTCCGAAAGCGTCCTCAGGCGACTGCGAGGCAGGAGTACCCGTCATCATCCATAGCCATGTTTGCGGGGTAATCAGCTTCGCTAGGGTCTTCCAACGCTTCGTGGAGACGGTCTTATAAGCGTTGGCTTCGTCGATAATGATGAGGTCGAACTTGGCCTTCGCTATAGCGTCGAACGCCACGCCTAAGCCTTCGTAGTTCGTCACGACATAGTCGAACCCTTCGTTGATAACCTTCTCACGCTTAGCAGCGGGGCCATGAGCTACGCCGCATGACCTATGCATAGCTGTCTTGAATACATCCGCTTGCCATGCGGAATACATGATAGACAGAGGGCATACGATCAACACGCTTTTTATATAGCCATGAGACATGAGATAGTCAGACGCCCATATGGCAGCGGAGGTCTTACCAGTACCTGCCTCATTAAAACAGAATGCCCGTTGCCGATTGCTCAGGAACGACGCTGTCTCGCGCTGATGATCAAACGGCTTATAGATTCCCGGCCACTTGTAATCCCGCAGGATCGGCGACGGTATCTCGGGCAAACTGAGTCGGGGGCGATACTCATCCAGAACGGCTGTTACTGTTCTGGCTTCGTCTGACCCCCAATGAAATACTAGTTCATCGTCGAATATTTGTGACTTAGATACTCTATCTGTGATGAGTGATTGAATGTCTGCTGGGAGTTTTAACTTTATTGCACTGTTGTTGATAACTTGCATGACTTGCATAACGCCTTATTACTTCATTGATGAGTCTTTATTTCGCTTGAATGATCTGTTTTTACTGGCGGGTTCCAATCGAACTCCGTCTGCATTGGATCCGCCTTTAGATAGTGCTTTGACATGTGCAACGTCTTTACCTTTTCGGTTAACGCCTTTGGCGTCGAGTTTACGTCTGGCACGTTGCCGCTCCATTCGGTTCTCGTGTTCGCCTCGGGCGACTTGTTGCTCATATTCTTTTTTATACGGACGATTTTTATTTACGTACGGCATGATTAGCCTTTTTGGAAGTTGCATGAATCAACGGAACACCACTTACATAGCGGTGAAGGATTCGGAGGCCAACTTGCCGTATCGAATGATACCTTCAATCGCATCAGCGGTGCAGTGAACGTCCCCCAATACGCACGCTCGTTACTGCGTACGTATTCCTCAGGTAAAAAACTATTTTGTGCAACGAACAGTAGCCCTGCTTTAATCCTGACAACGTCAGGAAAGTGATTGAACACCATCAAAGACATAAGCTTTAACTGATCCGTGTCTGGGTATTTGTTACTACCGGTTTTGTAGTCGATGATGTAGGCGTCGGTACCGTCGATGACCATGAAATCGACAATGCCTCGTACCCAATAGTCGGACGAGTTAAACTCACAAGGGAGTTTAGCTGGACTGAGCGCCATCTTGTGTTCGATGTATTTGTCACCGGGGATCTCCAGTAGGGCGTCAACCATTGCCTTGAACCTAAGGTAGTTGGTAGGTAATGCTTGGCCGTTACGTGCGTACTTTTCTAAAGCCTCATGTACTTCGGTACCGTATCGCATCTGCTCAGATACTTTGATCTGATAGTTCTGTAATACTTTTATTTCATGATACTGCCGTGGGCATTTCATGTACTGTTTAAGGCTACTGAATGACCATTTAATCATGGGATATTAGCCATATCTCGGTAGATATCTAGTTCGCCCTGCAAGTGATCAATTAATTTTTGCTGAGTCCTGATCAACTCGCCTTGTATCCGTAATACATCATCCATGGCAGACGCTAACTCTAATGCCCGCGTTTGTTCATGATCGTATCCATCGTTAACAATCCCCATACGTCCTCCCCTGTTTTGCCTCACATGCAACGGGTAATCCTTCGGCCCATGCCGGGGACGTTGACATGCAGAGCGTAATGAATTCCATCGCTTGTTCTATATCTGCCTCAGGCACGACATACACCAGCGCGTCATGTACAGTCAGTACGGGCCGATAGTACTTACTGATCCACCGCATCTGATCTCCGATCACATTACGGGCTAGTGCTTGTACGATGTTTTCTACCATCGCCCCACCCCATATGTTCACTGGACCCTTGCGAGAATCGTATAACGGGCGACCACCCTCGTCGAGTCGCAGGTTATTGTATCGTATATATAAACCATTTGGAAGACGTATACCGTCCTTATTTACTTCGATTAACCTTTTGACACCTACCGTCGCTGACTGCCCCTGCATCATGCTAGATAGTGCGTTATCACACCGTCGCCACAGGACCGGTATACGGTCATTAGTTGAGCGATACAAGTCAACGATCTCCTTGCACTTCTCGACTGTCAGGTCAGCGCCTCCGAGCTTTAACGTGGACTGTAACTTGGTAGCGCCTGTGCCGTACCCGAGTCCTAGTTGGCAGGTTTTACCTACAAACCGTTCTATTTCATCTTTCCTGCTTATAGGACGGTCATACACCTTACTGGCAAATGTGCTGTATACATCCTCGCCCTTACGAAACTGTTCTACCAAGTCCTCCTGCCCTGCTAACCACGCAAGCACTCGCGCTTCGATCTGGCTGCTATCTGAATTGATTATTAGATGCCCTGCCGGGGCTATGATCGCGTTCTTCAGCGTCTTCTTGGCTTTATCGCGGCTTGGCAGGTTTTGAAAATTGACACCATCCATACCAGACCAACGACCGGTATGAGCACCGTAGTACTTAAGAGGGACAGGAATAAAACTATAGTTACGCGTAGCAACGCCAATGAAACGCGCAATACGCGATTCTTCAATTGTCGATTTGGTTCCAAGACGTACACGACAAAGCTCTTGAACAGTTGGATCAGGATGTTCCAACAGTTGTATAAAGCCTTCGTCATTTTTAGCCAAAGCATAAGTGTCTTTCCCTGTAGCAGGACTAACCTTCATCGGTATAGTCACATTAAATCCTTTTAGGATCTTCGCAAACTTTGGGTTGCTTGCTAGTATTTGTCGTACTGCTTCCTCGTCAGCGACACCAGTCACCTCTATTAATTTACTGAGCATCGTAGACTTAAGCGCCCTGACTTCTTCTAGTTTGTCTGTAAGAAGCAGTGAGTCCGATTCAAGTGTCGGCTGCGTGTACATACGTAGTGTGAGGTCGATGAGTTGGTATTCACTATCGGGGAAGTCTTGTGAAAGACGCTGGAACAATTTGTAAGTGAGATCAACGTCGTTACGGCAATACATACCATACCGCTCAAGAGAAACTTGATCAAAATCCACAAGCCTTTTGCCGATAGTATTAATAACTTCATCACCTTTCTCTCCTAGATGGTAACGTTCAGTTAGTGTTTTAAGACTTCCTCCTGCATCAACACCGTGTAATGCACGAGCCATAGACAACGTATCGAACCACATCCCCGGCTTGATGCCATACTTCCACGCAAGGATCGCGCCGTCGAACAGCGTGTTGTGGCATAGGATGGCGCAGTCAGAAGCAACCACTTGCAGTTCTTCCATCTCGTCGTTGAACTCTTCCGTCCCTGCTACAAGCCATTTCGTATGGTTGTCATCCCACTTGATGCCCACGCCAATGACTTCAAAGCGCGGGTCGTTGATGTACTCCTCTGTCGTCATCTTCGACAGGCTGTAGTCCTTGTCGTAGTACGTTTCAAAGTCGATAGTGATGATGCTCATTTCGCCAACCACCCTTGCATGGCTAAATTTACAAGAGAGTAATAAAGCGGGGTATCTGCTTCGATGCCTAGTTCTAATAACTTCTCATGTACGCCTAACGCAATAGCAGTTAGAGCATGATCCAATCCAAACCACGTATTCTTTTTCTTCCATCGTTTGGCTAACTTAGATGCGCTCACGGTATTTGCGTCAATAATTTGATCAAAAGTTCTCATGTTCATTTCCTCCCGCACGAATCATTTCTGCCAAACGCAATGCTTTGTGTTCCTCACACAATCGCGCACACGCCTCGCGCTCATGGGCGGCGACAAGGGCGGCGAAGCGTTGCAGCGGCTCGCCCGTGCCATGCCAGCACCACTCTTTGCCGTCGCACAGTTCGTCGGCTACCTGCAAGTACATGTCTTTGATCCACTGCGGCGCTATGGTCATTTGCTTTCCTCCTCTTTTGCCGCAGCCGCAGCCCACGCCGCCCACGCCGCATCAGCCTCCGCCTCCGCAGTCCGCGCCGCAGCCCACGCAGCCTGCGCCTCAGCCCATGCCGCATCAGACGCCGCCTCCAGTCGTTCCAATTCAGTTTGAGTAGTCATTTCTTACCCCTTGCAGCGTCCCACGCATCCCACGCATCGCTTGCCGCGTTCCATGCCGCATCCCTCGCAGCACACGCTGCGTCAGCAGCAGCACTTGTCGCGGCCCATACATCTCGTGCCGCATGATAAACAACTTGTAGCCGCTTTAATTCAGTTTGATCGCTCATTTCTCACCCTCCGCCGCCGCATCCGCCAACGCTTTCCGCAGCCGATCAATCTCAGCAGCTTGTGCGTGATTGTTTACGCGCCATGCTTCTTGGTGTTCCCTAAACTCTTTTTCCAATCGGTTGATCATAGATAGGCGTATGTGCGCTAAGGCTTGTGTATTAGGTTTCATGGCTTATCCACTACTAGATAGCACATGGGCATTGGTGCAAGGTTCAAACCCTTCTGGATGTATACAGTTGCTACTTGTACATCTCTATCCATTACATGGTTCGCTACCTCTAATGCTTCGCTTTTAGTAGCAAATGCAAACAATGCGATCTCGTCAATCTTCATTGTCAGGCTCCACGTAGTTCGGATTAGGCCGGTCTACCACCGGCCCATCATGCAACGAGTTGCGCTCGAACAAGTCACGGCCACTATCGACGGTGATCTTACCGGTCTTCCAATCAATAACGAACGCTCGCATATCCACATCATGATCCATTTTGCTTCTCCTCTATTTGTTTGAGGTCATCTTTGGTTAAACAATCACTGCACTTAAACTTGCGCGGATGGTTGTACCCACCACGAATTAACTTCATATCTTTACAGACAGTGCATCTACGTGTGTAGTCGTAGTTCCTCGAAAACTTATTCATAGATACTCTGTATAAAAACTAGGCGACCCCTTACGGGAGTCAGTCGGTCTGATCACTCTTAGGATTAAGACTCAGACTGATGCGGTTCCGGTATTTATCAAAGCCGGTATTTATATAGCGCACACTCACACCTTATTGCGCTGTGTATTAAAGTCGATCTTCTAATGTCTTCTTCAGATCATGTATGTTGTCTTCATTCACCACCAGCCCTATGCCCCCGGCTTTACGAATCTGCATTAGGTTATGCATTTGTAATGCGGTAGGCAGGTTGCCATTCGCTTTACATTCAATCGCAACGAACTGTCCTTCAAGGCAAACGAAGAAGTCTGGAACTCCCGCGTTGCCATACCCTGTACCCATAGGCATGCAGTAGTACGCTTTAAGGGAGTCAAGAATGTTTTTGACTTTAGCTTTAATCTTGCCTTCAGGAGTGATCATTATTTATCCATCAATATAACGTGAGTGTCGTTAGCAGGTTCGGCTATCACCGCAGAGATACTTGGCATCTCTATCCACTCTGATCCTCGTGCGAAGTAACGCCCATCATAAGGATCAAGGTAAATACTAAGATCCGGATGCGTCGTATCTCGTAGCCTCCGCATCATAGTAAGACGTGCCATAACTTTGTCAACAATCTCCGGGGCTATATTCTGATAGCCGTAGTACATCTCCGGTTCAATCGTCCAAGCAATCTTGCTCAAGACAGGGGTCTGCGTTTTACGTGCCATCAAATTATCGTGTAGCTGATGCCCATCTAATGCACCGATAATAATGTTTGGCAATGCATCTGAGCTATCGCCACCCATCCTACGAAACACAACCACCCATTTCTCTTTCTTAAAGAACGCAGCTACATCTTCGTTGTACTTAGTTTCAATCGTTCGCCGTTCATTAAACGCTTGATCTATCGTAGTAAGTTTATGCGATATAGTCGCGGAGATATCTAGTACCTGCTTACGTCCAAAGTACACATCTAATACATCACGCATAGCATCTTGCGATAGTTCTGTTGAGACCCTCGGGAATTTCATATTCTTTGATGCCCATTGATAGGTCAGATTCTGCATCAGCATAGTCATTGCGCTTCTCGCATGGTGTACTCCATTGAGAATACTTTGACCTGCTTCTTTGTCCTTATTCTGTAGCGTACGTAAGATGTACTTACTATTCTTGCTACTAATAATGTCTGAGGTTCTATATCGCCCACACATCAACGGACAATCTATTCTCGATACTGTGATATCACCTGTCTTGTTTATAAAGAACTGAAGAACATTCGCGCCGTTCTCAAGACCCATCACCATGGTCGCACCGGTACGATCCTCCCAGTACGAGTTGACTACAACCTCACGCTTAAAGAAAGCATAGATCGTAGCCGCGCTAGGCCACAATGCAGAGCGTTGGAATAAATTCCTGACATTGTCAGGAATATTTTTGTTCATCATGATTAGCTTCCTATTACTTGAATTTAACAACTTGACCGCTAGGTGGCACGAACGTTTCACGTTCAGTAACAACCCATAGCGTTGGCATATCAATGTCCCACTTGATATCGCTCTCAACCCATCCGTCGGTTAGCACGATCACACAGTCGGCGTCGATCTTCTTGTCCTTGATGTACTTAGCAACGCTTGACACATTAGTGCCACCGCCTCCTACAGGCTTAAGCACAGACGCAAGGTTCTTATAGCCACCTTCTATCGTCTGATGACCTACCACGTTGCTGTCCCACCAGAGTACCTCGACCGCGTCAGGCTCGCATTGATCGGCGACCATGGCAATGTGGTTTAGCCATGATGCCAGAGCCTTATCGTCTATAGACCCTGACGCATCAGCGGCGATGATCACGCGGCCTAACCGTTCACCATACGGCGCTGCCATATATAGACCATCTACTAGACGCTTACGATTGAAGCGTGACCGCGTTAGCTCATCACGGCCACGCGTCTGGTTCTGAAAGAACTGTTGCGTCACCTCACGCCAGTCGGCCTCACGCTCTTGTGCTTGCGCTAGTTGACGGGGCATACCCATGTCTTGCGTACCGCACAATACTGATGCCTCATGTATTGCCCGTGTGATCTCTTTCTCATGCTGTTCCTGCTCTGCCTCAGACATGTTGTTATAACCGTTAGGGTCATGCTCATCTAGCGTCTCGGTCTTGTACTTCTTACCACCGACCTCACGCCCTGTGCTGCCATCAGGCATAGTGCAATCAGACGGCGGACCGTTATCATTGCCCTGTCCGTCACCTTGCTCATCGCCTTGCCCGTCACCTTGCCCTTGATTGTCCTCTGGCTTGTCCTTGTCACGGCCATTCTTAAGGAAGTCATAGATCTCACGCACCGACCATCCATGGAACTTGGCGTCGTACAGATGCCCCTTGGGTAATACGAACCACTCACCATAGCCGGGGATCTGATACAAGAAGTCGTTGTCTGCATAGTCTGCCGCAGCATTGAACAGAGCAAAGTCTTCTTTGATCAGGTCAGGGTGACGCTGCATGTGGCGTAAAAAGATGTGCACCCCCTCGTGCATATCCACACCGATGACCTCGCGGATATCCTCAAGCGAGTCGAAGTACGCAGAGCTATAGAACTTGTCCCGACCATTGGTCGCTGCCGTAGGAATATCCTGCACGATGGATGATTGACCCATCGACAGGACGGGAGCCATGATGCACCCACCACGGTTGGTATAGATCGTATTGCGAGACTTCCGCAACTTTTCTTCAGCAGTTAACTTGAACATGATTGCCCTCCTATAGGCTTATTAGGATTAATTGCTATCCGGTACGATCTTGTGGTTCTTCTCGTACCACTCCATGATCCGCTTGTTCTGCATCGCCTTGCCGCTCATGCGCTTGGACTCACAGATCAGCGACATGAACACACCTTCGTACTCACGGTTGTTAATGCGATCCACATACTTCATCCACTGGATGATGTCGTCTTGCGTCTCCAACTCGTCCACTGCATTCTGCATCAGCATGATGGTCGCAGCGGGACTCGTCGGGATAGTCGCAGCGTCGGGGTTGGCAATGATGTCAACGGTGCGCATCAGGTCCTTACCGATCATCATGAAGGTATGGAACAAGTCAGCAGCAGGTTTGCCCACCAATCCCTCAAGCGCAGCGGCCACAACATCAGGCGGTAACGAGTCGGACACCTTCACGATCTCGTCTGCCTTATCTAAGGAACGCGGTGAACAGAACGTCACGGACTGCTCAGGCTTAGTCGGATTAAAGATGAACGGATTCTCGTTCAGCTTCTCAGGCGACAGCGTCCTATAGGACTCAAACAACTGCGGCTTCAGGTCAACCATAGTCCGCGTCGTACCGCTGATACCGTTGTTCAATGCCCAACGCATCCATTCTTTGTGCGTCACCTTCGCCATCTCGATATAGCACACACGATTACCCTCGTGAGCCTGTGTCGTATCACCCACGCCGTCACTCGCAAGGTTACTCGTTGCGAATACAATGCTTCCCGGTGGCAATGGCGTGTTGCCCAACATGCGCTCTTGAACCAGTCGGGTGAACAGGGGCTTGAGTAACTTAGACGCCTTCAGGTACTCGTCAAGCATGATGACAAGAGGCTTGCCCTCACTTAACTTGAACATGGCAGCAAGGTACTCTTCGATCTCCTTGGTATCCCTGTCAGGGATCTTCATGAGCAAGTCACCGTCACCCACGTTAGGTACATCCACGTACACATAGTGATACGCGTCACCGAACAACCGCTTAAGCAATGTAAGGATGGAACTCTTGCCGATCCCCGGCTCACCTCGCACTACGAAAGTCACCTTGTGCCCCACCTTGGCGATCAGGTTGGACAGATCATCAATCTTCACGAACCGATTAAATCTCACAGCACTCATGATGGTCTCCTATGACCAATAGTTAATATTCCTGACAGTGTCAGGGTTAGACTCGCTTACCGAATTTAGACAACACAGCACCTACGTCCGCAGCCACACGGGCACGGGCGCTGTCACTCTCTCGCAGATCGCTCAGGGTATAGCCCTGTAATGCATCGCACAGTCCCTGTCGTGCGTCTTCCAACTCCTGACTGTTGGCAGGGTTGAACTTCTCGTAGGTCTGGATCAGGTCAATGCACTTCTGGAACGTAGACTCGACCACCTTGTTGCGCTTGATCGTGATCGTCCCATCGTCTTCTGTCTTCTGCGTATAGCCCACGCCATCGTGTAGGCGTTTCACAATGGTTAGGAACTCCTTGCTCTGGTCCTCAACAATCTGCTGCGTGATGCGCCCCACCTGTCGGGTGTAATGCGCATGCAGATCGTCTGCAAGGTCCCGTGAGATCTGTACGCGCCAGTCGTTCTCAGGTACCGGCATCTGCACAAGGTTGATTGTGAACCGCGTGTCCAACTCCTCGACCGGAGGATAGTCGCCCACGCTGAACATCAGCCCTGTAGACTGGAACGCTCGGTTCCTCACATAGTCGGGGTATACCGCCTTCAACTCACCGAGTAACTCCTTGAACCGCTGCTCACGCCCTGCGTACCACGCCATGAAGTCTTTGTGGCGTGTCATAGGCAGCACCCATATGCCACCCGCCCATTGATAGCAGTACTGCTTCAGACCGTTGCTCAGCGACGTGCGGAACGTTTTCATGGCTTCATGCTCAACGCAGTCCACCATTAGGTTCTTGGTAACGGACGCGGCTTTCTTCTGCGCACCCTTTGCCAGAATCACCTCGTCGCGCACCTTCTCATCAGTGATCGACCCCGCCCATGCGGTGTACTCAACACTCACCAGTAGTGCGCTTGTCGCAACACTTGTGATGTGCTGCGGCGCTGCCACAGCGTTTTCTTCTTGCATAGTCATATCGCCCTCATTTTCCTGACGGTGTCAGGATTTATGTTAGTGGTTAATATCTCAGTGTATAGTTTAATTATACTATATACAGTAGTCCATGTCAATAGGAATCTTTTTTGCCTTTTCACCCATTAAAAGCCCTTCGCCACGCTCGGGTCAGGCACCACGATCAGGTGCTTTGACGCTACTAACTTGGTCAGGCAACTTGAGAGGGTGCTCTCGTTTAGGTCAGGCATCTGCTCACGGATCAGTAGATGCAGGTCCCGTCGGGTTGCAGGTCCCCCAGACAACAGCTCGCTACACATAGCG
>Ga0194061_1000679_pt1 | contig 20571 bp, 18 predicted proteins | sample SepL2221m_MetaG_FD_163423 | JGI IMG/M metagenome (GOLD analysis project Ga0194061, IMG submission 163423) | Anoxic zone freshwater microbial communities from boreal shield lake in IISD Experimental Lakes Area, Ontario, Canada - Sep2016-L224-21m | ecosystem: Environmental > Aquatic > Freshwater >... | reverse complement strand
GTCTCGTCTTTATGTCCGCCAGTATGATCTGCTGTATAATCACTTGGGGTTACACTATAGTCGTACAAAATGTAAAGTCCATCATAACTAGTGCATTGATATATTTGATCATTAAAAGGAATAAATTTAATGGTAGTAACAACTTCTTTATTTGCTTCAGAATCGAAACTCTTTCCTAATACAAGTATACTATCAATAGTTTCTAATCCTGCTAACTCTTTATACTGTTTGTCTTCTATAAATATAAACTGATGCTTTTCAAGATTATAATTTAATCCAACTTCTATGATAGTACCATTTTTTAAATATACCTCACTCACTTGAAATTTAGGGTAAAGCATCATTCTAAGGTTTACATTATCATAAACTGATTGAGCGTTACTCCCGAATCCTAACAAAAAAAGGCAAATGGCGAGGATTGTATATTTCATAAAAAGGATTTTATAATTCTTCCTAAAGTTAAAATAGGATAAAGCAATTACCAATTTCATTTTATCTTATCTATTTCAGCGATAGTTTGCTTCTCTAATCCAGATAAAACAGGTGGTAAATCAAAAGGAACTCTTTGAAAATAAAATAAAGTGATGAGTTGTCTCTTTTTATCAACCATATAAGCAGTATTAAAAGCGCCTCCCCAGAAAAAACTTCCTTCAGAAGCATTATTTAGTATAGTGCCTTGTTTTGTGGTAAGACCAACTCCTAACCCAAAATTGTTCAACGATTTCATGCCACCAAATATAAAGGTCTTATCGCCTAATTGGTTACTTGTAAATTGATCTAAAGTTTGCTTACTGATAAGCTTTTTATTTTTTGTATACACACCCTCATTTAATAAGCAAGTTAAAAATTTCGCATAGTCATGTGTAGTTGAAACCAATCCGCCAATAGCAGAAAAATAGTTACGATTCTCGGCATTGGGATAATTAATGGGATACATGTCTGGTGTTATCTCAGATATGCTGTCGGACTTAATATTTCTATACACTTTTACAAGCCTGTTTTGTTTGTCCTTTGGCAAATAAAAGTAACTGTCTTTCATTTGAAGAGGCTTAAAGATGTTTTCTTTTAAATAAACATCTAAAGACTTTCCAGATATGATTTCAATAAGCCTGCCCAGCACATTTGTACTTAACCCATAACTGAATCTTTCACCAGGCTGATGTGCTAAAGGCATTTTTGCAATCTGCTCAACTTCTTCCTGAAGCGAATTGAATGCAAGATTTAGTGGCTTGTCTAATTGGTATTGAGCGAACAATTTATTTAGTTTCGGGTATTCGTCAGATGAAGAAATACCTGACTGGTGACTTAAAAGATCTCTAATAGTAATCGATCTATTTTTGTTCACTAATTTAATAGCATCTCTTTCTACAATTGCCACCTGCTGTTTTTGAAAGGCAGGAATATATTTCTCAATAGGATCGTTCAAACCAATTTTACCCGATTCAACTAATTGCAAAAAGGCAACTGATACTATTGCTTTTGTTTGAGAAGCAATTCTAAATATTGATTCAGTAGTCATTGGAACTCGGTTTGCCTTGTCGGCATAGCCATAAGCTTTATCAAGTAGTACATTGTTTTTATAGATGATCATTGCCACAGCACCTGAAACTTTTTGCTGTTGTATTTGTCTCTCAATAATACTATCTATAGCATGGAAGTTTTGTGCAAATAATAATTGTATAGTGAAAAGGGTACTTAAAACGAATGTGAGTATTCGATATAACATGGCTTAAGGAGTATTTATTGAACCTGTTTTAAAAAATCGATTACGGCTACTTTTTGTTGATCGGTCATATCAACTAATTTATATTTCCGTTCCATCATATTATACATTTCTACCGTTTTTCTTATACGATTAAAATCTGTTACGGGAATCTTTGAAATGGTACAGGCCTCTTTTTGTTTCCATACCTCAGCATCTAATAATTGATCGGCTTGTCTTCCGTTAACACCTACTTTTGTAATTAAGTCTTTTCGGTATTTGGCTTTAAAGCTAAGAAGCAATTGTGCTTTTTGTGCAGTATCATAGACAGGATTAAAGTTGAGTGTAACAAGAGGGCAAGATCCTGAACTTGCATCCGATTTTCTTCTATCAATCAGCGTTTTTAATTGATCGTTCGAAAGTGAAAGCGCTCTGTACTTCTTCATTAATTCTGCATCAACCTCATTGGCAGTTGCAAAAGTGTCGTTGGTATTTTCTTCTACTTTAATTTTTTGGAGTGTAGCCCAATAATTTAATTGACCAATTTTGTCGGCCTTGTCTTCAGGGATATTTAAATCATTGATCAAAAACCTTTTTTCACAGTATCCAAATAATTCTTTTTGTTCTTCAGGAGTCCATTTACTGATTTTTTCCTGTGCCAACAAAGATTGCTTTAAACCAGTAATTAGGAAACATGCAATGAATAATGCTTTGAATAATTTGTATTTCATAATTTTACTTTAGAATAAATACCAGATGGTGGTTGCTTTATTTAAAACTCTTCGAAAATATTGAATTTCAATTATTATAATAGAATCGTTAAAGTTCTTAATTTGTTTTAGTAGTAATTGTTAAATTTTTGGGCATAAAAAAGGAAGTCTACAATTGACTTCCTTTTTTATGTTGATTCAACGTTTTTTAATTCTATTTTTTTGAAACCTTATATTTTTCTGTTCGTAGATCTTTAATAACACCCTTCCAATTTAAACCGTAGCCAAAATCATAGACATGGCCATTGGCATCTTTATAAGGAATCATATCGTGAGGCACATCTTCAAATTGTTTTTCAACCGTTGACATGTTCAAAGGCATTTGCATAGGCAATAATCCAGATGGTTCTACTTTGCCTGAAACAATATCCATGATAGCTTCTAATTGAACTCCAAATTCACCTACAATTGCGTCTGCTTCTTTTTCAAATTCAGCAAATACCATTGGATTGGTTATACTCACTGAAACAATCACCGGTTTCCCCTTCATTGATTTCTTTGTTTCAAGAATAGTATTCAAGTCGGGATAGCTGTTAGATTTATTGCTTTTATTTAAATAGGATCTGTTGGTGATAGTTGGATCAATTACAGGATCGCCTGCTGCCATACTCTTTGCCCTTGCTTCTGTAGCTGTATATTCTTTCAATTGCAAACTGATAGGCAAGTATCCATTTCCACCAGCAGCTCTATCTGCATCGCTATAGCCTCCGCTGATAGGACTTTTAATAAACACGATAGCAAAATCAGCTTTTGAGGGGTCTTCTGTAACAGTGTAGTATTTTTTCAGCAGATTCAGATTCACAGGATACTCTGTTTTCTCAGGGGAAGGTTGTCCAAAAAAATTGATGCTTGCAGGAGTTGTTCTTTTTGGAACATATACCGTTTTACCTTTTTGAATTGGAAGCGTATTATTTTGATTTTTTATCAATACAATTGATTTCAACTGAGCAGTATAACCTGCTTTCATAAAGTCTGCATTGCCTACTACCGTTTTTGTTTCTGCAGGATCTAGATAAGGATTTTCAAATAGTCCTACTCTAAATACATTTAATAATAAACGAACTGCTGATTGTTCAAAACGTTTACGCATAAAAGCTTCACCATGTTCTTTCACGCCCATTTGATAAGCCTCAATTACAGGTTTAGCATCATTATTTCCACCAAACTGATCTACTCCTGCCATCAATACTTTATAATGACGTTCTGCAATGGTTAGCTTTTCAACTCCCCAGGATTTTCCTGCAAAAACGCTAGGCTTTGCGCCTTCATTGGCTGTAATTAACCAATCGGTACAAACTACTCCATCATAACCAAACCTATTTCTTAAAAGATCGGTGATGATATATTTACTATAACCATTACCTACATTCTCTCCATTCTTTTTATCTTGATTAAAAGAGATGGTATAGTAAGGCATAACAGCAGATGCCTTTTTCGTTCTTCCATCTAATTTAAAAGCGCCTTCAGTAAAAGTTTTCATTTGCGTTTCCAGGTTATTTCCAGGATATACTGCAAATTTTCCATAAGCAAAATGCGCATCTCTGCCAGCTTCTTCTGGTCCACCACTAGGCCAATGTTTCACCATTGCGTTCACGCTTTTATTTCCCCAACCCTGATAAGCATCTATTGAAATAGGCGAAGTTTGAAATCCATCTACATAGGCTCTTGCCATATCAGTTGCTAATTTGGGATCTTCTCCAAATGTTCCTACAAAACGATTCCAGCGAGGTTCGGTGGCAAGATCAATTTGCGGTGATAGAGCAGTGGTAAGACCAAGTGCTCTATATTCCTTAGATGCAATCGATCCAAATTGTTTGGTGATGGAAGGATCAAAAGTTGCTGCCAAACCAAGTTCTTCAGGCCATTGTGAAATTGCTCCTCCAGATCCTGCATTATATTCAGCATCTTTATTAGCACCGTTTCTTGGGTCAGTACTATTATTAGAAGGTATTCCTTTTCCTAAACCTTCCACTAAAGATTGTGCTTTATTATTCCAAAGTGCTGCAGTTGTAGGATTTTCAACAGTAGTTATTAATACATGACGCAAATTATCTTTCGTTAGAAATGCGATTTGTTGATCAGTAAGATCAGAAGATTTGGCACCACTTTCAGAGAATAATTTTCCTCCATAAGTTCCTCTGGAAAAGCCTCCGGCAGCAGCTGGGATAGCTTGGTGTCCACTGTATAACATTAAACCTGCAATTTCATCTATAGTCATTTTAGATGCAAGATCTTTTGCGCGTTCACTCACTGGTAATCGCCAATCTTCATAAACATCAACTACTCCATTTTTATTTAAGTCTTTAAATGGAAGTCCATCTTTAGTGATGATCTTTACACCCGAATTAGTGCTATATCCAAGCGTAATCTGGTTATTGACTTTAAGTTTTTTGACTCCATCAGTTAGATCATTCTCTATCCATTTTACTTGTGAAGCAGCAAAAAATGGAATAGCTAACAAGAGGAAGGAAATTTTATTCATTTTTTTAATTTAGTGGCAATCGGTTAAAAGAAATAAAACGTAGGCAAGCAATAAAGTTAATTCATAAATTTAGTACTATGAAAAGGAAAGCATTTTTACCCATTTTGATTTTATCATTATTTATAACAGTTTATGCGAATGCACAATCGGAAAAAGCAGAAGCTGGTATTCAAGCCATCATGCAGCAAACCAATGTGGTGGGCATTTCTGTTGCAGTAGTAAAGAATAATAAAATCATCTATACCCATTCTTTTGGGTATAAGGACGTAGAAGCCAAACAACCATTGACAGATGATTGTATTTTTAGAATTGCATCTATATCTAAGTCATTTTCGGCTACATCCATCATGCAATTGGTAGAAGCAGGAAAAGTTTCGTTAGACGATGACGTGAGCAATTTAATTGGATTCAGTGTTCGTAATCCGAAATTCCCTGAAACAGTCATTTCACTTAGAACCCTCATGCAACACCGATCTTCAATCAATGACAGTCAGGGATATTTCTCTTTAGACAGTATTAATCCTGCTACCAACCCCAATTGGGCAAAATGCTATAATGATTATGAACCTGGGAAGGGATATATGTATTGCAATTTAAATTATAATATGACGGGTACGATCATTGAAAAGCTTTCCGGTGAACGATTTGATCAATATGTAAAACATCATATTCTGGATCCTTTAAAATTATATGGAGGTTATTGTGTGGATTCACTTGATAAAAAAAGGTTTGCAACCATTTATGAATACAATACTGATTCTGCTAAATTTATTGCTTCGCCCAATGCATATGCTCCTCGAAGAGAAGAAATTGCAAACTATGTAATGGGTAAGTCTACCCCTATCTTTTCACCAACAGGCGGCATGAAAATTTCTGCAACCGATTTGGCAAAATATATGATGATGCATAGCAAATTTGGCCGATATAATGCTGTAAAAATTATGTCGAAGCATAGTGCAAAACAAATGCAGACAAAGGTTTCAGAGGAAGATGGATATGGCATGGCTATCGAAACCCAGGAAAATTTAATTAAGGGGAAAACGATGAAAGGCCATACCGGATCAGCATATGGATTGTATAGCGGTATGTTTTTTAATTCAAAAGAGAAATTCGGATTTGTAGTAATTACAAATGGCTGTCGCCCAAAATATGAAGATGGTTTTAATGGACTCATTAAAAATGTTATCAACTGTTTATACGAGAGCTTTATATTGTAGAAGTATCTTATGATTTCTCATCATTAAAATTAAAACGATGTTGCCATTTGACTTTTCAGAATCTACAGCACAAAATAGAAGAAACTTTATTCGTAATACAGGGCTGATACTTGGGGGTACTGCCATGCTAAACTTTCCAGGAATTTCTCTTGCCCAAAAATATTCCAATAAGGTCGAAAATTATACCGTTCAAAACATCATCGACCTCATCATAAAAGAAGCAAAACTTACTGCATTTAAAGAAACTGTTGATACCATCAAATTTGGTTCGCCAGATCAAATTGTTACAGGAATTGTAAGTACTATGTTCCCAACCGTTGCGGTTATTGAAGAAGCTGTGAAACTCAAAGCCAACCTAATCATAGCGCATGAACCAACCTTCTATAGTGCGGTTGATAATATGGCTAAACAAGAAACGAATGCAATGATTCAGAAAAAACAGGCATTGCTAAAAGAACATGGAATAGTTGTCTGGCGTTTTCACGACTACAGTCATTTTATGCAACCCGATATGATTAGCCTTGGAGTGAAGAAAAAAATGGGTTGGGAAGCATTTCAAAAAAAGGGTGAACCGCTCATTAATATTCCTTCCATTTCGTTGGAACAATTAATCCATCATCTTAAAAAGAATTTATCGATTCAGCACCTGCGAACTATTGGAGATTTGAAGCAAACCTGCAGCAGTATATCATTATTGCCAGGTGCCTGGGGAGAACAGGCACATATTAATGCTATAGAAAAAAATAATCCTGATGTGCTAATCATTGGGGAATTAGTAGAATGGGAAACGGCCGAATATGTTCGGGATGCCAGAAAAATGGGATCTAAAACAGCTTTAATCATTTTGGGTCATTCTGTGAGCGAAGAGCCTGGTATGGAATTGTTTGTGGAATGGTTAACCCCGAAACTGCCCGGATTGCCTATTACCCATATTGCTTCTGGGGACCCTTTTCTTTGGATTTAACTATGAAATATTAAAATTATAGATTACTTTGCGTCAGATTGACACAAACATATAAACGTTAATACCGATTGCAATGAAAAAAAATTTCTCTACAATGGCTGGAATGTTGGGTTTGCTATTAATGGTAACCACTGCTTTTAGTCAGCAAGCTCTTCCTCAACTAGGAAAAAGTCCGGTTGCAGATGTTGTAAAGGCAATGACCGTACAAGAAAAAGTAGATTTAGTAATTGGTCAGGGCATGTTCTTGCCAGGTATGGCTTTCCCTGGAATGGGTGGTGGTTCTGAACCTACTGCAGCACAGAAAAGAGTTTTAGGTGCAGCAGGAACAACAGTGGCAATTCCACGTTTGGGTATTCCGGCCATAGTTGTATGTGATGGGCCTTCTGGAACACATGCTTTTAATAGTGGCAAGAGCCGTATTTATTTTGCTACGGCATGGCCAACAGGAACTTTGTTAGCATCTAGCTGGGATACAGCGGTGCTTCATAAAGTGGGTGATGCTTATGGTAAAGAAGCAAAAGATTTTGGTATAGATGTAATTCTTGGACCAGGTATGAATATTCATCGTAATCCATTGGGCGGAAGAAATTTTGAATATTATTCAGAAGATCCTTTGATTACAGGTACAATGGCATCTGCTATTATTAATGGTATTCAAGCAAATGGTATCGGTGTTTCTGCCAAACACTTTTTTGCAAATAATAATGAAGACAACAGAAATACAGTTAATGTAATTATGAGCGAAAGAGCTATGAGAGAGATTTACCTGAAAGGCTGGCAGATCATGGTGAAGCAATCGAATCCATGGACAATCATGAGTTCTTATAATTTAGTAAACGGACCATACACTTCAGAGAACCCAGAGTTGCTGAATACTATTTTACGTGAAGACCTTGGATTTAAAGGAATGATCATGACTGATTGGTTTAGTGGTAAGAATGTAGTAGGGCAACAAAAAGCAAATAACCATTTGATTATGCCAGGAACGCCACAACAAAAAACTGCAATATTAGATGCAGTTAAAAAGGGCGACTTAGATGAGAAAACTTTGGATCAAAATGTAACAGAAATATTGAATCTTGTTTTACTTACTCCAACTTTTAAGGGATATAAATTTACTGATGCACCTCCATTAAAGGAGAATGCACAAATATCACGTTGGGCTGCAACTGAAAGTATGGTGTTGTTGAAAAATGATTCAAAAATTTTACCTATTGAAAAAGGAACTGCGATAGCGGTTTTTGGTAACAACGCATTGGATCTTGTTGCAGGTGGAACTGGAAGCGGTGATGTAAATAGAATGTATACTATTCCTTTAGCAGACGGTTTATTCCGAGCAGGCTATTCTTTAAATGCAAGTGTGTATAGTGCCTATAGCGATTATATGGCTGCTGAGCAAGCAAAGAAGCCTAAAAGATCTTTAATGGAAGAATTGATGAGCCCAAATATTCCAATTGTTGAAATGACAGCTTCAAGTGAATTGATTCAAAAAGCTGCTACGCAATCAACTGTTGCAATAATTTCAATCGGCCGTAATGCTGGGGAAGGAAATGATCGTAAAGTTGTGAATGATTATACTTTAACTGAGAAAGAACAATTATTAATTAAAAATGTATCAACAGCTTTTCATGCAAATAATAAGAAAGTAGTTGTTGTATTAAATGTGGGTGGGGTAGTAGACGTTACAAAATGGCGCGATCAAGTAGATGGCATCTTATTAGCATGGCAGCCTGGTTTAGAAGGTGGTAATGCAATGGCAGATATCATTTCAGGAAAAGTAAATCCATCAGGTAAATTAAGCACCACATTCCCGCTTAGTTACGATGATGAGATCAGTGCAAAAAACTTCCCTGGTCGTGTGATTCCTGGGACAGAAAAACCAGCTTTATTCGGACAAAAAGCAGTAGATGCTGAAGCGATTTATGAAGAAGGTATTTATGTTGGATATCGTTACTATAGCAGCTTTGGAAAGAAAACAGCTTATCCTTTTGGATATGGCCTTTCATATACCCAATTCAAATTCAGTGATCTTAGTTTAAGTGCTCCAGTTTTAAATGGATCGATTCAGGCTAGCGTAACTATCACTAATACAGGAACAGTTGCTGGTAAAGAAGTAGCTGAATTATATATCAGCGCTCCTACTTCTAAATTAGATAAGCCTGCTTCGGAACTAAAAGCATTTGCAAAAACAGGTTTATTAGCACCAGGTGCTTCTCAAACTTTGAGTTTCACAATTACTCCTGCTGATTTGGCTTCTTTTCAAACTGCAAGTAGTTCTTGGGTTGCCGATGCGGGTGACTATACTTTAAAAATCGGAACATCAGAAGAAACATTTACTTCAGCTGGTTTAAAACTTGCGAAGGATGTGGTGCTTGAAAAAGTTCATAAAGCTGTGGTACCAAAAATTGCGATCAACGAATTGAAAAACGTTGTTGCAAAACCTAAAAAGTAATTCATAGATAGTACAGATAAATAAATGGGTCCCCCGAGCGAGGGGACCTTTTTTATTTTAGATGCAAAAGAAATCTGTTTTAAATCTTATTGTAACGTTTATCAAATTGATGATTACAATTTTCAAAAAATTATAAATGTGTATCCACAAATTCTTTACAATATATTTTAATCAGGTCCCTAACTCTTGCAAATTCCAATTTAATTTCTTCTTCTGTTCCAATAGCTTTAGCGGGATCAGGAAAATTGTAATGAAACTTTTCCGCCCTGCTTGGAAAATAGGGGCATGTTTCTTTTGCATTGTCGCATACAGTAATGACGTAATCAAAATCAATTCCCTGATATTCCAAAACATTGTTAGAAGTATGTTTTGAAATATCAATTCCATCTAATAACATAGTTGCTATTGCTTTTGGATTAACACCATGTATTTCAACACCTGCACTAAACACCTGTGCTTTATCACCTGCAAATTTTTGAAGGTACCCTTGTGCAATCTGACTGCGGCAACTATTGCCTGTACATAATACTAGTATCTTTTTCATATCTAATTTTTTAATTAGCAACATCCAGAACCTGGAGTACAGCAGGATTTGTTTTCTGTAAGTGGTTTTTGTGCAAAAACAGTAATGCTAAATATTCCAGTATTACCAGTTTTTAATAATTCAATTTTTTCAGGGCTTAAATAGTTAATCAAAATATCGTCAGGAATAACAATTGTTTTTTCTTTTTGAATCGTGATATTCTCAAAACCATTTGCCTGGATTAATTCTAAATAAACATCTCTTTGAATAGCACCAGCCACACAACCAGCATACATTTCAGCATCCTTTCTCAATCCTTCAGGTAATGCACCAAGAAGTACTACATCACTGATGCTAAAGTGACCACCAGGTTTAAGCACTCTAAAAATTTCTTTAATAACTGCATCTTTATTCGGCACTAAATTCAACACACAATTACTTACAATTACATCAGCCACATTCGATGTAATGGGCATTTGTTCAATATCTCCTTGTCTGAATTCTACATTATTAAATCCTCTGGCTTCTGCATTGCTTCTTGCTCTATCGATCATGGCTGTAGTAAAATCAATGCCAATTACTTTGCCAGTTTCGCCTGTTTCATGCCTTGCAATAAAGCAGTCATTACCTGCGCCACTTCCCAGATCAACCACCACATCCCCTTTTTTGATCTTTGCAAATTGCGTAGGTAACCCACATCCAAGGCCTAAGTCGGCATCAGCGTTATACCCATTCAAATTAGTATAATCATCGCTCATGATATTATATACTTCAGTAGAGCATCCACCTGCGCCACAACAGGAAGACATATTTGTTTCTTTGTCTTGTAAAGCGATTTCACTATACTTCTGCCTTACTATTTCTTTTAATTGTTCGTCAGTTTGCATAAAACGTATTTTAAGTTGTTTATAATATCGTAATAAGACGATAAATGAAATCAAAAAAAATCAACAGCACTTTGACTTAGAAGTCAACAATGTCTGAAATAAATCGCCCATTTGCGACATTGCTTTTTTCCATTCTTTTTCGTCGATACAATAACATACAGAAGCGCCATCTATATCTCCTTTGATCAAACCAGCTTCTTTCAATTTAATTAAATGTTGAGAAACGGTACTTTGAGAAAGGGGTAACTCGTCAACGATATCCCCACAAATACATGCCTGCTTCTTTACCAATAAATTCAAAATGGCAATTCGGGCAGGGTGGGATAATGCCTTAGCATAATTGGCCAATGCAATTTCCTTATCGCTATACTCGGATGTTTTACTTGCTCCCATATTCATCGTAAAAATACGATGAATATGGGAATTACCAAATATTTTTTAAAGAACTGGTTAAAAATTTGTGCTTTGATTTATAACTTACTAAAATTAGGGTTACCTTAAAATATCTAAAACTTGCCAAATGCAACCACAAACGATGGCCACTTCCATGATTCCCAACAATGCGCATAAAGACATACCTGGAAATCCTTCTACAGCAAAAAGTAGTACAGAAAAATTAAATGATCGATCCAATGGTAAACCTCTAAGGGTTTTAAGTGAGGATGATTGGAAATTCTGGATCCATCAAGGTTATATCATTATTAAAAATGCAGTACCCCGTGAACAAGCAATTGCAACGGCTAGTTTTCTTTGGGAGTTTGAAGAGAAAAATCCAAAGGATAGTAATACCTGGTATACAGAAGCAAGGGCTGAAATGAAAATGAAAGAGTTGACCAATACAGGTATGGTGGAGTGTTATAATAACCAGCATCTTTGGAATAACAGACAGATGCAAAAAGTGTATGATGCATTTGTTGATATATGGGGAACAGAAAAATTATGGGTAACGATTGATCGTGCTAATTTAAATTTTCCGATTAAACCAGGCTTTGAATACAAAGGTTTTATTCATTGGGATTATGATCCAGAAACTAAACCAGTTAACGTACAAGGTGTATTAGCGTTGGCTGATCAAACGGATGAGAATATGGGGGGGTTTCAATGCATTCCGGAATTATATAGAAATTACGATACCTGGAAATTAACGCAACCGGAAGACCGTGATAGATTTAAACCCGATACTACTGGGTTTACACCTACTAAAGTAAAATTAGAAGCAGGCGATTTATTAATATTCAATAGCACAGAACCGCATGGCATTCGCGCCAATAATAGCGTAGATAAAGTACGTATAGCGCAGTATATTTCTATGATGCCTGCTGAAGAAGATAATGATGCATTGCGTCAATGGAGAGTTAATTCTTGGAAAAATAGAATTGCACCGGAAGGCTATGCATTTCCAGGAGACCCTAGAAATTGGGAACAAACAAAATACGATACTGCGGAATTGAATGAACTGGGAAAGAAATTATTGGGGCTAGAAAATTGGTAATATCGATTTCGAATTAATAGACCAAAAAAAATGCCATCAATTTGATGGCATTTTTTTTATAAAACTGAATTCATATATTAATTTGCCCCATCTAATTTTGCACGATCAACTGCAAACTGCCCAACACTGTTTCCTACTTTGATTCCAATTTCACAATCAGATCGGTAATGAAGTCCGCCAACCAATCTTGATTTAGATGCATCAGCAGCCATTTGGGTATAAGCAGCTGCTCTTTCTGGATTTAAATATCCAAGAATGGTAGAAGCTGCACCACTAAATGTAGAGTGGCCAGAAATAAATGAAGGGAAGTTTGGTAAACCCGTTAAAGTTTTAATCGCAGGATTTAATTGCGAAGGCCTGGGATTGTAATAGGTATACTTTGTATTCCAACATACGATACCAGCATCCATCAAACTCATATTGAGCAATGCAAGATTTCTGGCCCATTTTACCTCACTTAAATTTTTTGAAATAAAATCTTCAGCAGCAATGGCATTCCAATGTCCAGGTGGAGTATAAGTACCCACACCATCTCCCCAAAATAAAACCAGTTGTTTGTTTTCTAAAGTTGGGTTATTGGTATAGCTATATACTTCTTCTGTTTCTTTTTTCATTTGATCACTGGAAGTAAGAGGGGGTGGTGGTGGAACCAAGGCCCTTGTAGTTGCAGTATCAAATAAGAAAGGAATCACTTTGCCAAAAAGTGGCAACATGCCTGGGCGTTTTGGATTGTCTTGACTGATCCAAGGAATTTCCCCTTTTGCAGCAGTGGATGTTTCAAAATTTGCCCAATCCGCAGGGGTTCCCACTGCCTTACCAGCATTATCTGTTCTGGCTCTCGCGATGAAAGCCTGTGCAATTTGTCTTCCTAAACTTTCGCCAGCAGCAATATCACTTCTTGTAGCAGAACCAGACATGATTGCTGCATCTTCATGTGCTTGTGCTTTTAATTGAATCGCTCCAATTTCTGTAGGAAATAACAACTTCATCATTTCTGCAGTTACGCCAGCTAATACTGCAGCTTCTGAAGGATAAGAAGGTAAAGTGGTTGAAGGAAGTTTTGCAACTATATTCACATCGGTTATATATGGAGCAGGACGATTGTATAATTTTTTATAGTACCAACATGCAACCAAAGCATCATACTGTGCTGCAGTTATATATGCATAAGCTCTTGCAGCATAAGGAGGATTGGCAAATGGAAATAAAGGATAGGCAAATGGATTAGCAGAACTTGGTATTGGATAAGTTCCATCAGGATTTTGATAGGGAGGTAAATTATACTTTGCTACTAATTCGCGCATAATTTCATTCCATCTTAATACGCCACCTGCTGCCCAATATTTAATATTTTCATCCTGCTCTTTTGAAAGATTCTTTTGCAAGCCCTTGATCTCATTTAATTCTGCTACATAATTTACATTGGTTACCAATAGTGGAGAGGCAACCGCAAATGTATCTGGTCTTTTTAAAAGAATAGTCTTCCATGTGCCTGCAGTGATATCAATACTTGCAGGATTTAAAGCTGGTATGTTATCAGTTCTTGAAGTAACTTTTTTTGAACAATAAGCAAGGGTTAAGATCGCAATTGCTAAATATATTTTTATAGTATTTTGTTTCATGTTATTTGTTTTGAGTTGAAGAATTGTCAGAAGTAGTTTTCTTTTCCTTCTTTTTAGAGAAATCTAATATGTAGAAAAATCCACCATAGAAACCAGTAGACTGTCCTACATTTCTTCCAGCTATAACATGACTAGCTCCACCCACAAGTGCAAGACCACTCACTTTTTGAATTTCATATTTAATATTAGCAGCAATAGTTGTTGCATTCATTCTATTGCTTGGGAATGGCATATTGTTTTTGGTGATATCAAATCCCCCTAGGGTTTTCATATCCGTTATAATGGCTTCTGCAATTAAAGCACTACTTCTATAACCCGTTCTTAAACTGATCGTATTTACATTTGGCATGGAAACTTCATTAGTTAAAAACAGACTAGTAGTATAATAACTATTTCTTTCAAGTTTGGTATTTCCTCTGATAGTATATGTTTCAGAACCAGTTACAAAGAATCTTCCCAACTGATAATCCAACAACAATCTTCCCGAAACTGTACTACTCTTTAGACCAATTGATAAGGGCAAATAGTCTACAATATAATCAGTCATAGGTATTGATGCACCTCCAAGTAGGTATAGTGAAAAAGTTCCTTTTTTTAGGGACTTCTCAATAGGCATCCATTTAACCCATGCGGAAAAGTCTTGTATTCCAGAAGCTGAATGTAATACACCCATGCTGGCTTTATTAGAAATAAATGGGGCATTGAATAAAATATTCAAATTGTCTTTTATACCATAATTACCCATGACACTAATTTGATTTGTTGAGATCGTTCCAATATTTAAATTGTCTCTTAAGTTGGTTCCTTCCCAATACTTATTCCAACTACTATTGCTATAAATTAAACCTGTACAAAACAGGTTCTTATTCATCATAATGGCATCTTGGTCGGTTTGTGCAAATGATGAGATGAAAGAGAATAACATACTCGTTACAATGAGTAGTTGTTTAAAGGATTTCAATATGTTCATTTTTGTAAATTGAGGTTAATCTTATACAGGTGCAGTTGTATCCAAGCATAGAATTTGGGTACAAATAAATTATTTAAATACTCCAATGGAATACTAAATCATGAAACTATTAGTAAAAGATTAAGCTTCGGGTGGCTGATCTAGCCCTTGTAGAAAATCAAAACTTGAATATAAAGTAGCATAGGAATCATGCTTCAAGTTTGAAGTATAAATATGCTGGTAAATATCAAAATGATGTTCTTGAATCAAATCAGAAATGCCTGACTTAACAATTTGATTAGAAGAAGTCTTTTTAGAATTATTGGAGGATGCAATATCATTTAGCTGTTTTGCAAAATCATTTTTAGATTCTTTGATAGATGATTTTGCAAAGTTGGGAACGCAAAGTATTTCCAATGTGTCGTTAAAAAAACGCTTTTTTACGTATTGATAGTTGATACCATTGATATCAATATTGCCTTCAACAGATTCAAACTCTGTAGAACTGGAAATATAAGGTAGGTTTAAATGAAGCTTAAAACTGATTAAATCTGATTCCTTGTATTTGTGCTGGTCCAGAGAAGCCTGCAAATCATTGGTTGATTTATGTTCAAAGTAGTTAGCTAGGAATTTATAGCCAACAATGTTGAACATTAAAACAAGTAATAATAATATGGCAATCAGTTTTTTCAACTAAGCTTAATTGGATTTTACAAGTCAGTTGATGAAAATAGATAAAATAGTAACTAAATAGTATTATTTAAGCCTATTTTAAGCCAGTTTAGTAATAATTATTTACATAAAAGAAGGGTTGGGCATAAAAAAATAGGTTACAGAATAAACCATAACCTATTAAAAATTAAATTCTTAAATGCTATTAGTAGTTCTTTTTAGAAAGATTTGCCACACTAGTTTTTAGGCTTTCAAACATATCTCCTTTACTGGTATCCTGTTCAACGAACCAATGTTTTAAACCAGCTTTTTTTCTAGCTGCAAAAATCCTGTCGAAGTCAATTACACCATTTCCGATCTCCGTGATTTCACCTTTGCCGGCAGACATGTCTTTTACATGCCATAATTCAAAACGACCCGGGTATTTTTCGAAATACTTTACAGGATCTTGTCCAGCTTTTGCAGTCCAGTAAAGATCCATTTCCATTTTTACTAAATCAGCATGGGTATTAGTAAGAAGATGATCATACACAGTAACATCACCAAATTTTTCAAATTCAAAATCGTGGTTATGATATGCAAATTGAATACCTGCTGCTTTTGTGGCTTTACCAGCTTTGTCTAATATTTCAGGTAAGGCAGTATAATTTTCTTTGGTTCTTTCATTAGGCATTAAATAGGCACAAGCCATGTACTTGGCACCAATGCTCTGTAAATCTTCCACTGCCTTATCCCATCCATTCAGAATGGTGCCATTTCCTTTCATTGCTAAACCTGTAACGTGGTGAGAACTAAATACTGATATACCTGTTTTGTCTAAGATTGATTTGAATTCTGCCGCTGACTTACCAAAGAAAGTACCATTATATCCATAAAGCTCAATATTGTCAAAGCCCAATGAAGCTAATTTTTCTAAAGCTCCTTCCAGGTTTTTTGAAACAGCATCTCTTACTGAATAGAGTTGAACACCAAGTGACTTTTTCTTTCCGAATTCGGCAAATAAATTATTGGTATACAGCCCTGCTGCTCCCAAAGTAATGCTTTGTAAGAATTGACTTCTTTTCATGAGTTAAAATTGATGATATGTTTTGCAATCGTTAAGTGAAGTAGTATTTCAAAATCTGAAATACTACAGCGTTAAATTAAACATTTAATGCGTCAGTATGACACAATGATTCAATTTTATTTTTAACTAACCTGAATTTCAAGAAGCTTTTTATGTTTATTTATTTAAAATAGTTTTTCCTGAGGTGGTTTAGCTCCGCCTAATCTGATATAAACTGTCGTTTGTCCTCTGTGATGTGTCTGGTGTTCAAAACACTTGTTAAAAGCCATTCCTTTTGTCATTTCAAACCTGCCAAATAATTTTACAGTTTCATTTAATTGTTCAGAGCTGGTATTTTTAATGTTTTCAATTACATAATCATATCCGGCTAATACAATTTTACTTACATTTTCTTTTGACTTGTCAGCGGTTTTCTCAGCTTCGCCCATTCCAAATGGACTCTTAGCTCCGGTTACAGTTGACGAAAATGAATAATTTGCATCGGTTAAATGAAGCATCTGTTCAGCAAATGAGCGCATTTCAGGAGTTGGTTTTAAATCATATTTATCTGCAGGCATTGCATCTAAATACTCTTTTGTGTAAATTTTAGCCCTCTCCCATTCTTGAATCATTATATCTTTTGAATTTTGTGCCTTAATAGTTTGAAAAGAACATAGCATAAGAATGCCGCAAAAAAATAGTTTAATCATTTTCATTTTTTTTGTTTTAAGTTTTAAAATCGGATTTGTGGGAATCAGTTTTTCGAATGATAATTGGGGCATATTAAGTTACAGGTATTATTGGAATTATGAAAGCTCATTTTTAGAAAATCAATCTTTTTATTAAATGGCTACTCAAATCCTTGCATCAAATTTTTTACTGATTCTGATAAGTTGATATTTGACTATTGATAATCAAACATTTAGTACGAGAACTAGAATTCCTAACCTGAAAAGGTTATTCCAAAACCTATTATTTAATTAAATATTAATTTAATATGGCAATTAAAATGATTAATATTAATCTAATAAACTATTTAAAACCCCATTTTTAAATAACCATAAATTTTAAATCATGCCTAAGTATGTCATTGAAAGAGAGATTCCTGGAGCAGGAAAATTAAATGCAGAACAGTTAAAAGGGATCTCACAAACTTCATGTGGAGTTTTAAGTAATATGGGTCCAAAAATTCAGTGGTTACAAAGTTATGTAACAGGCGATAAAATATATTGTGTCTATATTGCTCCTAATGAAGAAATGGTTCGTGAACATGCAAGACAAGGTGGGTTCCCTGCAAATTCCGTAAGTGAAGTAGTAACAATTATTGATCCTACAACAGCAGAATAAATATTTGAAATAGGTGAGAATTGTAATATACAAGCTCACCTATTTTAATGATTTAAAGTGTACTGATCATTTCTACATCTTCTTCTTCCACAAGAATCGCACTTGCTCTATTCGTTACTATTTTTCTACTAATAGTATATAACAATGAAGCCGAGAGAGAACAAAATGCCATAACGCCTGTCATGGGTAATGATGTTCCATCCTGCAAAATGCTAACAAATGCAGACATGAATGCTCCAATGCTCATTTGGATAAAACCCATTAATGCAGATGCGCTTCCGGCATTATGACCAAATGGGGCCATGGATAGTGCTGATGCATTTGGAAAAATAAATCCCTGGCAACATAAAAATAAAAATATCAAAATGATAGTTAGGTATAATTCATGAACGCCGAATAAAGAAGTTGATGCTAATGCAATTCCAATTGTGCTTTGAATATAAATAGAGGCGCGAATGATTTGTTCTGAACGATACTTTTTTAATAATAAATTATTGAGCTGACTTGCACTGATAAGCCCGGCAGCAATAGTAGCAAATATCCAACCATAATATTGTTCGCTTACTTTAAAGAGTACCATAAATACATAAGGCGATCCACTGATATAAGCATACAGACCTGCATAAGCAACAGCCCCAGTAAAAGTATAGATCCCAAATTGAGGATTTTTAATGATGCTGATATAGTTATTGAAAATGGAAATTGGTTTTAAAGAATAATTAGTGTCAGGCATTTTACTTTCTGGCAAAATAAAATAAACAGCAAGAAGGATTAGTGAAATCACTACAATGAGCATCCCGAAAATATAGCGCCAACCAAAATAGGCAGTTATATAGCCACCTAGTGTAGGAGCAATGATTGGAGATACTGCAACCACTAACATTAAAGTTGAAAATACTTTTGCATTATCTTTCACTTCAAACAGATCCCGAACCATGGCTCTGGATGCAACCATCCCAACACAACCACCTAAAGCCTGAAAAAGTCTAAAAAGAATTAATCCATTTACTGATAAAGTTGTTGCGCAGCCGATTGCTGCAATGGCATAAATAGTTAAGCCAAAATACAAAGGTTTTTTTCTACCAAAACGCTCTAAGAGCGGTCCATAAATAAGTTGCCCAATTGAAATCCCAATAAAAAAAGATGAGAGGGATAACATCACTGAAGAAACAGATGTGTTTAACCCCTTTGCAATATCAGGGAAAGCCGGTAAGTACATATCTATGGATAATGGACCAATAGCTGTTAAAAGTCCCAATATCAATATGAGAGAATACTGTTTCTGCGATTTGTTATTATTCATTCTTGCTAAATCAGCAGCTAAGTTAAAGTCATCTTTTTAAATATCTTTCACTCCTCGGATGGAAAAATTCCCATGAATGAAGGAATTCTTGATAACAATCAATTCTTTCGAGAGAAAATCCTTTTAATTTCCCTTCCAAGCAAATTCCATCATAACTCCAAAAGGATCTTGTATTCAGATCAATAATTGAGTCACCTTTTTTTTCAAAAATCAATGCTTCTTTATTGATTGTTCTATTATATGCATGATAGGACGCAGAATCATTTTCAAGTAAAAGCAGGATAGGTAAATTGGGTAACGAGTCTTGTATAATCCTGTCATTTTCCAATAAATTCCAATCATATGTTTTTGCACTCAAATTATTCTGAATTCCTAGAACCCATGATTTCTCTTTCCAGGATAAAGAGTCTCTTTTGGTTAAACCACTTTTAGATTTTCCTTTATCATAAGTATCCATTTTTTCAAAGGACTCTTTAAATTTTTCATCGGGTTGTAACACCATTGAATTAGGATGTTGTCTAAACCAAACACTTAAACTTACCTGTTCAGATTTTATTTCTTCTAAACGATATCCTTTCAATGGCCCCGCGATACATTCGCCAGTAGATTGTCTCCACCAACTTTTGGTGGTAGCATCTTCAAACATCGCATTAAAATGATCCATTCCAACTAATCGAAATGTTTCTGGTTTGCCGTTAACAATTGGACTATAAATTCTCCCCGTTCTGCAAACAGTGCAGTAGGTAACCATTACAGGGATATGGTTGATAGAGTCTCGAACCTGATGATGATAGCCAATTAATTGTATAGGATAAGCTTTAGATTCATCACTTATGGTGACGCCAATAATCAATTTGTTAGGAGGGATCTTATTTTTAGAGATATCAAAAAAATAATTTTTAGTAGGCTGATAAAACATTTTATCAGCTTCCATCATAAAAGTAAAAATATAAAATATAGTAAAGTAAAGTGCAGTTAAAGCAATGGTAATGATCTTTTCTTTTTTCTTTCCATTTCTAATGAAATAATATATGGGGAATAGGATGAATAAAAAGCCAATGATTCGAATAATATTTTTATTGGAACCTAAAAAATAAGCCAGTTCAATACTGTTGTTTCTCTGACTGCCTGGCATTAGCATAAT